>Ga0136610_1000763_pt1 | contig 10305 bp, 9 predicted proteins | sample AntDrymUQ1342206_2_FD_104804 | JGI IMG/M metagenome (GOLD analysis project Ga0136610, IMG submission 104804) | Polar desert sand microbial communities from Dry Valleys, Antarctica - metaG UQ134 (22.06) | ecosystem: Environmental > Terrestrial > Soil > Desert | place: Antarctica: Dry Valley...
GCGGCGGCGTGCATCAGGTCGCCTACGCGCGCGCGGTCGAGCTCTTGACCGGCGCCGCCTGATGAAGCTGTTTCCGGCGCCGCGGAACCCGACCGACAAGATCCGGAGTGCAAGCCGCACATCGACAAGGGCCTGCACCTCAAGCTCTACCGCTTCTCGCCGGACGACTACCGCGAGATCGTCGCCGTCTTCAAGGGACCGCACCCGGAGACGGGCGAGCCGCTGGAGGTCGTCGACGAGGCTCCCGAGGGCGTGCCGCCGTACGACCTGCCGGCCCAGCCCGCGGTGCTCGCACCCGACTACGCGCCGGAGGAGTCAAGGAGATCGCCGCCAAGCTGCGCAAGCAGGCCGCCCTGCCCGACGAGCCCGAGGCCGTGGTCGCAAACGACTCCAAGGCCAAGGCGAAGTCGAAGTCCAAGCCGGCCCGCAAGGCCAAGCCGTAGGTCAGCGGCGCAGTGAGCGAATCCGGCGGGTGGCGCGCACGCGGCGCGCCACCCCCGGCTGCGAGCGCGCGCCGCTCTCGATCGACTGCGCCAGCAGCTGCATCGGGTGCAGCAGCGGGAGCGGGTGCCCCTTGCGCTTGAGGTGCGCGGCGATCTGCAGCGTGCAGCCGGGGTTGGCGGCGGCGATCGCATCGGCGCCGGTGGCGATCAGGTGCTCCGCCTTGCGCGCCCCGAGCTCGGCGGCGGCATCGGGACGCGTGAGGTTGTAGATCCCGGCCGAGCCGCAGCACAGCTCCCACTCCTTCGGCTCGAGCAGCTCGAGCTCGGGAATCGAGCGCAGCAGCTGACGCGGCTGTGCGCGCACGCCCTGCGCGTGCGCGAGATGGCAGGCGTCGTGGTAGGCGACCCGCAGCCGCAGCGGCCCGCGCGGCGCGCGCGCCGGCACGCTCGCGAGCAGCTCGTGGACGTCGCGCGCCTTCGCGGCGAGCGCCTCCGCGCGCGCGCTCCACTCGGGGTCGTCACGCAGCAGGTGGCCGTAGTCCTTGATCGCCGAGCCGCAGCCGGCGGCGTTCACGACGACGTGGTCGAAGCGCTCGAAGGCGGCGATCGTCGCCTTCGCCAGCGGCAGCGAGTCCTCCTCCTGGCCGGCGTGCAGGCCGAGCGCGCCGCAGCAGCGCGGCATGCGCGGGGCGTGGACCTCGAAGCCCTCCGCCGACAGCACCGCGACCGTCGCGGCGTTGACGTCGCCGAAGTACGCCCGCTGCACACAGCCCTGCAGGAAGCCGACCGTGCCCCGCCGCTCGCCGCTGGCGAGCGTGCGCGACGGCAGGCGCCGCAGCGCGTCGCGCAGCGTCACCGGCGGCGCGAGCTCGCTCAGCGAGCGCAGCATCGGCAGTCGATCGAGCAGGCGCGAGCGCTGAAGGCCCGCGGCCAGGCCCGAGCGGCGGTAGGCGACGAGTAGCGGCACCGTCGCGCGCAGGCGGCCGGGGTGCGGAAAGGTCGCGAACAGGGCGCGCCGCAGCAGGCGCTCGCGTCTCGTGCGCGGGTGCAGGCGCTCGACCTGCTGGCGCGTGTCCTCGATCAGCAGGTCGTAGCGCACGCCCGACGGGCAGGCCGTGACGCACGCCATGCAGCCGAGGCAGTTGTCGAAGTGGCCGACCATCGTGTCCGACAGCTCGCTGCCCTCTTGCAGGCCCGCGCCCATCAGCACGATGCGCCCGCGCGGAGAGTCCATCTCCTCGTTCCACAGCACGTAGGTCGGGCACGTCGGCAGGCAGAAGCCGCAGTGCACGCAGTCCTCGACGAGCTCCTGCTGCGGTGGCTTGTGGTCGTCGAAGGCGCGATCGATCGGCGTCTGCACGGCGTTCAGTGGTCCGTCAGGATGGGCCACTAGATTCCCCCGACGAAGATCGCCGGGTTGCATGTCGCGGTCGGGTCGAAGCGCGCCTTCACCCGCCGCATGAGCACGAGCGCAGCATCCTCGGGGTGATCCCACGGATCGAGGTGGGTGCGCACGTACGCGGGCGCGTCGAGCACGACGCAGGGCGAGGGCGCGAGCACCTTTCGCACGCGCGCGATCGAGGTCACGAGCTCGCCCGGAGCCGCGGCGGGCAACGCGATCCACGACACGCCGAGCGCGGCGCGGCCGACGAGCGATCCCCCGGCCACCTGCGCGGCCACGCAGGCGTCGGCGAGCTGCGACGGGCGCCCGGAGACGCGCACGATGGCGCCGCCCTCGGCGCTGCGCTGTGCAGCGCGCTGCGCCTCCCACAGCGGCTCGTCGTCCTCGACGGCCGCCGCCTGCACCCCGGCGCGCGACAGCAGCCGCCGCGCCGCCGCCGCCTGGTCGCCTGCGGCGACGCCGCCGAAGCGCGCAAGCACCATGCCGAGCGAGGATCGCCAGCGCACGTCGAGCGACTGCAGCTCGAGCGAGCTGTGGGCCAGGACGCCTGCGGCCGTTGCGAGCGTGGCGGGGTCGTCCGTGGTGCCGGTCGCGGTCGCCTGCGAGCGCGGGCGCGGGTGCAGGCGCATGGCCACCTCGGCGATCAGCCCGAGCGTGCCGAACGAGCCGCTGAAGAGCTTGGCGAGGTCATAGCCCGCGACGTTCTTGATGACCTTGCCGCCGGCATGCGCCACCGTCCCATCCGACAAGGCGACCGTGACGCCGAGCACGAGGTCGCGCGGCGCGCCGTAGCGGTGGCGCAGGGGGCCGGAGTCGGCGGCGGCGATGACCCCGCCGACGGTCGCCTTGTCCTGCGCCCCCAGCGGCGGGTCCAGCGCGAGCATCTGGCCGGCCGCGGCGAGCACGTCGTCGAGCTCGCCGAGGGCCACGCCGGGCTGCAGCACCGCCGTCAGGTCGCCTTCGTTGTGCTCGACGATCGCCTGCAGCGCGGTGGTCTGCAGCCGCAGCGCGGGCTCGGCGCCGGGATACCCCCAGGCCTTCGTGCCCGACCCGGCGATCCGCACCGCGGTGCGCTCGAGCGCGCAGGCGTGCAGCAGCTCGGCCGCGTCGAGCGCCGTCGCGGGCGCCTCGCTGCGGATCGTGTTCGCGGGATGAGCCATCAGAAGCGCTCCGCGACGCCGTCGCGCTCGAGCGGATGGCGGCGGTAGGGGCCGGGCACCTCGCCGCACAGGCGCGGCGTCGGCATGACCTTGCCCGGGTTGGCGAGCCCGCGCGGGTCGAAGGCGCAGCGCAGCATCTGAAACGCCGCCAGGTCTGGCTCCTCGAACATGCGCGGCATGTATCGCTTCTTGTCGACGCCGACGCCGTGCTCGCCGGTGATCGACCCGCCGGCGTCGACGCAGGCCTCGACGATGCGCCCCGCGAGCTCCTCCGCGCCCGCCGCCTCGGCCTCCCCGTCGTAGAGCACGAGCGGGTGCAGGTTGCCGTCGCCGGCATGGAAGACGTTGGCGACGCGCATGCCGTACTCGTCGGAGAGCTGCTCGATCCGTGCGAGCACCTCGGGCAGCTTCGTGCGCGGGATCACGCCGTCCTGCACGTAGTAATTGGACGCGATCCTGCCCATCGCCGCGAAGGCAGCCTTGCGCGTGCGCCAGATCAGCGCGCGGTCGGCCTCGTCCTCGGCGATGCGGATGCCGATCGCGCCGTTGCGCTCGCAGATCGCCACGACGTCGTCGAAGCACGCCTCGCACTCCACGCGCGAGCCGTCGAGCTCGATGATCAGCGCGGCGCCGACGTCGGTCGGAAAGCCCGCGCCGACGGCCTGCTCGGCGGCCTGGATCGTGAGGTTGTCCATCATCTCGATCGCGCCCGGGATGACGCCGCCGGAGACGATCTCCGAGACCGCCTCGCCGGCCTGCGCGGTCGTGTCGAAGAACGCCACCATCGTCTTGATCGCCTCGGGAACCGGGATCACGCGCAGGGTCACGCTCGTGCAGATGCCCAGCGTCCCCTCCGAGCCGACGAACGCGCCGAGCAGGTCATAGCCCGGGTGGTCGAGCTCCTTGCCGCCGAGCGTGACGACCGCGCCGTCGGCGAGCACGATCTCCAGGCCGGTGACGTAGTTCGTCGTGAAGCCGTACTTGAAGCAGTGCGCCCCGCCGGAGTTCTCGGCGACGTTGCCGCCGATCGAGCAGACGATCTGCGACGACGGGTCGGGCGGATAGAAGTGCGTGGGGCCGACGGCCAGCGAGACCTCGGTGTTCGTCACCCCGGGCTGGACGACGATCCGCTGGTTGGGCAGGTCGACCTCGAGCACCGCGCGCATCCGCGTCAGCGCGATCAGCACGCCCTGCGCCACCGGCAGCGCGCCGCCCGACAGGCCCGATCCGGCGCCGCGCGCGACCCACGGGATACCGGCGTCCGAGCAAGCGCGCACGACGTCGCGCACCTCGGCGGCGCTCGCCGGCAGCACGACGGCGCCGGGCGTCGCGCGGTACTGCAGCAGCCCGTCGGACTCGTACGTGCGCAGCTGGTCGGCGTCCGTGTAGACGTGGTCGTGGCCGCAGACGGCCTGCAGGCGCGCCAGCAGCGCCGGCGTGAGCGGCGGGGGAGCGGCGTCGGCGGGGACAGTGGGAGGCTGCGACTGGTTCATGGCTGGGCCGGCCCCGAGGCGTGAGGACGAGCGGTTCGCCGCGCGGGCTGACGCAGGGTAGACGCACATCCTCGCGCATGGCGAGGTTCCGTCGGGTGCAGCGCGTAGCGTCATGCTCCGACTTGTCGGTGAGAGGAGCGAGATGGCGGCGCAGCAGACGTATGTGTTCGATGCCGAGCTGGTGGGTTCCGGGGAGGTGCGCCGCTTGATCGCGGTGCGCGAGGATCTCACGCTCGTCGATCTGCACTATGCGATCCAGTCGGCCTTCGGCTGGGACGACGACCACCTGTACGCGTTCTGGCTGGACGGCCGCTTCTGGACCGCCACCGAGCAGCACTTCACGCGGCCCTGCGCAGTTCACGAGCGATCGGGTCGCAGCGCCTGCATCCGCCTCGATCGCCTCGGCCTCGCTACGGGCTCACGCGTCGCGTACGTCTTCGACTTCGGCGACGAATGGCGCGTTCGCCTGCGCGTTGCGGACGTCGTCGCCGACGATGGCCTGCCCTCGCCGCGCCTGCTGCGAGCGGTGGGCGACGCGCCACCCCAGTACGGCATTCACGCGACGCACGCTGCCTGAGCGCCCTCGCGGGTAGAAGGTCGCACCGATGCAGACCCTCGCTCGCGACGTGCACCGGCTGCGCGGCTTTCCCCCGAACGCGGTCAACGTCTATCTCGTCGGCGACGTGCTCGTCGACGCTGGGACGCCGGGCGCGCGTCGCCGGATCATGCGCGAGCTCTCCCACGTCGAGCTGCTCGCGCAGCTCGTGACGCACGCGCATCCCGATCACTTCGGCTCAAGCCACGCCGTCTGCGAGGCTCGCGACCTGCCCCTGTGGGCAGGCGAACGCGACGCGCAGGCGATCGAGACGCAGAGCCCGGTGCCGTCGGCGACGACGGCCGGGCGGCTGCTGGCGCGGGCGCCGATGCCCCCCGCACACCCGGTGGCGCGCCGTCTGCGCGAGGGCGACGAGGTGGCCGGCTTCACCGTGCTCGACACCCCGGGCCACTCGCCCGGCCACATCGCGCTGTGGCGCGAGGCCGACCGGACGCTGATCGGCGGCGACGTGTTCTTCAACGTCGGGCGCCTGGGCGCGCCCCCGGACTTCCTCACGTTCGACCCGGCGCGCAACCGCGAGTCGATGCTGCGCCTTGCCGGGCTGCGCCCGGCGCTCGCGCTGTTCGGCCACGGCCCGCCGGTGCGTGATCCGGGGCGGCTGTCGGCCGCGGCAGGGTCCTAGAGAAGTACGTTCAAGAATTCTGCTGTGCGGCCGATTAAGGATTCGATGACGGACTCCGCCGGACCGCCCTCCGCCTCCTCGTCCTCCGAGCGCGGCGCGGGCGATGCCACGCGCACGCGCAGCGTCGTCGAGCTCGTCCGGCTCGTGCGCCGCCGGACGCCCGACGAGGGCGTCCGGCGCGAGCGGGTCGCAGCGCATCCCGTCCAGGACGAGCTCATGGGGCTGCCGAGCCGGCGTCGCATGCAGGAGGCGATCGATGGCGCGCTGGAGAACCTGCGCGCCGGCTGCGACCCGTCCGCGGTGCTGCTGATCGACGTCGATGCGCCCGCCGGGCCGGGCGAGACATGGCTCGGCGCGCTGTCGCAGCGGCTGCGCACGACGCTGCATCCGGACGACCTGGTCGCGCGCTTCGGCGGCGACGTGTTCGTCCTCGTCGCCCGCGACATCGCCGACGAGGCGGCTGCGCACGAGCTCGCGGCGCAGCTGAAGCGCTCGCTCGAGCAGCCATCGCAGGCCGGCGACGCGAGCACCCGCATGCACGTCAGCATCGGCGTCTCGATGGTGCGCGAGGAGGATCCGTCCGTCGATGCCGTCGTGGCGCGCGCGGACGCCGCGATGTACGCGGCGCGCAACAAGGCCAGCCGCGAGGCGCGCGGCGACGCGACATGCCCGCCCGAGAGCAGCCGCGAGGAGCTCGTCGAGGCTGCGTTCGAGCGCTCGGCGATCGAGGACTTCGACGTCTACTACCAGCCGATCGCCGACCTGCGCTGCGGGTCGGTCGCCGCGGTCGAGGCGGTCATGCGCTGGGAGCACCCCGATCTCGGAACGATCGCGCCGGGCGAGTTCCTGCCACTCGCCGAGCGGCTGGGGCAGATGGTCACGCTCGGGCGCTCGGCGATCGAGAAGGCCTGCGCGCAGACCATCCGCTGGGCCGCGACGCGCGACGGCCGGCCGATGCGCACCTGCATCAACGTGTCTCCGTCGCAGGTCGTCGATCCGGCGTTCATGGAGGACATCATGTCGGCGCTCGCGCACAGCGGCGCGACCGGCCATCAGCTCGCGCTCGAGCTGACCGAGGAGGCGCTGGCGCTCATGCCACCGGGCATGCTCGAGGCGCTCGTCGACGCGCGCGTCGAGCTGGTCTTCGATCACGCCGGGCGCGACGTGTCGCCGTCGAGCATCGCGAACCTGCCGGTCTCGATGATCAAGCTCGATCGCTCGTTCGTCGCGTCGGCCACCGACGACATGGCGCCGCAGATCCTGCTCGAGGCGGCGCGCCTGTCGCAGAGCCTCGGCCTGCCGGCCGTGGCCAAGGGCGTCGACACGCGCGCTCAGCTGCGATCGCTGCTGCTGTGCGGCGTCCAGCTCGCGCAGGGCCGGTTCTTCGCGCGTCCGCAGAGCGGACCGGCGATCGAGGCGCTCGTGTACCGCGAGCGCCCGTTCGCGTCGCTGCTTGCGCCGCCCCCGGCCATGCTCGGGACGCGGGCGCTCGAAGGCGAGGCGCCGACGGTCGAGGCCGGCGGGTCGCCGGCGCAGTAGTTCGCTTACGGGCGAGCGCGGACGGCGCCAGCACGTAGTACTTCGTGCCTCCGCCGCCCGGCGGCGTCTCGCCGCCGTGCATGACGCTCAGCGGTTCCTCGGATGTCGAGTAGCGTAGTCGCGGTCAGTTCGTCCAGGGCCGATGGCGGGACGCCACGGACTTGAGCCGAACACACCTCAACGGAAAGGGCCTATCGTGGCGCGCGAGCGACCGACAGACTCCAACGTCATTCCACCGTCCGAGCGCGCGCACAGGGCCGCGAGGTCCGTCGCATCGAGCGACCTCACGCGAGCTCAGGCTCACGCTCTGCTCCGCAGCGCGCCGCTGACGCCAGAGCAGTTCAAGGGACTGCGCGAGCTGGCCGACCAGGGCATCAATCCGCTTCGACGCGTCTGATGGCCGATGTCCGGCCGGTGGCGGTCGTGAGGGAAAGCAGCCGCTTCCGCTTGAGTCGGGGCGCGCCAAACCGCATGTCCTGATCGTGTTCCCGGCGGATCCTGTCCCGGTATCGCGTGGACGATGACCGCGAGGCACGTCAGCGGCCGGCGAGCAGGTCCACGAGCATCGCGACGGCCACGTCGGCGTGCTCGTGGCCGTGGACGCTGACGTACGTCAGTTGGTCGCCCTCCGAAGCGAGCGCCACGACGTGCCCGCCGTTGACGCCGCCGTGGGGGTAGGGCGGGTAGCGCCTGAGCTCCAGGTCGCGGCCGGCGGCGCGCGTGCGCTGGACGCGCGGTGCACGGGCGCTGCGCAGCGCCTTCTGCTCGAGGGTCCGGGCGTTGCCCGCGGCGGTGAGCCAGTGGCCCTCGGGTCGCAGGGACCGCGCGTATGCCTCGATGACGTAGAAGTCACGCGGCCCGCGGAAACGCCTTCTGCCGTCGTCGCCGGCTGCGCCGGGCCGCACGACGCCGCGCCGCGGCAGCAGCACGGACGAGCCGCCCGCACCCGACGGAATCAGCCGCGGGCAGCGCACGGACACCGTGCCCTTGCGCGCCGCGCTCGCGCACACGCGCCGTAGCCGCGGCGGAACATCGCGCGTCATCGTCGCGGTCCGGACGGCGGGAACGGCGGGGTCAGCAGCGATCTGCTCCCGGCCGCAGGCACCCGCGGCCAGCCCGGCCAGCGCGAGGAGGATGAGCCCGGAGGGTGCCCGCACAGGCCAAGTCTGACCGCTCGCGCACCTCGCACTCGGGCTCGGCTTCGGCGGCGGCTACCGCGCGCGGTGGAAGTCGCTGGCGCACTTGCGCCACACGCCGCGCTTGGCTGCCCTGGCGGTCGCCTGAGCGCCACGGTAGGTACTCACGCGCGAGAACTCCCGCCCGCGGAAGACGTAGGTCTTCGCCCAGCCCGACGAGATCATCGTGCGGCCGAAGTCCATGCCCCCGTCGTTGACGTAGGCGAGCAGCCGTCCGAACCGGTCGCTGCGTTGCTGGGTGGGATCGCCGCTCAGCGTGACGACTCGGCCCGTTCCGTTGCGCAGGGCGAGCTTCTTCATGCGTGCCGTCGCGTCGGTGCCGCCGCATTCGACCGACGTACCGGGCTTGCGCGTCTCGGGCGTGTCGATGCCGATCAGCCGCACGGTGACCGTCTCGCGCGTGGTCAGCCGCACCTTGAGCGTGTCTCCGTCGACGACGCGGACGACGCGGGCCGTGGCCGTCTGCGCCGGCGGCAGGGGCGCAGGCGGCGTGGCGCTGGCCGGCGGCGGTTGCGGCGCGCCGGCGCCGCCACACGGACAGGGCAGGGACTCGCAGGCGACGCCGTCGCTGTCGCCGTCGAGCCCGTCGAGATCGCCGGGATGGGCGTCGAGATGAGCTTGAGCGGCACCCTGGCTTCCAAAGCTCGGGCAGTTCACATCCACGCCGTGCGTCGCCGCGGCCGGCGACGGCAGGGCCAGGAGCGCGCCGGCCGCGCAGATCAGCAGCAGCAGGCGGCGCGTGAGTCTCCGAGAGGACACGACGGACGTTCCCATTGCCAGTCGATCGGCGAGACGACGCCCGTGCTTGAGTCCCGACCCCGAAAGAGGACACGACGCGCCGGGCGGCGAGCCCATGTCGCGGGATGTGAGCGTGCTGCGACTGCGCCCCTTCGCCGAGGCCGACGACGCCGAGCTGCTGACGTGGTTCGCCACGCCCGCGGACCTGCGCCGCTTCGCAGGTCCGAACGCGGACGTGGCCGCCGGCCGGCGAGCAGCTGGCCCGCTGGCGCGAGGACCCGCTGATCGAGGCGTGGTCGGCGGCCAAGCCCGCTGACGACCGCCTGCTTTGTCACGTGCAGATCGTGGCGACAGGACCGGGCACGTCCAGGTTGGCGCGAGTCGCGATCGCGCCGCGCGGGGCGCGGGACTGGGCAGGGAGCTGGTGAGTGCCGCGCTGCGGAGGGCCGATGCCCGCCGGATCGCCTCCGTCGACCTCCACGTGTACGAGGACGACGAGCCGGCCGTGCGCCTCTACGCGTCGCTCGGATGCACGGACCTGGGCCCGCACCCCGGCCAACCCACCGGTCAAGCGCATGCGCCGGCACATGCCCGCCGGCTGACGGCCGCGCCCGCGTGGTCGCGCGCGCAGGCCGCGCCCGCCGACCGCCGGTCCGGCCTCAGGCCACGCCCGGCAGGACGACCGCGAGCACCGACAGCCCCGCGAGCAGCGCCGCCGCCGTCACGAGCGCGATGCTCAGCACGCTCCGGCCACGCCCGCGACGACGCGCCCAACGGCGATCGCGCCGGTTGAGCGTGCTGGCGTAGATCTGCCGCGGCTGCACGATGCGATCATCGACCATGCATCGGATGTCACAGGCAAGCGGGCGACCGAGTCAAGGCCGCAGGGCCTTGGTCCCCGCATCCTGCGGTCGAACGAGCGCAGACTGACCAGCGCCCGTTCCGCATCCTGCGACAAGTCAGATTGCGCAACCCGGCCGGCCGCGCGACGGAGGCTCTGGAGGGGCAGGCGCACGTCGTACTCGTCGACAGCGCGCTCGTCCCGGCCAGCGGGCGAGCATAGAACCGGCTCGGCTGCGAGTGTGAAAGCCGTTAA
>Ga0136610_1000765_pt1 | contig 10295 bp, 14 predicted proteins | sample AntDrymUQ1342206_2_FD_104804 | JGI IMG/M metagenome (GOLD analysis project Ga0136610, IMG submission 104804) | Polar desert sand microbial communities from Dry Valleys, Antarctica - metaG UQ134 (22.06) | ecosystem: Environmental > Terrestrial > Soil > Desert | place: Antarctica: Dry Valley...
CGGCACGTCCAGCTCCCGCCTGAAGGCGAAGCCGGTTATGTCGGCCTTCGACGCGATGACGGGGAGTTGGCGGTCGTCGCGAGTCAGTGGCCGCAGGATCAGTTCGGGATGCAATTCGGAACCGCTCCCCGCTTCGAGATGTTCGTGTACGTCGATGACGTGGACGGGACAGTCGAGAGACTCCGTCTAGCAGGGACGGACATCCTCCGGCAGGCAGAAGACATGCCCTGGGGCGAGCGTGTCGGCTACGTGTCGGATCCCGACGGGAATCCGGTGGCGGTGGCAGCTCCTTCGACGTGATCGGGGTGGCGGCACCGTGCTTGGCTGGCGCGTTGTCAATCTGAGCTACCCCCGAGCGACGTCTGGATGCGGGATGGCGCGCAAGTCGAGGGTGGCGATTCCGCGGAAGTCGTCGGGATTGCAGGTGTAGAGGGGCAGGTCGTTCGTGATCGCCGTAGCAGCAATCATCGCGTCGTAGGTCCGTGCGTGAGCTTTGCGTCCGGCACGGCGCAGTGAAGCGGCGACCCGACCGAAGGCTCGCGCTGCATCCGCATCAAACGGAAGCGCGTCAAAGTCGGTCTCAGCCTGTTGCAGGTGAGCCTGGCGGGCCGCACGCTCGTCTTCACTCGTGGCAACAAGGGGCCCAACAGACAGTTCGGCGAGCGTGACAGCGGTGATGAGGGGCTCGACCGGCAGGGCCGCATCGGTGAGTCGCCCGAGCAGGATGACGGTGCTCGTGTCGAGCACGCCCCTCGGGGAGCGTTGCCCCTCTGTCACAGCGTGCTGTCGAGGGCGGCATCAATGTCGGCGCGCAACCCATCCGGATCGACCTGTGGAAGCCGTGCCCGTCGCTGGATCAATACCGCCGCGGACACCGCCGGTCGCAGCGGCCGCAGTTCTGCCACGGGCGTTCCTGAGCGGGTGACGGTGATGCGTTCTCCTGCTGCCACCCGATCGACCACATCACCGCCGTGGTTACGGAGATCTCGAATCGACACGGTCGCCATGCCCGTGACTGTATCACCCGTGAGACGCGGGCTGCTGCGCGGACCGGATGACGCGGTACCAGCGGTAGCCGTAGCCCTCGAGCCGGAAGGTGACGTCGCCGCTGGCCTCGTGGCGGCGGTCCGACAGCAGATCGACCAGCGCGGTGCAGCCGTCGTCGAGTCGCAGTGTGGCGTCGCGCTCGTGTGGCGTGAAGTTGTGCAGGGCCAGCACGGTGCCGCCGTCGTAGTCGCTGCGGTGGGCGAGCACACCAGGCGCCCCGCTGTCGAGTAACCGCAGGTTGCCCCGTCCCAGCTCCGGCGTTTCCTTGCGGCGGCGGATCAGGCGCTCCATCCAGTTCAGCAGCGAGTTTGTGTCCGGCTGTTGCGCCGCAACGTTCACCGCCTCGGGGCCGTACTCACCGGTGGGCAGCGGCCGGCGCAGGCTCGCGGGATCGGCCGTGGAGAAGCCTCCGCCGGGCTCGGCAGTCCACTGCATCGGTGTGCGAACGCTCATGCGGCCGGGGATGTTCAGGTTCTCCGCCATGCCGATCTCCTCGCCATACAGCAGCACGGGCGTGCCGGGCAGTGAGAACGCGAGGCTGTAGGCGAGCTCGATTCGGCGGCGGTCCCCGGCGACCATCGGCGGGAGCCGCCGGCGGAGGCCGCGCCCGAACAGCTGCATGCCCGGATCGGGGCCGAAGGCCGCGAACACGTCGTCGCGTTCCTGGGGTTGCAGCTTGTCCAGGGTCAGTTCGTCGTGGTTGCGCACGAAGTTGGCCCACTGGCAGCCGGCGGGGACCTCGGGCAGTCGTTGCAGCATCTGCCGCAGCGGCGCGTCGTCGCAGCGCGCCAGCGACAGGTGCAGCGCCTGGTTGGTCAGGAAGCTGAACTGCATATCCAGCTCGTCGCCGTGCTCCCCGAAGAACCGGCGGACCTCCTGCGGCTCCAGGTTGACCTCGCCGAGCAGGATCGCGTCTCCTCGCCGGCGCGACAGGAAGGCGCGCAGCGCCACCAGGACGTCGTGGGCGTTGCCGCGGGGTTTGCCCTTCGGCAGCACTTCCAGCAGGTAGGGCACCGCGTCGACGCGGAAGCCGGAGACACCCAGCTGTAGCCAGAAGCCCATGATCTTGGCGATCTCCTCGCGGACCGCCGGGTTGCTGATGTTCAGGTCGGGCTGGTGGGCGTAGAAGCGGTGCAGGTAGTGCTGGCCGGCCACCCCGTCGTAGGCCCAGTTGCTGGTCTCGGTGTCGGGAAACACCAGGTCGGTCGGGCTCTCCGGCGCCTCGTCGCGCCAGACGTAGTAGTCACGGAACGGCGAGGCCGGATCGGATCGCGCCTGTTGGAACCAGGGATGCTGCGACGACGTGTGGTTCACGACCAGGTCGACGATGATGCGCAGCCCGCGGCCGGCGGCGGTGCGGACGAAGGCCACGAAGTCGCCCAGCGTGCCCAGCCGCGGGTCGACACCGTAGAAGTCGATCACGTCGTAGCCGTCGTCCTGCCCTGGGGTCGGGTAGAAGGGCATCAGCCACAGGCAGGTGACGCCGATCCCGGCGAGGTAGTCGATGCGGTCGGTCAGGCCGCCAAAGTCGCCGCAACCGTCTCCATCGCTGTCGGCGAACGTCTCGACGTCGAGGCAGTACAGCACCGCGTCCTTCCACCACAGGTCGTCGGCCGCCGCCATGCCCATCCCGAGGACTCTGCCCGCGCGCCGGATGGGCCACACCGCTGTCGTGGCGCGCCGTGCCGTTGCCGCCGCCGGTGATGGGTGCTGCAGCTACTCACCGGTGATACTCGACGAGCTGTGAGGTCCCGCCGGCATGGTCTGGGCTGGTCTTGGCTGCTCGGGGGAAGGAAACGTGGTGGCGGATAGGGACGGCCCGGACCACGGGATCTGGGCTCTGGCGGACCTGGTGACGCCGATGGCAATGCGAGTGGCGGCGACGTTGCGGGTGGCCGACCACATCACGCAGGGCCTTCGTACGGCTTCGGCGCTGGCTGAGGTGGCGCACGTCGACACCGACACGCTCGATCGCTTGCTGCGACATCTCGTCACCGCAGGAGTGCTCGACCTCGACGAGTCCGGCGGGTACACGCTGACCGATCGCGGCGAGTCCCTGAGCGACGACCATCCCTCCGGCATGCAGGCCCTGCTGGACATCGACGGCGCGATCGGTCGGGCCGATCTGTCCTTCGTTGGGTTGCTGCACTCGGTGCGCACCGGTGAAGCGGCGTTTCCCGTGCAGTTCGGTCGTCCCTTCTGGGACGACCTGGGATCCGACCCCAGGCGCACAGCGTCCTTCGACGCGCAGATGGGTACCGACGTCGCGGCCTGGGCGCCACCCGTGGTCGCGGCCTTCGACTGGGGGTCCCTGGGGCACGTGATCGATGTCGGAGGCGGCAACGCAACCTTGCTGATGGCGATGCTGCGTGCGTATCCCACGTTGCGGGGCACGGTCTTCGACCAGCCGGGCACCGCGGAAGCGGCTCGGGCGGCATTGGCTGCCGCGGGTCTGGCTGACCGAGGCGAGGTCATATCCGGGAGCTTCTTCGATCCGCTGCCCTCGGGCGCGGGAGGCTATGTGCTGTCCGCGATCCTGCACGACTGGGACGACGAGTCGGCCAAGACGATCCTGCGGGGCTGTGCCGAAGCCGCGGGACCAGGCGGCAGGGTGTTCGTCGTGGAGAAGACCGGGGCCGACGGTGCCTCGCCGTCCACCGAGATGGACCTGCGGATGCTGGTCTACTTCGGTGGCCGTGAACGCGGTGTGGCCGAGCTCACCTCACTAGCGGCGGACAGCGGTCTGGGCGTCGTGGCGGTGCATCCGGTAGGCGATCTGTCGGTCGTCGAGCTCAGGGAGGCGATCAGGGACTGAAGTGACCGGCGTCCGCGAGTTCTGTGGCGCGACGGACCAACTCAGCGAGCACGTCGAAGTCGAGGTCGTCGACCCGCTTCGCACGGATGCAGCTCCGCCCGACCGAGACCTTGCCCAGCCGGTCCTTGTTGGCCTCCGCCAGGTAACTGCCGCCCTCGGTTGCCGACAGGTAAAGGCTGACGCCCGTCTTGGTGCTGGCCACTCCGATGACGAACCAGGCACCCTCCCGGCCGCTGGCGTAGCGGTAGTGGTACGAGCCGTAGCCGAGCGTGGACCCCCACAGCGCCGGCGTGAGTTGCGGCGCGGTGCGGCGCACCACGTCGTGCACGCGCTGCACGAACTCCCGCCGCTCCTCCGGCAGATCCGCCAGGAACGCGGCAACCACCGGGTCGTCGCCTCGCCGCTGAGCCACCCGCTGCTTGCCCTGTGCCGACATCGCCATCGACTCCTGGCGGCGCAGGGTCGCGATCTGTTCCGCGCGGCGGAACCGCAGGGCCGACCAGTCCGCGTCGATCGAGACCTGCCGCACCGCCTCGAAGCCGAGGTCCCCGAGCGGCTGCCAGCCCTGCATCTGGCTGATATCCGAGCGATACCGCTTCGAGGACTTCTTCGGGTAGGCGAACCACAGCACCGCGTCGTCCGCCAGAGCCGGTACGACCAGCGGCGCCCGGTCCACGACATCACCAGTCATGCGGACGAACCCGAGCACGAACGGCTCGTCGGTCCCGAGCTTCCGGCGGACGACGGTGTCGGTAGCCCATGCCTCCAATACGGCCTCGACCTCTGGCGGGGCGTCGAGCACCGTGAGGGGAACACCTTGGCGGGCGTTGAGCTTTCGCAGCAGCGGGTGCACGACCGGAGAATATGGCACCGATGCGGCACACTTTGGACGTGAGCAGGCCAATGGCGCACCTGCCCCGGATGGGCGTGGTCCTTCGCGACGGGGAGAGGGTCAGTCCTCTCGAGCTGTTCTTCGATCTCGTCTTCGTTCTCGCCATCACGCAGTGCACGGCGTTGATGGCTCGCGACCCGACCGTTCTCGGGATCGCTCGAGGCTTGTCGTGCTCGGCCTTCTGTGGTGGGCGTGGGTGGGCTACGCGTGGTTGACCAGCGTGGTCGACCCAGACGAGGGAGTACGACTGGTCGTGTTCGCTGCGATGGCGGCGCTCGTCACGTCGTTGTGCGTCCCAGACGCCTTCGGTGACCTCGGCCTGACCCTGGCGATCGCTTACGGCGCTGTCCGGGCCGCCCACATCGCGCTTGTTCCTCCTTGCCAGCCGGGAGGATGCGGAGTTCCGCCACTCCGTCGTCGGCCTCGCTGTCAGCACGGCGATCGGTGTGACGATCCTGATGGCCGGCTCACTGCTGGAGGGGGACGCTCGGTTGGCGACGTGGGCGGCGGCGCTCGCGTTCGACATGGCCGGCCCGCTGTTCATCGATACCAGCGGCTGGCGGCTTGTCCCCGGCCACTTCGCGGAGCGACACGGGCTCATCATCATCGTGGCGCTCGGCGAGTCAAATCGTGGGCGATCGGGGTCGGTGCCGAGGCCGGTGTCAACGGTGGTGTCATCGCCGCCGCGACCCTCGGCATCGCCGTGGCGTGCGCCTTCTGGTGGACCTACTTCGACGTCGCAGCGCTCATGGCCGCGCGGCGGCTAGCCGAAGTGGAATCGGTCAAGGTGCGCAACGAAATCGCTCGCGATGGGTTCTCCTACCTACACCAGCCTATGGTGTCTGCCATCGTCCTGGTGACCCTCGGGATGAAGGTCACGCTCACCCACGTTGGCGACCCGCTGGACTGGGAGGCGGCCCCTAAAGCCCTCGCGTAGCGGCGGCAGCGGCGCGCTCGAACGCCGGCTGCATGTTCTCTGCTTCACGTCTGCTCAGCCCATGGCCTGTCGCAACGTCGCGCCATTGGTTCACGGCCTTCGCGACTTCCGTCAGCACCCCCACCGCCTCGTCGCGGTCGAGTCGAAAGTAGTCAGAGACCTCCAACAGCAAGTCGATGGATGCCTCGGTCTCGACTGCGTCGATGGCGGTGCTCAGGTACTTGGTGCCCGGCTCGGGATTCGGATTGATGTCGAACGCGGGTGCCAAGGTCCACACGTCGCCGCGCCCCTGCAGGAAGCCGTGATTGCGGAGGTGGTCATCCGTGTTCGAGATGAGGATCGAGAAGGCCATCCGTCGCCACAGCTCGGCCAGCTCGGCGCTTGCTGATGGCGACCTCTGCTCGATCACTTCGGCGATCTCCAGGTAGCTGCGCTGGTCGCCGTCGCGGGCCTCGAGCATCGTCATCGCGCTCGCGTAGCCGATGCGCTGCCCGTTCGCCGTCCTGTCGAATCTGTCCACGACGAGCACGTGGCGGCCAGCGACGCGCAGCAGTTGCGAGTCTGGCACGGTGATGCCGCCGGCCCGCGCCAGATCGAGTGCGATCTTCTCCCACGCCATGACGTTCCAAGTGTCGGCGCTGGCCGAGGGGAACTTCGCGATCGCGATGCGACCGTCAGGAGCACGCACATGGGTCTTTGGTCGTGCGCCACCCAGCGAGCTGCCAGCACGGACCAGCCGCGCGAGTTCGTCGAAGCCGGCGTCGTCTTCATCGGCACGCACGGTCAGGTTCAGCAGTTCGGGCAGGTCCGTCAGCTCTGGAACGCCAGTGTCGTCTGTGGCGAGAAACGGTCCTTGATCGTCGAGGCGGAACCGCAGAGCGCCTTGCCGCAGATCGTCTCGGACGCCCAACAGGTAGTCGATCTCGGCAATCGCCCGTGGCCGGACGCCGGCGTCCTTGGCACGCAGCCGCTCAGCGCGGCTGATGAGGGTGCGGCCCCAACGGTCGGGGGAGGAGTCGGCGAAAGCTCCGAAGAGCGCACGGCCTGATGCGGTGTGCTGCGTGCCCGTGGTGAGCGGCAGCGCCGGGTCCAACGTGTAGGCGTCTGGGCGCGCGAGGTAGCCCTCGTCGTAGGCAAAGCTGGCCGACTCGACGCTTCGTCGCTGTCGTGCGTACAAGCGGCCAGTCAGCGCATCGGCCCCGTCGATGCTGACGTAGACGTCGACGTGGCCGTTCACGGCTTCCGCCGTGCCTTGGACCCGCGCACCCGCTCAGGGAGCGTCTCGTTGGCACGCAACCGACCGATATCCGTGGCGTACGGGTCCAGTGCCTCCGCGAGCTCATCGAGCACACCCAGCGCTCGTGCGATGCGCAGGACGCTTTCCAGGCTGGTGTTTGCGCCATTCTCTACTCGTAGCACCGTCTCGCGTGCAACGCCCGCCCGGTCTGCGACCTGCACCGCCGTGAGGTGGCGCAGTCGGCGCCACGTCCCCAAGTCCTCCCCGAGGCGCCGTATCGCCCGGGTAACCGCAATCGGCGTTCGCCCGACCATGCCGCACCCCCTAAAGTGACCTCAGAGGCACTCTAACACGGTTAAGGTGTTCGAACTACGACTTTATCGCGATTGCCTGACCGCTGCTGACCACAGGATGCTGGCGCCTCTGCGCAGCAGTGACAAGATGGGTCGGGAGAAAGAAGTGGTCTCGTGAGCAGTCAGCGTGCGTTCCGGTCTTGCGGCAGGTGGTGCTGGACACCACTGATGCTCGCGCGCTCGCGGAGTTCTACCGCGAGCTGCTGAACTACACGCTACCGCCCGGCGGCGAGCCCCCCGGCGCTGGGCGGCCGGACGCGAACGGGCAGGACTGGCTGGTGTTGTACGGCGCCGGTGGGACCGGCTCGGTGGCCTTCCAGCAGGTGGATCACCTGCCGGCCGCGACATGGCCAGACGGCGAGCATCCGCAGATGCTGCACCTGGACATGACCGTGCCTGATGCCGTCGACTTGGACGTCGCGCATCAGCGCGCCATCGGCCTCGGCGCCGAGCTGCTGCTTGACCGCTCCGATGACCCCGAAGAGCCGCTGCGGGTCTACGCCGACCCCGCTGGCCACCCCTTCTGCATCTTCGTCGCTCCCACCACCGCGGACTGAGGCGTCAGCAGGAGCAACGCAGCCACTGCCGTCGCGACCGATGAACTTTGCTTCCCGGCTTCGTCAGTAGTGGAGAACCTCATGCGTGAGGCCCCGAGGAGGCACGCCAATGTCGCTCGCATCTGTGGTTGTCAGCCTGCCGATCGCTGACCGCCGGACCTCGCTCACGTTCTACCGAGAAGGGCTCGGCCTCGATGCCATCGGCGAACCAGCCGAAGACGGTGTACCAGAGCCCTTACAGTTCGCGCTCAACGACGGCGTCCGGCTCATGCTGGTCCCCACGGGCGGCTTCGGCTGGATCATCGGGGACCACGATGTCGCCGGACGTGGACAGAGCGAGTGCGTCGTCAGCCTTGCTGCCGTGACGGAGGCGGGTGTGGATGCGTTGGTCAAGCGGGCGCAGCAGGCCGGCGCCGAGATCGTCACCGAGCCCGGGCAGCAGCCGTGGGGCTATGCGGGTGCATTCGCCGACCCCGACGGCCATGTCTGGATGGTTACTCGGCGTCCTTGACCGCTTGACTGCATGCGCATCGACAGACAGGGCGCGGCCTGTAGACGTGCGCCAAAGCGGCTCAGAAGTCGCCGAAGCGGATGACCTCGAACGCCGTCGCGAACCGCACGCCGAGCCGCGTGCCGGCCTGGCGAGCGAACGACTCGAGGAACTCCTGCGGGTCGAACGACCCGTCACCGAGACCGTCGAGGTATGCCCGGTGCTCGCGTAAGGACGCCACGCCGCGGTCCAGCGTGTCGGTGACATCGACCGCGTGTGTCGGGTGCGGCGAGGCTGCAACCAGGACTGCTCGTACACCGCCCCATGGCTCGAGTCCGTCGTCGAGCAGGTCTCGGAATACCCACCGATTGGCGGCGTCGCGCACGCCGTCGATGACGGCCTTGCCCACGGCGATGTGGTCGGCCTGGTTGAGCGCACCTGGCCCGAAGGTGTCGTGGTGATTCATGCTGATCACGACCTCGGGCCGGTGCCGTCGGATGGCCGTCGCGATGTCGCGCCGCAACGGCAGACCGTATTCGATCATGCCGTCGGGCAGGCCCAGGAATTCCACCTCGTCGACGCCGACGACTGCCGCTGATGCCCGCTGCTCAGTCTCCCGCAGCGGCCCAGCCTGCTCGGGTGTCATCCCGTCGATGCCAGCCTCGCCGCTAGTGGCCAGGCAGTAGGCGACCCGCTTGCCCTGCGCGGTCCAGCGGGCGACTGCCGAAGCGGCGCCATACTCGAGGTCGTCGGGATGAGCCACGACCGCCAGCGCCGCGCTCCACTCCTCGGGAACCGGCTCCAAGTCTTCATGCCTTGTGGTCATCGGGCACCCCTCGCCCTCGGCGTGACTGATGCGGGTCGCAACCTCCAGCCAGCGCCCATTGTTCCCGGCAAGATGCGCAGCGGGACGAGCGCCCTCTGGCGGGACCGGCCTTCCGGACCGGCGCCAAGAGTCGTCACGGCCGCGGATGGCCGTGCGAAGGCCGGTTGTGCAAGTCCCGAGATGAATCAGCGGGGGCGATAGATGTCTCGTCGGTGGGCGACGTCAGGCACCTGGACGACCCCTTTGTCGTCATCGATGAGGTAGACGATGCGATACGTCGCCCGTCGAGTACCGTGACAGCCGGCCAAGGAGCCGAACAGGGGCTTGCCGATCAGATGTGGGCTCTCGATGAGCGCGCCGTCGCAGAACTCGAGAACAGCTGCGGCGACAGCCTCTAGGACTCGCTCGCTGATGGCTCGTCGCGCCGGGCCGAGGAATTCGACTCGATAGGGGCGCTGCTCAGCCACCCGATGCCTGGCGCTGCTGAAGGTTGGTTCGCAGCTGCGCCACGGTGACACCGGTTCTGCCCGACTCGATCTCCGCCAGCGAGTCGGTGATCGCGGCCAGGGATTCCTGATCGGCCAGGATCTCCAAGGTGAGCTCGAGTCCCTCGAGGTCATCCACGGAAAGCAGCACGGCATGCGGTCGTCACGGCGAGCTTCCCACGACGAGAACGCTCTAGGGTGGCTGAATGTCTGACACTGACGCCGTTCGCGCGATGTTCCACGCCTACCTCGCCCAAGACCGCGAGGCGGCCGAGGAGCTCCTGGCGCAGGACTTCGTGTTCACCAGCCCCCAGGACGACCACATCGATAGAGCCGCATTCCTGGATCGCTGCTTCCCTACCGCTGACCGCCTCACGTCTCAGAAGATCCTGCAGCTGGTAAGCGCGGGCGAGAGCGGGGTGTTCATCCTGTACGAATACGAACTGAAGTCCGGCGGTCGTCACCGCAACGCCGAGTTCATCACGGTGCGCGACGGACAGCTGGTCGAGACGCAGGTCTTCTTCGGGGGCCGGGTGGTCAACGGCTGAACGCGACGGCCTGACCACGGCCACTGATGCTGCTCCAGTGATTGTCGGGCCGGGGTAGCGGCACGTTCAGGGGTCCAGGTATAGGCCGTCCCCAGAAGGTTGCACGAC
>Ga0136610_1000766_pt1 | contig 10289 bp, 10 predicted proteins | sample AntDrymUQ1342206_2_FD_104804 | JGI IMG/M metagenome (GOLD analysis project Ga0136610, IMG submission 104804) | Polar desert sand microbial communities from Dry Valleys, Antarctica - metaG UQ134 (22.06) | ecosystem: Environmental > Terrestrial > Soil > Desert | place: Antarctica: Dry Valley...
AACCCGCAGCTGGCCGGACGAATCGCAGGGCGTCAACCGCGATCAGGATTCGTCCGAGCGGGTCAGGCGCAGACCACCCGCAGCTGGCCGGACGAATCGGAAAGGCGGGTCAGGTGGACGAGTCGAGGGTGTCCAGCCCATGGGCCTGACGGATGACCGCGACGAACCGCGCCATGATCTCGGTGAGCCCGAAGTCCTTGGGAGTGAAGACGGCGGCGACCCCGGCGTGCAGCAAGATCGCTGCGTCCGCCGCGGGGATGATGCCTCCCACGATCACCGGTACGTCGGTCAGGCCCTGCGCACGGATACCCGCCACGATGGCCGGCACGAGCTCGAGGTGTGACCCCGACAGGATCGAGACCCCGACGAGGTGCACGTCCTCCGCGACCGCGGCGGCGACGATCTCCTCCGGGGTGAGGCGGATGCCCTGGTAGACCACCTCGAAGCCGGCGTCTCGAGCTCGCACTGCGACCTGTTCCGCCCCGTTGCTGTGACCGTCAAGACCTGGCTTGGCGACGAGGATCCGCAGCCGGCTGCCCAGCTCGTCGCCCGTACGTCGGACGGCTGTTCGCACCGCGGCCAGCTCGTCGCCCGGCGGTGACAGCCCGACGGCCCCGGACACCCCGGTCGGCGCGCGGTACTCCCCGAAGACGGCGCGCAGCGAGCGTGCCCACTCGCCGGTGGTCGCTCCCGCCCTGGCGGCGGTGAGCGTCGCGGCCATCAGGTTCTCCCCCGACTTCGCCTGCGTGGTCAGCAGAGCGAGCGCCGCCTCCACCTGCCCCTCGTCGCGCCGCTCCCTCCACGCCGTCACCGACGCCAGCGCCGCGGCCTCGGCCTGCGGATCGGGACGCTGGACGACCTTGTCGAGGTCTGCTGTCAGCGGCGAGACCTCGGTCTCGACGTAGGCGTTGACGCCTACGACCACCTCGTCTCCTGACTCGATGCGGGCCCGCCGTCTCGAGTGTGCCGCCACCAGCTCCTGCTTCATGTAGCCCGACTCGACGGCGGCGATCGCCCCGCCCATCTCCTCTATCCGACCCATCTCCTCGCGGGCGCCTGAGACGAGCTCAGCGACCTTCGCCTCGATGACGTACGAGCCGTCGAAGATGTCGTCGTACTCGAGCAGGTCGGACTCGAACGCCAGCACCTGCTGCAGACGCAGCGACCACTGCTGGTCCCAGGGTCGGGGCAGCCCGAGTGCCTCGTTCCAGGCCGGCAGCTGCACGGCTCTCGCTCGCGCGCCTCTCGACAACGTCACCCCGAGCATCTCCAGGACGATCCGCTGGACGTTGTTCTCCGGCTGCGCCTCGGTGAGCCCGAGAGAGTTGACCTGGACGCCGTAGCGGAAGCGCCGAAGCAACGCGTCCTCGACGCCGTACCGCTCCCTCGTCAGGTCGTCCCACAGCTGCGAGAAGGCCCGCATCTTGCACGTCTCCTCAACGAAACGCACGCCGGCGTTGACGAAGAACGAGATCCGACCGACCACGTCGGGGAAGCGGTCGGGACTGACCTGGCCCGAGTCCCGCACCGAATCGAGGACGGCGACCGCCGTGCTGAGAGAGAACCCCAGCTCCTGGATCGGGGTGGCCCCGGTCTCCTGCAGGTGGTAGCTGCAGATGTTGATGGGGTTCCACCTCGGCATCTGGTTGACCGTGTAGGCGATGACGTCGGTCGTCAGCCGCAGGGAGTGCTCGGGCGGGAAGGCGTAGGTGCCGCGGGAGAGGTACTCCTTGATGATGTCGTTCTGGGTGGTGCCCTGCAGCTGCTCGGGGTCCGCACCCTGCTCCTCGGCCACCACCTGGTACAGGGCGAGCAACCACATCGCGGTGGCGTTGATCGTCATCGAGGTGTTCGTCTGGGCGAGCGGGATGTCTTCGAAGAGGCGACGCATCTCACCGAGGTGGGGGATGGGGACACCCACCTTCCCGACCTCGCCGCACGCCAGCGGGGAGTCCGGGTCGTAGCCCATCTGCGTCGGCAGGTCGAAGGCGACCGAGAGGCCCGTCTGACCCTTCGCGAGGTTGCCTCGGTAGAGCGCGTTGGAGTCGCGTGCGGAGCTGTGTCCGGCATACGTGCGCATCACCCACGGTGGGTCTCGCTCCGCGGGGCTCGTGGCAGCGCTCGTGTCGGGCATCCCCTGAGGGTACGACGAGGTGGCGGTACTGCAGTGAAGTCTGTCGCCTGTCTCACCCGCCACCCGTCAGGGCTTACCTGCGCAGCGAGGGTCCGCGGTCGAGACGGAGGACCCGGTTGAGTCGGGTGACGGCGAGCACGCGGCGGATCTCCTTGGAGCAGTTTCGCAGCACGAGCCGGCGACCGGCACGCTCAGCGCGCAGATGCGCCGCGGTCAGCATGCCGAGACCGGCTGCGTCGATGAGCTGGAGCGCGCCCATGTCCACGACGACGTCCCCGGTGGCTGTCTCGAGCGCGTCATTGAGCGCCGTGCGCACCGTTGCGACATTACGACGGTCCAGGTGTGCACCGAGTGTGACAAGGCATGCCACCGTCGCAGCGACCACCATGACCTCCCGCTCATCCCCGGCTCCCTATCGTGTATGACGCGCCAACTCGCCGAAAGGTTGCCGTGGTCACGGAAACGGACCCGCGACCCTCCCTCTCCGCCTGTCCACCGACGAGGCCGAAGATGAGGCTATTGGTACGTGGCGGGCCCGATCCGACCGCAGGGGCGTAGCTGCGTCGGTCGAGCGAAGATCAGCGGGGCGCCATCCGCAGCGACCCGTCCATCCGGATCACCTCACCGTTGAGATAGTCGTGATCGATCACCATCAGGGCGAGCTTGGCGTACTCCTCGGGAAGGCCGAGGCGCCTGGGGAAGGGCACACCCGCGGCGAGCGTGGCGCGGAACTCGTCGTTGACGCCCGCCAGCATCGGGGTGTCGATGATGCCGGGGGCGATCGTGCAGACCCGGATTCCATAGCTCGCGAGGTCACGGGCCGCGGAGAGAGTGAGCGCCACGACGCCCCCCTTCGACGCCGCGTAGGCGACCTGCCCCACCTGGCCGTCGAACGCTGCGATGGAGGCCGTGTTAATGACGACCCCCCGCTGGCCTTCGTCCAGCGGCTCGGTGCGCGCCATGGCCTCGGCGCCGAGGCGCAGCACGTTGAAGGTGCCGACAAGGTTGACGTCGATGACGCTGCGGAAGAGCGCGAGGTCGTGCGGCCCGGTCTTCGACAGGATCCTGCCCGCGGTGGCGATGCCCGCACAGTTGACGACAATCCGCAGCGGAGCCGCCGTCGCTGCCTGCTCGACCGCGGCGCGCACCTGGTCCTCCTCAGTGACATCAGCCTCGACCAGCGTGACCCGCTCGACCGGCTCCGACTTCTCGATCGAGCCCGCGAGGTCGAGCCCGAAGACGGAGGCTCCGGCGGCAGCGAGTGCTCGGGCAGTGGCTCCTCCGAGACCTGATGCCCCTCCTGTGACGACGGCGGCGAAGTCCCCGATCTGCATGGGATGTGAGACTAACGGTCAGCCGCGGTCGTGGTCGCCGCCGGGCTTCCACAGCACGTCACCCTCAGCCCGGTTCGCGTAGCGCGCGAGGATGAACAGCAGGTCGCTGAGCCGGTTCAGGTACTTGATGGCCAGCGGGTTCATGGTGTCGGCTTGCACGTCGTACGCCGACCACGCCGACCGCTCCGCTCGGCGAACCACGGTGCGCGCGACATGGAGGAGGGCAGCCCCAGCAGTGCCGCCGGGGAGGATGAAGGACCGGAGGCTCTCTAGTGGCTCGTTGTAGTGGTCGCACCACTGCTCCAGCCGGTCGACGTAGTCGGCCTCGACCCGTAACGGCGGGAACTTCGGCTCGTCGACCACCGGGGTGCTGAAGTCCGCGCCGACGTCGAACAGGTCGTTCTGCACCTGTCGGAGCACGGTGGCCACGTCGTCGTCGAGGGCGCCGAGCGCCAGGGCGGACCCGATGTGCGAGTTGGCCTCGTCCACGTCGGCGTACGCGCCGAGGCGAGGGTCGGTCTTGGCCGTGATGCTCATGTCGCCGAGGCGGGTCTGCCCGGCGTCACCGGTGCGGGTGTAGATCTTCGTTAGGTTGACCATGCGGCCACTGTACGGATAGACACGCCGACCGACCCGAAGACCTGAGGGCGCCACCGTCGGGCCGAGGACACACATCTGGGTCGGTCGAGGTTGAGGAGACGTGTTGGAGAGCGGCCGCTCAGTCGGGCAGGCGCCCGCGTCCGGGAGGGGATGCCTCGACCCAGGCGAGGAAGCCGGTGAGGGCGCGCTCGGTCATGGCCAGCTCGATCCGGCGGCCCCGCGGCAGATCGACGGAGACGACGACGTGCCCGGAGTGTAGCGAGAACGCCTCCGGCCCTTGCGGGGTACGACGACGACCCACCGTCAAGGACCGGTTGAAGGTGTACTTCGGTCGCGGCGAGAAGGAGAAGACGCGGAACCACTCGAGGTCGTTGCCGTCGTAGCGGCCCAGCCCGAGCGTCCAGCCAAGCGAGGACGCAGCCGAGCCGGCTGATCCAGGCGGTCTCATCCGGACGCTGCACTCGAACGTGCCGCCTCGACGGTTGATCACCCGTCTGCGGACGAAGAGCCCGACCAGACCGAGCGCCGCCAGGACGGCGATCAGGCCAAGGCCCTCGAGGACCGCCTCCCACCACGGCATCGGGTCCTCCTGCTGGTCATTGCTGCGTCATGAAGGACGGAACCTTATCGCGCGCGTTCGCCGACCCGGATCTGGGTTTCCGCGAAGCGGATCTCCTCCTCGGACTCCGGTGTGTCGGCACCCGTCTGCTTGGCTCGCTCGAGGTCTCGCCTTGCCTTCTCGAGGTCGATCTCGTGCGACATCTGGGCATGCTCGGACAGGATCGAGACCCTGTTGCTCGCCACCGAGAGGAAGCCGCCATCGACGACAGCGGACCAGGACTCGCCCTCGACGGTGTGCACCTCGACCGCACCCTGCACGAGGACCGCAAGCATCGGCGCATGGTTCGCGAGAACGCCCACATCCCCTTCAGTGGTGCGGGCGATGACAGTCGCGGCCTCGCCAGACCAGACGACACGGTCTGCTGCCACGAGCTCGACCTTGATGGGGTCGGCCATCACAGGTCCTTCTGGATCTGGGACCACTTGCGCTCGACGTCGTCGAGACCGCCGCACATGAAGAACGCCTGCTCGGCCACGTGGTCGTAGTCGCCGTTACAGACCTTCGAGAATCCCTCCACGGTGTCGTCGAGCGAGACGGTCGAGCCCTCGATGCCGGTGAACTGCTTCGCGACGTAGGTGTTCTGCGACAGGAACCGTTGGATGCGACGGGCCCGCGACACCACGACCTTGTCCTCTTCGGACAGCTCGTCCACGCCGAGGATCGCGATGATGTCCTGCAGCTCCTTGTTGCGCTGCAGGATCTGCTTCACCCGCACCGCGGTGTTGTAGTGGTCCTCGCTGATGTAGCGCGGGTCGAGGATTCTCGACGTCGAGGTCAGCGGGTCCACAGCCGGGTAGATGCCGAGCGAAGCGATCTCGCGCGACAGCTCCGTGGTGGCGTCGAGGTGAGCGAACGTCGTCGCGGGAGCCGGGTCGGTGTAGTCGTCGGCCGGCACATAGATCGCCTGCAAGGAGGTGATGGAGTGTCCACGCGTCGAGGTGATCCGCTCTTGCAGCACTCCCATCTCGTCGGCCAGGTTCGGCTGGTAGCCCACCGCGGACGGCATCCGCCCGAGCAGCGTCGACACCTCGGAGCCTGCCTGCGTGAACCGGAAGATGTTGTCGATGAACAGCAGCACGTCCTGGTTCTGGACGTCCCGGAAGTACTCTGCCATCGTCAACGCCGAGAGGGCGACCCGCAGTCGCGTGCCCGGCGGCTCGTCCATCTGGCCGAAGACCAGGGCGGTCTGCCCGATGACCTCAGACTCCGTCATCTCCTCGATCAGGTCGTTGCCCTCACGTGTCCGCTCGCCGACCCCGGCGAAGACGGAGACACCGTCGTGGTCTCGCGCCACCCTGGCGATCATCTCCTGGATCAGCACGGTCTTGCCGACACCCGCCCCGCCGAACAGACCGATCTTGCCGCCCTGCACGTACGGCGTCAGGAGGTCGATGACCTTGATGCCGGTGTGGAACATCTCGGTCTTCGACTCGAGGGCGTCGAAGGCAGGGGCCGAGCGGTGGATCGGCCAGCGCTCGGTGATCTCGAGCTTCTCGCCCTCCTCGAGGTTGAGGCAGTCGCCGATGACGTTGAACACATGGCCCTTGGTCACGTCGCCGACCGGGACGCTGATGGGCTCGCCGGTGTCGGTGACCGGGGCCCCGCGGACGAGCCCGTCGGTGGACTGCATGGACAGCGCACGAACCATGCCGTTACCGATGTGCAGGGCCACCTCGAGCGTCAGTGTCCTCTTCTCGTCCCCGAGCTCGAGGTCGACGTGCAGCGCGTTGTACATGTCGGGCATCTCGGCGACGGCGAACTCCACGTCCACGACCGGTCCGGTGACCCGGGCGATTCGTCCGACGGCGCCGCCGGACTCCTTGGTGTTGGTGTCATCCATCGTGGCAGTCATGTCTCACTCACTCCCGGCGTTGGCATCGGCGAGCGCGTTGACGCCACCGACGATCTCGCTGATCTCTTGGGTGATTCCGGCCTGGCGCGCCTGGTTGGCGGTCTGGGTGTAGGACTTGATCAACTCTTCGGCGTTGTCTGTGGCTGACTTCATCGCCCGCTGTCGCGCCGCCAGCTCAGAAGCCGACGCCTGCAGCAGACAGAAGAAGATCCGGCTCTGGACGTAGCGCGGCAGCAGCGCGTCGAGCACGTCTGGCGCCGAGGGCTCGAACTCGTAGAGCGGTAGTACGTCGGCCGCCTCGGGTCGTTCGTCGCCCTCCACCACCTCGAGTGGCAACAGCCGCACGGCAGTCGGCTCCTGCACCAGCATCGACTTGAAGCGTGCGTAGACCACGTGCACCTCGTCGACAGCCGTGTCGGCCTCCTCCGCCTCGGCCGTGAAGGCCGCGATGAGGGTGTCGGCGATCTCGCGGGCGTCGTCGTACGTCGGCATGTCGGAGAAGCCGGTCCAGCTCTGCACGACGGGGCGCTGCCGGAAGCCGAAGTACGCAACCCCTTTGCGGCCGCTGACATAGAGATCTGCCTTCTTGCCCTCGCCACGCAGCTTCTCTACGAGACGCTCGGTCTCCCTGAGCACGCTCGAGGAGTACGCCCCCGCCAGCCCACGGTCACTCGTCAGCGCGAGCACGGCCGCCCGCTTCGGGTCCGCCGGCTCGGTGGTGAGCGGGTGATCGACGTTGGAGAAGGTCGCCACGGCAGAGACGGCGCGCGTCAGCTCACGCGCGTACGGCGCCGCCTGCTGGGCCCGCAGCTTGGCCTTGACGATGCGAGACGCGGCGATCAGCTCCATGGCACGGGTGATCTTCTTGGTGGCCTGGACCGATTTGATCCGGCCGCGCAGCTCGCGTAGCGATGCGGCCATGGTCAGCCTCGCTTCTGCTTGACGATCTGCTCCTGCTCGACGTCCTCGTCCTCGAGAGCCTCGAAGTCCTCGCGGCCAGCCTTGATCGACTTGCCTTCGCTGGTCTCGAACTGGTCGAGGAACGAGTCGTATGCCTCCTGCAGGGAGGACGCGGTGTCGTCTCCGAAGTCCTTCGACTCCCGGATCGAGTCGAGCACCCCGGACTTCTCCCGGCGTAGGAAGTCGAGGAACTCGCGCTCAAAGCGGAGCACGTCCTCGATCGGGACCTGGTCGATCTTGCCCGTCGTGCCGGCCCAGATCGAGACGACCTGCTCCTCGGTGGGGTAGGGCGAGTACTGCGGCTGCTTGAGCAGCTCCATCAGGCGGCTGCCCCGGTCGAGCTGCTTGCGCGACGCCGCGTCGAGGTCGGACGCGAACATGGCGAAGGCCTCCATCGCGCGGTACTGCGCCAGGTCGACCTTGATCGAGCCAGTGACCTTCTTCATCGACTTCAGCATCGCGTCACCACCGACTCGTGACACCGAGACGCCGACGTCGATGGCGGGGCGCTGGTTGGCGTTGAACAGGTCGGACTGGAGGAAGATCTGACCGTCGGTGATGGAGATGACGTTCGTCGGGATGTAGGCCGAGATGTCGTTCGCCTTTGTCTCGATGATCGGCAGACCCGTCATCGATCCGGCGCCCATGTCATCTGACAGCTTGGCGCAGCGCTCGAGCAGGCGGCTGTGGAGGTAGAAGACGTCACCCGGATAGGCCTCACGACCCGGCGGGCGGCGCAGCAGCAGCGACACCGCGCGGTAGGCCTCTGCCTGCTTGGTCAGGTCGTCGAAGACGATCAGGACGTGCTTGCCGGCATACATCCAGTGCTGACCGATAGCAGATGCGGTGTACGGCGCGAGGTACTTGAAGCCGGCGGCGTCAGAGGCAGGAGCCGCGACGACCGTCGTGTACTCCAGCGCGCCGGCCTCCTCGAGGGCGCCACGCACGGCCGCGATCGTCGATCCCTTCTGACCGATCGCGACGTAGATGCAGCGCACCTGCTGCTCCGGGTCACCGGACTCCCAGAACTGCTTCTGGTTGATGATCGTGTCGATCGCCACCGCGGTCTTGCCGGTCTGGCGGTCACCGATAATGAGCTGGCGCTGGCCACGGCCGATCGGTGTCAAGGCGTCGATGGCCTTGATACCGGTCTGCATTGGCTCGTGCACCTTCTTGCGTTGCACCACTGACGGCGCCTGCAGCTCGAGGGCACGGCGCCCTTCGGACTCGATCTCGCCGAGACCGTCGATCGGGTTGCCGAGCGGGTTGACCACCCGGCCGAGGTAGCCCTCACCGACGGGCACGGACAACACCTCACCGGTGCGCCGGACCGGCTGGCCTTCCTCGATGCCGGAGAAGTCACCCAGCACCACGACACCGATCTCGCGGGTGTCGAGGGTCAAGGCGATCCCGAGGGTGCCGTCCTCGAACTCGAGCAGCTCGTTCGCCATCGCCGAGGGAAGCCCCTGGACCCGGGCGATTCCGTCACCTGCCTCGCCTACGATGCCTATCTCCTCGCGGCTCGCTGTCTCCGGCTCATAGTCGGAGACGAATCGCTGCAGCGCGTCCCGGATCTCGTCGGGACGGATCGTGAGCTCCGCCATTGTGTTCGTACCTGCTCTCTTGGGAGTCGGAAGTCTGTCCTGCGCTAGGGGTGGGGTCAGCCGGTCATCCGACGTCGGGCGTCGTCGATTCGGCCCGCGACGGTTCCGTCGATCACCTCGTCACCGATCTCGACCTTGATGCCTCCGAGGATCTGGGGGTCGACGACGACGTTGAGATAGACGTCGTGGCCGTACTGGTGGGCGAGCGCGGCGGCTAGTCTGCTGTGCTCGTCGTCCGTCAGGTCCACCGCCGACCGGATCAGCGCGACCACACGAGACTGGCGCTCGGCGGCAACCTCTTGGTAGCCCTCGAGAGCTGCCTCGAAGGACTGGTGCGGCGAGGCAACGGCCTGGACCGCAAGCCGGACGGTCGCCGCCGAGGACCGATCTTTCAGCAGCTCGCCCACCAGTCCCTGGCGGTGGTCCAGCGGGACCTGGCTGTTGGTGATCGCATCTCGAAGGTCTGGATTGGCACTCACCACACGCCCGAAGCGGAACAGGTCGTCCTCGAGCGCGGCGAGACTTCCCGTCTTGTCGGCCGCGATGACGTACGCCAAGACTCCGAGGTGCTCGACGGTGGCGACGAAGTCCGACGCGGAGGCCCAGCGGGAACCGGCCGCGGCGGTCAGTGCACTGACCGCGTCGACACTGACCTTGCCGGCGAAGACGGCCTCGGCCAGCCCGGTCCTGGCTTCGACGTCCGACGACGGGTCGGTGAGCGCACGTCGCAGCGCGGGCTCGTCTCGCAACACCTCGAAGATGGCGAGCAGCTCCGCCCCGATCGCCTCGGCGTCCCCCGCCTCCGCCAGCTCTTCGAGCCGCTCGAGCGCAACGCCGAGGCCCTCCGCTGAAGCCCCTCGCATCACGATCCCTGCCTGGACGGCTGGCTCTCGAGCTCAGCGATGAAGCGCTCGACCGTACGGCGCTGCCGCGCCTCGTCCTCCAACGACTCGCCGACGATACGTCCGGCCAGACTGGTGGCGAGGGTGCCGACCTCGGTCTTCAGCTGAGCAAGCACCAGCTGCTTCTGGGCCTCGATCTGCGCGTTCGCCTGGGAGGTGATGCGGGCCGACTCCTCCTGGGCCTGCTCACGCATCTCGACGATGATCTGAGCGCCTTGCTCGCGGGCATCCTCGCGGATGCGGGCAGCCTCGTGCCGGGCCTCTCCGAGCCGCTGGTTGAG
>Ga0136610_1000768_pt1 | contig 10282 bp, 9 predicted proteins | sample AntDrymUQ1342206_2_FD_104804 | JGI IMG/M metagenome (GOLD analysis project Ga0136610, IMG submission 104804) | Polar desert sand microbial communities from Dry Valleys, Antarctica - metaG UQ134 (22.06) | ecosystem: Environmental > Terrestrial > Soil > Desert | place: Antarctica: Dry Valley...
ACCTATCCCGACGCCTTCGAGGAGCTCAATGGGCGTCGCCGCTGACGCGGCGCTGCTCGACGTCCGGCCCAGTCTCGGCGAGGTCCGCGAGCTCGCCCGCTCACACACGCTCGTGCCGCTTCGCCACACCTTCATCGACGACTGCGAGACGCCGGTCTCGGCCTATCTGAAGCTGCGCGGCGAGGGCCCCTCGTTCCTGCTCGAGTCGGCGGAGCAGGGCCAGCGCTTCGGGCGCTGGTCGTTCATCGGCGTCGCGCCGCGCACAGTGATCCGGCTCGACGGCGGCGAGCTCACGGTCGGCGGGGAGCCGCGCGCCTTCGGCGATCCATACGCCGCGGTCGCCGAAGAGCTCTCGCGCTATCGCGTCGCGCCGCTCGAGGGACTGCCGCCCTTCTCGGGCGGTGCGGTCGGGCTGTTCGGCTACGACCTCGTCCGCCACGCCGAGCCGACGGTCGGCGCGCCCAACCCCGACGAGCTCGGTGCGCCGGACCTCGCGCTGATGGTCTCCGATGTGCTGCTCGCGTTCGATCACTTCACCCACGAGCTGACGGTGCTCGCGAACGTCTTCGTCGACGAGCACGTCGAGCGCGGCTACGAGGAGGCGTTAGCTGCGATCACGGACGTCCGCGAGCGTCTCGCCGCTCCGGTGCCCCGCGCGCGCCCGTCGCGCTCCGGCGTGCCGGCTTTCACCTCGAACATCGGCCCCGAGGGGTTCACGGACGCGGTCGAGCGCGCGAAGGAGTACATCCGCGCGGGCGATATCTACCAGGCCGTGCCGAGCCAGCGCTGGTCGGCCGAGTCGCCGGTCGAGGCGTTCTCGATCTACCGCGGCCTGCGCACCGTCAACCCGAGTCCCTACATGTACTTCCTCGACTTCGAGGACTTCGAGATCGCCGGCGCATCGCCGGAGTCGCTCGTCAAGGTGACCGCGGGCCGCGCCGAGCAGCGGCCGGTGGCGGGCACTCGCCCGCGCGCGGCGACGGCGGAGGGGGACCTCGAGCACGCCCGCGAGCTGCTCGCGGACCCCAAGGAGCGCGCCGAGCACGTGATGCTCGTGGACCTCGCCCGCAACGACCTCGGGCGCGTATGCGAGTACGGCAGCGTCGTCGTAGACGAGCTGATGGTGGTCGAGACCTACTCGCACGTGATGCACATCGTCTCCTCGGTCTCGGGGACGCTCGGCGACGGCGTGACCGCGATGGACGCGCTGCGCGCCTCGCTGCCGGCCGGCACGCTGTCTGGCGCGCCGAAGATCCGCGCGATGCAGATCCTCGACGAGCTCGAGCCGGTCAAGCGCGGGCCCTACGGCGGGGCGGTCGGCTACCTCTCCTACACGGGTGACCTCGACACCTGCATCTACATCCGCTCGGCCTTCGTCAAGGAGGGACGCGTGTACATGCAGGCCGGGGCCGGCATCGTGGCCGACTCGGATGCCGCCGAGGAGCTGCGCGAGACCGAGGCAAAGGCCGGCGCCGTGCTGGCCGCGATCGAGCTCGCGTGCCGCCAGAGGGACTGGGCATGACGCGCGTGCTCGTGATCGACAACTACGACTCGTTCACCTACAACCTCGTCCAGTACCTCGGCGAGCTTGGGGCGGAGGTCGACGTCGTGCGAAACGACGCGTTGAGCGCGGTCGAGCTCGGGGAGCGGGCCGAGGGTGGGCGCGTGATCGTCTCGCCCGGGCCCTGCACGCCCGACGAGGCCGGGGTCTCGGTCGAGGCCGTCGCGCTGCTGGCGCGGGCGCGGGTGCCGGTGCTCGGGGTCTGCCTGGGCCACCAGGCGCTCGCCCAGGCCTTCGGCGGGCGCGTCGTGCGGGGCGAGCCGGTGCACGGCAAGACGGCGCAGGTCAGCCACGACGGGCGCACGATCTTCGCCGGCCTGCCGAGCCCGCTCGAGGCGGGGCGCTATCACTCGCTCGTCGTCGATCCGGCGCTGCCCGACTGCCTCGAGCGCTCCGCAGGGTCGAACGGCACGATCATGGCCCTGCGCCACCGCGAGCTGCCGGCCGAGGGCGTCCAGTTTCACCCGGAGTCCGTGCTGACGCCGCACGGGAAGACGATTCTGCGCAACTTCCTGGCCACCTGATGCCGAACGCGGTTCTCACGCGCGCGATCGACGCGCTGGCGACGCGCACGGACCTCGCGGCCGAGGAGACGGCGAGCGTGCTGCGGGAGATCATGGAGGGGAGGGCCTCCGAGCCCGAGATCGCCGCCTTCCTGATTGCGCTGCGGACCAAGGGCGAGACGGCCGCTGAGCTCGTCGGGCTCGCGCGCACTATGCGCGCCCTGGCGACGCCGGTGGCGGTTGGCCACCGCGACCTGCTGGACACCGCGGGCACGGGCGGCGGGCGACCGACCTTCAACGTCTCGACGACCGCGGCGCTCGTCGCCGCAGGAGCGGGCTGCGCGGTGGCCAAGCACGGCAATCGCTCGGCTACGAGCCGGTCGGGCTCGGCCGACGTGCTCGAGGCGCTCGGCGCACGCATCGACCTCGAGCCGCCGGCCGTGGCCGAGTGCATCGACGAGGTCGGGTTCGGCTTCATGTTCGCCCCCGCTCACCACAGCGCCACGCGCCACGTCGTGCCGGTGCGCCGGGCGCTCGGGGTGCGCACGATCTTCAACTTCCTCGGTCCGCTCACGAACCCCGCCGGCGCCACCCGCCAGCTCATCGGCGTCGCGGACGGGGACTACCTCGAGACGATCGCCACCGCGCTGCTCGCGCTGGGCGCACGCAGCGCGCTGGTAGTGTCGAGCGAGGATGGCCTCGACGAGATCTCAGCCTCCGGGGCGACCCGGGTGGTCGAGGTGAGGGAGGGGACCACCGAGTCCTACAGGCTGTCCCCCGAGCAGCTCGACATCGAGCCCGTGCCGCTCGGCGCAATACCCGCCGGAGCCCCGGTCGAGAACGCCGAGGTGTTGCGCCGCGTGCTGGGCGGCGGCGGGGGGCCGGCGCGCTCGCTCACGGTGATGAACGCCGCGGGGGCGATCTACGTCGCCGGCGCGGCCGCCACGCTCACGGACGCCGCGCGCGCGGCCGAGGCGGCGCTCGACTCGGGCGCCGCAGAGCGGGTGCTCGACGCATACGTCGAGCGCACGCGGGCACTGGCGCCGACCCCGGCATGAGCCGTCTCGACCATCTGCTCAAGGCCACGCGCGAGCGCCTCGAGGACCGCAAGCGAGGCCGGCCGATCGCGGAGCTCGAGCGCGAGGCCCGCTCGCGCGGCGAGGGGCGCCCGTTCCGCGAGGCGCTCTCGCGCCCCGGCATCTCGCTGATCGCCGAGCACAAGCGCCGCTCCCCCTCGGCGGGCGCGATCCGCGAGGGCGCGAGCGTGACCGAGATCGTGCTCGCCTACGAGCGCGGCGGGGCGGCGGCGCTCTCGATCCTGACCGAGGAGGATCACTTCGGAGGCCGCCTCGAGGATCTCGTCGAGGCGCGCGCCGCGAGCGACCTGCCGATCCTGCGCAAGGACTTCACGCTCGACCCCTACCAGCTCTACGAAGCCAAGGCGGCGGGCGCCGACGCCGTGCTGCTGATCGCCGGCACGCTGCCGACGGCGGAGCTTCGCGAACTCCGTGAGCACGCCCGCGCGCTCGACCTGGACGCCCTCGTCGAGGTCCACTCCGAGGACGAGCTCGACGTCGCGCTCGAGCTCGACGGCGACGTGATCGGCATCAACAACCGCAACCTCGAGGACTTCTCGGTCGACGTCTCCATCACCTTCGACCTGCTCACCGACGTGCCGGCGGGCAAGACGGTTGTGTCCGAATCGGGCATCGCGCTGCGCGAGCAGGTGGAGGAGCTCGAGCACATCGGCGTCGATGCCGTGCTCGTCGGCGAGACGCTGATGCGTGCCACGAACCCCGAGGCCGCGGTGCGCGAGCTGATCCGCTCAGAGGAGCCAACGCAGGCCTGAGCCTTATCGCTCGCCGATCACTCCGCCGCCTCAGCCTCGAGCTCGTGTAGGAGCGCGGACGCTCGGGCTGCCTCGCCCTGCGCTTTCCCCAGCGCGCCCTCGAGATCCGCCGCTTCCCTGTCCGCTTCGTCGACCTTCCGCTGGGCGCGGTCGAGGGCATCGCGCGCCTTGGCCCCGCGACCTCGGGCCTTGTCGAGGGCTGCCTCGAGCTGCGCCGCCTCCTCGTGTGCGCGCGCCTCGCCGGCACGGGCGTCGCGCACCCGTGCCTGCGCCTCGGCCCGGCGGTGCTCTTCCTCTTCCCTCGCCGCCTCGGTGCGACGGCGCGCCTCCTCATCGGCCGCCCTGGCCGCGCGCGCGTCGGGTCGGTCCTTGGACCGCGCCGCGGACTTGCCTCGTTTCGAGGTCGCCGGCACGAGCGGTCCCGGTCCGGCGGCCAGCGCACCGAACCCGACCGGCGCCTGCTCCTTGACGACGCGGCCGGCGCCGACGCGCTCGGCCAGGTCTGGATCGGTGGCGGCGGCGAGCAGCGTCTCGCCGATGCGCCCGAGCAGGTCTTCGCCTGAGAGGCCTGCCCCGGCGAGGGTCTCACGCGCGGCTTGGCTGAAGCGATCGACGGCGGCTCGTTGCGCGCTCGCCGCGGCTCGCAGCGCGTCGGGGCCGCCACTGCCGGCGAGGGCCAGCTGCGCCTCGCGCAGGGCGTCACCTGCGGCCACGGCCTCGGCCGCGAGCTGAGGCTCTTCCCGCGCGACGTGGTTGATCGCCCACGCGGCCCGGGATGGCTTGCGCAGAGCGTGGACCTCCTTCGCCTCGTCGCGGCGGCGCTCGGCACGCAGCCGCCGCGCGAGCGCCTCGCGTCCGTCCACGAAGGCCTCGGGAGGCAAGCCGTAAAGCCGGTCGATCTCTGCTCCCAGGTCCCACTCCGCGGCGGCCACGCTTCGGGACCGTACCTTTACCGACCGTTACGGGCGGCGACCGGCCGGCTCTATAGTTGGGGCGCATGGTCAGCGGCAAGGCAAGGATCGCCGCCGAGCGTTACTCGACGACCGTCGGGGGGCAGTCCTAGGACATGGCCACGGTGCCGGAGCTAGATCCCGCCGCCGTCGCGGCGCTCGGAGGACGCATGGCCGCGAACGTCGAGCGCGCGGTGAAGGTGCCGCGCACGGTCTTGCGCGATGCGCTCGTGACCCTGGTGGCCGACGGGCACTTGCTGATCGAGGACAATCCGGGCGTCGGCAAGACCGCGCTCGCGCGCGCGCTCGCCCGCTCGATCGACGCCGAGTACGCGCGCGTCCAGTGCACCCCCGACCTGCTCCCCGGGGACATCGTCGGGACCAACGTCTTCAACCAGCGCGAGAACCGCTTCGAGTTCCGGCCCGGGCCGGTGTTCGCGAACGTCGTCCTCGTCGACGAGATCAACCGCGCCTCTCCGAAGACGCAGTCGGGCCTGCTCGAGTGCATGCAGGAGCGGCGGGTGACCGTCGACGTGCACTCGCACGAGCTCGCGCGGCCGTTCCTGGTCGTCGCGACGCAGAACCCGGTCGAGTACGAGGGCACCTATCCGCTGCCCGAGGCGCAGCTCGACCGCTTCATGGTGCGCGTGTCGCTCGGCTACCCGTCGGCGAGCGACGAGGCCGCGATGCTGGGCGAGCACGCCGAGCATGACCGTGTGCTCGACCTCGAGGCCGTGACCGATGTCGCCGAGATCCTGGCCGCGCAGGCGGCCGCGAGCGCCGTCCACGCAAGCGAGTCGCTGCGCCGCTACGTGGTCGCGATCCTCGAGCAGACGCGCTCGGATACCCGCATAGCTCTGGGCGCAAGCCCGCGCGCCGGATTGATGCTGCTCAAGGCGGCCAAGGCCGCGGCCGCGCTCGACGGGCGCGACCACGCGCTCCCAGACGACGTGCAGGCGCTCGCCCCCTCGGTGCTCAGGCACCGCCTGCTGCTCTCCCCCGAGGCCGCCGACCGGCAGGGCACGGACGTCGTCGGAGAGGCGATCGAGCGCGTGCCCGCGCTCTGATGAGCGATCAGGGCGGGGCGGCTGCGCCGGCGCTCGCCACCGCACTGCTCGGCCTCGTCATCTGGCTCGTGGCGGCGGTGTTCGACACCGCCTCGCTGTACGTGCCCGGGGTCGCGCTGCTCGGGCTCGGCCTCGTCGCGGCCGCGTGGGTCGGGCTCGCCGCGCACGGCGCCTCGGTCGTGCGCACGCTTGGACCCTCCACCGTCGTCGAGGACGAGCCGTACCCGCTGCGGGTCGAGATGCGGGCGGGCCTGCTGCCCGCGCCGGGGGGCGCACTGGTCGAGCCTCTGATCGCCGAGTCGCTCGGCGTCGCGGGACGGCGCTCGCGGCGCGTGCGGGTCACCGTGAGGTTCTCGCGGCGCGGGCGTCGCACGCTCGAGCCCTGTCGCCTGAGCATCCACGACCCGCTGGGCCTGGCCAGGCGGGAGCTCAGCTCATCGCCCGGTGAGGTGCTGGTGCTGCCGCGGATCGAGCCCGTGCGAGCCGTCGGCGCGGGCAGCCTCGGTGACGCCGGCGCCGGAATCGGGCGCGAGGGCGTTGCCGCGGAGCTCGAGATCGATTCGTTACGCCCGTACCGAGAGGGCACGCCGGCGTCGCGCATCCACTGGCCGACCCTCGCCCGTACCGGGGTGATGATGGAGCGCCGGCTCGTGGCCGAGGCCGACGCACGCCCGTTGGTGGTGCTCGACCCGCGCGGGGCGGCTAGCGAAGAGGACCTCGACGCCGCCGTCCGCGCTGCGGCCTCGCTCTGCTACCAGCTGGCGCAGAGGGAGGGGTGTGGGCTGCTGCTGCCTGGCGAGCGCCGCCCGATCGAGGTCGCACGCGACCTGCGTGCCTGGCCCGCGCTGCACGTGCGACTGGCGCTCGTCGAGTCAGGCGACGAGGCGCCCGCCGCGAGCCGGCTAGAGCGGGGCGGAGCGATCTTCTGGGTCAGCCCGAGGCGCTCCGGGCTCGCGCCATCGGCGCTCAGGCGCTCGGGCGCCGGCTCTCGCTACCTGGTCGCTCCTGCAGCGGCGTCCGCTGCCGGCGGGTCCTCGGTGGCGGGCTGTCGCATGCGCCGGATTGGCCCGGGCCCAGCCAAGGCAGCCGCGTGAGCGCCACCCAACGGCTGCCCGCGCGGCTCGCCGCCTTCGCCGCCTTGTGTTGGGTCGCCTCGCTCCACTGGGCGGAGCTCGTGATCGACCCTCCTCGCAGGGGTGTCCTGGTGCTCGTGCTCGTGACGACGGCGGGCGGCGCGGCGCTCGCGCTCACCGGGCCGCTCGCGCTCAGGCGGCGCGCCGCCGCCCTCGCGCTGCGGCTCGCCGTCGTGCTCGTCGTGTCCGCCGGGGCGCTCGTCGCGATCGGCCTGCCCACGAGCCACCTGCGCCCGAGCCGCTATGGCGACGTGATCGAGGGCCTCGAGCGAGGGCTCGCCGCGGTCCGCACGGTCAGCTGGCCCTACGCGGGCGGGCAGGGATGGGTGCGGATGACGATCCTGCTCGGCATCCCGCTGTTCGCCGTGCTCGCCGCCGCGCTCGCCTTCTGGCCGGCCGGGAGGCGCAACGCCGGGGCCCTGCGCGCCGGCGCGCTCGCGCTGCTCGTCGCGCTGTTCGCGATCCCCGCGACCGAGTACTCGTTCTCGCTGGAGCTCCAGCGCGGGGTGATCCTGTTCCTGCTGGTCGCGGCCTGGCTGTGGCTGCCGCGGCTCGGATGGGCGGCGTCGCGCCCCGCGATCGCCGCCGTGCTCGCCGCCGCCGTGCTCGCCGTCCCCATTGCCGCCGCCGCCGAGGGCCGCGGGGCGTGGGTCGACTACGAGAGCTGGCCCTGGTTCGGCCAGCCGCCGGCGGGCGCCACGTTCGACTGGAGCCACGGCTACGGGCCGATCGACTGGCCGCGCAAGGGCGACACGCTGTTGTGGGTCAAGTCGAGCGAGCCTCACTACTGGAAGGTCGAGTCGCTCGACCGCTTCGACGGCACCCGCTGGCTGCACTCCGGCCGGCGCCCTCCCGCGCGGGTGCTGCCGCGCCCCGACAACCGCTCCTTCGCCCGCTGGGACGAGAGCATCGGCGTCACCGTCCGCTCGCTGCGCTCGAATCGGCTGGTCGGCGCGGGAACCACCTACCGCGTGTTCGCCGATGCGGGCACCTTCGTCAGTGGCGATGGGCCCACGTGGACGCTCGAGGAGCCGCTCGCCCCAGGCGACTCCTATGGCTTGCGTGCGTACGTGCCCGAGCCGAGCCCCCGCGAGCTGCGCGCCGCCCCGACGACCTACGAGCGCGCCTTCGACTGGTATACCCGGCTCGAGGTCCCGACCGAGCCCAAGCTCGACGCGCTCAGGACGGGCCCGCCCGTGATCGCGGCCTCCCAGCTCGTCGACCCGGGGCTGCTTTCCACGCGACGGCCGAGGACGTCGGCCGAGCGGGCCGAGGCGCGCGCCGACCGGCGGCGCGCGCGGCGCGGACGGGCGCGGGTGATGGCCTCGCCCTACCGTCGCGTGTTGCGCCGCGCGCGGCGCTTCGCCCGCGACGGGGCGAGCCCGTACGTCGTGGCACGCCGGATCGAGCGCTACCTGAAGAGCGATCGCTTCAGCTACAGCGAGAGCCCGCCGCGCCGGCGGGACCCGCTCGCCGCATTTCTGCTCGAGGACCGGGTCGGCTACTGCCAGCAGTTCTCGGGGGCGATGGCGTTGATGCTGCGCATGAACGGGATCCCCACTCGCGTCGCGGCAGGCTTCGCCCCCGGGACGCGCAACAACGAGACGGGGGAGTACCGCGTGCGTGGCCTCGATGCGCACTCCTGGGTCGAGGTCTACTTCCCCCAGCTCGGCTGGGTGCCGTTCGACCCGACCCCGTCGGCGGCGCCCGCGGCGGCGCAGACCGCTGACCGCGAGGCGGAGGGCGCCGACGGCGGCGGCGGCGCGACGGCGCCCGGCCAGGCCCGCGGCCTGCTCGACCGCCAGACCCAGTCGGGGACCCCGCTGGGTCCGCTCGAGGAGCCCGGCAGCCGCTGGTGGGTGGCCGCCGTCGTGCTCCCCATGCTCGTCGTGTCGTGTCTGCTGGCGCTGTGGCTGCGCGCGCTCGTGCTGCGCCGCCGGCGGCGCGACGAGTCCGAGCCTGCGCTGCGCGAGCTCGAGCTGGCGCTCGACCGGCTCGGCTACGAGGTGCCGGCGGGCACGACCCTGCTCGCGCTCGAGCGGCGCCTGGGGAGCGCCGCCGGGCCGCAGGCGGCGCGCTACGCCCGCTGCCTGCGCGAGCGCCGCTACTCGCCACGCGGAGGCCCCGCGCCTGACCGCCGCGAGCGCCGCGCCTTGCGCCGGTCGCTGACTGCCCGCCTGGGCCCGGTCGGCCGCGCGCGCGGCTTCATCGCCCTGCCGCCGCACGGCTTCCACGCGCCGCCGCCTGCGCACGAGCCCGCAGATGGCGCGTTGCCCCGGGCCGCCTCCCGCCGGCCCTGACCGCCCCCTCGATGAGCGCGTGCCACCATGCAGGCGTGACCAACGTCAAGATCTGCGGCATCACGAATCCCGACGACGCACGCGCCGCGGCCGAGCTCGGCGCCTGGGCGATCGGGCTGATCTTCGCTGCCGGGAGCCCGCGCGCCTGCGACCCCGCGGTCGCCGAGCGGATCGGCGCCGAGCTGCGGCGCGAGGTCGAGCTCGCGGGCGTCTTCTGCAACGCCCCGCTCGACGACGTCGGCGCGCTCGCCGACCGCTGCTCGCTGTCGCTGCTCCAGCTGCACGGCGACGAGGGTCCCGCGTACTGCGCCGAGGCCGCGCGCCGCACGGGCTGCCGGATCGTCAAGGCCGCCCGTGTTCGCAGCGCGGCGTCGCTGCGGGCGCTGCGGCCCTTCAGCGTCGATTATCACTTGCTCGACGCGCACGTGCCCGGCCGTCGCGGGGGTACCGGTGAGACCTTCGACTGGGAGCTCGTGGCCGGGCACCGCCGCGCCGTGCCGCTGATCCTCTCCGGAGGGCTGACGCCGGACAACGTGGCGCAGGGCGTCGCCGCCACGCGACCGTTCGCGGTCGACAGCGCGAGCGGGACGGAGTCCGCGCCCGGGCACAAGGACCCACGCCGCTTGGCGGCGTTCTTCCGCGCGGTCGAGTCGGCCGAGGTCGCCGCGTGACGCTGCACGACGCGCCGCGCGCAGCCCCCAGGGTCGAGCGCCGGTTCGGCCCATACGGCGGGCGCTACGTGCCCGAGACGCTCGTGCCTGTGCTCGACGAGCTCGAGCGCGAATGGCTCGATGCCCGCGCCGACGCCGGCTTTCGCTCACAGCTCGACCGCCTGCTGCGTGACTACGCCGGGCGGCCGACGCCGCTCTACCGGGCCGGCAGGCTGTCCGAGCACGCCGGTCGCAGCGTCTACCTCAAG
>Ga0136610_1000769_pt1 | contig 10277 bp, 12 predicted proteins | sample AntDrymUQ1342206_2_FD_104804 | JGI IMG/M metagenome (GOLD analysis project Ga0136610, IMG submission 104804) | Polar desert sand microbial communities from Dry Valleys, Antarctica - metaG UQ134 (22.06) | ecosystem: Environmental > Terrestrial > Soil > Desert | place: Antarctica: Dry Valley...
CGCTGTGCTCAGGCGGCGCAGGGCGCTGGCGTTCGAGGCCGAGCTGTCGAGCCTCAATGCCCGGGGAGCAAAGGCAAGAGTGCCGGCTCCCTGAGCCCTTACGCAGGAAAGGAAACGCCGGCGCGGGACGCGTCAGACGGGCCGCAGTGGACCTTCGAGCTCCTCGAGCGCCTCACCGACGTTGGTAACGTCGATTCTCAAACCCATCGGCCGGGCTTCCTGCCGAGATTTCCGTCGTTGGGGCTTGGCCACCAGGCCTGCCCGCACCAACTCGTTGACGGCCTGGCTCAACCCGATCGAGCGGTCCCCTCTAAGCCGCTCGACGGCTGCGGCCACATCGTCGTCAAGTCTCACCGTCGTCCTCATGCCTGGAAATATGAAGGGCGAGGCGCTGATGCGAGCATCACGATGCCCGGGCTCTAACAGGAGCGGGCCACTACCCTGCGCCCAACCATGGCGGCGTCGAACAAGGGCGCGTCGCCACGGTCGCGCCACGCGCCGGGAAGCTCGCCTCCGGGCTCGAGGTTGTCCTCGGCCGTATAGCGTGCCGCTGCGCGCGCGATGTCCTCGAGGGACGCCCCCGTCGCCGCCAGCTCTCTTGTGTCCACCGAGATCCCGGCCGACGTGACCCGCTCGACAAGCGGCACCTGATTGTCGACGGTGTCGAAGATCTCGTTCAGGTCACCCGCCATCTCCCCGCCCCTGATGGGCCATGCGCCGGACTGGTGCGGGTAGCGCGTCTGCCCGTGGTCCGCCGTAACCATGACCACCCAGCGATTACGTCCGACCTGGGCATCGAGGAAGCCCACGAGTCGGGCTAGGGCGCGGTCTACCGAGTTCACGACTGCGCCGACCTCGGGCGAGGTCATGCCCCACTTATGCCCGGCGTCGTCTGGCGATTTGAAGTTGGTGTAGAGGAGGTCGGGGACGTTGTCGTCCCCGAAGCCCTCCCGGCCTATGAGCCGTTCGAGGATCCTCTCCTGATAGTTCACGTAGGCGGGGGTCGCATACCGGATCGCGGTGTCGTCGAGAGAGTGACCCATCCACGCCCCGTCGAGAGCGCCGTCGGTTCCGTCAAGGCGGCGGGCCCCGGCATTGAGCGCTTCGGGGTCGTCGATGGCGGGGATTGAATAGATCGAAGGGTCCCCGTAGGTCATCCCCACGTCGTTCAGCAGCACGGCGGTGTCGGCGTCACCGTCTTGCGCGAGAGCACCGTGCCCCATCATCCCGAGATGCCAGCTCACCGTGGCGACGGTCCCGATGAGCGGCTTGTTCCCCATGGCCCGGTCGTAGACGTCCGCCAAGGTGGGGGCCCTTATGAGGGCCGGGCTGTTGCCCTCGAACGGATCGCCGTAGACGCCCTCGGGTGTCTTCATTCGCACATATGCGATGCCGTGACTCCTTGGGTAGACGCCGGTGCCAAGGGTCGTGTGGATCGGCGGCGTGACCGAAGGCGTCGAGCCCACGGTCATGCGCGGGTAGTGCACACCCTTGGTCATCAGGCCCCGCAGGAACGGCCACGCGCGCGGATGCTCCCTCAACACGTTCCATCCACCACCGTCCCACACCACAACCACCACGAGGCGGGGGCGAGGGCTTGGGCCCGGCGCTCCGGTGGCCGCGCCCGGCAGGGGGCGGCCATCCGGGGTGGAGAAGCCCTCGAAGCCGATCAGGCGCGCGGTCGTGGGGGCGATGTCGGCCATGGTTGCAGGCGCACCCACGGCGCCCTCGCTGCCGATGGCACCGGGGCCGAACATCACGAGGGGCACCTCCGCCAAGTAGTCCCACGGCCCCGAGTGCACCGGCATCTCCGGCGTGCCGACGTAGTTGGGCTCGTGCGGGATCACGAGCACCTGGGGAGATCGGCCTGGGACGTAACCGCGGCGCGCTCGCTCGACGAGCTTGGGAAGCGCCTTGCACCCCCCTGCGACCCGAGCGGCCGGCCCGGCTTTGGAGGCGGTGGGAGGGTCGCCCGGCGCGCCTGAAGTCCCCGTGCACGCCGCCGTCGCGATCGCCACGGCGAGGAGCGGAGCCGCCGCCCGCCGCAGGCCACGGCGTCCGCGCGCGTGGTGGTGCGAGGGTCTCATGTCCGGCGGAGTCTAGAGGCCCGAGGGCAGCAAGGATGGTTGTAGCCGGCCCATATCCGATGAAAAAGGTGCGTGGATCAAAGCGCCGCGATAGAAGTAATCATTGGACCATGAGATATCTCGCGATCGGGCTCGCGGTTGCTTACCTCGTCAATGTGCTCGTCGCAGCGCGCGAGGCGCGCCGTTACCGGCTCCCGGTTCGGGCCGTGCTTCACGCCCAGCTCGCCTCGTTCAAGAAGTCGCTCACGCCCCTGGCATGGGTCTTGATTGCCGCGCCGGTCGTGGTGTCGCTGACCGGGCTCGCCGAGCCGCTGCGTCAGGAGAACCTCGTAGCCATCGTCCTCTACTACGGATTCTGCATCGTCTTGTTATGGCTGCTTTCTGCGTGGCCGTTCAGTAGCCCTCAGCGACCTCCCGGCTGACGCTTGCGGCGAGCCGCCATGTGGACAGCCGGGTTGCAGCGACGCGAAACAGCACCACACTGACGGTGACGAAACCGAGTGCATAAAGCGGGTGCGCCCAGCCGATGAGGCCGCCGGCCAGCACGGCGTCGACGAAGAAGTAAGCGGCGGAGAAGGCAGAGGTCGCAGCGAGCACGACAAGCGCAAGGGGGGCCCACACCCACGCCAGGCTGAAGCGCGTTCGCAGCGGCGCAGGACACGATGCAAGCGCAGTGGCGGCGCCCTCGAAGGCGGGGTTCTCGGTGAGCGGCCTGAACCATGGTTCGGCGACCCTCACGACCGTGCGCCTAATGCGTTGCAAACGCGTCGCAGGGTAGACCGCTGCAACGGCCACGAGCCCGGCGAGGACGTAAGAGGGCCATCCATTGGCAAAGGGGCTGCTTTCCGGCGCGCCGAAACTCGAGGGATCCAAGGTTCCGATGATACCGAGCACGATGACGCCGGCCACGAAGCTCGCCACGAAGTCGTGGCGAGCGAACCACCAGGGTTCGAAGCTCGCCGGCCTCGCCGACTTCATCCACTTCACAAGATCGGAATACGAGCGCGTCGCACTGACGACCATCATTGGAGCGTAAAACGACCGGTGGCTAAGCCGAGGCAACCCAAGCCCCGAGCTCGGTTCTCTTGAACGCGTCAAAGGAAGAGCCCTCTTCGCTGGGGGGTTGGGGGGCGGACACACGAAGAGGACCCTTACGCTTTGACTCTCAAGCAGTTTGTCGTCTACCGAGGGGCGATTCTAAAGCCGGGCGAGCAGAAAATCTTGCTCGCCGCCCTCCGGGGAGGCTTTTGGGAAGGCTTTCTTCTGCTTGCTTGGTCCGTCTGACTCGGGCGGTCACGGCCACGCTGTGGTGCACGTCACCATGTTGCTGCGGGCGGCATGCTGTCATCGGCGAGTGGAGCAATCCCTCACCGTGGCCGTGGTGAGCCGCGACGAATCCGTGCGGCTCGTCGCGGCGCGGGCCTTCGATTCCGCGCCGCGTTCATGGTCGGTGCGGCTCTATGAGGATGCGCCCGAAGGTGCAGACGTCGTCGTATATGGCCCCGATGCCGGTGCACCCCAGGGAGCGGGCGTGGCTTTCGATCCTGCGCACCCCGCCGGCGTAGTTGACGACGTTGCCAGGGCGGCCCGTCGGCGGTCCAGTACGAGCACCATCGTGGTCACGAGCGCGAGCGGCGGCGCGGGCGTGACCAGCCTTGCTCTGCATCTCGCGGCGTGTTTCGGCGGCGCCGGCACCTGCTTCGTCGACCTCGGCGGCAACTGGGGCGCTGCCGCCAGGCTTGGCTTCGAGAGGGGCGAGTTCGCGACCTGGGAGGGAGCCGACGGCTCGGAGGACTCGATCCTTGAGCGCGCTTTGCCCGTGCCCGGCGGCTTTCGAGTGCTGCTCGGGTCCGGCGCCGGACCGATGCCCCCATCCAACCCGTCCGCCCAGCAAGCCCCTCCCGCCCTCGTGTGGGGGGACGGCCTCGCGCTGGTGCGCGCTGCTGGGGCCGCGTTCGAACGTGTGGTGGTCGACGCTGCGCCGGGCGCATGGCTGCAGGAGGTGGTTGCCGCGGCCGGCGCCTCGCTGCTTGTCGTGCCGCCGACGCTACCCGGCGCTCGCAGGGCGGCGGCGTTTCTTGAGGCCGTCCCCGATGCACGCTGGGCGGTGATCCTCAATCGCACGGGGCCGGGGGGCGAGACGACCACATCCCAGATCGAAAGGGCCCTCGGCAGGGCTGTGGCCATCCGGCTTCCTTTGACGCCCGCCCTGCGGGACGCTGAAGACGACGGCCGCCTCCTCACTTCGAGATGGTCGCGCTGGAGCAGGGCCGTCGTGCGCCTGGCCGGTGCCGTGGAGACGGCGTGACACAGGAGTGGCTCGATCTCGTGCTGCAACGAGACGAGCTTGCCGACCTCGACGTCGCCGCCCGCCGCCTCGCGATCAGGGCCCTTGTCGCCGAGCGCGCCGATCCCAACGAGGTCGGCCCTCTTGTCACCGAGCTGAGCGATGTCGTCGACGGGTACGGCCGCCTCGCCCCGCTGATGCGCGACCCGGAGATCACGGACATTCTTGTGAACGGCCCCCGAGAGGTGTGGATCGAAAGGGAGGGAGGGCTCGAGAGATCCGATGTCTGTTTCACCGGCGAGCGTGAGCTTGGGGCCTTCATCGAGCGGCTTTTGGGAGGGGCGGGCAGGCGGGTGGATGCGACCGAGCCGGTCGCCGATGCTCGTCTCGACGACGGCGCCCGCATGCATGTCGTCCTACCTCCACTGGCTCCTGCGGGGCCGCTGGTCTCGATCAGGCGCTGGCCTCAAGGCGTCCTCACGCTGCACGACCTGGTGGGGCGGGGGATGCTCGAGGAGCCCCAGGCGCAGCGACTCATCTCGTGCGTGAGGGACAGGGTCACGGTGGCCGTAACCGGGGGAACCGGTGCCGGCAAGACGACGCTGCTCAATGCGCTGCTCGCCTACGTTCCCGAAGACGAGAGGGTCGTCTTGATCGAGGAGACGCCCGAGCTCCATCCCGCCTGTCCGCACGCCGTATCCCTCGTGGCGCGCCCGGCAAACATCGAAGGCCGCGGCGAGATCGGCCCCGCCGCGCTCGTGAGGACTGCGCTCAGAATGCGACCCGATCGGATCGTCGTCGGCGAGGTGCGCGGCCCAGAAGCGCTGGCGGCCCTGGCTGCTATGTCCACGGGACATGAGGGCTCGATGGTGACCCTGCACGCCCGTTCGGCCGAAGATGCGCTCGAACGCATGGTGACCCTGGCGCTTTCGGCCGGCTCGGGCCTGGCGGAGGAGTCGCTCCGCAGGCAGGTGATCAACGCCTTCGGCGTTGTTGTTCATCTCGAACGGTGCTCGGGGGGCAGGCGTGTGGTCGAAATCGCCGGTTGAGGACGTGGCGGGCCGGCTGCGCCGGATCCTCCGTCGCCATGAGCTAGAGCTGGCCGCGACGTCGCGGCGCGCAGAGGCGGTGCGAGGCCTTGCCGCTCTGTTGCGCTCCGGCGCCCCGCCCCGCTCAGCGCTGACGGTGTGGCACATCCACGCGCCGCTCGAGATGGAAACCTCGCTCCACCGCCTGTCAAGAAGGTTGAGGCTCGGCGCCCCCCTCGAAGTGGCGCTCGATTGCCTGCGCCTGGATTTCGGCGACGACCTCGATCCCCTGACGAGCACCTTCGCCGTCCAGGCCAAAGCCGGCGGAGACGCAGCGAGCATGCTTGACGGTCTCGCCCGGACGATCGACGAGCGCGCGGCCTGGCTCGGCGCCGCCCGCGCGGCTGGAAGCGGCGCAATGTTGTCGGGGCGCATGGTCGCAGGCCTGCCACTTGCTTTCGTCCCGCTCATGCCGGTGGCGCACGCAGGGTTTCTCGACCGGTTCGGGGCGACGATGGCCGCCCTCGGTATTGCTCTCGCCGTGGCAGGGATGAGATGGATAGGCACTCTTGTCCCGCGCCCGCCTCAGGCCGACGACGCCACCGCTGCTGCTGCGGATGCGACGGCGAGCCTTCTGAGGGGCGGGGCGCCTCTCAGGGTTGCGCTCGAGGTTGCGGCGCAGCACTCCCCCCGGGAGCTGCAGGCCGACATGCAGCGCGCCCACCGCCGGGTCGTGCTCGGCGCCTCCTGGCCAGACGCGCTCAACTCCCTCGAAGACTCACCGAATCGGGAGGCCCTTGGCTCCCTTGCCGCGACTCTGGCCGCCGCCGAAACGATGGGCCTGCCTGTTGCAGGGGCGCTCGAGGCCTATGCGGAGCGTCGCCGGGCCCTGAGGGCGCGCAGCCTCGAGGCGCAGATGAAGCGGGCCCCTGTGCTCATGGTCATCCCACTCGTGCTGTGCGTGCTCCCCTCGTTTGTGATCCTCGCCCTTGGCCCGTTTCTCAGAGGCTTGTCTTTAGCCTGAGCCCGGTGCCAAGCTTGGGGCATGCGAAGGGTTCTCGTTGCGATGGTGGTGGCAGGGTTGTGGGCCGGCGCATGCGGGGGTGAGGCGGAGACGACCGCCGACGGCGACCGAGCCACATCCCGGGCCAAACGAACCCCGACGGAGGAGCAAACTCCGAAGACCAAGCCGTCGCCGTCCATCGATTTTGGGCACGGCACGGCGGTCCTCCATGGAGCGAGCGATGTGCGCGTTGAGCTCGAGGTTGCAAGGACGGCCGAGCAAAGGGCGTTCGGCCTCATGCTGCGCGAGGAGCTGGCTCCTGAGGCGGGGATGTTGTTTGTTTTCCCCGGGGCGACATCGGGCGGCTTTTACATGAAAGACACCCTGATCCCGCTTTCCATTGCGTTCTTCGACGACAAAGGAGAGATCCTCAAGATCCTCGACATGGTTCCGTGCAAGCGAGAACCGTGCAAGATCTACTATCCGGACGCTATCTACACGCGCGCTCTCGAGGTCAACAAGGCTGCCTTCGACAGGTGGGAAGTCACAACCGGGGACAGCATCGAGCTGGACCTGTAGGCGCAAAGCTGCGAGAGAATCTCGACGAGTCGTGATGCACGTCACTGCTCGCCGGCCTCATTTGGCGTGACATAAGGGCACCGACCGGGAACAGCGCCGGTCTCACATAGGAGGTGCCCTTTGGAACGCATCAAGTCCGTCGTCTACGGACAAAGCGGCCAGACCACAGCCGAGTACGCGCTCGTCCTTCTCGTGGTCGCGCTTCTAGTCGGAGTGCTTGCCGCCTTTGTGAAGGCCGGCACCTTCACGGACATGTTCGACACCATCGTCTCCGGCCTCGTGAAGCGGGCCGGGGGATAGGCCACCGGCGGGAACGGCACGATGCCAGACCGAACGCCGGGGCCGCCTCGGCGGACCGTAAAGCAAAAGCGAGGCACCGTGACCAACCGGTCGATCGTGTACGACGAGCGCGGGCAGTCGACGCTCGAGCTGGCTTTGTGCCTTCCCGTCATTGTGGTCATTCTCGTGGCCTTGCTCGAGACCGGGCTCGTGGCCGGTGATCAGGTGCGTTTGTGGCATGCCGCGCGCGAAGCAGCGCGCGCCGCTGCCGTCGATCGCGCGCCCGAGGCAGCGCTCAATGCAGCGCGCCGCACCGGGCTTGAAGGAGTCGAGGTGTCGGTAGACCCCCAGCCCTCATATCGCAGCATGGGTGAACCGCTCACGGTGGAGCTTGCCTACCGCCCACGCGGCAGGTCGCCTGTGGTCGGTGACCTCTTCGAACGTCTCGAGCTGCACGCATCGGCCACGATGCGGATCGAGCTGCCATGAGCGTGTTCCTGGTGTGGTCGGCGGCCATCCTCGCCGCCGTTCTCGGCGCCTATGCCGGCGAGGTTGCCGAAGTGGCGTCGTTACGGGCGCGCGCGCAGACCGCAGCCGACGCCGCGGCTCTCGCCGCTGTCGCCGAGTCGGGACCCTACGGGCGCGCCAAGCCCGAGTCACAGGCCCGCCGCATCGCCGAAGCGAACGGCGCCCGCTTGCAGGAGTGCTGGTGCGAGCCCGGCGCACCCACGGCTCAGGTCACCGTCGAAGTCGCCGGCGTGACCGCAGAGGCACGCGCGCTGCTCGACGCCGGAGCCCTTGCCCCGGCGGCGATGGGCTTCGATCGGGAGGGCCTCCATCCGCTCTTGGCCGGGGCGGTCGAGCGCATAGCCGCTGCTTCTGGAGGAAAAGTTTGGCTCGTTTCCGGATATCGCTCGGCCGCTAAGCAGGCGCGCCTGTGGAAAGAGGCGCTTGCGAAGTATGGGACTCCGGAGGCTGCCGACGACTGGGTGGCGCGCCCCGGGACATCGATGCACGAGAAAGGGCTCGCCGCCGACCTCGGCGGAGACATCGCAGCGGCGGTGCGCCTCGTCAAAGAGCTGCGACTGCCCCTTTACCGCCCGCTTGCGAACGAGCCGTGGCACTTCGAGCTCACGACGTGGCCCCGAGGCGCTTGAATGGTCGTTAATTTACGCGGCGGGGCACTAAGATCCCGAGGTGTCCGAAGACGCCGTGAAGCTCGTAGAAGCCACCCAGGAGCACTGGCGCGCCCTCGAGACGCGCTTCCACCATGCCTACTGGGACTCGCAGATCGAAGCGAGCCCCGACCACGACCGTCTGCGCGCCGAGCTCGAGCTCGAGGTGAGCAGAGCCAAAGGTGATCGCGACCTCTACCGCGCAGTGCTCGATGCTCTCGATGCCCGGCCGGGGGACCCCGAGCTGGCGCGCTCGCTCGAGGTCCTAAGGCTCTCGTTGAGCGGCAACCAGATGGATGATGATTTGCGCACCCAGATCGTCGAGCTCTCGAGCGCCATCGAAAGCGACTTTGCCTCCTTTCGCCCGGTGCTCGACGGGCAGAGACTGAGCGACAACGAGATCGAAGAGATCCTTACGCACTCCGACGACGGGGAGCTTCGCAGGCGTGCATGGGGGGCGTCCAAGGAGATCGGCACGGTGGTGGCCGACCGGGTGCGCGAGCTCGCTCGTCTTCGAAATGAAGCTGCGCGCGCGCTTGGCTTCCCCGACTACTACCGCATGTCCCTTGACCTTCAGGAGATCCCCGAGGCCTGGCTGTTCGAGACCATGGACGGCCTCGACCGCCTTACGGCCGAGCCTTTCCGGGCCTGGAAGGGCTCCCTCGACGACGCGCTTGCGGAGCGCTTCGGCACGCGCGAGCTGTCCCCGTGGCACTACTCTGATCCCTTCTTTCAGTTGCTGCCTCCCCAAGGGGGCGTGTCTCTCGACGAGTTTTTCCCGGCTGCCGATGCCGATCGCCATGCCCTCGCCACCTTTGAGCGCTGGAACGTTGATCTCTCGGATGTGATCGCCACGAGCGATCTCTTTCCGCGCGAGCACAAGTGCCAGCATGCGTTCTGCATTCAGATGGACAGGTCCAAAGATGTGCGCATCTTGGCCAACATCGTGCCCGGGGAGCGTTGGGTCGAGACCATGCTGCACGAATCGGGCCATGCGGCCTACGACATGTCGATCGAGGGCTCTCTTCCCTACCTCTTGAGGCGTCCTGCGCACACGTTTACGACCGAGGCCATGGCGATAATGTCCGGCCGGTTGGTCAGGGACCCGCGCTGGCTCACCGAAGTCGCCGGCATCCCCGAAGAGCACGTCGCCGAGATTGCCGGCGACCTCCAAGCGGCGAGCGCCGCCCAAAGCCTGCTGTTCGCGCGCTGGGGCTTGGTCATGGTGTACTTCGAGCGCGACCTCTACAACGATCCCGGCGGAGACCTCGACGCGCGCTGGTGGGACCTCGTCGAGCGCTTTCAGCTCGTACGCAAACCCAGGGACCGGCGCGGGCCGGACTGGGCGGCAAAGATCCACATCGCAGCCGCCCCCGTCTACTACCACAACTACCTGCTTGGCGAGATGCTTGCGTCACAGCTCAGGGCGGCGCTCGAACGGGACTGCGGCAACCTCATCGACGCCTCGGCCGCGGGCCCGTGGCTCAGGGAGCGTTTCTTCTCGCCCGGGGCGTCGATGCCATGGGACACCCTCGTCGAGCGAGCGACGGGCGCCCCCCTTTCGGCCGCCGACCACGCCGCCTATCTGTCGTCCTAAAGGGCGGCGGTGCTCCTGAAGCGGGAGTAGATGGACTGCGCCCCCGGGGAGATGAACACGACGCTCGCCGCACCAACGCTGCCGACGGTCACGGGCACAGTCTCGTTGCCCATGTCCCCGGCGGAGAACTGGGTCGCGAGCACGGCGAGCCTGAAGGTCTCTTTGGGCGAGATGTCAAGGCGCGTGTAACGGCGGCCGATCGTGATCCACCGAAGAAGTGCTGCCGGACTTCGTGTGACCTC
>Ga0136610_1000772_pt1 | contig 10268 bp, 8 predicted proteins | sample AntDrymUQ1342206_2_FD_104804 | JGI IMG/M metagenome (GOLD analysis project Ga0136610, IMG submission 104804) | Polar desert sand microbial communities from Dry Valleys, Antarctica - metaG UQ134 (22.06) | ecosystem: Environmental > Terrestrial > Soil > Desert | place: Antarctica: Dry Valley...
GCGACTGTCCGGGGTGGACGTCCGCGAGCTGTCCTTCGACTCGATCCGCGACACGCTGGGGATGGTCACCCAGGACGGGCACCTGTTCCACGAGTCGATCCGGGCGAACCTCGTCCTCGCGCGCCCCGAGGCCTCCGACGACGAGCTGTGGGAGGTGCTGCGACGAGCCCGACTCGCCGAGCTCGTGGCGTCGCTGCCCGACGGGCTGGACACCGTGGTCGGCGAGCGCGGGTACCGGCTCTCCGGCGGTGAACGCCAGCGGCTGACGATCGCCCGGCTGCTGCTCGCCCGCCCCCGGGTGGTGATCCTCGACGAGGCCACCGCACACCTGGACTCCACCTCCGAGGCCGCCGTGCAGGCCGCGCTGGCCGAGGCCCTGGCCGGGCGCACCGCCGTGGTCATCGCGCACCGGCTGTCAACCGTCCGGACCGCGGACCTGATCCTCGTGGTCGAGGACGGGCACATCGTGGAACGGGGCACGCACGCCGAGCTGCTCGCCGCCGGTGGTCGCTACGAGGAGCTGTACCACACCCAGTTTGACCAGGCCGAGCCTTCGACGGTGCCGATCGCGGGTTGACGACTGATGCTCACTGAGCTGGGGCGGCAGGTGTGAAGCGCTCCTGGTGATGCGCGTAGCTATGGCGTAGCTCTACCGCTATTGATGCGCTATGTTGATGCTGTGAGCGAGATCATCAAGCAGTCCGAGCTGCGCAACAACAATGCGGAGATCATGCGGCGGGTCGGCGGCGGCGAGTCCTTCACCGTCACCGTGCACGGCCGACCGGTCGCGGACCTGGTCCCTCACCAGCGCCGGACCCACCGCAGGAGGCGTCTCGTCCCCGCGGCGGAGTTCGACGCTGCCCTCACGCAGCTGCCGCCCGTCGACGCCGAGCAGTGGCGGCGGGACCTCGCGGAGGCCGACGACATCTTCGGCGACGACCTGCCGACGGACCCCTGGGAGCAGGCCGGAACGCGGTGACCGGCTCGACCATGCGCCGGGTGCTCCTGGACACCTCCGTCATCATCGACCCTCCGGTGGGAGGCACGGCCTCGTTCGCCGACGAGGTGAGCGTCAGCGCTGTCACCGTGGGCGAGCTGCACTACGGAGTGGGCGCGAGCACGGATCCGGTCGAGCAGTTGCACCGCCGGCAGCGTCTGCAACTCGTGCTCGACACCTATGACGTCCTCCCGTTCGACGCGGACGTGGCCGAGTCCTACGGGCTGCTGGCCAACATGGTGCGCCAGGCCGGGCGAAACCCGCGGCCGCGCAGGATGGATCTCCTGATCGCCGCCACTGCCGTGCGACACGGGTTCTCGTTGGCGACCCGCAACGCGGCGGACCTCCGCCACCTGGAGCGGGTCCTCACGGTGGTCGACGTGACGTGACCTCGTCTCGCCCGTCGGATCGCTCAGCGCATCGGATCGAGCGCGTCACAAGTCACACGACGCCAGCCCCAGCTGGTGGCCTGTTGTGGGTGCGCTTGCCGGGCTGACATGGCCGGCCATGGAAGGATCGCGGCATGTACTCGTTGCTGCTGTACGACTACGTGGACGGCATCGTCGAACGCCGTGCGCCCTTCCGAGAGGAGCATCTGGCACTGGTCCGCAAGGCCCACGAACAAGGTGCCCTCCTGATGGCAGGTGCCCTTGCCGAGCCCGTCGATGGTGCCGTCTTCGTGTTCACGACCGACGACCGCTCGGTCGTGGAGGACTTCGTCTCGAAGGATCCGTACGAGCGGGAGGGGCTGGTGACGGAGTGGCGGATCCGGCACTGGAACGTCGTCATCGGTCGTCCGGCCGTGGACCGGACCTGATCCAAGGAGAGCACATGCGGGAAGCAGATGTGTTCGGGCAGGCAGAGCGAGCGTTGACGACGGTGACGGATGAAGGGATCTCTGCGTGAGCAGCACGATCGAGGTCGCGGACCAGGGAAGCGTCCTGGTGTATGGGTTCGAGGATCTGATGCGTTACCACGGCCCCGGCTCACCGGGGGGAGTGGCGCATGCCTTCAAGGTGATGGAACGGGCGCTGCCGCTGCTCGATCCGAATGGTCCGGTGGACCGACGCGAGATCTCGGTGCAGACGGCCTTCGCCGGCCCAGGCGCCCGCGACGGGTTCGAGATGGTCACCCGGGCCGTGACCGAGAACCGGTATGTCGTCGATGACGCCCTGGCGCGTCCCGACTGCGGTCCGACTCGCGAGCGCTTCGTCTTCCAGCTCCGTTACCGAGGGCGCAGAGTGCTGGCTGTCCTGCGCGAGGGTTACGTCACCGAGGAGTTCATCGCCCTGGTGGGCAAGGAGGAGCGCAGCGCGGAGGAGGAGAGGCACTTGACCGTGCTGAAACAACAGCTGGCCGACCGGTTGCTTGCCGCACCCGCGGCCGAGGTCTACGACGTGGCCGACGCGGACTGATCGACACCGAACGGCAAGCTCCCTGCGTACCGACCCCGGGCTGTTCGAAACGCCCCGCCAGGGGCGCACGCCACATATGGTGGGCGCCGGTCCGAGGACCGCTGGGAACACGGAACCGAGAAGATCGCCGAGGCCACCGAGGGTATGGTGGAGGGGCTGCAGCAGACGCAGCGTGACTACCAGCACGTCGAGGACGAGATCAGCAGGCTCTTCCCGGGCAGCAGGACGGGTGCGGGAACCAGTGAGGCTCCGGCCGCCAACCCCGACAGCCCCATCTCCACCGCCCTGGACGGAGGTGGATCATGACGATGCTGCTGCCCCGGCGGCCCGGGCGCGAGGGTTTCGACGCGCTGGGCTTCGATCCCGCTCCCGGCGAGGTCGGCAACATCGAGACGCTGATCACGAACTGCACGCAGGTCTCGCAGTCACTCGAGCAGGCTCACCAGGCGCTCACCCGGATCGGCGCCAGCTCGGGCACCTGGCAGGGCCAGGCGGCGGACAACTTCCGCGACATCGTCGGTGAGCTGCCCGACTATCTGGCCAAGGCGTATCGCTCACTCGGGGACGCGGCCATCGCGCTGGAGGGCTGGCACACCGATCTCGGCTCGATGCAGCGCACTGCGGCGGACCTGGAACGCCAAGCGCAGCAGGCGCAGCGCCGGCTGGAGCAGTCCGAGGCGAACCCGGACCTGGGCTTGGCCGGGCGGTTCTTTCCCGATGGGGAGTCGCTGCAGGCCGCGCAGCAGAGGCTGGAGGCGGCGACCGAGCGGCTGCACGCCGCGCAGCAGGAGCTGGAGGCGATCCGGGAACAGGCGCGGCGGCTGCTGGAGCAGCATGAGCAGCTGGCGCAGGAGGTCGCCAAAGCGCTTCAGCGGGCGAAGGACATCGCACCGGAGGAACCGCCGTGCAGGGCACCAAGAAGCACAGGCTCGTCGGGGCCCGACTGCTCATTGCGAACCCGACCTGCTGGGCTGACTGAGACCTGGGTCAATTCCGGCTTCACCGGCGCGGGCGTTGGCGTGTGCGACGTTGACGACGTCCCACAGCAGCGGGAAGTTAGGAAGCGCCGCGACCCTGGCCACCTGGTGGTCGAGATGCTTGACGAAGCGGCCGTCGCGGGGAACCTTGACTCTCAGCGCTCCGGCTTCGACGTGCACCTCGACGACGCTCGCCCATTCCACCCGCTCGCTGTGATCGCCCCAGCTCAGCTGCACGAGATCGACCCGAACTCGGCCGAAGTCGACCGTCCCGCCCTCGGCCAGTCGCCGCAACGACGGTTCGCGCTGGCTGGCGCACGCCATCGCCAAAGCGTGCTCGTACACCCGGGCGAGGGGCTCGTCGTTGCCCGTTCCCTTGTGGTCCAGCCCGGTCTTCCAGACGTGACCATCGCTTCGCTCGAACCTCCAGTCCACGACTCCCCAGAGCGTCCCTCCGGTGTTCTGGTTGACCTGGTCGCGACAGATGCTCACGTCGCGGTACGGGAGGGCGAGCGGACCCTCCTTGGTGTCGACCACCAGACCGTGCTCGAAGCGGTACACGTGTCGTCCCGGGGGGTTGCGGAAGCTGTTCGAGTTCCGCCACGGGGTGGTACCGAGCAGCGTGCCGAGGTCATCTCGCGCCGCGGTTGCCACCACCGACTCATTGGCCGTCGCAGGCATCTCGCCAGTGGGGTCGGGCGGCCGTCGGCCCAGCCCGACCAGCACGGCAACGGCGGCGATCCCCGCCGCGAGCAGGCCGAACCGCACCGGCTGCTGCTCATGCGCTCGCACCTCGTCGGCATAGGATCGCGCCACACCGTCCCGCACGCACTCGTCGCCCGGTGACATGACCTGCGAGCCGCACGTCACCTCTTGCGGGCCGAGGAACCCGGCCGCCAGGACGACCGCGGCCACGACGAGCAGGCCGATGCTTGGATGCCTCCGTGCCCGTGGCTTCACGGCAGCGTCCCGAACTCGCACGTCCTGGAGATCATACGTCCGCAGCCTCCCGGGATCATGGCTCGAGGGTGATCGGCAGCTCGAAGGGCTGGGGTGCCCGCGCCCACGAGACCGGGACGCGCTCGGCACCGGTCGGGCCGGCCTCCTCCGTCAGCCGGGCCCGGCCCAGATCGAAGACCACGGTGCCGGAGCGGAGGTCGGCGGGCACATCGAAGAGGACCGGTGCCTGCGGCGAGCCGAATTGGGAACGCAGCAGGTCGATGTCCCGGGTGAAGGTCGCGGCCGGTACCGCCGTGCCGTCCGGCAACCGAACGGCGAACACCTCCGCGTCGTCGAACTCGGCGTGCCGCGGGATGGGAAAGCCGTCGAAGCTGACGGTGGGCGCCGAGACGGTGAGGTAGGCGCGACCGGCTGCCGCCCAGCCCCGTTCCGGCCGATACGTCGTCAGAAGGGCCGACGACGGGTTCAGCAGGGCGCCGTCGACCGCCAGTGTCCCGGCGTTCAGCAGCCGCGGCGTGTCGATGGTGACCGGGGTCTCCCCGTCCCACTTCACCTCAGCGTGCCGCTGCAGGTAGCCACCTGCCTCGGCGCCCCCGGTCGGCTGCCCGGTACGGAGGTCCAGCGAGCTGGATCGACCAGCGTCGTTGACCCGGAGCTGCACCGGCGCGTCCGGTCGAGCGCTGATCACCAGGAGTTCGGTCTGGTAAGCGGGGATCCCGTACTGCGTTCGAGGCAGCGGCAGCCGCGCCAGCTGGGTCGCGGTGCCATCGACGACGACCTCCGCGGTGACCCCAGCCTCGGGCGTCGGATCGAACGCGGCGTAGGTGGCTTCCGGATCGACCGCGGCGAGGAGCAGCTGCTCGCCGGCCGCCGCCCGGACCGGCGCGATGCCGATCGACATAGCCATCGCATCGGTCAGCTCGTCCCCGGTCGCGATCCAGGCGATTCCCAGGGTGTAATGCGGCCCGCGCAGCACGGCAGCCGTGAGGTTCGTGCCGTCCAGCTCGTCGCCGGCCGGCGCTCCCCAGACCCTGAGCGAGTCGACCGGGACGCTCCGGACGCCACTCATCTCCGGTGGCCCTGCGGTACACCCGGCGGGCAGCGCCACCGCAGTGATCACGGCCAGCAGAGCCCAGCGGGGGCTCGCCTTCGACCAGCGCGACCCCGCGCCGCGGTGTCGCGGCCCGAGCCGTCGCGGCGGGTATCCGTACCTGGCGCCGTCATGCATGATCGTTCCTCCGTGGTCGGCTCCGCTGACCAGGCCACGGTGCCGTTCGATGCTATGAATCCACTATGGGCGGCCCACCGGTCCCGAGATCACGGGCAGAGCGGCTCGTCGGACGTCGAGGGCGGCAGGCCGGCTCGCTCGTCGTCGCTGAACGCGCGGCGCCCGATGACCGAGCAGATTGGATCGCGCCAGGCGGCAGGCTCGAGCTGCAGGACTCCGACGTAGTCGTTGCCGACACCCCGGTACAGCACGGTGCGACCGTCGCCGCCCGACGCCGCGCTGACCCGATGCGACTCGCCCAACCGCACCGCGAGCTCCGGGTCCGGTGCTCCCACCTTCCAGATCCGGTACTGGCCGTAGTCACTGACGACGAACCGTCCCGGACCATCCAGCATGCCGACCTGGCGCCCGAAATCCGCGTCGGCGACCAGCGGCCCGAGCACCCGGCGCCGCTCCTCGGTGTCCCACATTTCCACGGCCCCGCCGGAGCGGACGATCAGCAACTGCGAGCTGCTGCCGTGGAACAGGGCCGCGTCGACGTCGTCGCCGACCGGGACCGTGGCGACCTGGCGCCCGCTCACGACGTCGAGGAACCGCACGTCCGGCCGCCCTTCCACGACCAGCCCGAGCCGGTCGGGGTCGTGACCTGCTCCGAGCTGGACGATCTCCTCCGGGGTCGCGTGCCCCAGCGCGACGAGGTCCAGGTGCGCCCTCCGCGCGCCGGACTGCACGTCCCACACGTCGACCTGGGGGCCGACGACGGTGATCAGCCGACCGGAGCGGTCGAAGAACATGCTGTAGGTCTGCGGCGCCCCATCCCCTTCGAGATCCGCAGGCGGCACCGGCGGCGTGGTGATCTCCCGCACCAGGTCCAGGCTGGGCAGCCGGCGCACGGCCACCCGATCGGCTGCCACCCGGTCTGCGATCAAGCCGTCGTCCGCGTCGACCGCGAGGCTGGCCGGGCCGGAGCGCCAGTACGGCGCCGGGCGCGCAGCGGTGGCACGGGGTTCCGGCCCGTCCACCGGATAGATCCGCAGCTCGAGGCCGTTGCCGAGGACGCCCCCGATGGACCCGCCGTCGGAGGACACGAAGCTGTACGCCATCTCCGGGAGGGCCGCGCCGGGTGCCGGCACCTCGAGCAGCGCCACGCGGGACTCGTTCCAGAGCGCGAGCTGCAGGTCGTCACCGGAGCCGACCAGTGCCGGGAGAGGTCGGGCCCTGACGACGTCGTCGAGCAGCGGTGCCCGGACCCGCGAGACCGTCTCCCCGGTACGCAGATCCAGCACCGACGCGGACGACAACCCCTCCTCGTTCACCACCGTCAGGCCGCTCGGGTCGACGGCGAACTCCAGGCAGGGTCCGTCGAGGTCCGCTCGTCCGAGCTCGACGCCGTCGGCGATCCGGATGGCGGCCATCCGGCCGCTCAGCTGGCCGGTAGCGACGCAGGTGACCGCGACGTCGCCGCCTGGTGTCACCACGATCCGGCTCATTCCCTGGGCGAGCACCCGGCTGGCGCCTGGACCCCAGACCTCCACCCGTTCCACCTGACCGGCACCATCGTCCCGGAGCTGCGCCACCAGCGAACCGTCGGGACCTGCGCTTACCTTCATGAGCGACTCACCTGCGGGCAGGGCGCGATCCGGCCCGCGCCGCCCGGCCAGGGCGTCCCAGACGACGGCCGTCCGAGCAGCGTCACCGCTGATCACGACGACGACCGTCGCACCGTCGGCGGAGACCGCGAGGTGCTTCCCCCCGGCCCTGCCGACCTCGACCACCCGGCGCAGCTCGCCGCTCGAGACGTCGAACCGGGACAGCCAGCCGTCGTCGACCAGCCACACCGCGGCGCCGTCCGGCGCAAGCCCCAGCACCGCCCCCCGGTCCTGCAGGATCGGCATGCTGATGCGGCGGGTCTCCTGCCCGGGTGTCCTGGTCCAGACCGTGATGGTCTGGCCGGTCGTCGCGCCGGCCACCACCCGGCCGTCGCGGCTGACCTGGACGTCGGACAGCCCGGCCTGCGGGCTGGAGAACACCGACGTCGCGCCCTGGCTCTCCAGGTAGGGGCGGAAGAGCGCACTGGTCGCCTCGTCCGTGGGTTGCGCCCGGTACGCGGCCAGCGCCAGCAGCGCGGAGTAGACCGGATCGCGGTCGGCCCACTCCCCCGATGCCGCCGCGAGCGCCCGGGAGGCGGCGTCGGCAGAGCGCCGCTCGGCCACGCCGCGCTGGTAGACGAACAGGCTCCCGAGCACCAACGTGAGGACCACGCCTAGCGCCAGCCCGGAGCGCACCAGTGTCCGGCGGCGGGAGCCCGCACGCTGGTGGCTCCCGGCCCGCCCGATGAAGTCGATCTCCGACGGAGACAGGTCGCCGGCCCGCTCGTCCGACCAGCGCTGCGCGTCGCTCAACGCAGCGCCCCGGCTGAGCAGGTTCGGATCTCGACCGCCCCGCTCCCAGCGAGCGAGATCGGCGCGCAGGCCCTCCTGCCACTGGCGGAACTCGCGGTCCTCGTCGATCCACCCGGCGAGGCGGGACCAGCCACGGACGAGGGCCTCGTGGGCGAGCTCGACGGTCTCCCGGCCCTCGGCATCCTGCCCGGCCACCAGCAGCCGGCTGGTGGCCAGCCGCCGGGCAAGCCCCCACCGCCGTTCACCGAGGTCGTCGCGGGAGGCGACCCGTCGGGTGACCTCGCCGCCGGCGCCCACGCAGATCAGCTGGGTGAACAGCTGCCGCGCGTCGTCCTGCTCGTCGGCGAGGTTGCTGCGCCGCCACACCTCCTCGGCGTAGCGGGCCAGCGAACCCGTGACGCGCCCGAGGTCGTCGTAGGCCTGATGGGTGAGCACGGCGTCCGACTGCCGCTCCCACAACAGCGTGAGGGTCAGCCCCAGCAGTGGCAGCGATCCCGGGTCGGTGCCGACGTCGCTCAGGACGCGCTCGATCAGGCCGTCCTGGAACTCCACACCCGTGCCGGCGACCGGCTCGGTCACGACCTCGCGGAGCTGCTCGGCGGTCATCGCGCCGAGGGTGTAGATCGACTGCCGCAGCGGTGCGCTGAGCGCCGGACGGCTGAGCGCGGCGTCCAGGAAATCCGCCCGCATGGTGGCGACGACCTTCAACTCGGGCGGTGCATCGGTACCGAACACCTGCTCGGCGAAGCGGTCGACCTGTTGCGGGTGCTGGGCCAGCAGCTCCTCCACCTGGTCGATCACCAGCACCAGCTCCTCGCCCCCGGTGCGGGACAGCGCCCGGGACACCGCCTCGCCCAGCCCGTCCCCCTCCAGCTGCTGGGCGAGCCCGGACACCAGGCCGAGCTGATCGGGCGGCGACAGGTCCGGCTCCAGCGCCGGGATCAGCGCCGCAGCCAGTCCGGTGTAGACGCTCCTGGCGTCGCTGGGCCGGAAGGTCACCACCTCAGCGCCGAGCACCGGCAGCACTCCGGCGAAGATCAGCGAGGACTTGCCGCAGCCCGAGGGCCCGACCACTGTCACCGGCCCCGGGGCCTGCAGCCGTGCCACCAGCTCGGCGATCTCCGCGCGCCGACCGAAGAAGACATGGTGATCCGTGACGCCGAACGCGGTGAGCCCCCGGTAGGGACACGGCGGTCGCACGAGCGCGCCGGACTCGGCCCGCGGGGCGCTGCGCACCGCCGGGGCGACATCGAGCGCAGGGTCGGCACCCAGGATCTGCTGCTCCAACCGCTGCAGCTCCGGGCCCGGCTCCAACCCGAGCTCGTCCACCAGCACGTCCCGGGTGTTCCGGTAGCCGGCCAGCGCGTCGGCCTGGCGCCCACTGCGGTACAGGGCCAGCATCAACTGGCCGCGCAACCGCTCCCGCAGCGGATTCTCCGCGACCAGCGCCGTCAGCTCCGGCACCAGGACGCCGTGGCGGCCCAGCGCCAGGTCGGCCTCGATGCGCTCCTCGAGCGCAGCGGTCCGGCGCTCCTCCAGCCCGACCGCGAGGGCCCGCATCGAGCTGTCGGCGAGGTCGCTGAGCGCGGCGCCCCGCCACCAGTCCAGCGCGGCGCGCAGACCGGCCGCTGCCTGCTCCACGTCGCCCTCGGCCAGTGCGCGACGCGCGACGTCGGCGTCGCGCTCGAACAGCTCCAGGTCGAGCTCGCCGGGGCTCAGCCGCACCAGGTAACCGGGTGCCTGCGTGATGATGCGCTCGCCGTCGAGTCCCTCGTTGCCCGATGCGTCGTTCCTCAGCGCCCTGCGCAACGCCGACACCGCGGCCTGCACCTGCGCGGTCGCCGTCGCCGGAGGTGCCTCGCCCCAGACCGCACCGATCAGCCGGTCCACCGGTACGACCCGGTTGGCGTTGAGCAGCAAGACCGCCAGCAGCGCGCGGCGCCTGGGCCCGCCCAGCGCCACCCGGGCATCGCCGTTGCGGACCTCGACCGGCCCGAGGACCCGAAACTCCACGTCATCCCCCTCACCTGAGCGCCTACTCACCTCACCACACCGGGGCAGGCTCAAGCAGTGGAAGCATGCGCTTCGACGAGTTCGGTGAATAGTTCGGAGGGCTTCTTCCAGTTGTGAATCTTACGGGGTCGGTCGTTGATTTCGGAAGCGACAGTGGCGAGATAGTTGGGATCGGAGGTGATTGTCACCCCTTTGGGGAAGAACTCGCGGAGGATGCGGTTGAGGTTCTCGTTGCTGCCGCGTTCCCACGGCGAGTGCGGGTGGGCGAAGTACACC
>Ga0136610_1000773_pt1 | contig 10244 bp, 6 predicted proteins | sample AntDrymUQ1342206_2_FD_104804 | JGI IMG/M metagenome (GOLD analysis project Ga0136610, IMG submission 104804) | Polar desert sand microbial communities from Dry Valleys, Antarctica - metaG UQ134 (22.06) | ecosystem: Environmental > Terrestrial > Soil > Desert | place: Antarctica: Dry Valley...
CATTGGCACTCCGACGTGTGCGCCCGAAACTTCGGCACGTATTCGACACAGCCACCCGTAGACAACCGGACAGCGCCGGACTGGCCGAAGATCAGCCCCTGGCCGTGTTTGGCCTGGTCAGGGACCGATCTCGCTGGTGGTGGCGGGTGAAGGATTCGAACCTTCGAAGGCTAAGCCGACGGATTTACAGAACGACGCCCGCAGGGCCCTGGCCAGGGGTTACGCTCACCCGGTGCCGGTTCAAGGGCACGAATAGGGTTCAGCGGCCCCACTGTTGGGCTGGCTTTGGATCTACGGCGTGAGCCAGGCGTATATCTCGGCCATGATCAAAGTTCTTGAGCCACGCATCGAGGCGGTGCTGGGTCGAGTTCGTGCCCGTCCCCGCCGACACCCTGCCCGACTGGGTGTCGTGCATCGATGGAGCGTTGTTCCCCTGCTGGTCATACGAGGGTCACCCCGAGCTGTACTCCGGCAAGCACCACACCACCGGCCACGTCGTCCAAGCGCACCTGACGGTCATGCCGTCCGGGTCGCCGTCGCGGTGTAGGTGTAGGTGGCCGGGACGCATCCCCGCTCGATGGCGATCGGCCCCGGGACGATCGCCGTGGTCCACGTGATGTCGAGCCGGGTGGCGGTGGGGGTACCGGCGACGGTCGTGGTGTCGGTGACCCGGAGAGTGACGGTGTCCGTGACCTCCTGGGGCGCGAGATCGACGAAGACATCACAACTGACGGTGAAGGTCCCGGTCGCCCGAAAGCCGTCTGCGGCGGGGGTAAACCGCAGGACCCGTGACGGCTGGCCATCGAACAACACGGCATCGGCGAGTTCCTTCGTGTAGAGGGTGTCCGGCCCCTGCTCCGACGAGACGACGTTCAGGGTGCAGGGTTCGGCCTCGGTGCAGGGCCCGTCGAACGCCCACACCGACGGGCCGCGGCTGGGCCTGGCATCGCCTGCGACGCTCTCCCATCTGGAGATCTGCCAGTCACCGAGCGATCCGGAGCGGTCGATCGTGCCCGCGGTGACCGGACCCGCCGAATCAACGGCAGGCGTGGTGGTGACCAGCCGGGGCAGGAACGACACCCCGAGGATTACGAGCACGACGACAACGATCGCCGCGGGGACCGCCCACCGCCGTGCTCGGCCGGATGAGCGTCCGCCCGGGCCCACCAGGAGCGGTGCAGCTCTTGCCGGGCGGTGCCGTCGCGACCGAGGCCCGGGTGGTGCCGGCGGGAGCGGCGTCGAGCGGCCGACCCGCTCGACCGACTGCTCGATGCGGTCGCGGGTCCGGGCCAGGACCAGGACCGGAATAAGGACCGGAGCCAGCGGTGCCACCAGCCGGCGGCGCTGCTCGGCACAGGTCCTGCAGTCGTCACAGGTCCGGCACGTGCCGAAGTGGTGCACGATCCGCGTGCGCAGTGCCGCGGTGAACACCACGCCGTCCTTGGCCGCCGCGGAGTCGAGGATCACGGCGAGCTCGGCGCAATATGGGCGGCCCTCCCGTGCAAGGACGAGCGCGCCGAACCCCTCCTCGAGGAGCGCGCTGAGCTCGTACGCCTCGCGGCTGGCCTGCGCCGACTCCTTCCCGATCCACCGGCCCAGCGCCTCGCCGACGAGACCCTCGCGGATCGACAGCGCGAACAGTTCCTGCTGTTTCACGGTCAGGGTGCGGGCGACCGTGTCGAGGAGCCGGTCGACCTCAGCGCGCCGGCGCCGACTCAGGTTCTCGACCTCCGCGACGGCATTCGCATTCTGCGGGTGGACCCTGCCGTCGCGGGACAGCTCGTCGAGCGAACCGCGGCGACGTCCGTCAGGGCTGGGGCCGCGCAGGTACTCGAGGCACCGGTACCGCGCGATGCCGATCAGCCATGGGAGCAGGGCGTCGGGCACGGTCCCGCGACGCAACGACTCGAAGGCCGCGAGGAAGGCATCGTGCGCGGCGTCGCTGCTGCTGTCACGCTCATTGAGCTGCCTTGCGCAGAAGTCGATGACGGTTTGCAGGTGGCGCTGGCACACGGCCGCGAACAGGGCCTTCTGGTCCGCGAGGTTGGCCTGGTGGAACCACGCGACGAGCGCCGTGTCGTCGAGGTGGTTGTAGCGGCCGTCATACGGCATGCGGCGGGCTCCAGAACGTGACCATGGATAGTAACGGAAAGTAGTCGGAAGAATCCTCACAACCGAGGGGGAGAAACCGGGCGATCCCGCCCCAAGCCCGCACACACTGGAGACGGGAGGCGGGCCGATGGTCGGCTTCGTGCGGGAATGGCAGGGACTGCTGGCGGGGGCTACAGCGAGCGGGGCGGCGGTGATTGTGCCGCCCGACACGTGGGGTACGACGGGGCTCGCCGTCGCGGGGATCGTGTCCGGGACTTGGCTGGTCGTGGCCCTCATGCGCGAGCTGTTCTGGCTGCGTGCGCTGGACCGGCCGATGGCGCTGCTGTGCCTGGTGCGGAGCACGAGGTGCTCGCCCGAGGAGATGGAGCGGCTGCTGCGGCTGCTGCTCGAAGCACAGGGGCAGGTTGCTGACGCCCGCGGGCGCGCCGAGGGTGCAGGCGAGAGGCGGAGCGGCCCCGGGCGGGCACGGGAGGCCGAGCCGGACGAGTGAGCGGTAGCCGGAACGGCTCGACTTAGCCGGGCTGAGATCCTCACCGGCGGTCCGTACTGAGCTGGCGTTCCTCGTCCTGCTGCCGCTGAGGCTGGACGTGCGTGCGCTGACTTCGTGCGGGTCGCCAGGCGCGGTTGACGTCGTCACCTATAGCGATTCGTCCGACGGCGATCGATCGTTACATTGCACCCGTGACGGAGGTGGCACCGGCGCGTGTACCTTGATGAGCTGGGTGCCTTCCCCTCGACCAGCAATCGTCCACGCCGCGTCAGACCGGTCAAGACCGCTGCGCGTCGCTGTGCGATGGCCTCCGGCCAGCCTGGACCGCTCCACCACGGCGAGATCGGGTGCCAGGACGAGGAGCAGGCAGGGGAGTAGTTCAAGATCATCGGTGACAGCGGATCTGCTCCTAACCCGGTTGTGCGCACCGGCCGTCGATGAGTCCGTCTGCCTTTCGCCTCGTTCACCGGGTGGCGACAGGCCGACCTCATCACTACAGCGAGGACCACGTTACGGACCCAGATACTGAGTAGGCTGCGGCAATGCCATCAAAACTAACCGAGCTGCCGTCAATCTCATAGCGTTCCGAGGTGACCAACGACCCACGTATCTGAGCCGCGGCCTCTTCCGGCGACTCAATCTCTTGCCAGCACTCGTCTCTAACGATTGGCACTTCTCCTATTGGTAGGTGCGAGACCATAAAGCTGTCGCCGTTCGTGACATCGACAATTCCTCGACACTCGACCGGCTTGAATCTCCCGAGCCAGCACTTGCGCTCCACAATATAGGTCAAGCGGAAATTAGTCAGCGCTCTCCACTCGACGTCTCCACTAGGTGTGACAGCTGGGCAAATATGGGGAACCCCTCCATGGGGTGGGTCTCCCGATGCCTCGGGGAGTCGTCGCCTATACGCACTGCTTCATCGTTGGCCGCTGGGCCGCTGAACCTTGTGGCGCGCCCAGACTACTGACTACGCGTGGCTACAACCCAAGCGCGCGGCGATCTGCTCTCAGGTGACGTGGCCGTTGTCCGGCGATGCAACTTGGCGTAGACCTGCAGCGGGCGCTCAACCTCGTCCCCCCAAGCACGAAGCTGGACCGCCCTGCTTCGCAGGCGGCGCGGCGCGCCTCCCTCCACGCCCCGCGCGGCCCATAACTGACTGTGCATCCGAGACTGCGGCGCTCACTGTGGCGGCTCGTCGGCGTGTACCTGCAGCTCGGACGGTTCCGCCTATGGATAGCCCACGCATGCGGATAGCCCACGCATGCCTGTCAGCTCGGCGCTGCGGCGTCCGGGACTCCTGGCGTCCATGGCCCCCGCTCTAGGACGAACTCCAGCAGGTTGATCTCGGGGCTCTCACCGCGAGCCGTGCGGGCCTCGTAATCGATCAGCAAGACGTCTCCAGGGATCGCTTCGACGGCGCGCGAAACGGCGTGTGCCATTGTGTCGGTCCGACCGTCCGACCAGAGCCGCTGCGCGAGGCACAGCTCTAGGGCGCAATTGAGCCTGGCTGGCAGAGGCCGGCCCCGGCCGCGGCCGGACTCAATAGCGCGGTCCGTGGCGAGCGCTGAGAGTTCCTCCGTCGACCACGGGAGATCGTCGTCGGTGAGGACCGCAACGGCGAATGCGGCCGTGCTTGGTGGCAACAGGTCCGCGCCAAATCGCGCGAGGACGGCCTGCTGTTGTGGCCGGTGGTGCTCAGATGGGAGCAAGCGATGCCACAGGGCGTAGATTGCGACGAGCGGCAGGCGCTTCTCCTGCTGCGCCTCGCCGCGGAGGATGCGCTCAATGCGTTTGAGGACGCCGGTCAAGTCGACAAGCAAGGCGCCGTCGTCGCCCCGTAGTACGGGTATGAGCAACTCAATGAATCCGTTGAGGTACGCCGGTGCGGTCTTTGTACTCAGCCCATCTGCGTCCCACAACCAGTACTCCGATGCGATAGGAACACGTACAATGCCCGGTAACGCCGTGCGATAGTCGAAGCCGGTGTCAAGGTCGGTGGGTGCCCTGTAAACGAACTGTCGAATGACGTGGCGGCAGAGCCTGTTCAGCCCTTCCAAGCGTAACTGCGTCTCACCTTTAAGCTCGGTCGTTTCCGCGCGGTCCGACATCACCCACATTTCCGGTTCCAGTTGCTTCAGCACGTGCACATTGCGCGACCGTACATCGTACGCAGAATTGAGCGCATGCGGCAGGGCAGGCGCGCTGATCGGCTGAGACGCGCTCACCGCCTCGGCTCGATAGTAGGACGGGTCGACGTGGTCGAGCGTGAACGCCTGGAACTTCCTCCTGAGGGAAAGCTGCTCGATCTCGAGGACTGCTGTGCGGACGCGTGTGGTTTGCTCGTCGGTGAGCCCTTTGCATGCGGTGTCGATGAGCTTTCGCTTGTGCGCGTCGAAGCTCTCCCAGGTTGAGGAGTGGGTGGGGGCGTCCTGCGCCAACGATTCGAGTGCGGCGACGTACAGCGTGTAAGCGAGGCTGGCGTCGTCGGCTATGAGAACCGTAGCATCGATGACGCGGCGCATTGCTCGCATCGCGGCCACGAACTTACTACGCCGCAGTGCGAGGAGTCGTGTGCAAAAATCCTGCACGTCTACAAAGTCGGTCGCTTTCAGCACGACGTTCGGGTCGAATGTGCGGCGAAGAATGTTCGAGGGTGCACCAGCTGCGGGCCGCCGGTCAAGCTGCTCGGGGACGAGCCGGCGGACCAGGTCGACGTCGGTAGAACAGGTCACGTTCAGAGCGAATGCAAGGACAGTAGCGACATCGGCGACAAGCTCGCGCCCGCTGGTCGCGACCATGAACTCGGGCTGTCCATCGGGCCGCTCGGATTCGAGCCGGTCGACCACCTCGACCGTCATCGACGAGACGTGCGCCAGTGAGGTCGAGAACAGCAGGCGCGCTATGGGCAATTCTACTGCGTCGGGCTCCAGCCTGTGGGCGTTCGTGTAGAGGGTGGCGCGGTGCACGGTCTCGTGGAGCGGCACAGCCCGGAAGTACATCCCGCTGGCAATCTGAAGCACTGTCTGAGGCTCGTCCAGCCGCCGGGGCGGCGCAAGTGTGCAGTCGGCCTGCCCTGGCTATGGTGCACGCCGTACCGTGGCGTCAGGGCGCCTACGGTAGCCGCTGCGATGTCGCGGGTGCCGCCCTGGACCCCGCCATCGCGGCGAGCAAGGGACGCCCACCTACAACTACTTAGGTAGGGCCAGTTCGAGCCGTCACACGGTGGGGCCAGCTCGAGTTGAGACACTCAATCATGCGGCCGTCCAAGAGACGAGAGTCAATCGAGGCCCAACGCGCGGCCGATCTGCTCACGGGCGATGTCGCTCTGCCCAGCTAGGCACTTGGCGTAGACCCGCAGCAGAACGACGACGCTGTGGCCAGCCCACTCGGCGACCTGGGTGGCCGGGACACCTCCGTTCAGCCAGGTCGACACTGCAGCGTGTCGAAGGTCGTACGGGCGTCGCGCGAGCGGTGAGGCCGCTTCCTCGGGGGTGAGCGCGAGTTCCCTCGCCTTCTTCCAGACCCGGCCGTAGGTGCTGTCCGACAAGTCGTCCCCGCGCACCCCGCGCACCAGTCGGCCGTCCGCAGCAGTGCCGAACTCGGCGAGGTGTGTCTGCAGCAGCGCGGTGAGCGGCGGCGGGCACGGCACCGGCCGCACTTCCTCCCGTGGCCGGTGTTTCAGTCCGCGCTGGTCGCGCCGCTTCCCGCTGTCGGTCCACGCCGCCCCGGTTGTCGGCGCTGACTTGGGCAAGTACAGCTCGCCCCATCCCTCGTTCGGGATCGCGAGGTCGCCCTTTCCGATTGCTGCAGCCTCCGCCGGCCGCAGCGCGGAGTAGTACATCAAGCCGAAGAACACCACGAGGTGCCTGCCGGTCCGCCCTTGCTGGCGTACCCCGTCAAGCAGCCGAGTCGCCTGTTCGGGATTCGCCACGACGCGCTTGTCCACGACCTCGACCGTGTGCGCCTTCTTCGTCTTCAGCGCCGCCAGGGGGTTTTGAGAGAGGAGCCCTAGCTCGACTGCGTACTCCAGGACGTTATGGAAAACCGCTCGTTTGCGACCGACCGTGGTCGCGGCAGCGGGCGTGCCGTCGAGTTTGCTGCCGATCCGCGCGAGCACGGCGCGGATTAGTTGGGGTTTCGCCAACTCGGCGACCTGCACCGTATGCATCTCCAGCCATTGGATCGCGCCAGCGAGCTCGGCTGGTGGGTCGTCGGCGTTCCGCGCTCGGGTGTTGAACGCCCAGCCGTAGAGCGCGGCTCGCATAGCACCGTCGGAGGGCGGGTCCCGCCGCTCCGAAAGCAGTGCGGGGGTGACGGTGGCGAGCGTCTCCGCGATCCCCATCCGCGACTTACCGGCGGCGTCAGGCCACTTCATGTCCACGTAGGAGCAAGCGAACTCGTACCAACTCGTCGTCGGCACCGCCTTCACGGTGGCCGGGCGCCCGGTCTTGGTGTCGAAGGCCTCGCCCTTCCTCGCCGCGGCGAGGAGTTCCGACCGGAAGCTGTCGGCGAGAGCGGCCGATCGAAACGACTGCTTCCAGCGGCGGCCAGCGACCGCCCACCGGACCTTGAACCTGTTGCCTCGGACGCCTGGCACGGCCTCGGTCTTCCAGACCCGCACGTCATACGTGGTGCTCACCTGCTGGTTTCCTCTAGTGAACTCAGCCAGCGTTCGTACTCAGTTCGGTTCACCCGTATGTCACCATTCGGGAGCTTCAGGCAGCGTGGGCCGCGGCCCTTGGCGCGCCACTCGTAAAAGGTCGATCGGGAGACACCGAGGTCGGCGCAGATGTCGGCGATGGTTAGCCGTCGTGCCGCATTCGAGTTGCTGCCCGATGTGCTGGTGCGAGTGGTACTCACGGGTGAGCTCCCTCCGGGCGCGCGGGCGGTTGACCGGCGCCCGCTTGACCGCCACGAATCGCCCTTCGAGTCCGCGCCAGATCTTCCCCCTCATCCGATACGTGGCCGGGGTCTTCGGAGTGGCGGTGGGTCCAGGGCCGCCCGGAGGGTGGTCGCGTAGCGACGGTTCTGCGCGGGGCCGCCGGAGGCGGGAGGGGTCCCCGCGCAGGTTCGCCCTGGACGCGCCGGCGCGACGGAGAACAATTCGGCCAACGGGTGAGGGGGAACCGGCCCGCGCACTGGTCACTGGTGAGGTGCGTCATTTGACCCACCCAGCGGTGGCTGGTGTGCTCAGGAGTGGTCGGAGTGTCGGTGCTGGCGGGCACACTCACCGCGTGGACGAGGCCGCGATGTTCGACGAGCTTGTGCTGCGCCTCGTGGAGGCAGCGCGCGGCGGTGTCGATCAGCTGTTGCGCCGGACGGGTGGGGTGATGTTCCCGCCGATGGTGCACATCCTGGCCGAGGACATGGACCCGCCCTATGTCGGCATGCTGCGGTGCCGCTGGTTCTGCCCGGGCGGCGATGCCGCGGCCGCGGTCGCCGAGTTGGGCGAGTTGCCCTCGGTGCTGGCGGCGACGCGGCTGGTGGTGATGTGGGAGACGCTCGATCTGGCGGCCGCGCTTGACGTTCCGGCCGAGTGCAACACCAGGGTGATGGTGGCGCTGGACGCCAAGCTCACCGAGCAGACCATGCACTGGCGCCCGTTCCGGCTGCACAAAGGCGAGGGCCGCACCGGGCCAGTTGTGATACCGGAATGGAGCGAGTCGGTGCGGCTGGCCGATCCACCGCTGCCGGGGCCGGTGGCCCGGCTGCTGGCGGTGTGGCGGCAGTGGCGCGACGAGGACCTCGGCGAGACGCTGACCCGGCTGGAGACCGCGGGGCACCGCATGCGTTGGGCGAGCCGCTAGCGCGCTGTGATCACTGCAGGACGGGCGCATCGTCGCGCTCCCTCCCGTGGTCGGGTTGGTCGGCGGCCTGGTCGTCGCTCGCCCACCGGGTGACGTCCTCGCGGCGGGGCTCGGCCTCCTCGACTTGGCGGGCTTCGTCGGCTCGCCGCCGGGCGGCGACCTCGGCGAGCGCGGCCTGCGCGCGGGCGACCGCAGCGGTGGTCTCGTCGGCGCTGGGCACCTGATGCCGCGCCGCCCCCTCGTCGGCGCTGGCGCGCTCCGTGGGGTGCGGGGTGCTGGTCTCCCGCAGGTCGGGCACCCCGGTCTCGGCGACCGGTTGCTCGTCGGCGCCGGCGTCGAGGACGGCGGTGCGGTCGGCCTCGTCGGCTGGGTCGTGCAGCTGGGCCTCGTCGGTGATTTCGCGGTGCTGGTCTTCGGCGGCCTGGTCGGCGCGGTGCGCGTCGAGCCACTCGTCGGCGGTGACTCGCTCGTCGGGGGCGTCGAGGTCAACGCCGCGGGCGGCGAGTTCGGCGCGGGCACGCTCGGCGGCGTCGCGGGTGGCGGCGGTGGCCGCGTACCAGACGGCGCGGGCGTGGTCGGCCGTCTCGAGCCCGGCGACGCGTTCGGCAAGTTCGGCCGCGCGCTGCCGCGCCTGGTCGGCGGCCGCGCGCAGCGTCTCGCGTTCCGCTGTGTCGCTGGCGGCGTCGGCGCGGGCGGCCCACACCTGCGCGTCGGCCCGGTGGCGGGCGGCGTCCTGCTCGGTGGCGTCGAGTTCGTCGCCGACGTAGCGCGGCGCCCATACCTGTTCGCGTTCCATCGCGCGGACCCGCATCCGCAGCCGCCCGTCGGACAGGGCGGCTTCCTCGTCGCCGCGGTCGGGCAGGTCGAGGGCAGCGTGCGCGGTGCGCCACACGGTGTGCTTGTCGACCAGTCCGGCCGGTGGGGCGGGGCCGAGCGGGTCCGCGGTGTCGGTGTGGGCGGCGAGTTCGCGCCAGGACGCGGCCCACCCGGCGGCGCGCTCCCACTCGGCTCGCGCGACGGGCTCGTCGGGCACGGGGCCGAGGGCCTCGCGGGCCCACTGCGGGGCCTGCTCGGCGGTGTCGGCGCCGAGCTGATGGCGCCGCTGGTCGGCGGCCGCGGCGCGGTCGGCCAACCACGCCCGCCAGTGCTCCGGCGTGTCGTCGACCGGAATGAGGTCGGCGTAGCTGGTGATGTTCGGGGCGAGTTGGTCGCGCAGCTGGTCCGCGAGGCGCCGGTACAGGGCCTGCGCGGGGGCGCGGGCGTCGTCGAAGCCGCGCTCGCCGATTGCGGTGGCGAGCGCCTCGGCCGGGTCGTGCCCGGCGAGTTCAGCGCGGCGCAGCAGCCGCTGCACCGAGTCGAGTGCGTCGTCGGCGGCCAGCCGACGCCGGTCCTCCGGGGCGAGCGCACCGGCGGCGGCGAGCCGGTCGAGCTGCTGCGCGGTGCGCCCGGCGATCGCCTGCTCGGCGACCACGGCGATCAGCTGGTCACCGTGCGCGAGGGTGGAGGCGACGTCGTGCTCGGCCTGGCGTTGCTGGGCGAGCGCGGACGCCTCGCGGTCGGCGCCGTCGAGCAGGTCGGCGAGCACCGCCCGCGCGGTGCGCTCGGCCACCTCGTGCGTCGCCCCGGTCGGCGCGTCGTCGGCGACCTTGCGTGTCACCGCGTAGGCCGTGTTCCGTTCCCGGCCGCGGGTCAGCGCCACGTACGCGCCGGCGGCGTCGCTGCCCGGGCCGATCACCGCGTGCGCGGTGTCGACCGTGCGGCCCTGCGCCGCATGCACCGTGCTCGCGTAGCCCAGCGTCAAATCAACCGAGACGTAGCCGGGCGGCAGCTGC
>Ga0136610_1000774_pt1 | contig 10232 bp, 9 predicted proteins | sample AntDrymUQ1342206_2_FD_104804 | JGI IMG/M metagenome (GOLD analysis project Ga0136610, IMG submission 104804) | Polar desert sand microbial communities from Dry Valleys, Antarctica - metaG UQ134 (22.06) | ecosystem: Environmental > Terrestrial > Soil > Desert | place: Antarctica: Dry Valley...
GTGACCTCGTCTCCGGTCTCCCCAAGACGGTCGTGCTGACCTCCGAGGAGGTGCGCATGGCGCTCGAGGAGCCGCTCGCCGCGATCATGGCCGCCGTCAAGGAGACGCTCGACCGCACCCCGCCGGAGCTCGCCGCGGACATCATGGACCGCGGGATCATGCTCGCCGGCGGCGGCTCGCTGCTGATGGGCCTCGACGAGCGGCTGCGCGACGAGACCCAGATGCCGGCCCACCTGGCCGAGTCGCCGCTCACCTGCGTCGCGGTCGGCTCCGGCCGGTCGCTCGAGGAGTTCGAGGCGATCCACCGCGCGAACCGCAACTCTCGAAGCCGCCGCCGCTACTAGTGCCCGACGGGAAGACGGTTCGCCGGCGGCGCGCGGTACTGGGCGGCTTGGTGGCGCTGTCGGTGGCGCTGCTGACCGTGTTCTTCGGCGAGGCGGCGTCGGGGCCCCTGCACGGCATCCAGCGCGGCGCGCAGGAGGTGCTGGCTCCGATCGAGCTCGGGGCGAGTCGCGCGCTCAAGCCGGTGCGCGATCTGGTCGGGTGGACCGGCGACACCTTCAGGGCCAAGGACGAGAACCAGCGCCTGCGGACGGAGCTCTCGCGCGTGCGCGGCGAGCTCGCGCACGAGCAGACCGAGCGCCGTGACCTGCGCCAGCTCGAAGGGCTCGCACGATTCTCGGGCGATCCCGCCTTCCCGGAGGGCATGCGGCAGCTCACGGCGCGCGTGATCGCGCGCTCGCCCCAGCGCTGGTACTCGGCCGTCGACATCGACAAGGGCACGAGCGACGGCGTCGCCCGCGACCAGCCGGTGATCACCGGCGACGGCCTGGTCGGGCGCGTGAGCTCGGTCACGAGCGGCAGCGCACGCGTGACGCTGATCACCGACAGCGACTCCGCGGTGTCCGCCCAGGTGCTCCCGGACGGCGCCAAGGGCGTCGTCAAGCCGCGGGCGGGCCGCTTCGACGACCTGCTGCTCGACTACATCCAGGACGGCGACGTGCGCGAGGGGGCGACGATCGTGACCTCGGGCTCGACGCACAGCAAGCTCGAGTCGCTCTTCCCGCGCGGGATCCCGATCGGCCGCGTGCGCCGCGCCGACCCGGCGGAGCTCGAGGGCTACCAGCAGGTCCACCTGCAGCCGTTCGCGGACCTTCGCCGCTTCGACTTCGTGCAGGTGCTGAGCGGCGCCGCCACGTCCGAGCGGGCGGCCGTCGAGGAGCCCGGACCATGATCCTTAGCGCCGGGGCGATCGCGCGCGTCGCCCTGCTCGCCCTGCTCGCGGCCGTGCTCCAGGTCTCCGGCGTCGGCGAGATCCGCGTGCTCGGAGGAAACGTCGACCTCGTGCCGCTGCTGGTCGCGGGGGTGGCCCTCTACGCGGGCAGCCTTCCCGGTGCCGCGGCCGGCTTCCTCGTCGGCCTGCTGCTCGACCTCGCGCTCGGTCGCATCCTGGGCGCCTCGTCGCTCGTGTTGATCGCGGTCGGCTACGGCGTCGGCCGCTTCGGCGAGCTCCGCGACCCCGCGCACGGGCTGATCGCGCTCCCGGTAGGGGCCGCAGCGAGCGCCGGATACGCGCTCGGCGTAGCCGTGGTCGCCTACCTGCTCGGCGTGACGCCGTCTCCCTCGTTCGCGCTCGTGCGCGAGCTGGCGCTGTCGGTGGTCCTCAACGCGCTGCTCGCGCTGCCGGTCTTCGACCTCGTGCGCCGCGTGCTCGGGCCGGCGCTCGTCACCGACCCGCAGCGCCGCGCCCGGCGCCGCGCGCGGCGCGAGATCGCCCGCGGCACCGGGCCGAGCGGGCTGCGGGCCTAGGTGTAGCTCGATGTACCTCGATGACCGCCGCCCCACGATCACCCCGCAGCTCGCGCGGCGGGTGGCGATCATGGGCGGGCTCGCCGTTGTCGTGCTCGGGATCGTCTTCTTCCGGCTCTGGTACCTGCAGGTGCTCTCGGGCGAGCGCTACGTCGCCGAGGCGAACAACAACCGCGTGCGCGAGATCAAGGTGGCCGCCCCGCGCGGGGAGATCGTCGATCGCAACGGGCGCACGCTCGTAGACAACCGGATGGGTCTCGCGGTGAGGATCACGCCGAACGACCTCCCGCGCGAGCAGGAGAAGAAGACGCGCCTCTACAGCCGCCTCGCGGAGCTGCTCGACATGCAGGAGCGCGAGATCCGCAGCAGCGTGCGCGAGCAGCTGCGCGCGCTTCCCTTCTCGGCCGCGACCGTCAAGCAGGACGTCGGGCTGCCGCTCGTGCAGTACATCGAGGAGAACCAGAAGGCCTTTCCCGGCGTGACCACAGAGAAGGTCTTCCTGCGCTCCTACCCGCACGACGAGGTCGGCGCCCACCTCTTCGGCACGGTCGGCGAGGTGAGCGCCGAGCAGCTGCGGGACAAGCGCTACCGCGAGGTCGAGCAGGGCGACCGGATCGGCCAGTCGGGCATCGAGTCGACCTACGACCGCTTCCTGCGCGGCGTCAACGGCGCGACCAAGGTGCAGGTCGACGCGACGGGCTCGCTCACCCCGCGCCAGCTTCCGCGCCAGGAGCCGGTGCCCGGCCGCCAGCTACGCCTTTCGCTCGACCTCAACGTGCAGCAGGCGGGGCACAAGGCGCTCGGCGCGCGCAAGGGCGCCTTTGTCGTGATGGACGTGAAAAGCGGTCAGGTGCACGCGCTCGGCTCGTCGCCGTCCTTCGATCCGAATCGCTACGTCAAGCGCATCCGCGACTCCGACTATCGCCGACTCACCTCCAAGGCGCTCGGCGAGCCGCTGCTCAACCGCGCCGTGCAGGGCGACTATCCGGCCGGATCGACGTTCAAGCTCGTCAGCTCGGTCGCCGCGCTCGAGGGAGGCCTGATCGAGCCCGGGACGACTGTCTTCGACCCCGGCGTGATCAGCGTCGGCGGACGCGACTGGCAGAACGCGCGCAAGGCGGCCAACGGCCCCGTCGACATGCGCCAGGCGCTCGAGGTGTCTAGCGACGTCTACTACTACCGCCTCGGCCAGGCGGCCAACGCGACCGGCGACGGGCGCCTGCTCCAGCGCTGGGCGGGCCGGCTCGGGATCGGGCGCGCTTCGGGGATCGACCTGCCGGCCGAGCTGCCGGGGGTGGTGCCGAGCCCCGAGTGGCGCGACCGCCTCTTCAAGGAGCGCAAGACCGACCGGCCGTGGTCCGTCGGCGACAACATGAACCTGTCGGTCGGCCAGGGGGACCTGTCCACCAACCCGCTCCAGATGGCCGTCGCCTACGCCGCGGTCGCGAACGGCGGCTGGGTCGTGCGCCCGCGGCTCGGCATGCGCGTCGAGGATGGCCAGTCGCGGCCCGTACAGGAGCTGAAGCCTCCGGCGCGGCGTCGGGTGAACGTCTCGGCGGAGCACCGACAGGTGATCCTCGACGGCCTGCGTCGGGCGGCGAGCGGGCCGCGCGGGACCTCGACCGACGTCTTCAAGGACTTTCCGATCCAGATCGCCGGCAAGACCGGCACCGCCGAGAAGGGCCTCGCGCGGGCGGACCAGGCGTGGTACATCGCACTTGCCCCATATCCCGACCCGCAGTACGTCGTGGCCGTGACGCTCGAGGAGGGCGGCTTCGGCGCCGAGACCGCGGCCCCGGCGGCACGGCGCATCCTGGCCTCGCTGTTCGGCGTCGTCGGCGACGAGCGCAAGGTGGTCAGGGGCTCGAGTCAGACGAACTGACCGGACGCTGGCTAGGGTTGTATGGGATGCAGTCGGCCGTAATCGACAGCCCGGCACGGGAGCCTGTCGACGCACGCGCTCGCCTTCCCCGGCTCGACCCGCTGCTGCTGCTCGCCGTGATCGGCCTGGTCGCGTGCTCGATCTACACGATCTGGACCGCCACCGAAGGAGACGTCGAGGGCAGCCCGTATCACTACGTCATCCGCCAGTCGATCTACGCGGCGGTGGGATTCGCTCTGATGCTGGCGGCGGCGACCTTCGACTACTCACGATTGCGCGAGCTCAAGATGGGCGTGTACGCCGGCATGATCGGCTCGATCGGGCTGGTCTTCCTGGTCGCGACGGCGACGCGTGGCTCGAAGCGCTGGATCGAGCTGCCGTTCTTTCGTTTTCAGCCCTCCGAGCTCGGCAAGGTGCTCTTGATCGTCGCCCTGGCAGGCTTCGTGGTCGACCGCTCACGGCGGCTCGAGGAGCGCGACACCACCAGTCGCACCATGCTGCTTGCGCTCGTCCCGGCGATGCTGGTCGTCGCCCAGCCGGACCTCGGCACCGGGCTCGTGTACGTCGCGATCGCGCTCGCGCTGCTGTTCGTGGCGGGCACGAGGTGGACCCACTTCGCGGCTCTCGGCGGGCTCGGCGCCGTGGCCGTCGCGCTCGTGCTGGTGGCGGCCCCGGCCGTGGGGGTGGACGTGCTCAAGCCCTACCAGGTCGATCGCTTGACCGCCTTCGTCGATCGGGGCGACGATCCGCAGGGCCAGGGCTATCAGCTCGAGCAGTCGGTCACGGCGATCGGGTCGGGTCGCCGAACCGGCCGCGGCGCCGAGGGCGCGACGCAGACGAAGCTCGACTTCCTGCCCGAGCACCACACCGACTTCATCTTCTCGGTCGTCGGCGAGACGTTCGGCTTCCTCGGGGCGGCCTTCGTGCTCGGCCTGTACGCGCTCTTGATCTGGCGGGCGCTGCACATCCTGACCATCGCCAAGAACCTCTACGGCGCGCTGATCGCCGGCGGCGTCGTGGCGATGCTGATCTTCCAGATCTTCGTGAACGTGGGCATGACGATCGGAATCATGCCGATCACCGGCGTGACGCTTCCGCTGATGAGCTTTGGCGGCTCGTCGGTGATCGTCACCTTCTTGGCCATCGGCCTCCTTCAGTCGATCCACGCGCAAGCGCGCGAGATCGCAGAGGTCAAGGGCCGTCAACTAATCACATGAGAGGCCTCATTGAAAAAGCAAGTGCTCGTCTCGGTCGACCGAGGCGAAACCAGAGTCGCGATCCTCGAGGCGGAGGCAGACGCCGCCGCCGGCGGATCGAAGCAGGACCGGCCCGCCGCTAGGGCCAAGGACGGCGGCCGCGGTCGCCCGCGCGGGGGATCTCCCGGCGCCGGGTGGCGCGTCGCCGAGCTGTACATCGAGCGTCGCGGCAAGCGCTCGATCGTCGGCAACATCTACAAGGGCAAGGTGGACAACGTCCTGCCCGGCCTCGAGGCCGCCTTCGTCGACATCGGGCTCGACAAGAACGGCTTCCTGCACGTCGACGACATCGTCATGCCCGGTGTCGAGGTCCAGCGCCGCGGGCGCACCGGCGGCAAGGGCCAGAAGATCTCGGAGCTCCTGAAGCCGGGCCAGGAGATCCTGGTCCAGGTGTCCAAGGACCCGCTGAAGACAAAGGGGGCCCGCCTGTCGATGCAGATCTCGATCGCCGGGCGCTACCTCGTCTACGTCCCCCAGGGGGAGGGCGTCGGCGTCTCGCGCCGGCTCGACGACAAGGAGCGCGACCGCCTGCGCAAGGAGACCAAGAAGCTCGAGCTGAACGGCGGTGGGGCGATCATCCGCACCGCCGCGAGCGGCGCGACGCGCGAGGACTTCGACCGCGAGACGAAGTACCTCTTCAAGCTCTACGAGGTGATGCAGAAGCGCACGCGGGAGACGCCCGCGCCGGGCATGGTCTTCCAGGAGGCGGACCTGTCGGTGCGCGTCGTGCGAGACATCTTCTCAGCGCACTTCGAGCGCGCGATCGTCGACGACGAGAAGCAGCACCACCGGCTGGTCTCCTTCTTCACGCGCACGGCGCCCGAGCTGCTCGAGCGGGTGGACCTCTACGACGAGTCCGAGTCCCTGTTCGAGCGCTACGGCATCGACCGGGCGATCGAGTCGACGCTCAACCGGCGCGTCGACCTGCCGTCGGGCGGCTACCTGATGATCGACTACGCCGAGGCGCTGACCGTGATCGACGTCAACTCCGGGTCCTTCATCGGGCGCGGCAAGGGCGCACGGCTCGAGGACACGATCACGAGGACGAACCTCGAGGCCGCCGAGGAGGTCGTCCGCCAGCTGCGCCTGCGCGACATCGGCGGGATCATCGTGATCGACTTCATCGACATGTCACGGGCTCGCAACCGTGACGCGGTGCTGAAGATCCTGCGCGCGACGCTCGACGAGGACCGCACGAAGACCTACGTGATGGAGATCTCGCCGCTCGGCCTGGTCGAGATGACGCGCCAGAACGTGACCGACGGCGTGCGCGAGATCCTGACCAAGACCTGCCCGACCTGCGACGGCGAGGGCGTGGTGCTGTCCGAGGAGACGGTGGCGATCGACGTGGAGCGACGGCTGCGAGACCTCGTCGCCGAGCACCCAGAGCCGGAGGCGTTCCTGATCCAGGTGCACCCGCGCGTCACCGCCCAGCTCGTCAACGGGCCCGGGCGCCCGCTGCACGAGCTCGAGCGAACGGTCGGCAAGCGGTTCCATTTCGAGGGCTCCGAGGGGCTTCCGCTCGAGTACTTCGGAGTGCTGCTCGAGGGATCGCGCGAGGAGGTCGAGCAGCGCGCGCTGCCGTTCCGCGAGGGCGAGGAGGTGCTCGTCAAGATCGAGGAGCCGCACATGTACAACGAGGACGATGCCGTCGCGAAGGTCGACGGCTACGTGATCTCTGTGACGGGCGCCGGGCGCTTCATCGGCGATCAGCGTCTCGTGCGGATCGAGAAGGTCGGTCGCACGGCGGCGTCGGCGTCGGTCGTCGGCGCCTCGAACGGCGCCTCCGAGGATCCGGATGCCGAGCTGGGTGCGCCTTCTGAGGACGAGGAGTCAGAGGACTCCCGGCCGAGGCGGCGGCGGGGTCGCCGCGGCGGCGCGCGGCGGCGCGGCAAGGAGCCGGCCGACGCAGCCGCGGACGCCGCCGCCGAGACGGTTGCGGAGACTTCCTCGGACTGACGGCGCGCAGGACGCGCCTTCTGTGAGCTGGCGGTGATCCTCGGGCGCCTCTTCCTCGTCGCTCAGGCAGCGAGTGCGGCGCTCGCGCTGTCGCGCCTGGCGCGCGGACGGGTGCGGCGCGCGCCGCTCGCGGCCGGGGCGCCGGCGCCCCAGGCCTCGATCAGCGTCGTGATCCCGGCGCGTGACGAGGTAGAGCGGATCGGACCGTGTCTCGCCGGGCTGCGCGGTGATCCAGACGTCGGTGAGCTGATCGTGGTCGTCGACGAAGACGATCGCTCGGCCACCGCTCAGGTGGCGCACGACGCAGGCGCCCGGGTGCTGCGGGCGCCCGCGCCGCCGGCCGGCTGGATCGGAAAGCCGTGGGCGCTCCAGGTCGGGCTCGAGGCTGCGAGCGGCACGTGGCTCGTGACGCTCGACGCCGACACGCGGCCGCGACACGGCCTCCTGCGAGCGCTCGTGGCAGAGCTCGGCGACGCCGATCTCGTGACCGCGGGCGTGCGCTTCGTCTGCGACACGTTCGGCGAGCGGCTGCTGCATCCGGCGATGCTCGCGACGCTCGTCTACCGCTTCGGCCCCGTCGGCGCGGACGGGGGGCGTGCGGTGCGCACCGTCGCCAACGGGCAGTGCCTCGCGATGCGCCGAAGCGCCTTGCTTGCAGCCGGCGGCTTTGCCCGCGAGCGCGGCTTCATGACCGACGAGATCGCGCTCGTGCGCTCGCTCGCCGTCGCGGGCTGGCGCGTCGTCTTCGTCGACGGCGCCGACCTGATCGCCGTCGACATGCACGCCGACGCGCGCGAGGTCTGGCGAGAGTGGGGGCGTTCGCTGTCGATGGGTGACGTCACGCCGCCCGCGTGGCAGGCGCTCGACCTGGCGGTGATCTGGCTGGCGATGGCGGCGCCGCCGCTGCGGCTGGCCGCGCGTCGTGGCACGGCGCTCGACGTCCTGCTGCTGGCGGTGCGCTGGCTGCTGCTCGGCGCGCTGCGCCGCGTCTACGAGCGCCGCGGCGTGCCCTTCTGGCTCTCGCCGCTCGCCGACCCGCTCGCCGCCGCGCGGCTCACGCTCTCGACCCTGCGTCCGGTGCGCACCTGGCGCGGGCGCACATACCCGCGCTCGGCTTAGATGCGTGATTCGAGCATCATCGGTCCGCGAGGTAGCGTACGCCGATGAACGTCATCAGCGCGCCCGTGGCGGCGACGTGCTCGATCGGGGCGAACGCGAGCTGCGCCAGCGGGAATCCGAACACGCCGATCCTCGCCCCCCACCGGAACGAGCCCGCGAGCGTCATGAGCAGGCAGGCGGCGAGCGCGACCGCCGCCGCCCGCGGCGAGAGGGCGAAGGCGCCGCCCGCGAACGCCATCACGGCCTTGCCGCCGCGGAAGGCGGCGAAGATCGGCAAGGAGTGACCGAGCATCGCGCCGAGGACCCCGCAGTAGGCGCCCGCCGTCCCGGCGAGCGCGTCTCCCGTGATCCCGGCGAGCAGCCCCTTCAGGCCATCGCCCGCGAAGACGGGGGCGGCACGACGCGGCCCGAGTTGCTCGAGCGCGTTCCACGCACCGGGATTGCGATCGCCCACCTCGCGCAGGTCGACGCCGTTGCGGCGTCCGACCCAGAGCGCCACGGGCAGCGATCCGAGGACGTAGCCGATGATGATCGCCGCTGCGTATGTCAACCGTGCTCGCCTCCTTCCACCTGATCCGCTATCCGCGCGAGAATGCCGGCCGGGGATTGTCCCGGATGGGCCTCGACCGTCCCGAGCTGAGGCGCACGCCGGGCCTTGCATTCTGGAAGCTCGCCGGCACCGGGCGCGGGCGCTCGATGACGCTTGGGGCCGACCTGCGCCGCTGGGCGCTGTTCGCCGTCTGGGACGACGAGCGGGCGCTCGATCGCTTCCTCGCGGGCTCGGAGGTCAGCGCGCGCTGGCGCGCGCTCGCGCAGGAGGGCTGGCACGTGCGACTGGAGCCGCTGAGGGCGCACGGGGAGTGGGGTGGACGCAATCCCCTCGCGGGCGTCGGAAGCGCCGGCGAGCACGACGGCGCGGTCGCCATCCTCACCCGCGCGACGATCCGCCCGCGCCGCCTCGTCGCCTTCTATCGCGCGATCGGGCCCCCGGCGAGGGACCTGGTGCACCAGCCCGGGCTGCTCGAGTCGGTCGGCTTCGGCGAGTGGCCGCTCGCCCGCCAGGCGACCTTCTCGCTCTGGCGCGATCTGGAGGACGCCAAGCGGTTCGCGTACCGGCGCCCCGATCACGGCGTCGTGCTGCGACGGACGCGGGCCGAGAGCTGGTACTCCGAGGAGCTCTTCGCCCGTTTTCGCCCCTACGGCTCAGAGGGGACGTGGAACGGGCGTGACCCGCTGGCGCGCTGACGACTCCTACGCATCGTCCTCCACGACGACGCGGCGGAAGAACACCTGAGCCGCTCGCTCGCTCTCATCGACCTCCCTTGCCAGGCGCCGGCGCTCGCGCGGGCCGGCCTCGGCCAGGCGCCGGCTGAGCTCGCGCTCGTACTCGGCGGCCGCGACGGCGTCCGTCAGTCGCAGCTCGGCCTCCTCGCGCAGCGTGCGTTCGCGCGTCAGCGCTCGCTCGCTCTCGGCGAGGCTTCGCTGCGCCGCCGCGAGCGCGGCCTGGAGCTCCTCGGCAGCGCTCGATGGCGGCGCCGAGCCGGGCGGGGGCGGGGGCAGTGCGACTGCGAGGCCGACGCGTTCGAGCTCGGAGCGAGGGATGCGCCTGACGTTCCCCTCTTTCTCCGCGCGGATCTGGCCCCGATCGACTCGATGCCTGAGGGCCTTCTTGGTCAGCCCGGTGAGCTCGGCGGCTTCAGCGATCGTGAACGTGTTCACTGCCTCGACGGTCGTGTCTCTCTCCCGGCCGGAAGTCTCTCAAGCCGCCGCAACCGTGCCTCGCCGGCGCGGCCGCCGGAGGGTCTCCTACCCTCGTTCAGGGATGCCAGACGGGCGGGGATGCACGGTTTATATTCCCTCTCGGCCGCAGAGTCGATCACGGCGGGAGCGAGCGATGCAGACGGCAGCGAGCGGATCGAAGGTGCTTTCGGCGGGCACCATGACGTGACGGTCCGGCGGGCAGCCGCCGCCGTTCTGCTGATGGTGATCGCCTTCGGGCTCGCCGCCTTCACCCGCGGTGCGCTCGAGGGCGACCAGGCGTCGCCGGCGCCCTCCTCGGAGACCAAGACGACCACGAGCGAGTCGCCGAACGTGGCAGGCCGGCCGATTGCCCGCAGGACGCCGAATCTCTCCGAGGCGACCGGGGTACCACGACTTCGCGCGCCGGCGCGCCGGCGCAGCGCTCGCTCCTCGGCCCCCGCGCGCAC
>Ga0136610_1000778_pt1 | contig 10221 bp, 8 predicted proteins | sample AntDrymUQ1342206_2_FD_104804 | JGI IMG/M metagenome (GOLD analysis project Ga0136610, IMG submission 104804) | Polar desert sand microbial communities from Dry Valleys, Antarctica - metaG UQ134 (22.06) | ecosystem: Environmental > Terrestrial > Soil > Desert | place: Antarctica: Dry Valley...
ATGCCCAGGTCGTCGAAGCCGCGCAGCAGGGCCTCGGGGACCGCCGAGCCACCGCAGATGATCCGCTGCAGCGACGACAGCTTCGCTGGGTCAACGACGCCGGCCCTGATCGCCTGCAGCACCCCGAACCACACGGTGGGAACGGCCGCGGAGACGGTGACACCCTCCTCGGCGACCAGCGTCGCCAGGCTCGGCGGGTCGGCCATGAAACGCCCCGGCATCGCCAGGGACGCGCCGGTCAGCAGGGCGGCGTAGGGCGTTCCCCAGGCGTTGACGTGGAACTGCGGCACGATCGGCAGCAGGACGTCGCGCTCAGACAGGGCCAGGCAGTCCACGAACAGCGACGCCATCGCGTGCAGCACCGACGAACGATGGCTGTAGACGAGACCCTTGGGCATCCCTGTGGTGCCCGACGTGTAGCACATCGCGGCCGCGTCCCCCTCGTCCAGCCGTGGCCAGGCGAAGCTGGCGTCGGCCGAGTCCAGCAGCGCCTCGTAGTCCAGGGCATCGGGCAGGACTCCCGCACCGCTGCGTCCTGCTTCGGTGGCGTCGTCCATCACCACCACGGCGCGGATGCCGGCGACCGGCGGGACCTGCTGCCATGCTGGTGCCACCGAGGCGTCGACGAACATGAGCTTGTCGTCGGCGTGTTCGGCGATGTAGCCGATCTGGTCGGCCGGCAACCGGGGGTTGAGTGTGTGCAGGACCGCGCCCATGCAGGGCACCGCCAGGTACAGCTCTAGGTGATGGTCGGAGTTCCAGGCGAAGGTGCCGACGCGGTCACCCGGCTTGATGCCGAGCTGCGTGAGGGCGGCCGCCAGACGGGTGACCCGCTCCACCACATCGCTGTAGCTGCGACGGCGGATGCCCTCGGCCGTCTTGGTGGCCACCGTCTTGTCGCCGTACAGCTCGCCGACCCGCTCGGTCACCATCTGCAGGGTCAGCCCGACGTCCTGCATCAATCCTCGCACGGCGCCTCCTCGAACGGTGGTAGAGGCGGCAGGCTAGCGCTGGATGTGCCCTACCGCTTCGCTACTTGAGGGCTGGCTGCCGCCGCCGGTCTTGGCCTGCGCCACCTCGAAGGTCCACAGCTGTGAACCGCTGGCGGCGGGTCCACCTTCGGCGTGCTGTGCATGGCCTTGACCGAATGCCTGTGAGTCCAACCAGGCCTGAAATGAGGCCTTGGAGTCCCAGCGGGTGTAGACCAGGTAGGCATCCTGGCCTTGCACGGGACGCAGGAGCTCGAAGGCTTCGAAGCCGTCCATCTTGTCGACCTCGCCGGCGCGGTTGGCGAAGCGCTGCTCCAGTGTCTCGCGCATGGCCTCGGGCACGGTCAGCACGTTGATGGCGACGAACGACATGACACCGACCTTGTTGGTAGACGACCGGACCGCCGATGCTACCGAGGTGCACGCAGTGACCGATCCGGCAAGCATCATGGGGGCTGCTGAGGCGCACCCCGGCGCTGACGTTGAGGCTGGCCCACTCGAAGCCGCGCAATGGTGCACGCTGCTGCTGGGTGCCGCCCGTGGTCCGCGGGTCGCACCGATGGCCTGTTGGGCGGACGGCGCCGGCCTGTGGCTGGCGACACCGGCGGACAGCGCCACGGTGGCAGCGCTGCGCCGGGAGCCGGAATGCCTCACCCTGGTGGGAGAAGGAGCCGACAGGGCCGTCGTGCTGCGGGCCACGGCTCGTGTCTACGGGCTCCACGACCCGCTCGGCTTGCTGCTGCACAGCCCTATCGTGTCCGCCGCGATGGCCGCGCTGGGCGTAAACCACGCGGACAGCGTCCTGGACTATGTCGCCGAGGCCGCTCGGGTGCCCGCACGCCGCCTGCCGCGTAACCCGGTCGCGATTCGCCTGGCGCTGCGCGAGCCGCCGCCGCCGGACGACCCTGCCGAGGAGGAAGGCGGGATCGGCCCCGCACTGCCGTCCGTGGTGCCGGCCGATGTCCGTCGGGCCCTGACCGGCGTCCGCCACGTCGTGCTCGCCAGCGGGGAGACTGGCGGCGGGCGGCACGGCAGCCTTGTCGCCGGGCCGGCGGTATGGGGAGCAGGGTTCACGCTGTCGCTGCCGCCGCGGCGGCAACTGGCGACAGGTACGCCGGTCATGGCAATTGCCACCGCCGAGGCTGGAGGCAAGCCGGCGGGCATCGCCCTAGGCGGCAGCCTCGGTCCGGGTCCCGCCCTTCGCGCCCAGCAGGTCACCTGGTGGCGCGGCGCCCACGCCGAGACCGTCGACGTGCCGCCTGTCGCCTCGTCGATCACCTTGCCGGATTGAGGGGCACCGTGGCCGCCACGCCGACCTGCGTCTACCGCGTCGATCCCGGGCTGGTGGAGCTGCTCGATGCGCGGCTGGGGCCGCCGCTGGACTCCTATGTCCGCGGGTGGCAGGTCTGGCTGGAGTCCAACGGCCCCGGCGGCGAGCGACTGGAGTGGCGGCTGCACCCACCCGCCGGGTTCCGCATGCCACGAGGTGTCAACCCCCACGACCTGTTCGAGGTCGTGCTGTCGGGATTGACGTCGGGTGAGCCGCTGGAAGCTTTCCCGGCTGGTCTCCAGCACCGGAGGCTGGCCGAAATCTGGGAGGTGCTGGAAGTCTTTCCCGCCGATGGCGACCCCATGACGCCGCCGGCGTTGGCGGCGGCGGCCGCCGCCGCCCTGGGCGGGCGCGCGCCCGATGCGGCTGGCCATGCCGACCACGACCGCCTGGGCGACGAGTGGAAGGGGCGCCGAGGCGACTTCTCCGTCGGAGCGGCCTTGCTGGAAACGCTGGGTGCGGCACCCCGCGCAGCGCGGTGACCCGCGATCTGTTCGAAGGCTGCATCGCCGGCGGCGGCTTCGCCTCCGGCCATGCGGTGATCATCGGTGCCTGGCGGACCTCGCCGTTCGGCACCTTCGTCGACGTGATGTGGCGCCGGCCCGACGGCGAGCGGGTCCTGCTGGCACCGACCCCTTCGGTCGCCAGCTACGTCGCGTTACGCCCGCGGTTTCTGCGCCGCCGCCCGTGGTGGATCCGCGTTGAGGATCGCCTCGCACGGCCGGTCGTCGGCCTGCTGATCGGCGGGGGCCAGGGCGTACGTGCAGCCGGCATCGCTCCCGGCGGCCAGCGCGAGTACTACAGCGTAGACGACTATCGCCGCGTGGTGGCCGGGGAGTTGTCGGTCGACGGCCGCGACGCGGGAACCCTGGGCCCGCTACCGGCCGACCTCGGCGTGGGACTGTCGGCGTTTCCCACCGTGCCGGCGGTGGCGTACGTCGGCACCATCATTGAGGGATCCTTCTGGGATGCGGCGCCGGCTCCACCGGCGTGGGATGTGCCGTAGCCTGCGACACCGTGGAGCCCCGAGCCAGCATCAACGGTCAGCGTTCGGCCCTCGACCAGGCACATGTGGCCGTCACCGACGAGGGGTTCGCCCGTGGTGACGGCGCCTTCGAGACGATCGGCGTTTGGCAGGGACGGGCGTTTCGCCTCGACGACCATCTGGCGCGGCTGGTGGTGTCGCTGCGGGCCGCCGGCCTCGAGGAGCCAGACGCCGGTCAGCTGCGCACCGAGATCGACCGGGTGCTGGACGGCGCCAGCGAGGACGCGGCCCTGCGCATCTACGTCACGGCCTCGGGTACCCGCGTCCTCACCTTGGGTCCGCAGCCATCCGGCCGTGGTGTCGCTCACCTCGCGGTCCACCCCGCGCCCTGGATCCGCCCGCTGGGCACCTACGGGCCCGCCGGCGCCAAGACCATGTCCTACCTGCCCAACATGGCGGCCACCCGCGCGGCCCAGCGCCGGGGCGCCGACGACGCGTTGCTCGTGGCATTGGAGGGCTGGGTGTTGGAGGGGCCCACGTTCGCGATCCTGTGGGTCGCCGACGGCCGGCTGTACGCCCCGCCGGTCAGCCTCGGGATCGTCGACTCGGTAACCCGCCGCACGCTGCTGGAGCTCAGCGACGACGAGGTGATCCAAGAGCCGCGCCCGCTTGACCACCTGTTGGATGCCCAGGAGGTGCTGGCGTGCTCGGCGATCCGCGGCGTGGTGGCGGTCCGCCGGGTCGGCGATCAGGCCTTTGACGCGGCGACGCCGGTATGCGACCGGCTGGCGGCCGCGTTGCAGCAACGCCGGCGCGCCTGAGCACCGGCTCATCCGTCACGATGCCGTGCCCTCAGTGCTGGAACGACGGCAGATCAGGCTGGACCGTGCGTTCGCGCTTCAACTCGGAGAAGTTGTCGTAGCGGGTCAGCCACGCGACGTGGCGCCACAACTCGACCGCGTCGGCATCGGTCGGGGGATTGGAGATGACCGGACCGAAGATCGCGGGACCATCGCCGCCGTCCAACACGATGGTCGGCACCCCGAAGCTGCGGGTGCCCTCGACCAGCGCCCGGTGCTCGTCTTGCACCGCCGTCCAGGTGCTGTCGTCGGCCAGCGCCTTGTCGAGCAGGTCGGGGGACAGGCCCGCCTCGACCAGCGCCGCGGTGATGGTGGCGCGGTCGTCGACGGCTTCGCCGCGCTGGTGCACGGCAGCACCAAGTGCCGCATAAAAGCGGCCGACCGCGTCAGCGCCCTCGGCGTCGCGCACCGCGATCACCGTTCGTAGGCTGCTGGCGGAGCGGGCGTGGCCCTTCTCCGCGCTCTCGGCGCTACTCGCGTTGACGATCTCCAGGCTGAACACCGCCCAGTCCACGCGGATCTCACCGAGCTCGGCCAGCCGCCGCACCCAACGCGAGGCCTGGTAGCACCAGGGGCAGAGCGGATCGAAGTGGAAGCGGACGAAGTCAGTCACGGCACGGGCTCCTCGGTCGACGCGTCGGCAGAATCCGCATCATCCCCAGCCCGCTGCGCTGGCACGCCCCGTCGCTCGCAATCCCGCGGTCACCGGGCGGGCAACACCAGCGGGGTCAGCCGGAGGTGCGCTCGCGCAGGTAGCCGATCGCTCGTGCCGCGCTCGCCGTCAGCGGCACCGACAGGAATGCGCCGAGCACCCCCAGCAGGATTCCACCAGCGGTCAGCGCCGCGATCACCGCCAGGGGGTGTAGCTCCGTGGCCCGACCCAGCAGGATCGGCGTCAGCAGGTGGCCCTCCACCTGCTGCACCACCAGGATGAGGATCAGGACCGCAAGGGCTGCGCCAGGCCCGTTGGTCGCCAGAGCCACCAACACCGCCACGGTGCCGGCCAGGAACGCACCGACGATCGGAAACAGCGCACCGAAGAACACCAGCACCGCCAGCGGCAGCGCCAGCGGAACCCGCAGCACCACCAGGCCGATGCCGATGGCGGTGGCGTCCACAAGGCCGATGACCAGCAGCCCTCGGATGTACGCGCCGATGGTGAACCAGACCCGGTCGCCGATCTGCTGCACGTCGGCCTGTGCACGCCGCGGGAACAGGCTGCGTACCCACCCGGCGATCTTGTCGCCGTCCTTGAGATAGAAGAACAGCGAGAACAGCCCGAGGATCAGGCCGGTGAAGCCTTCCAGGACCACGATCCCGGCTTCAAGGACGCGGCTGCCGACCTCGCCACCCTCGCTGGCCAGGCGATCCCGGGCGTTGGCGATCATCTCGTCGACCGGCACGGGGTCCAGTCCCAGGGGCCCGGACTCCAGGAACCGGCGAGCCTGCTGGTAGCCGGTCTCCAGCTGCTGGGACAGGTCCTCCAGCTGCGAGGCCACCTGGGGCGTGAGCAGCGTCGACAACCCCCCCAGCAGGCCCAAGGCCGCCAGCAGGACGATCAACGCGGCGGCGGCGTCGGGAAGTCCTCGGCGCTTCAGCAGCTGGGCTGGCGGCGCGAGCACCAGCGGGATGATGACGACGGTGAGCCGCCCGATCGCGAACAGCACGATGACCGACAGCAGCAGGACACCGATGATCGCCCAGGCGTAGGTCCCGCCGCGCACGAGAGGGTGGGAGCTCAACGGCCGGGGCTCGCGGCGCAGCCGATGGGGCGGCGGGTCCGCTGCCTCGGCGACGGGCGTGGGCTGCGGGGCGCTGTCGACTCGTGCGGGTTGCTTGCGCCGCAACAACCTTCGCCCGATCGCCATGCCGGGCAGCCTAGCTGTCCGGATGCTCCAGATGGCTTCGCAGCACCGCCACCATCGGGGCGATGTCGGCTGCGGCGGCCTGCTCGCGGATCGAGTGCATCGACAACATGGGACTACCGACGTCCACGGTCGGGATGCCGACGCGGGCGGCGGTCACCGGGCCGATGGTGGAACCGCACGGCAGGTCGGCGCGTGTCACGAAGTGCTGGACGGCCACACCGGCGTCCCGGGCACGTGCGACAAACCATCCGGCGGTGCCGGCGTCGGTGGCGTAGGACTGGCCGGCGTGGTGCTTGATGACCGGACCCCCTCCCAGGCGAGGCTGGTGCCCCGGCTCGTGGCGGTCGGCATAGTTCGGATGGACCGCGTGCGCCATGTCGGCGCTGACCAACTTGGACCGCGCCACCGCGACGGCGAACGCCTGCCCGTCGCTGGCAGCGGGGTCCGCGGCGGCGCAGATCCGGCGGAGGGTGTCGTCGAGGAACGGCCCTCGGGCGCCCTCGGCGCTGCCGGAGCCGACCTCCTCGTGGTCGTTGGCGATGACCACCTGCGTGGCGGCGCCGGCCTCGGCGGCCAGCAGAGCCGTCAGGCCGGCGTGGCAGGACCCGAGGTTGTCCAGCCGCGGCGCGAAGACATAGGCGCTGTCGGCACCGCCCAGCGCCGGCGGCTGGGTGTCGGCGGTGACCAGGTCCCAGGCCAGCAGCGCATCGAAATCCACGCCGAGGTGGTCGGCGACCGCAGCCATCAGCCCTGGCCCGTCGCCGGCAGCCCACAGCGGCACCATGTGCCGTTGCGGGTCCAGGCGCAGCCCCTCCTCTCGCAGCTCGCGGAACAGGTGGATCGCCAGTGACGGGATGCGCAGCCAGGCGCCTGGCAGACGCAGCAGCCGCAGCTCGACGCTGCCGTCCGCCGCGCGGCAGGCGACGCGTCCGGCCAAGGTCAGGTCCCGGTCCATCCAGGTGTGCAGCAACAGGCCGCCGTAAGGCTCGACGCCGACCAGGCGGTGGCCGGACCGCCGTACGTCAGGGCGTGGGCGGACCTTGAGGACTGGGGAGTCGGTGTGCGCGCCGATCAGCCGGAACCCGGACTCCGAGGCCGCGCCGGTGCCGACGACGAACGCCGTGATGCTGCCGCCGTCGCGCACGACGTAGCGCCGATCGCGGGTCGACAGCTGCCACGTCGACCGCTCGTCGAGGCGCTGGAAACCGGCAGCCTGCAGCCGGCGCGCCATCTCGGCCACGGCGTGAAACGGGCTCGGGGACGCCTCGATGAACCGCAGCAGGTCGCCGGCGAACTCTCCGTCAGACAAGGCACGGCTCTGGGGTGCCTGGGCTGGGGCCGAGTTCTGGGGCGCTCGATCCTCGGTCCCGTGGTCGCTGGCTGCAGCCACCGATCAGTCGTCGCCCAGCGCACTGGCCAACAGCTGGCGCAGCTCCTGCTCGTGGATCGTGGCGCTGCCGGTCGCGGGGCTCGCGCTCTCGATGCGGGCCCCGTGGGTCAGCCGGTAGTCCTCGCGCAGCAGCCGGTGCAGCCGCTGATGCACGAACGGCCAGGCACCCATGTTGTCGGGCTCGTCCTGCACCCACACGACTTGCATGGCGTTGGGGTAGTGCGCCAGCGCCTCGCGGATCCGGTCCTGCGGCCACGGGTAGAGCTGCTCGACGCGGACCACGGCGACCGGCGCTTCCTTGTCGTCGCGCGCCGCCATGAGGTCGTAGGCCACCCGGCCCGAGCACAGCGCCACGCGCTTCACCGAGTCGGGATCCGGCCCCGCGTCCTCGGTCAGCACCTCTTGGAAGCAACCCTGCGTGAAGGCCGACGCCGGGGAGGCCGCCGGCTTGGCCCGCAGCAGACCCTTTGGCGTGAGCACGATCAGCGGCTTGCGCACGCCGCGGTGCATCTGGCGGCGCAGCAGGTGGAAGTACTGGGCGGCGTTGGACGGCTCGGCGACCTGGATATTGTCCTCGGCCGCCAAGGTCAGGAACCGTTCTTTGCGCGCTGACGAGTGTTCCGGGCCCTGCCCCTCGTAGCCGTGCGGCAGCAGCAACACCAGCCCGGATGTCTGGCCCCACTTGTCCTCGGCGGCGACGATGAACTGGTCGACGATGATCTGCGCGCCGTTGACGAAGTCACCGAACTGCGCCTCCCACAGCACCAGTGCGTCCTTGCGCGACACCGAGTAGCCGTAATCGAAGCCCATCGCCGCGAACTCGCTGAGCGGCGAGTCGTAGGCGGCGAAGTGCGCCCTGGGGCCGCCTACCGCTCCCGCGCCATCCAAGTTGTCCAGCGGCGTCCACTCGTTGCCGGTCTTGTAGTCGACCAGCACGCTGTGACGCTGGCTGAACGTGCCGCGCCGCGAGTCCTGCCCGGCGAGGCGGATTGGCGTGCCCTCCAGTACCAGGCTGCCGAAGGCGAGTGCCTCGGCCAGCGCCCAGTCGACGGCGTCGTTGGCCAGCTGCGCGCGGCGCTTGTCCAGCTGCCTGGCCAGCTTGGGATGGATCGTGAAGTCGGGCGGGGCTGACGTAATCGCCTCGGCGATCCGGTCGAGCACCTCGCGCTCGACGCCGGTCTCGACGGGGGGCAGCACCCCGATGAGCTCGGGTGCCCTTGCCTCGATGTCGGCGGGGCCACGGGTGTCGCGGGTCTGTTTGAGCGCGGACTCGAGGCGACCGCGGAAGTCGTCCAGCGCCTGCTCGGCCTCGGTGACCGTTAGGTCGCCGCGGTTGACCAGTTCCTCGGTGAACAGCTTGCGGACACTACGGCGGTTCTCGATGGCGGCGTACATCATCGGCTGGGTGAAGGAGGGGTCGTCGCCCTCGTTGTGACCCCAGCGGCGGTAGCACACCATGTCGACCACGACGTCCTTGCCGAACTCCTGGCGGAACGCCATCGCCAGGCGCATCACCCGCACGCAGGCCTCGGGATCGTCGCCGTTGACGTGCAGGATCGGCGCCTGGACCATCTTGGCGACGTCGGTGGCGTAGGTCGACGAGCGCGCCTGCTGCGGCCCGGTCGTGAAGCCGACCTGGTTGTTGATCACCAGGTGCACGGTCCCCCCGGTGCGGTAGCCGCGCAGCTGCGACAGCGCGAACGTCTCGGCCACGACCCCCTGCCCGGCGAAGGCCGCGTCACCGTGCACCAGCAGCGGCAGCACCGGCGGGTTGTCCAATCCCGCTTCGAGCTGGTCAAGCTTGGCGCGGGCCATGCCCTCCACGACCGGGTCGACGGCCTCCAGGTGGCTGGGGTTGGCCGACAATGTGAGTAAGACCTCGTTGCCTTGGGGGGATTTGTGCGACCCCTTGGCGCCGAGGTGGTACTTGACGTCGCCGGAGCCCTGCACCGAGTCCGGATCGATGTCGCCCTCGAACTCGCGGAAGATCTTGTCGTAGTCCTTGCCGAGGATGTTGGCCAGGACATTCAGGCGGCCGCGGTGTGCCATGCCCAGCACCGCCTCGGTGACCCCGTAGTTGTCGGCCGCGGCGTTGAGCACCGCGTCCAGCATCGGGATCGTCGACTCCGCGCCTTCGAGTGAGAAGCGCTTGTGCCCGATGTACTTGGTGTGCAGGAAGCGCTCGAACGCCTCGGCGGCGTTGAGCTGGCCGAGGATGTGCTTTTGATCCTCGACCGACAGCCGGTCGTTCACGCCCTCGACGCGCGCCTGGATCCAAGCCTTCTGCTCGCGTTCCTGGATGTGCATGTACTCCACGCCGACCGTGCGGCAATAGGCGTCACGCAGCACGCCGAGGATGCTGCCGAGGGTCATGCGCGACTTGCCGGCCAGCCCTCCGGAGGCGAACTCCCGGTCGAGGTCCCAGATCGTCAGGCCATAGGTTGCGGGGTCCAGCTCTGCGTGCACCCGCGTGAAGGTGTGGGCCAGCGGGTTGAGGTTGGCGATGAGGTGGCCGCGGACGCGATAGGCGTTGATCAGCCGACCGACCGCCACCTGCTTGTCGGCGTGGGCGGCGCTGCCCGGAGGGGCGCTGGCGACGTGCTCGTCGCGGCGCCAGCGGACCGGTTCGTAGGGGATCTGCAGGCTGTCGAAGATCTCGTCGTAGAACGCGTGCTCGCCCAGCAGCAACTGGTGGACGATCTGCAGGAACAGCCCGGACTCCGCGCCCTGGATGACGCGATGGTCGTACGTCGAGGTGATGGTGAGCACCTTGCCAACGCCGAGTTGGGCCACGGTGCG
>Ga0136610_1000782_pt1 | contig 10207 bp, 9 predicted proteins | sample AntDrymUQ1342206_2_FD_104804 | JGI IMG/M metagenome (GOLD analysis project Ga0136610, IMG submission 104804) | Polar desert sand microbial communities from Dry Valleys, Antarctica - metaG UQ134 (22.06) | ecosystem: Environmental > Terrestrial > Soil > Desert | place: Antarctica: Dry Valley...
ACGGCCTGGGCCTTGATCGTGATACCACGCTCGCGCTCGAGGTCCATGGTGTCGAGGATCTGGTCCATCCGCTCGCGCTCGGGGACGGCCTCCGTTATGTCGAGAAGCCTGTCGGCCAGGGTGCTCTTGCCGTGGTCTATGTGCGCTATTATGCAGAAATTGCGGGTACGCTCGAAGTTTTTCACCGGAAGATTCTACCATGATTGCCCCTTTGCTCTACTTGTGTTACATTCTCCCGGTCAGGCAAGTATCAGATCTGAGGAGCCAGCGTGCCCGCACCATCGAAACGCGATAAGCAGAGCGTCAAGCGTGGCGCACACAACAAGGGCGTCAGGACTCGCCTTCGCAACCTCTCCAGGAGGTTCTACAGGGCCGTGCATTCAGGGGATGAAGAGGAGGCCCGTAGGATCCGGGACGAGTCCCAGCGAGAGTACAACAAGGCCGCGACCAAGGGCATAATCCACCCGAACAGGGCCGACCGCAAGGTCAGCCGCCTCGATAAGGCACTCGCGGCCAACCGGGGCGAGTAGAGAACCAATTCAGCGGAAGGCAGGGGGGGTTCGGTACCGGGGTAAGGGTCCTCCCGCGTCCTTCAGGACGTAATCCTCGAACATCCTCTTGGCGACTTCTGGGCGGTCTGCCGCGCGGTTGTTCCTCATCTTTGGATCCACTCGTACGTCGTAGAGCTTCGCTTTGGTCCCGTCGTTGCGGCTGAAGTAGACGTAGGCCTCGTCGCGGGCCCAGACGAAGTTATGGTAGCCGAGGCTGAAATGGTCTCGCGACTCGGGTTTTCCACGGTCAAGGATTACCGAGAGATCCTGCCCGTCCATCGGCTCGGGCGGCTGTATGCCAAGCATACCGAGTATCGTTGGGGCTACGTCGTGCGTAGAGGCGTAGTAATCATTCGTCTTCCCGGCTCCCTTCCCTTCGGGATGGCGCAGGAGGAACACGATATCCGTCAACTCCGGCCAGAGCGCCTGGACAGGCTTGCCCACTATGTTGTGCTCGCCGAGAGCATGACCGTGGTCCGAAAGGATGATGATCAGGGTGTTCTCGAACAGGTTCAAGTCCTCCATCTTCTCGAGGAAGCGGCCCAACCAGCGGTCGGCCATGGTGACCTCGGCGGAATAAAGCGCGCGCATCCGCTTCAGTTGCCGTTGTGTGAGGTAGTCGCTCGGACCCTCGCTGGGGGTATAGGGCTCTCCGCCGTCGTAATCGTCGTCGTAGAGGTCGACGTACTTCTGCGGGGGGTCCCAAGGCTCGTGAGGATCGTAGCAGTCGACCACCATGAAGAACGGTTGGGTCGCCGCCCCTAGGAGATCCGAGGATCTCGTGAAGACTTGCGGGGCGAACCAGTCCTCCTCGGACCTTCGCCCCGCAGTGTTGGCCGAGTACTGGCGCATCGCGCCTCGCACCTTTGCCATGGTCCTCCTCATCTTCTCCCTATCGAGCGTCCAATGGGGCCTGTAGGCGTCCCTCGTCTGACCCCTGATGAATTCGAAGACGTCGAAGCCGCGGTGGAAGTTGTAGGAAGGCTTGAACTGGTGCAAGGTGTCGGTGACGAACATGGTCTGATAACCCTGCCCCTTGAGAATCTCTGCCAGTGTGGCCTGCCCAACCGGGATCGGTTGCCACCCGTAGCGCCATACGTCATCGCCCTTGGGAGCGTGCCAGTCTCTGAACGGCCAGGTCCTGAAGCCTGTGTGGATAGCCCGCCTCGCACAGATGGTGGGCAGCGACTCGGGGTAGGCATCGGTGAATCGCAGGCTCTCTCTGGCCAGGCTGTCGAGGTTGGGCGTTTCGATCCAGGGATTGCCGTAGGCACCGACGTGGTCCTTCCTCAGACTGTCCACTATCACCACAACCACGTTGGTCTCGGACTGTCTGTTCGGTGGAAGGCCGCACCCGGAGGAGACTACCGAGGCGCCGAGCAGGCCCGCTCCAGCCGAACCCATCACCTTCAAGAACTCTCTTCGCGATAACGTTCGCCGCAAGGTCTACTTCCCCTCTAAGCCTCATCGACATCGCCGCCCGCCACGTCGGGAAGTCTCGCCAGCGTTCGACCAGATGAGTGCGCTCCGCGTAGTTTAGTGCAGCATCTCAGCAAGACAAACAACTGACTGGCTGAGACTCTGATACCAAGTCCCGGTGAATGCCAACGTCATGAGGGAGCCCATCGCAATTGTGCAAGCACTTCCTCCTCGCAGTCGTGGATTCCCGCTCCCCGCTTTCGCGGGGACAGACCCCGGGAATGACTTTTGGGAGGGCCTTACATGTGGTCCAGCACCCCGAACGCGGTTCCGGTAAAACCGACTCGGTATGATATTTCAGGTGGCTAGCTTTGTGCGCGTCAGGAACGCCTTGCGGATGAAGTGCGTGCGGGAAAGCCCATTCCTCCAGTTCGAAACAGATGGCAGACAACGTGCGGTAAGGCACTTACTCTTGGTATTATGGACCGACCAAGGAAAGGAGAGGACCATGAGCGAACGCGACTACCTGGCCAGGGAGGATGCTTTGAAGAGGCTCTCCGAGCCTGAAGGTGACCACGAGCTGCACGCCACGTTGGGGCGGATGAGGGAGCACCACCCGCACCTTTGGGAGGTCCTCCACCGCGTTCACCTTGCCCACGACGCCGACCCCGCGAAACTCGAGGAGTGGCGAAGGGCGCCTGAGGGCAGCCAGGAGGACATCTGGGCCGAGCATTATGACGACGCTATGGCCGTCCTATCGATGGGACTCCGTTAGCTTCGGGAAGTCTCGATAAGACTCTGCGGCAGGGATCTGACACCAACCTTGTTGGTTCGACCAATCTGTAACTGGCGGTGAGAATCCTTCTCTACGTCTCGGGTGAATGGGGACAGGTGCATCGGGGCCGCGGTGGGTTGTAGGCTTTCCTCAGCTACGCTGTGGGCGACTCGGTCGGAAGCGAAGACTTCACCCGACTCTGCGGCCAACCCGGTGAATAGCGTGGGAACCCGGGAGATGAAATACTTACCGTGTATCGGCGAGCTACAGGGAGGTTAGAAGATGGGTAGAAGTCGAGGAACCAATACCCAACGCTTCAGGTTGTTTTTGTGGATAGCCACAGCGCTGTGGCTCATCGGGGCTCTCGCTGCGGTCATTGATCGCGATACACTGAACGCTGTGGCCTGGTTCGGCTTCACCGCGTTCGGAGCCCTGTGCGCGAGCGGTAGCACAGAACGATCCAGGGGACTGGCCTACCTGGCCATCGCGCTCCTGGCCGCTTCTATGGCGATACTGATAGGTGTGTTCCTGGTCGACTGAAGTAGCATTCGGCTGGTCATACCAAGTCAGGGTGAATGCCAACGGCACGACGCAGCCTGCCATTGCCTACGGGCTTCCGCCTCCTCGGAGTGGATTCCCGCTTTCGCGGGAATGACGTGTATGGGATTGCATCCCGGTTGCGCTCGCCCGCACCCAGAACGTGCCCCCGTTCAGGCGGACTTTGTATCAAAGCTTCGAGGTTGGCAGTGTACTTGCAATTGGAGGACACCAATACATTAGCGGCGTTCTGAAAGTATGGGCTTGGCCATGGTGATGTTGGTTACGGTGTAGCCCACCTTTTCGTAGAGCGCCTGGGCCCCGTGGTTGTGGCCGAATACGTGTAGCTCTACGCTCCTGGCGCCCAGTTCTCCAGCTTTGTGTTCGACGAGGTCCAGCGCGCGGGAGGCGTAGCCTTTGCGCCTGAAAGTCTCGTTGATGACGATGTCTTAGATCCAGACGGACTGCCCGACACCCGAGTCCCTGAGCGCGAACCATACGGTGCCGACTTCGGCCGGTATTGCGTCGTCCCTGACGGAATAGAGGAAGTGGTTGTGTGTGGTGGGTCCCTCCGGCAGCAGCCCGTCCACCTCTTTCGCTGCTCTGTTCTCTGCCTCGGACGGGGACCAGGCGCCGGCGCGAACTTTGTCTGCCGCGTAATCGCGCACCAGATGCTCTCTGTACTCACGGTATGCCGCGCCCTCGAGCTCGACGAGCCTGACGTTGTTTTTACCTTGCGGAGTCATGCCGATGCTTCGGACAGCCTTGTCACGGTCATCTCGATCTGGAGTTCGTCGGAGAGATCGCTCCCGCCCTTGAGGCCGCTCTCGAGGTCCTGGATCAGGGCCAGGGCGCGCTCCAGGTCTGCCTCGCCGAGTTTGCGGCCCTGCTCCTCGAGCTTGCGCGCCACGAACGGCGGTACCTTGAGCCTGCTCGCAAGCTCTTTCCTGGGAGTGCCGCGGTCGATGAGGGCGCCGGCGCGGGCGACGAGTTGGAACTGGCGACGGATCATGAACGTGAGACGGAGCGGAGGCTCGCCTGTGCCGATCAGGTCTTCCAGCAACTCCATTGCTCTATCTCGTTCCCCGGCGGCCAGGGAGTCGACGAAGGCGAAGATGTTGGACTGGACTTCAGGGGGGCATAGGGCGGCCACATCTTCGTGGGTCGCCGTGTTATCGCCTACGTACAGCGCCAGCTTCTCCGTCTCCTGCAGCAGGCGCATCTTGTCACCCGAGCAGCGATTTGCCAGGTCCTCGGCCACGTCTTCGGGGAGATCGAGGCCAAGCCCCTTCGCGTGCCCGACGAGCCACTTGACCAGCGCCTTGCCTGTCGGCTGCTCGAAGGTGTGGACCTCTCCCGATCTCTTGACCGCCGACAGCAGCCTTTCACGGGCGCCGAGCTTCTTGCCGAGCAGGATCAGGTCAGACCCCGGAGAAGGGTCCTCGAGGTAGTCGACGATCACCGCCTTCTGTGCTGCGTTCCAGGCGTCGAGGTCCTTCAAGACCACGAACGGTCCATCCCCGAACAGCGAGAAGGAGTTGCAGGCCGAGACAACGGTCTCAGGCCCCGTCGCAGCGGCGTCATGAACCTCGACCGTCCTTCCGGCACGCAGCCTCTCGACGCCGCGTGACTTCCGTTCCTCATCATCTCCCAGGAGCAGGTAGACAGTCACACGAGTATTCTAAACGCTTCCGGTACCGAGGAGGAGCGTAATCTGGTGGATCGGCTTGGGGTTGGAGGACTCATGCCGAAGTGGATTCCCGCTTTCGCGGGAATGACGTGTAAGGGAGGGCCTCGGTGCGTGCCCGCAGCATCTACGCGGCCAAGCCACAGACTCAGTGCAGAGAAATCCTGCCTGTAGCCGCGGTGTACGGATAGGGCGCTTCCGAGAAGCGCCCCTACGAAGGTATTGTTCTTACGGGCGTGGGTCAGTCGGCGCGGTCGGGTTCGTATTGCTTCTTGCGATCATCTTGTGGTTGGTTCGCCTGCGCTGAAGCCTGGTCTTCGTGTTCGGCGAACCATTCGTTGCCTTCGATCGAGAACTTCGGGGTCGCGCGCTCCAGCCAATTTGGCATCCACCAGCCCACGGACCCGAGCAGCGACATGATGGCGGGTACGAGCACACAACGGACGACTGTCGCATCGACAGCGACTGCTACGGCCATGCCGAGACCAAATTGTTTTACGGTGGGGTCGCCGTTTATCACGAAGGCGAGGAAGACGGAGACCATGATCATAGCCGCCGAGGTGATCACACGCGCCGTCGAGGCGAGGCCGTGGACGACGGCCTCGTGCGGATCGTTCGTCTCTTTCCACTGCTCACGGACGTGGGTCATCAGAAAGACCTCGTAGTCCATCGAGAGGCCGAAGAGGATCGCGAACAGCATCAAAGGCACGAAGGAGACTATAGGAATGGGGCCCTCGAGGCCGATCAGGCGCGCGGTCCAGGTATGGTCGAAGGCGTAGGTGACGACGCCGAAGGCGGCGAGGATGGAGAAGACGTTCATCACCACCGCCTTGAGCGGGACCAACAGCGAGCGGAAGGCGAGCAGGAGCAACAAGAAGGAGAGGACGAGCACGATCCCGATAACCAGCGGCAGCTTGTTCGAGATCTCGCTCGCCAGGTCGATGTAGCTCGCTGTCGTCGCACCGACATCAGCACCCATCTGCTTACCCCTGGTCGCCTTCGGGATGACTTCGTTTCGCAGGGTCTGTACCAGCTCCTCGGTCGCGCGCGAGGATGGCGCTGTGGTCGCTGTCACGGTGTAGACGGCGGCATCGCCCTTCTTGTTGACCAGAGGCAGGGATACTCCGTCCACGCCTTTGGTCTTCTGAAGATCGGTGCGAAGGTCGGTGAGCCGCGGGTCCGAGGCTTTTGATTCGAGGAACTTCTCCTTGTCGTCCTGCCCTGAGCTCTTCTCCTTCTTTGCGGCTTGCTGTTTCACCTTCTTCGCTATGGACTTGTCTTCTTGAGCTTCCTTCTGATTGGCCTGCTTCTGGATCGACTCGTTCTGCTTGTCTATCTCCTGCTGGGCCTGTTGATCGATGGCCTTGTTCTGCTTGTCTATCTCCTGTTGGGCCACATTATCTATGGCATCCTGTCCCCTTGACCCGACCTGCTGTTTGGCTTGATCGGCCTCTTCCCGGATCTTCTGCGCTGCCTGCTCCTGCTGCTGTTTGGCCTCAGCCTGTATCTTCTGTTTGGCCTGCTCCTTCGCGTCCTGGGTTTGCTGCTGGATGGTGTTGTGTGCCTTGGCCTGCTGTTTGGAGATCTCCTGCTGCGTGGATTTCTGCTCCTGATTGCGGAGATTGTCTAGATCGGCCTGGTCGTTGTGGGCCGGTTTGCCGAGGCTTACGGCTATGAGCATGGGGCCGTTCGAGCCCGAGCCGAACCCTTCCGTCATCGCGTCGTAGGACTGGCGCGACTCGGTCGTCTTGGGCAGTGCTCCGTTGTCGGTCTGGCCGAGGTGGAGGTACCTGACGGGTAGGGCGAGGACGATGAGCACGACGAGCCCCAGTATCAGGGCGGGCCAGGGGTGGGATCCCACGAAGGCGGCCCAGCGGGCCCAGCCGTGGGGCCTTTCGTCGTGGTGCGTTCGCATGCCTGGCACGCGCAGGCGGTTGATCCCGAGCCCTATCAGCCCGAGGATGGCGGGCAGCAGGGTGGTCGCCGCCGAGGCCGCGACGAGCACCACTATCGCCGCCGTGTAACCGAGCGTCGTCACCAACGGTATCCCGGCGGCTGCCAGAGATACCAGCGCGATTATGACCGTCCCCGCGGCGAAGACGACGGCTCCCCCTGAAGTAGCCGTGACGCGGGCTACCGACTCGCGCGGCTCCATGCCCTGCGAGATTGTCGCGGTGGCGGGTCACGATGAACAGCGCGTAGTCGATTCCCACCCCGAGCCCAATCATGGTCGCGAGGGTGGGCGCCGAGGTCGGCACCTCCACGCTGTGGCTGAGGAAGGTGATGATGCCGAGGCCCACGGAAAGGCCAAGGATCGCGGTGAGGATGGGGATACCCATCGCGATGGCCGTGCCGAACGTGAACAACAAGATGAACACGGCCGCCGTGAGCCCGACCACCTCGGAGACGTGGGTCGACGGCTTGGATACCTTCTGGCCGAGGTAGCCGCCCGCGGCCGGGTTCAGCCCGGCTTTGTCGAGCGGCTGGTCGAGGCGTATTATCCGTTGGGCCTCTTCGATGCTCAGCTCCGAGGGGCTGTCCTTGAGGTTGAGGGAGATGTAGCCGATCGTATGCTTCTTGTTGAGTTGGCTACCACCCTGCCCGTCGAACGGGCCGACGGCCTGGGTGATCGCCGGGTCCTTGGAGTAGGCTTTGGTGACCCGCTGGATCGGCTTCTTGTACTTGCTAGCGGAGAGTTTGGCTCCTTCAGGGGCCCGGAAAGCGATCGGGACCGAGCCGTTGGCCTGGTCGGGGAACTTGCTGCTGAGCAGGTCGCTTGCGGCCTGGCTGTCGGTGCCGGGCAGCTTGACGTTGTCGTTGGTCTCCTGGCCGACGCTCCTGGCCACACCCACGACTACGAGCGCGATCACCACCCAGACCGCAAGGACCCACACGGGGTGACGGGCGCAGAAATGACCCAGACGGTAGAGCAGAGGCGTCAATACACCCTCCTGATGGTATGACGTCTGTAGGTTGGGCTACGCATCGTTATCTCGACCGGATCTCCCAGAGGCAGCATACACCGCCGTGAGAGGGGCCGCATCACTCAAATGAGCTAGGTATTCAGCATTTCAGTTCGCGAGATTTCTCTGTTGGGCTATGGTGTATTGGGAGTGTTTGGTTGCTTGGAGTCTTCGAAGAGTTTGGAGGTGTCAGGGCGGGTGAACAGGTCGATGGTCCAGTCGGCGAGCACGTGCGCCCTGTTGAGGTCGTAGCCCAACTCGTACAGGTAGACTGCTTTCCAGACGTACGCCCCGAGCAGGCCGCTGAGGTTGACTCCCAGGATGTCGACGAGGGCGCTACCCTCTCCGAGGTCCACCAGCTGGCCCACTGAGCGGTAACGGAATGCGACGGGCGCCTCGTTCTTTATCTCTGCTGCAAGGTTCGACGCTGCCCGCTTGCCCTCCTGTTCCGCGGCCTGGGCGAGGGCGGGGACCGGTGGTCCGTCGTACTGCAGGCTGGTGCAATCGCCCACTGCGTAGACCCCTGACCTTCCTTTCACCCGCAGGCACTCGTCGATGAGAATCCTTCCGCGATGGTCTTTTTGTAGGTCCAGGTTACCGACTAGAGGAGGGGGTGCTGTGCCGGCGGCCCAGATGGTGGTTCGGGTCGGTATGGTGCGCCCTTCCGAGATCACCACGGCATCGGGCCTGACTTCTTCGACCCTGGCGTCGTTGATGACCTCTATTCGCTGGGAGGCGAGCCTGCGCGTGGCGGCGTGTACCAACGGAGCATCGAGACCCTTGAGGATGTTATCTCCGGCATTCACAAGCACAACACGCACACTGCCGAAGTCTACGTTGGGGTAGTCCTCTTCGAGGACGTCGAAGATCAGGTCGTGCGTGTCGGCCGCTGCCTCCACCCCAGTTGGCCCTCCGCCGACGAAGACGAAGGTGAGCAGGTCGTCGGGAGCGCGGCCATCGAGGTGCTCGGCTTCCTCGAAACGATCGATAACGTGGTTACGCACCCGCAGGGCATCTCGCAAACCCTTGATATCCATGGTGTTCGCATCGGCGCCTGGAGTGCCGAAGAAGGTGGTGCGGCTGCCTGGGGCAAGAACAAGGTAGTCGTAAGGGTAATCACGCTCGCCCGCCTTCACCCGACGAGTCTCGAAGTCCACTCCTGCTACCTCATCCTGGAAGAACTCTATTCCCAACGGCTTGAGGATACGCCGGAGAGAGTGTGCCACGTGGCGTACCTCCGCGTTACTCGGGATGATCGAAGGCACCATCGGCCAGAAGGTGGTGTAGTTCATGTGATCCACGAGCGCTACGCCCACGTCGTCGGTCCCGCCGAGCGTACGCGCCAACCCCCTCGCCGCGGCGAGCCCTCCGAATCCACCGCCGACGATGAGTATCTTGGTCGCGGCGTCCGCATAGTTACCTTCGAGCGAAGTGGGTCTACTTAGCCGCCTGTATGCTCCCCAGGCTGCCCCAAGGATCAGGCCGCCAATCGCCAGTTTGCCTCTCATCTCTTCCTCGTGTCAGCGTTTCAGCTATCAGCAGTTCAGCTTGCCAGCTTAACATGTGATGGGAGGGTGATGTTTGGTCGTGATTCGGGTTTTGCGCGGGGCGTTATCAGATTCGACCGGCGGCGACGAGGACTAACCACAAGGCTGACCAGAGTAGGAGGAGGGCGGCCCACAGGGATCTGCGTTCATGGGAGAAGACGCGCTCGGCGACTATTGGGGGGACGCATCCTGCGTAGAACAGGGCGACCAGGAGCAAGGTTACACCCGGGGTAGTCACCGATGCGAACGGGAGCGAGGAGGCGCCCTTTGCGGTATGTATCAGGATCGTGACCAGGAAACCGTTGCAGGCGTTGAGCGGGTAGGCGAGCAAGGGGTAGATGTTGCCGGCTAAAGAGCCGAGGAGACCGAGGATCAGGATCGGCCCTGAAAGCGGTACAGCAATGAGGTTCGTAAAGACCCCGACGACTGAGACCTGGTCGAAAGTGGCTGCGACTATGGGTGAGGTCGCTATCTGGGCCGCCAGAGAGACGGAGATGAGGTTCGAGAGTTGCGCCGGTGGCCGCTGTAGGGGCCTGAGCAACGATCTTTCTACGAGAGACTTCAGGGGTTTGGTGAGGAGCAGGATCCCGAAGACGGCGGCTACGGAGAGCTGGAAGCCCGTGCTGTAGATGAGTTGCGGATTGTATGCCAGAACCAGGGCCAACATCGTGGTCATGAAGTGCAGGGGTGACACTTGGCGCCCTAGAAGCGGCGCAGCGAGCACGAAC
>Ga0136610_1000784_pt1 | contig 10203 bp, 10 predicted proteins | sample AntDrymUQ1342206_2_FD_104804 | JGI IMG/M metagenome (GOLD analysis project Ga0136610, IMG submission 104804) | Polar desert sand microbial communities from Dry Valleys, Antarctica - metaG UQ134 (22.06) | ecosystem: Environmental > Terrestrial > Soil > Desert | place: Antarctica: Dry Valley...
AAACGAAAGGACGATAAAGAACACATGTGAGGCTCCCCGCAATGCCGCTGCTGGGGCCGCCGCTGGGGAATGTTTGCTGGGGCCGCCGCTTGGGCGCCGCGTTGCTGCTCGATCAGGCCGACATCAACTGGCGACGCCATCCCCCTATCCACCCTGGACGAGGGGACGGGGGGCGCCTCACATTCCGGGGCGCCTGTTTGCGTCCTTCGTGTCGCCGTTGGGTACCTGCTCGGGCGGCACCCATCCACCGATGCCTGGAATCAGCCATCGTCCGTGCTCGGGCCGAGCCTGGCTCACGCCGTGTTCTGACAAGGATCAAGATCAACGGACGCGGCTGACTGTTGCTCGTGGTCATGGCCCGGAGTTTCGAGGGGGTTCCAGGTTGTGGAGTCCTCTGGTCGTGGCCGGCGCGGCCGGGAGCGTGATCTCGAAGCGGGCTCCAGGTCGACCGCGAACGAGCGCCACGTCGCCTCCGTGTGCTTCGGCAATGGCCCGCACGATGGCCAGACCGAGTCCGGCGCCAGTCCTGGCACCGTCCATCGCGCTCCGTTGGAAGCGTTCGAAGATGCGGTCAGCGTCTTGTGTTGGTACCCCGGCTCCGTGGTCGTCGACCCACAACCGGGCGTACCCACCTTCGATGCTGGTACCCATCTGGATCGTCGTGCCCTCGGCGGTGTGCTTCGCGGCGTTGTCGGCGAGCTGCAGCATCGCCTGGGTGAGGCGGCGGCGGTCGCCGAGGACGACCGTTGGGTCCCGGGCGTCCACCTTCCAATCCCGAACCGCCATGGCCTGGGCCTTGCGATGCACTTCACGGACCAGGTCACGAAGGTCCAGCGGCTCAAGCTGAAGAAACTCTGGCTGGTCCGCTTGGGCGAGCAGGAAAAGATCGTTGACGATTTCTGTCATCCGGTCGATCTCGTCGGTGATCAGGGCGATGGTTTCCTGGCGTTGCTGGGGTGTTTCGTACAGTTCGAGCAGTTCCACGTGACCTCGGATGATCGTCAGGGGTGTGCGCAGTTCATGGCTGGTGTCGTCCAGGAAGCGACGCTGTGTGGCGAACACCGCCTCCAGCCGGGTCAGCATGTCGTTGAAAGTTGCGGCGATCTGCGAAGCCTCGTCGCCGCCCGAGATCGGGATCCGTTGGGTCAAGTCCGTGTCGGTTATTCGCCTTGCCGTACTGGCCAGCGATCGCAACGGTCGCAGGATGCGTCCGGCAAACGCGAATCCCACAAGCGAGGCGACGACAAGGGTGCCGATCTGGATTGCGATCTGCGTGCCGACCGCGGCGTCGATCTCGCGGCGCTCGAATGCCGGAAAGTTCACCACCACGAACAGGCCGTCCTGCCGGTCGCCTTGCAGGGGCATGGCAACGTAGCGGGCCAGGCCTAACTGTGTGTTGATGTCTCCGCTTTCTGAGCGCTCCAGCGACAGCCAGTAGGTGATCGCCGGTGCTATCTCGGTCGCGGCCGCGGCGTCCTGAGCTCTTCGCGACTCGTACAGTTCACCGTCCACGAAGGACAACAGCGCCTCCCCCTCGCTGGGGACCTTTCGGGTGAAGTAGACATCGAAGACGGCTTTGAGGTCTCCGTCGAAAGGTTCGCCTGTTTGCGGGTTGTTGCCGGCGCTCAGTAGGCGGAACTCCGCAGCCTCCTGCTCCAGACCTAGTTGCACCTCCTGCTCCAGTTCTTGGAGGAGAACCGTGCGCAGAACCAACACCGACCCAAGAGAGGACAACAGCAGCAGACCGACGACGACCGAAAGGATGCGTACCCGCATGCTCCCCAGCCAGGCTTGCCGTCCAGCCTTGGGTTCCACCATTCCGTGGAGACTAGGCACCCGAAGAGGCGGATGTCCTGTCCGTCGGCCCACTCCGTCATGTAACGCGTTCGACCGCCGTTGGGTCGATCATTTCTAAGGGTGGGCCGAGCAGCTGTCCCAGCCCCGGGGTCTGTGATAGCGGACGAACACAATCAGCGTCGCTCGCAGACAGCGACCCCTCATCGCCCATGTGGATGATGAGGGGCCGTTGCTACGGCAGCGGTTCTAGCTGGCGGAGGTCACAGCCTGGCGCACTGGTCCTCCTTGTTGCCCTGCACGATGTTGCCGCCACCGGTGGGTGGGGGCTGGTTCTCCTTGCACTGCAGGTTTCCGTCGATCCGGTTCTTGTTGATCGTGACGCCACCGGTGTTCTGGAAGGCTTGCAGATCGGCGTTGATGGTGTTGTTAGCGGCGATCAGGGAGCCGCTGTTGTCATCGAAGAGCAGAGTGCCCTCGATCTGGTTGTGGCGGATGGTCGCGCTGCCGCCCTGCACGAGCTGCACCGAGCCGCCGACCGTGGAGCCGGTGAGCTTGACCGACCGGAAGTTCTCGGCCTGGACATTGCCGATCACGTTGACCGAGGTCGCGGCGAGTCGAGCATTGGACTCGACCTTGATGGTCCCCTTCACCCGTGTGCCCTCCAGCGTGCAGGTGGCGCCGGAAGGCACCCGGAGGTTGTCGACTGTGACGGCGCCGAGCGTCCCCCGGCAGGTCCGCTCCTCGGCATGGGCGACGCCGGGTACGGCGAGGGCGACCGCGGCAACGCCGGTCGCCAGTCCGTCCACTCCACCAGGACCGACACGGCCCTTGACCTCAACGGACGTGATTGCCTTCAACAGTGGCGCTTGGGCGGCCCGTGCGTGGAACGCGCCCGTAGCCAGGACCCGATCGTGGACGGGGCACGGGTCTGGTCGAACAACTCCGGCAGCGCACCAGCGCGGAGCAACGCGGTGTCATCGATACTGTCTCCGCCGGCCAGCATCGACCCGATCACGCTCAACGCCTTCGTGCCGCCGTTTGCGCCGTGCCGGGCCAGATGCACCCGCTCATCGACCAGCCCGGCCAAGCCCAGGCGCTGGGCCAACACAGCCGCCGGTAACAGACCCGCGCACGGCACCAGATTCGCCTCGTCGAAGCTAGCTGACACACCACTCAAATCATGAGATGCTCGCATCTAACGGATGCCCTTCCGGACGGACGACTGGAACTCTTGACAAGTCCAATCATCCTGCCCCAGAAGGGCATTCGTGCGTTACGACCCGCCCAATACTTCCAATCAGCGGTGGATCCGGGCTTAGTGTCCGCGCGAGCGACCACCCCCTGTCACAGGTGACGCAGCTCAGCGGGCGAGGGTGTCCACGGCTGCACCGAAGACCCGCGGGAGCGCGCGGCCACGGGAACGAGCGAGAGTCGGACGACCGGGATGCGGGTGATGGTGACCAATCCGCTGGTCAGCCACCGATATTCGCGGGTCAACGAGCGCCACCGCCTCGGATACTCTTGCGACCGCCCGGCGATGATGGACCGTACGGCTGCCTGGGCACACGCCAGACCGATTCTCAGTCCTCACCGGTGAGGGCGTCGACGCACCCGGCCGTGAACCGGCGACGAGACCTTCTGCCGCAACGGCCCCGCTCCTCGTGCGGAACTGCACGCTATCCGCGCGGCGACTCTCGTGCCGCCTCTGAAAACTGCGTCTGCAAGGCGGCAACAGTCCAGCAATCACGACGCTTCACGAGGTGTGCGATCGACACTAGAAGGCTGCCGTAGTAGCGGGCGCTGGCGACGGCCGCTCGGTAGAGGATCCAGATGCCGACGATGGCGAGCCCGATCGCGCCGACGGTGTGTCCCCAGTGCTGGAGACCGAAGCGCAAGTCGGCGACGATAGCAACCAGGAGCAGGACGAACTGCATCGAACAGTAGAGGTCGAGGCGGCCGCGCTGCTCGTCACCTCATCCCAGACTGCTGGTGCGCCTTGCGGCGACCTGGTCTATTCGGCCAGTCGGATGAGGTTGGTGGGTGGGTCGGGGCGCTGCTCGGTGATTGAGGCGAAGCGCGAAGCCTTCGGTGGCCAATGCGAGTCCGATGCGGAGGATGAGGACAGCCGGGACCCCCCATAGCGACCACACCAGGCCGGCGACGATCGGTCCGGACATTTCTCCGAGATCTTCGGCGGCACTGAGCCGGGAGAGGGTTCGCGCGCGCCGTCGCGGGTCGTCATCGGCGACGTGGGCCATCAGGGCGCCCCAGGCGGGTCGGAAGGCGGCTTTCCCGACATCGTCTGCCGCCTTTCCGGCCAGCAGCCCGGCGTAGGTGGGCGAGACCAGCCAGATCACCGACGAAACGACGTTGCCGACGGCTCGCATGCACAGCACCAGTCGTCGGCTGTGGCGGTCGGAGATCCAGCCCCACAGCGGCCCCGACAGCGCTACCACCGCACCGACGGCATAGATCGACCCGGCGGCGGCCGGTGAGAGTCCGACGTACTCGACAGCCAGCACCGGCAGCAGGTTGGCCATCAGATATGCGGTGCCTGCGGTGAGGAACCCGAGGACGGCGTACGGACGCAGGGCTCGCTGCCGGTCGGCGGGTTCAGGGTCATCGGGCGCCCGAGGCGGGAGCCTCAGCCCCGCCACGGCTCGGCCACGTAGCCGCCAGATCACCAAGCCGAACGGGAGCGCCGAGAGCGCGGCGGCGACCATGAAGACCGGCGGGTAAGCCCCGAGCAGCAGGGTGAGCAACAGTCCGGCTGCGAACCGTCCGCCGGACCCGGCGACCGTCTTGGCGGTCTGGTACCAGGCGAACCGCTGCGCCACCGCAGCCTTGCCGCCGAGCCCGGCCAAGACCGTGGCGGCAGCCGGGTCGCGCAAGGCGATCGCGACGCCATGCAGCCCTCTCACGGCGAACAGTTGCCACGGTGCCACTGCGAAGACGAGCAGCAGTAGCGCGGCAGTACGCAGGGCGACGGCGGTGACGTATGCGGAGCGCACCCCGAAGCGGTCGACCACCCAGCCCATGCCGGGCTTGAGCACGACCGCAACGGCCAGGTTGGTCGAGAGCAGGACTCCGATCGCGGAGAGCGACATGCCCAGCGAGTGGGCGTACAGCGGCAGCGCGAAGCTGATGATTCCGAAGGCAAGCCGGGACAGGAAGCCCTCGACCACGATGACGCCCAGCGGCGATCCGAGCCGACGTCCCGCGGCGAGGCGGTGCAGGGCCGTGGTCACGACGCCTGGGCCGCTGCGCCGCCGGCGTAGTCGACGTACTCGGCGTAGTCGGCGATGACCGCGGCGATCTTCGGGGCGGCGTCGGGCACACCCTTGTAGCCGGGGAAATAGTTCACGTCGACGACGACGGGGCCGTCGGGGCTCTCGACGATGTCGATACCGAACAGATCCAGACCGAAGGCCGCGCGTACCCCCTCGGCGGCGGCACGAACCGCACGGCTCACCGGGACCGATCGGCCAGGGCGGGTGAACGAGTCGGCGTCGAATCGCTTGCGGACGGCGAAGACGTGCTCGCCGGCGACGTAGACCTTCAGGTCCTCGCCCGGTCCGGGAACGTAGCGCTGCACCACTACGGGGGTACGCGGGGAAGGAAGGGCGCTGAGCTCTTCAGGCCTTCGGATGATGTGGACGCCGGTGCCGCGGTGACCGCGGTGAGGCTTGACCACGAGCGGGCCGTCATCGAGTAGGCCAGCGGCCTGGGTTAGGTCTCCGGTGACCCAGGTAGCGGCGGTGGGGACGCCGGCCGATCGCATCCGCCGGGACGCGGTGATCTTGTCCTGGGCGGCCAGGCACCCGAGGTAGGGGTTGAGCAGTCTGGCGCCCTGGTCGTGCAACACCCCGGCCAAGCTGAGCGCCAGCTCGGTGTGGGACTTGAGGACGTACAGGTCGGCGGCCGGCACGAAGGTGTCGGCGCGGTCAAGACGATCCTCAGGGATCCACCCGTCGACGACATGTCCGCGCCTCGACAGCCGCGCGTTGACCTCCCGTAGCACCGGGCTGGGAGCATCGGGGACCCGCCGGGTCAACAGGTACATGATCCTCATGACGCGAGCCGCCCCGCCGGGGCGTGGGAGTTGCTGCTCCAGGCCCACAGACGGTCCTCGAGAGACAGCATTAGGTTGCCGTCCTCCCAGCCGTCCATCAACCCCTGCCACTCGTTCTGGATGAGTCGGGCCAACGGGGAGGTCGGCGGCAGGTGTCCGATGCCGGAAAGCAGCCTCGCGACGCGCGACCGCCCCGACGCCGTTCCCTCGCGCGGTGCCACCACCGGCGGGTCACCGCCATCCTTGAAGCAGAGCGCGGCCGCGGCCGCCTGCGCCAGCCGGACCGGTGCCACCCCGGCGTGCTCGGCGAGTCTGGCAGCACCGAGGAGTCGATCGGAGGGACCGAGCTTTCGTGGGACGTCGCGCCCGACACGTGCCACGGTGTCGCCGAGCTCGGCGTTGCCGAACCGGTCGATTATCGCCTCGACCTCGGCGTCGTCGCCGGCCACGTGCGGCCCGTAGGCTGCCCGCAGACCCGCCTGGCCTTCGCGGACGGCGGCCCGCACCAATTGCGCGATCTCCGGGTCACGGATCGCGGCGTGCAGGTAGCGGTAACCCTTGAGCTGGCCGAGGTAGGCGGTTGCGGCGTGGCCGGCGCTGTAGCGGTAGAGCTTGCGGCGGTAGAACGCGGTGAAGTCGTCGACCGCGACCAGTCCCTCGATTCGCGGGAGCGGATGATTCAATGCTGCGGCGTCGACGGCGAACTCGGTGTGTGGTTCGCCGATCAGCACGAGCGGGTCTCCGGGACGCTCGGGCGGTAGCCGATGGGCAACCACGCGGCTGACCACTGCGCCGGAGAACCCGTGACGGCCCGCGTGTTCGAACCCGACCTGTTCGGCGACCAGCCGGCGCAGCCGCCTACCCGCGTCCTCAGCGTTCTCGAACGCGATCACGTTCACCTGTTGCTTCGCCGCCGACAGTCCCCGTGCGAGCAGCGGTGCGACCGAGTCCAGGGCACGCGGGCCGACCGCGGTACACACGACGTCGGCGTCGGCTATCGCCTGCTCCACCTCACTGGAACAGGAGATGTCGATGGCACTGACGCCGCTGACCCGGTCCTCGTGTAACCGATGGCCATCGGTGAGGCGCACGACGTATTCGCCGGCTGCCATCAACGGGGCGACCGCCCGGCGTCGGCCGACGAAGCAGATCTGGTAGCCCGAGCGGTGCAGCAGGTGGCCGGCGAAGCCCAATCCGACCCTGCCGGGCCCAATCACGACGGCCTTCATGCGGTCAACCCCACGGGTCTGGGCACTGCCTGGCCGGCCTCGATGACGGCGAGCGCGGCTGCGGCGTACACATAATCGGCGAGTCGAAGCGCCGCCTCCGGCACCCCCTTGAATCCCGGAAAGGGGTTGACGTCGACCACATAGGGCCGGTCGTCGCTGATCACGATGTCGAGGCCGAACAGGTCGGTGCCGATGACCGCGCCGACCTGCAACGCGATGTCGCGCAGTTCGGCGGTCACGGTGAACGGCTCACCGGTCTTCTCCTCGTAAGTCCGCGCCGGCCACACCCGCTTGACGCCGAACAGTTGGCCTCCGATGCAGTACAGCTTGCGGTCTCTGCCCTGCCGGGGATGGAAACGCTGCGCGAGCATCGGACCGTCGCCTGCTCCGAGCTCGAGGAGTTCGTCGACGTCCCAGACGACGTGCACGCCGCGGCCTTGTGACCCTCGGGTGGGTTTGACCACAATGGGGCCGCCGTCCAGCAGGGGCGCGAGCTGGGTCGGACGTTCGACCACCCAGGTGCCGGGCACCGGGATCCCGGCGCGCAGTAGCAGCGCAGTCACCAGCACCTTGTCCCGGCAGTCCCGGGACACGGGGTACGGGTTGATGATCCGCGCGCCGAGGCTGTCGAGGATGCCGGCGTGAGCGATCGAGGCGTCGCTCACCGAGCGCAGCACGTACAGGTCGTGGCTGGGGGTCATCTCGGCCAGGTTGGTCGCCTGGTTCTCGGGATGGAGCACATCCACGGTCGTGCCCCAGTCGCGCAACAGACGCAGCACCTCGGTGGTGACCGACTGTCCGCCCGGTGCGGGCTGGCGCATCAGGAAGGCGATCTTCATGCGGACGCCCCCCCCTTTCTGGCCTGGGCATGTGCAGCCGTGAGGACGTGGTCGGCGAGCAGCCGGTTCGCGTCCGGCACCGCGGTGAAGTTGGGAAAGTCGTTGATCTCGACCACGACCGGTCCGTTCGAAGTGTCGAGGCAGTCCACGCCGTACAAGCTCAGTCCGAACAGCCGTCCGCAGGTGCGTGCCAGGTTGGCCAACCGGTCGTCGAGGTCCGCCGGTCGAGCGCCGGCTAGAGCGCACGGGTTGATCGGCGACGGTTTGTGCACTGCGGTGAGGTGATTGCCGATCGCGTAGACCTTGAGGTCCACGCCGTCACCGGGTATGTGGCTCTGCGCCAGGGCGATGCGGTCTGGCCAGTTCAGCAGCCGCAGCTCGCGCTGGCTCATGACGAGTTTGAGCCCTTCGGCGTTGTCCCCGAACACCGGTTTGAGGATCAGTGGGTACGCCGCCGGCGGCACCCGTGCTGCCAGCATCTCCGTCGGCGCGATGAACGTCGCGGGCGTCGGCACACCTGCGCGCCGCAGCACTTTGGCCATGGCCACCTTGTCGCGCACTCTGGCCACCGCCTCGGCCGGATCCAGCACCGGCACACCAACCTCGGCGGCTGCGCGCAAGACGGCCAGGACTGCGTCACTGCGGCCACGGGCCACCATCACGTCGGCCGAGTTCACGACGTCGCGCAGCCGGTGTTGCCGGCGGCCGGGGCCAACGGCCTGCGGATCCACCACCGTCACCTCGTGCCCCGCCGACCGCAGCACTTCCACCAGCCCCGCGGGCTGTGCGTGGTCGGCGTACCGGGCCTCCCGCAGCACCGCAACCCGGCTGTGCCGGGGGTGCAGCCGGGTCGGCTGACGATCGAGCATGACCTGTGTCATGACGCACAGTTCACTCACCGTTGATGACAAGTTCATGAGTAGGCCATGAGAGTCCTCTTATGCGGCTGTCGCTATTCACTTCTTGCAGCCTCACTTCGGCGGTCCGGTTGGTCGTCCTTTGAGCAGTGCGTGCCAGGCGGGTCGCTGATGCAAGGCGGGAGCCGCATTTGAGCCATCTGATGTTTCACACATGTTCACTCGCTAGGGTCTGGTCGTGAGTGATGCCACGATGTCCGCGGGCCGGGGCCGGAGCCGGGGCCGGGCCCGCGGGGCGCCCGACCCGGCTCATGGTGGTCGGTGGTGCTGGTCATTCACGATGCTCGTTGGGCTTGTGTACGGCGGATCTCGACGGGCGAGGTGATGTCGGTAGAGCTGCTGCAACCGCAGGCCGCGGATAGGGTGCCTTTCCTTATGCCGCCGTTAGCGATGCCGCCACCGCTCGCATTGGCACACAGCACCGACGTCCTGCGCCCAGCTGGTGTCCTCGATCCTCTCTGGTCCGCGAAATGGGATGGCTGGCGCGCTGTTTGGGGTGGCGGACGGTTGTGGGGCCGGCGCGGGACGGACCTGACCGGCTACTTCCCGGACCTGGTTCCGGTCCTGGCCGCGCGCCTACCCGCTGATGTTGTTGTGGACGGCGAGGTGGTCGCCTGGGACTCAGACCGCGGCCGACTGGACTTCCAGGGGTTATCACGACGACTCACCGCGGGGCGCCGGCTCGCGGCGGCCGCGGCAGCCAGACCGGCGCACCTGGTTTGTTTCGACCTGTTGGCCGCCGGCGGCATCGATCTCCGGCCACGGCCACTAACCGAGAGGTGGGCGCGCCTCGAGGAGATCCTGTCCGGGATATCCGCACCGATCGTGCTGTGTCAGCAGACCGATGACGAAGACACTGCCCTTCACTGGCACCAGACGTTGACCGTTGCCGGCATCGAGGGCCTGGTCATCAAGGCCGCGCGCAGCACTTACCCAACCCGCGCGGATCAACGGGTCTGGCACAAGCTCAAGGCCAGGACGCTGAGGTGTGAATCCCCAGCCACCGCGCGGCAGCCCGCTTCGCTGGACTGGTCGGGGGTGTCAGGCTGCTGGGTTGAGGTTGACAGTGTGTCCGAGGGCCTCGAGCTGGGCGATGAGTTTCCGGGTGCGTTGCTCCTTGCCGAGGCGGCGGCTGGCCCAGTCGGGGCCGAGCTCTTGGTAGTCGACGTTGTCGTGGACGATGTGCCAGTAGGCGATGAGGATGTCGTGGCGGGTGGCGCCGATCGCTTTGGGCAGCCCACGTCTGCCGCGGATCTGGGCGTGATGCGCGGCCAGGTAGGTGCCCTTCGTGCGGGACGCGGCGTGCGCGGCCTCCGTCAACGCTGTGCGGAGCGCGATCGAGCCGTGTC
>Ga0136610_1000786_pt1 | contig 10198 bp, 9 predicted proteins | sample AntDrymUQ1342206_2_FD_104804 | JGI IMG/M metagenome (GOLD analysis project Ga0136610, IMG submission 104804) | Polar desert sand microbial communities from Dry Valleys, Antarctica - metaG UQ134 (22.06) | ecosystem: Environmental > Terrestrial > Soil > Desert | place: Antarctica: Dry Valley...
TCGCGCACGCGCGCGGGAAGCTCGTGCAGCATCCCGCCGCGCAGCAGGTCGCGCACATGCGGAGTGGTGGTCACCACCGACGTGCCGTCGGCCACCGCGAGCCGCGCGACCTCGACTGACTCCTCGAGATCGGCCGGGCCGTCGTCGACGCCGGGCAGGAGATGGAAGTGGAGCTCTGCGCGCTGCACGGCCTCCTACCGTGACACACCGCGCGGCTCGTCAAGTCGTCCACAACCTTGCCACACCTTTGTCAAGGTTCGCTACGATCTGTTCCCGATGCGCGACTACCTTGCTGCGACACGTGACCGCGTGGTCGTCTTCGACGGGAGCATGGGCGCCACGCTCGAGCAGTTCGACCTCTCCCTCGAGCACGACTACAAGCTGCCCGGACGCGCACACGAGGCGCTCGTCCTCAACCGCCCCGACGTCATCCAGAACCTGCACGAGTCGATGGTGCAAGCCGGCGCGGAGGTGGTGCAGACCGACTCCTTCCAAGCCTCGCGGATCAAGCTCGAGGAGTGGGGCCTCGAGGAGCACACCTACGAGATCAACCGCAAGTCCGCCGAGATCGCCCGCACGGCGGTCGGCGAGCAGCGGTTCGTCGCCGGCTCGATCGGCCCCACGGGTCACCTGCCCGCGTCCGACGACCCGACGCTGGGCCGGATCACCTTCCGCGAGCTCGTCGCGGTGTTCGCCGAGCAGGCGAAGGGCCTGGTCGACGGCGGCTCGGACCTGCTCATCATCGAGACCGCGCAGGACATCCTCGAGGTCAAGGCTGCCGTGTTCGGCGCGCGGCAGGCGTTCAAGGAGTGCGACCGCTCCGTGCCGATCCAGACCTCCGTCTCCCTGCTGCCCAACGGCGGCAAGATGCTCCTGGGCACGGACATCTCGGCGGTGCTCGCCACGCTGGAGGCGCTGAAGGTCGACGTCATCGGGCTGAACTGCTCCACGGGCCCCGAGGACATGCGTGACGCGATTCGCTTCCTCGGCGAGCTCTGCCCCGTGCCGGTCCAGTGCATCCCGAACGCCGGCATCCCGCACCAGGGCCCCGACGGCGAGACGATCTTCCCCGAGGGCGCCGAGTCGCTCGCGAATGCGCTCGGGGAGTTCGTCGAGCGCTACGGCGTCTCGATCGTCGGCGGCTGTTGCGGCACCACCACGGAGCACATCCGCGCCCTAGTGGAGCGCGTCGGCGGCCGCCATCCGGGCGCACGCCCGGCCCCGCGCCCGCCGCACGTCTCCTCCATGATGACCGCGACGCCGATCGCCCAGGATCCCGCGCCCACGCTGGTCGGTGAGCGGGTAAACTCGCAGGGCTCGCGCAAGGCCAAGGAGATGCTGCTGGCCGACGACTACGACGGCCTCGTCCAGGTCGCCGAGGACCAGGTGGAGGGCGGCGCCCACGTACTCGACCTGTGCGTGGCGTTGACCGAGCGCCAGGACGAGGACGAGCAGATGCGCCTGGTGGCCAAGAAGGTCTCGCTCACGCAGCCCGCACCGATCCAGGTCGACTCGACCGAGCCGGAGGTGATCGAGCGCGCGCTCGAGCAGATCCCCGGCCGCGCGATCGTCAACTCGGTCAACCTCGAGGCCGGCCGCGACAAGCTCGACCGCGTCACCCCGATCGCCACGGCGCACGGTGCGGCGTTGATCGCGCTCACGATCGACGAGATCGGGATGGGCAAGACGCGCCAGCGCAAGCTCGAGATCGCACAGCGCATCCATGAGCTCGTCTGCATCGAGCACGGCATGGACCCGCAATTGCTGATCTTCGACGCGCTGACGTTCACCCTGACCACGGGCGACGAGGAGTGGCGCCCGTCGGCGGTCGAGACGATCGAGGGCATCCGCCTCGTCAAGGAGCACATCCCTCACGTCAAGACGTCGCTCGGCGTCTCGAACGTCTCCTTCGGCGTCGGTCCGCGCGCCCGCGCGGTGCTGAACTCCGTCTTCCTGCACCACTGCGTCGAGGCCGGCCTGGACCTCGCGATGGTCAACCCCAACCACATCACGCCGTACTCGGAGATCCCCGACGCCGAGCGCGCGCTCGCCGACGACCTCGTCTTCAACCGCCGCGAGGATGCGCTCGAGCTGTTCATCGGGCACTTCGAGTCCCAGGCGGAGGTGGCGGAGGACGAGAAGGCCGACCCGACCGAGGGCATGGAGCCCGAGGAGGCGCTGCACTTCCACATCCTGCGCCGCAAGAAGGAGGGCGTCGAGGTCTGGATCGACCGCGCCGTCGAGAAGATCGGTGCGGTGCCGACGCTCAACGAGGTGCTGCTGCCGGCGATGAAGGAGGTCGGCGACAAGTTCGGCGCCGGCGAGCTGATCCTGCCGTTCGTCCTGCAGTCGGCCACGGTCATGAAGCGCGCCGTCGCCAAGCTCGAGGAGTACCTCGACAAGGTCGAGGGCTACACGAAGGGCACGGTCGTGATCGCGACGGTCTTCGGCGACGTGCACGACATCGGCAAGTCGCTCGTCAACACGATCCTCACCAACAACGGCTACACGGTCGTCGACCTCGGCAAGCAGGTGCCGATCTCGGCGATCCTCGAAGCCGCGCAGGAACGCAACGCGACCGCGATCGGCCTCAGTGCGCTGCTCGTCTCGACCTCCAAGCAGATGCCGCTGTGCATCGAGGAGCTGCACGAGAAGAACCTCGGGTTCCCCGTGCTGATCGGCGGCGCCGCGATCAACCGCGACTTCGGGCTGCGCGCGCTGTACCCGAAGGGCAAGGCGTCGGACGAGATCTACGAGCCGGGCGTCTTCTACTGCAAGGACGCCTTCGAGGGCCTGCACAAGATGGACGAGCTGATCGAGGAGGAGACGCGCACGGCGCTGATTGAGAAGACGCGCGCCGCCGCGCTGCACTTCCGCCTCCACGGCAAGGACCCGCCGCCGCTGATCACCGACGACGACAGCGTGCGCTCGGCGGCGCGCGCCGACCTGCCGGTCCCCGAGCCGCCGTTCTGGGGCGCGCGCGAGATCGACGTGCCGCTGGACGACATCTTCCCCCACCTCGACACGCACGTCCTCTTCAAGCTGCACTGGGGCGGGCGCGGGGTGAAGGGCGAGGCCTGGCGCAAGCTGATCGACGGGGACTTCCAGCCGCGCCTGGAGCGGATGTGGCGCGAGCAGGACTACCTGCGCCCGCGCGCGCGGCTGGGCTACTTTCCCTGCTACAGCGAGGGCAACGACGTCGTCGTGCTCGATCCCGACGACCGCTCGACGGTGCTCGAGCGCCTGACCTTCCCGCGCCAGCCCGCACATCACCGCATCTGCCTGGCGGACTTCTACCGGCCCAAGGACACCGGCGAGCTCGACGTCGTCGCGCTGCAGGCCGTCACGGTCGGCCCGCGCGTGACCGAGGTCATCACGGCACTGGAGGCCGAGGGCGAGTACGCCGAGCAGCTCTTCACGCACGGGCTCGGCGTGCAGTCGGCGGAGGGCACCGCCGAGTGGCTGCACTCGCGTGTGCGCGAGGAGCTCGGCATCGGCCCCGCCGAGGGACGGCGCTACTCGTGGGGCTACCCCGCCTGCCCCGAGCAGTCCGAGCACGAGAAGGTCTACCGCCTGCTCGACGCGCCCGCGATCGGCCTGACGCTGACCGGCGGCTACGCCGTCGAGCCCGAGCAGTCGACGCTCGCGATCATCGCCCACCACCCGCAGGCGGTGTACTTCGGCATGAAGTCCGGCTTCCTGCCCAAGGAGAAGGCGCCGGACGACATCATCGCCGGCTCCGACCGCGACGCGACGCACAAGCGCGACCACGATCCTCGCGACGGACCGCCCGAGGACGAGCCCGCGCTGGCAGTCGACGCGCGGGCGTAGCGGCCGTCGGCCGCGCGCGCTTGGCGTCGTAGAGGATCTCCAGGAAGCGCTCGGGATCGCGCTACGGGGCGAGCGCGGACGGCGCCAGCACGTAGTACTTCGTGCCTGCGCCGCCCGGCGGCGTCTTGCCGCCGTGCACGACGATCAGCGGTTCCTCGGAGATCTGCCCGCCGTGCTCCTGCACCCACGCGTCGACCGCAGGACGAACCTCCTCGGGCACGTCGTCGCGGCGGATGGCGAGCATGCCCTGCGGACGGTTGGTCATGTTCGACAGCGGCATGTCCAGCAGGCACTCGCGAATGAGATCCTGGGCCATGGACAGCAGTCTCCCACGGCCGGGCGTCGTCATGCACAGAGGGCGACCGCCGGCGCAGCTACAGCTCGACGAGCCGTCGGTCGCTTCGCGCCGCCGCCTCAAGGCCGCGATCGGTGGTCAGGACGCGGGCGTCGAATGCTCGCGCGAGCGCCAGGTACGCGGCGTCGTAGGCGGTGAGCGTGTCACGCAGGGCCCACACATCGCGTGCGAACGGCGCTGCCGGATGGCAAACCACACGAAGCTCGAGCAGGAGGTCCAGGGCGCGGTCTGCCCGCTCAGGCGAGAGGTCACCGCGGCGGAGCAGACCCCTCAGTGCTGAGATCGCCTCGACGTGGAAATGCTCGGGAACATCGAGCTCGGCGACGACGGACAGCTCGCTGCGGATCGCCGCCGCGCGCCGCGCGCCCGACAGCAGGTCGACGACCGCGCTCGCACCGGCGACCAGTCGCGTCACCGGCGGCGCTCGTCAGCGATGACCTCAGCGCGATCGGAGGCTCGGGGCTCGGGGCGAGCGCCGGCCGGCGGGGAGTGGGCCGCGTTCGCGCGAGGCCGGCTCTTTGCGCGCCCGCAAAGCGGGCCGGCGATAGAGGCGCTCAGGTACCGCGAGCGCCCGTTCGCGTCGCTGCTGGCGCCGCCCCCGGCCATGCTCGGGACGCTGGCCCTCGACGGCGAGGCGCCGACGGTCGAGGCGGGCGAGACGCCGCTACAGCCGTGAATGGCTACGAGGCGAGCGCGGACGGCGCCAGGACGTAGTACTTCGCGCCCCGTCGCCCGTCGGCGTCTTGCCGCCGTGGCCGACGATCAGCGGCTCCTCGGAGATCGTGCCGCCGCGTTCCTGCACCCAGGCGTCGACCGTCGGCCGGACCTCCTCGGGCACGTCGTCGCGACGGATGGCGAGCATGCCCTGCGGACGATTGGTCATGTTCGACAGCGGCATGTCGAGCAGCATTCGCGAATCAGATCCTCGGCCATGGCAGAAGTTTCTCACGGGCGGCGCTCGTCATGCACGAATGCGCTGGCGCGCGGGCTGCTCAGCCGGCGCGCCGGACCGCCGATGACCGTGCCGTCCTGCTCTCCGCGATACGGGCCTCCGCGAGCGTTCAGGTCGCCGGTGAACGCGATCGAGAGGTACGCCTCGGGATCGGCGGCCACCGCCGCGGGCGCGCGCACGTCGGCGCTCCAGCGACCTTCGCGAACCGGCGCGTCATGGCGCCAGGTGGCGAGCGTGCCGTCCGCGCGGGTGTACCTCGCGCGCAGTGCGACGGCCCCCGAGACGTCGGCGTCCAGGGTCCCGCTCACGCGCAGTCTTCCATCGGCGAACGACAACAGCGTGCGTCGCAGCAGGCTGCGCTCGTTGGCGGCCCGGGAGCGCAGCCCGTCGGGCTGCACGCGCGCGTCGCCGCGGTAGGCGACGGCGACGATGCCGGTGCGCCGACTGCGCTGCGCGCCCTCGAGGCGGCGCACGATCCGCACGTGCTTCTCACCCACACGAGGCGGCCCGGCATCGACTGTGTAGGCACTCCGGCGGCCGGCGGCCCGGTACTCCAGCTCGATGGGACCGGTGGCACGGCCGGTGATGCTCAGCAGCACGTCAAGACGCCCCTCGTGGATGGAGGCGCGCTCGAGCTTCAGCTTGGCGGCAAACCGCCTCGCGGTCGTGGACGTGAGCGTTGTCGGTGAGAGAGCCGGCGCGATGGGCGCAAGCGGTGGCGGGCTCGCAGCCTGCGGCGCCGGCGCCACGGGCGCGGACGGCGGCGGAAGGGGCCCCGGCGGACGCACTGGAGGGGGCGGCTGCGGTGGTGGAGGAGGAGGAGGAGGAGGCGGCGGCGGTGGAGGCGGAGGCGGAGGCGGCGGCGGCGGGGGCGAGGGCGGCGGCGGCGGCTGGCCCGTCCCGCCACCCGACGCCGGGGAGGCCAGCGGATAGGTGAGCGCCGCCAGGGCGGCCTGCCCACGGACGGAGAGATGGAAGTAGTCCAGCGTCACGATGTCCAGGCGTCCGAAGTCCCATCTGGAGACCGCGCCGCCGTCGTAGACGCACTGGCGGTGGCGCGCGCAGATCTCGGCCAGCTGGCGGTTGAGGTCGGCGAGGCGCTGCCTCACCCGGGCACGGCGCTGCTGGTCGGCCGGCAGCTCCGACGCGGCGTTCTGGAGGTACACCGTGCAGGTCCCCCGCGCCGCCCACGCCGACCGTGCCCCCGGATCGCTGACGAAGAGCTCGCGCACGCGGTCGACGTCGGGGATGCTCGCCACGAAGACCCGCGCGCCCGGCAGCCCCGAGCTCAGGGTGTCCATGGCCGCAGCGAACTGGGCGCGGAACGTCGCGACCGGGGTCATTGCCGCCTCGTTCTCGCGGCACAGGTCGTTGAGGCCCATCAGGATCGTGACGTACTGCACGCGCTGGCCAACCGCCACCCGCGCCTGGCGAGCGAGATCGATCATCCTGCGCGCCGAGACCGCGTCGTTGAAGACGCGGTCGGCGATCCGCGGCTCGATCGCTCGCAGGCGCTGGAAGTGGCTGTTCACCGCCGGGCTCGTGCCCGTCGACCAGTTGTTGACCGGGCAGATCCCGGTGGGGCCGCACGGCGCTCCCGTGAACAGGCCGACCGACAGCGAGTCGCCCAGCGAGGCCATCGAGGTCGGCGCCGCCGCGTTCGCCTGACACGCGGCTGTGAGCAGGACCAGCAGGCAGAGCCCGCACGCCCGCCGCGCGGCCACGATCATGGACAGCGCTGCACCATCGCGGCGGCGTTCAGGCAGCGACCGATCACGCGCGGGAGCCTGCGCCCGTTGCGCGTGAGCAGCAGCTGGTAGGTACCGCGATGCAGTGGCTTCGTGACCCGCAGGATGATACTCGTACGCGCGGGAAAGATCCGCGCTCCCCTGAACGTGCGCGTCAGGCTCGTCCTCTGCTCGGTCGTCTTCGCGATCGTGCGCGTTCTGAAGCCACATACGCCCTTGCGGCCCTTACAGCGCAGCACGATGCGCGACCCGGTCGGCGCGCGCACCGTCAGCGACAGCAGCTGCGAGTACAGCTCGTTGAGGCGCCACTCCCCGCACACGTCGGCGTCCAGGCGGCGCGGGCATCAGTTGAGGAGGTTGCCGGCGAACGACGCGCAGCTGTCGGACGTGTCCGCCACGCCGTAGCCGTCGCGATCTGCGTCCGGCGGCGCAGCCGCGTCGGTCAGCGCTGCGACCACCGTCGCCTCGCCGGCGTCGTTGCACGCGCCGGCCCGCGCCAAGTTGTTGACGTCCCCGCTGTAGGACGCGATCCACCGATACGTGCCGGCCTGCGTCGGGGTGAACGCCGCCGACGTCACGGCTCCGCCGGCGACCGGGTAGGCCACGTTCGGCGACTCGTACACGGGAGCGCCCGTGCACGTCTGGTCGCCGGGCCCGTACAGGCGAAAGGCGATCGTCGCCCCCTCGAGCGGGTTGATGCGCCCGCTGACCGTCGCGCTGTCGCTCAGCGTCCCTGCGCCCAGGACGATGCCGGCCGACGCGGTCGTGGCGATCGTGGACGCCGCGACGGCGACGACCGTCGCCTGGGTGGCGTCGTCGCACGTGCCGGCGCTCGGGAGGTTGTTGGCATCGCCGCTGTAGGAGGCGATCCAGCGATAGGTGCCCGGCTGCGTGGGCGTGAACGCCGCCGACGTCACGGTCCCTCCTGCGACGGGGTACGCCATGTTCGGCGTGCGCAGCAACGGGGGGCCCGAGCACGTCGCGTCACCCGGCCCATAGAGGCTGAAGCCGACGGTCGCAGCGCCGGGGTTGACGCGTCCGCTCACCATCGCGCGGTCGATCAGCGCGCCGGCTCCCAGGACCGTGTCCGGCGAAGCCGTCGTCGTGATCGACGTCGCGCCGCGCCCGACCACGACGTTGAGCGTCTTCGTGTCGACCTTGCCGTCGTCATCGGCGACCCTGAGGCTCACCGCGTAGATGCGCGCTCTCGCGAAGGCGTGGCTCACCTGCGCCCCCGAGGCTGAGCCGCCGTCGCCGAAGCTCCAGCGCCATGAGACGACGGTGCCGCTCGGCGCGCTGAGGCGGTCATCGCTCGACGGCCTGCCGTCGAAGCTCACCGACGCTCCCACGGCAGCCTGGCCCGAGGGACTCGTGCAGCTGACCGTGCACGGCTGGCAGCTCAGCCCCGGCGCGGAACAGGTCCAGCGGGCGGAAGGCTCGCCGGCGGCGCCAGCGGCGGCGGGCGACACGCCCGCGGCTCCCGCGACCGCGAGCATCACCAGCAGGCCGCGCCGCAGCCAGCCGAGGCTGGATGCGATCGTGGCGCTCCGTGTGGCCTGCGCGCTGTGCAGACCAGATGCGATCAGGTAACGATACCCAGGCCGCAGGCGGCCGCACCCCGGGTCGGGCTCAAGCCGACGCGCGGACTCGAACCGCGGACCCCTTCATTACGAGTGTCTCCGCCGGGCGTTCTCGCTGTCGCGCGCTGGGTTGGAAGACTAGCGCAAATGCCTGGTTATGCGCGGTTTCCGGGCCGTTTGGCTCGACCGGCGTGGGACACCGATAGACGCCGTTCGCCAACCAGATGTTGGCGGAAATGTTGGCGGGTGCGAGCGGAGCGCGGGCCCACCGGCAATCGCGCGCCGGCGCGGTCGGGTCGGTTCAGCGTGCGGTCCCGACGCGGCTGGCGAGCCAGGTCGGCGCCGACGACGCCACGCTGCCCGTGGCACCGGCGGCAGCGCGTCGGCGGCGTGCCGCCCATTCGAACACGTTGGCGAACAGTTCGCCCTGCTCGATCGCATCGTCTAGCGCGTTGTGGGTGTGCGGCGCGGCCGGAAGCAGCGACGCAGGCATCGCGCTTTGTCCAGACGCTGCGTGAACGGTGCCGGCGGACGCTTGGTACAGCGTGCGGATGTCAAGACAGGACGAGAAGCCGAACGGCGACCCGCTCGCTGCGAAGCGCTCGAAGTACCAGTACAGAAACGACCAGTCGAAGGCGACGGGATACGCCACCAGGACGGGCTTGTGGTCGCCGGCGTGGAGGCGAACCCACTGCGCTGCTTCCTCCATTGCCTGCTCAGGAGCCATGCCGCGCGTGATCAGCTGGTCGCGGTTGAGGCCGTTCACGGCGAGAGCCTCCTCTTGGAAGCGATCGGAGATCGGCCGCAACTCGCGGTAGAACGTGTCGTCGGCGGGCGGACGCCGGTCGAAGCGATGCCCGTCGTAGGAGCCAACCACGGCGAGACCGAACGAAAGCATCGAGTACGGCCCCGGAATCGGCCCGTCCGTCTCGACGTCCGCGGAGATGTAGAGGTCCGGTTGCGTGGGGATCATCGTTGCCATGTTCTGCTGCGCGCCGGACGTCGCCGTGCCCGTACGCCTCCGCTCCCGACCATATGCTGATCGTCTGATGGCGACCAAACGAGACTACTCGCTCGACCGTCTGGGGACGCTCGGCGAGCGCCTCGATCCCGTCCGTATCAAGATCGACAATCCAGCCGTACTTCCACTCCGCACCCGGCATGTCCCGACCGCGTCCAGAGCCGACTTGCCCGGCCGGTAGCCATAGGAGTCCGGATGAACCGAGGTTCCGCCCGCGCTCCCAGATGCATCGCCACCACCGTCTGGGCCACCCTGTCTGCGACCGTTGGCACACCAAGCAAACGGACCCCGCCGCCATGCGGTGGGGATCTCCACCGCCCGTACCGGAGGCGGAAAGTAAGACCCCGAACTCAGCTGATTCCAAACGAGGTACAGGTTGTTCCTCAGATCAGCCTCGAACTCCTCCACGGCCTGCCCATCCACGCCCGGGGCACCCTTGTTCGCCGCAACCCGCTTGTACGCTTCCCAGACCATCAGCTTGGGAATGTCGAACTGCTTGTCCTGCGGCTTTGGCATGTTCATCTTCGCTTCCTCCCAGGGCAACCGCCCCGGTTGATCGAATCGACATTCCTGATGAGCCGGCCCCTTCGCTCCACGCCCACCCCAGCGAGCAGGCGCTTCACGGCTACTACGAGCCGGTCCGCCAGCGAGCGCCGCATCGGTACTCAGTGCCTTCGGTTTCTGCCTCGGCACGCTCCCTCTCGCGACCCA
>Ga0136610_1000787_pt1 | contig 10188 bp, 7 predicted proteins | sample AntDrymUQ1342206_2_FD_104804 | JGI IMG/M metagenome (GOLD analysis project Ga0136610, IMG submission 104804) | Polar desert sand microbial communities from Dry Valleys, Antarctica - metaG UQ134 (22.06) | ecosystem: Environmental > Terrestrial > Soil > Desert | place: Antarctica: Dry Valley...
GAACCAGCAACGAAGCTCCGGTGGCAACGAGAAGTCTGTGGAAAGGACCACTCGTCCTACCGGAGCTTCGTTCGCCCACCGGCGCGACACGCCGAGGATCACCGATCTTGCTCAGCGGGGCCGATCACGTCACTAAATGATCTTGGAACGACCCTGCCCCCAAAGGTGGGCGACGCAGATGGATGATGCGTCAGTTGGAGGACGTCACGCCGGTAGACGTCGTAGACGCCCTCGATGTTGCGCACCGCGCGCAGCACGTGCCCGGGCCACACTGATCGTCCACCCCGCCTCGAGCAGTTCAGCGTGGATCCTCGGTGATCCGTAGCTGCCCCCGGAGTCGGTGAATGCCTGCTCAACCGCAGTGTCCACCGCGGCGCGATGCTGGGCCGCCGGTGTGGGCGGGCGGTCCACGATCTCGGGGAACCTCATCACACCGCAACGGCCAGCCCCTACCCGGGGCCGCAACGCCCGCGGCCGTTGTGCTGATCAACCAACCATCGGGGGTGGGAAAAGAATCCCATATGCCCGCGAGCTACCACACGGGCCCCGGGCCCCGGCCTCCTCCGGCGCACCCGTGGTATGCGTCGTGCGATCGGCCTCGTTGACTACCTCACGTCGAACTGTGCTGACTAGCCCTGTTGCGCCAGGTGTCGCTGAGAACGCTACCGGCGGCTCCTGGCGCAACGTCCGCCCCGACCCGACCGACTCCAACTGATCACCCTCGCCATCCGCCACGGCCTGAATGGGAAGCCCTGCTTTGACCGCCGCGACGGTTGCCTTTCGGTCGACCAGCAGTTTCCCCCTCAATGGCAGAGGGAGGCGACAGCGGTCGCTTCGACCGGAGCCGCCGGCAGGTCGGGTCCGGCGGCTACCACGACCGCTCCGATCCGGAGGGACATTGCATCGGCCTGGTACCAGAGCACCGCTGACGGTGCGACGGTCATCGAGCGACCCACATGACGCCAGTACCGACCAGCTCACGGACTACAGACAGGCAGCTGGCAGAACGACGACCTGTGGACGGTCGCCGATCTGGTGCAGGAGCGGGCGCATCACGACCTGGTCCGGATGTCTCGTGGTACGCTGTAGATACGTGCTCGGTGAGGGCCCGGACACCGATCGAAGCGCTGAGTGGAGTCAGCCGCACCCGCGAATCGGCTAGGTCCTTGCTCCGCTGGCGGGAGGCCTCCGCAGCGGTGAGTTCTCTAATGGAAGATGATGTTGCCGGTGACGCCCTGGCCCGCGTGTGGCCGCTCGGTCATCGCCTCACTCGCACCGGCTCCTTGGCGCACCGACGGCAATGTCGGTAAACTGCCCATTCACCGTGTCGCTACCTCAGTGGGTCGCGCTCGTGCGGCCACACGTCTGCGTCCTGCCGTGGTCGCTCCCCATAGGCGGCGGGCCGTGCCGCCGAACGCCAAGCTTGTGCAGGTATCTGTGGCGCTTCGCCGGTGTCTGTCCAGGTGTCCGAGCACCCAGCCGGAGGAGCTGCTGACTGTGGAAGAAAATGCCACTGTTACCGATTTGGTCCATGCGGCAGCTGGTGGCGACGAGTACGCGTGGAACAGCTTGGTCGAACGGTACATGCCGCTCGTCAAATCGGTGATCCGCTCGTACGGGCTGTCGGGCCAGAACGCGGAGGACGTCAACCAAACCCTCTGGCTGCGGCTGGTCGAGCACCTGAAGGACATCCGGGAGCCGCGGGCTCTGCCGGGATGGATCACCACGACGACCCGCAACGAGTGCGTGCAGCTGATCAAGAACATCCGACGGACAGTGCCCGTGGACGTTTCGGTCGAACCCCACGCGATGCCGCAGGTCACCGAGGAGCTGGACGAGGGTCTGTTACACGCCGAGCGTCACCAGGTGCTGCTCCAGGCGCTCGCGGAACTTCCGGACCACCAGCGGACTCTCCTGGTCCTGCTCGTGGCCGACCCACCACTGCCGTATGCGGAGATCAGCCGCCGGCTCGGCATCCGGATCGGGAGCATCGGGCCTACCCGGGCCCGGGCGCTGCGGAGGTTGCGCGAGTGCCATGCCGTGGCCGCACTAGCCGAGACGAACACGGAGGAAATCCGATGACAACACGACTGCCGGACGATGACGATCAGCTCCTCGGGCAGCTGGGCGTGGCGTTGCGAAGCGCCGGACCGATCACGGACGACGATCTCACCCGGGCAAGGGGCGCGTTCGCCTGGCGCACAATCGACGACGATCTCGCGCTCGCGGGGCTGGTCTACGACTCGTCGATCCAAGAGCGGCCACTGGTGCGGGGCGAGGTCGTTCTCGGCGGGCGCACGCTGATCTTCGAGGGGGACACGATCTCGATCGAGGTCGACGCGACGCCGGACGGCCTGATGGGGCGGGTCGTACCGCCGGGACGTGCCGACATCTCACTGATCACCTCCCAGGGCTTGGCCGGTGAGACGGCTGCGGACGACATGGGCTGGTTTGCCTTCGCTGCTCCACCGTCGGGACCGGTGCGGCTGCTTTGCCGGACAGCAACGACGCGCCTGGTCACCGACTGGGTCCGGCTGTAAATGCCGCCGGTGAACTCGCAGCCGGTTCTCACACCACCGACACCGGGACGTCGATGGGGGCGGCGGGCGTGGCCGGGAGGACCGGGCAGAGCTGCATGCTCACCAGATCTCCAGGGCTGAAGTAGCCGCTGCCGTCGAGGTCGATATGCACCTCGAGGTCGAGCCTTGGGCCTGTGGACAACCCGTCGGGGAGGTCGATACTGAACTCGATGTCCGCCTCCGGGGCCACCTCGACGAGCATCCGGATCTCCACGACCGGCGTCAGGGGGATAGCGGAGTAGGTGATATCACGGACCCGCACCCTGGCGAGGGTCGCGCTGACCCGAGGGGCTTCTGGGGGTACGACGATTCTTCCAGTCACGGTGCGCATCGATGACCGTCCCGCTGGGGGCAAAGAAACGACGGTACGCGGTGCCGGCGTCTCCATGCTTCTAGCGTCCTCGCCGTAAAGATACTGCAAGCGCTGGATGTCCCCGGCTGAGAGCTCTCGGCGCTGCCCGATGAGCGCATCGGACGGGACGCATGCCGCCCGCGGCATGATCGTCCGACTGCAGTTGTGGGAGAACGCTATCTGCGAGTAATGCATAATTGACTTGAAGTCGTATGCACCGAGCCTATCGCCGTTATCAGGTTGCTGCTTGAAGTTGCCGAGCGCGGCAGGGTAGATGTTCTCCAGGCAGATCCGCTCCAGGCATTGGTCGCGGTCGTGGCGGCTGTGCTCGTGCATGAGGCCGACGGCATGGCCGATCTCGTGGAGCACCATGCCGGTGCGGCAGTCCGGGGACAGCGTGATTTCCTGGCGGCCGCGGCTACAGCCTATTTCCGACGAGCACCGCTTCGCCGAGACGAACTCCACATAGTCGTCCTGGCCCTCCTCATGCTTGACTAACTCTACGGGTAGTCCCGAGGAGTTCCATTGCTCGATCGCCTCCTCGGTCTGCTGCATTCTCAGCAGACCAGGCTCTATCTTGTATGGTACGATTCCGTCTGCCCACAAGTCGTCACGCATGGTCAATCCTTCTCCCGTAGTAGGTACGACCAGCCACCTCACGGCTACTCCACACTGTGCGCAGCACGCTGGGCCGGACCGAGCGGCAGTTCGAGCCGGACCAAGGTTCCGCAGTCGGGGGCGGGACCGATGAGGCAGTCGCCGCCGAGTTCGGCCGCTCGCTCGCGCATGGAGTGCAAGCCGACTCCTGCGCAAGCGGATAACGCGATGCCGATGCCGTCATCGACGACCTCCACCCGCAGCGCGCCGTTCCGGTGGATGACGACGTGGCAAGTCGTTGCCCGGGAGTGCCGCGCCACATTCGTGAGCGCCTCCGCGACGATGCGGAAGGCTGCGACCTCCACGGCAGCGGGTAGCTCGTCCAGGCTGCCCTTCACCTCGCAGCGCACCAACAGTGCGTCGGCGTCGAAACGCCGGCACTCGGCGCGCACCGCAGCCTCCAGGCCCCGGTCCAGCGCTGGTGGGCGCAGCTCATCGACAAGTTGACGCACCTCTGCGGTGCACGATGTGAGGTCGGCGGTGAGCGCGTCCAGGATGACGGCCGCGCGGCCGTCGCCGGGCAGCAGCCGCAGCGCGGCGCGGAGCTGCATGGACATGCCTGCCAGGCTCGGGCCGAGCCCGTCGTGGAGGTCACGTCGGAGCCGGCGCCGCTCCTCCTCCCGCGTCGTGACCAGGTGCTCCCTGGATGTCTGCAGGTCGCGGTTCAGCCGGGTCGCCTCGGCGGCGACCGCCGCCTGCAGCGCTGCATCCCGCAACAGCCGGCACTCGTGCCGGGAGAAGCGGCTGCCGGTACTGCGCCGGGCCACGAGGAGCCGGCCGATCCGCTTTCCGTGCGACACCATGTCGAAGGACTCGGTCATGTTCAGTGGCCTTCCGTGTTCGGCCACCACTACCGGGCCATCGCGCTCCTGGAGTTCGACGGCGACATAGGGGACCTGGAGTGATTGCGCGATGGTCCCGGTGACCAGCGGCATGACGGCGGTGGGCTCGACCGTGCGGCCCAGCACCTCGCCGAGCCGCGCGATGACGAGGTACGGGTCGTCGCGGTCGCCGTAGAGCATGCGGTCGACCCCGTGCTGCACCCTGCGGTGCAGCGGCTCGAACGTCACCACGGCTAGCCCGGTCGCCAGCAGCGAGGAGCTCTGTCTGCGCAGGTCGAACAGTGCGTCGCTGAGGATCCAGATGATGGCGATGACCCCCGCCACCACCAGCGCCGTCATGAGAAACCAGACGATCGTCCGATTGACGATGAGGTCTACGTCGTAGAGGCGGTACCGCAGGATTGCGACACTCATCCCGATCGGAATAGCGGCTGAGGTGATCGCCCAGGCGTATTCGATCCCGGAGGTGTCGAGTGCGAAGCCGAGGGGGAACACGATGGCGGCGGGCAGCAGGCACGCCAGTTGCCGACGCAGGGTGGTGTCCGCACGCCGCCACCGCGACCACAGCGACGAGAGTGCCCCGAGGTAGCCGGCCACCGTGAGCAGGGCTGCCCCCGCCGCGATTTGGACGGACAGCTTTGCCCAGGGGTGTAGCTGTCGCTCGATGGTGAGCAGCCAGGGCCAGTCGAACGCAGCCACCGCCAGTCCCACCGTGGCAACGGCCGTCCCGGCCACGATCATCACGGCCACCGGTCGCCACCGCGGCGACGGCAGATGCCCGTCGGGGAACAGCAGGATTGCCAGAAAGATGATGCAGATGCTGAGCCACCAGGACCACTGGGCCACCCATGCCGCCACCGGGGTGAAATGAATCCAGCTGAATCCCACCAGACCCGCGATGGCCGACAGCCCGGCCGCCGTCATCAGCCGCCCGATGGGGTGGCGGGGTGTGCTCATGAGCACGAGCACACCGAGGATCGTGAAGGGCACCCCGATCCCCGCGGTGATCCCGAGAAAGCCGCCTTGCACTCCCTGACCGGTCAGCTGACCTACCAGCACGAATAGTGTCGTGATTATTGCGGCCCCCGCGACGGCGAGCCGGCGCGGTGAGAGCAGTGCATGCAACGATGTCATCGCCAAACTCCTCGGAATCTCCCTTGGACTCGCTGCGTCACCTGCCGGCGATGTGCGCCCAGTTGTGCGATGGGCTGCTCGTCCAGTCGTCCTGTTCGTCGTGGCTGTGCACGGCTTCCCGGGACGGGACGCCGTCCTCGCTGTCCATGCATGCCAGCAGGGACATCCTGAAGTCCAAGTGCTCGTCGAGCCGCGGCAGAGTGTCGATCAGCTCGTCTACGGTCAGTCCGAGCAGCGCAACCTTCTCGGGATGCTCCTTGGCGTAGGACCGCATGTGGTCGAAGACCTGCTGCACACGGCCCTTGAGGACATCGAGGTCGGGCGGATCAGCGGTCGGCACGAGACGGAGCAGGCTCCACTGCCCGTCGTATTCTCCGGCCAGCCGGTGGCCCTCGCTGTCGAAGAACTCGAGTGGGAACCGGTGTTCTTCCTCGCCGGCACCGATGTTCTTATCAGCGAGAAGTTCTCGGTCATCCTTGTAGACGTGCAAGAAGGTGTTCCGGCTCCCAATGGCCAGGATCATCGGCGGTGTCTGACAGGCGCTCATGTCCGTCCCCTTCCGGGTGTGACCCGTTCGTATGGCTCAACTGTGCCGGCGAAGGTGTCCCGCGCGCCCGGGACGGGTGTCCCGGGCAGCCGGGCTGATGAGCAGCCGTGTCCCGCTGCCAGGGCCGGCCGTGTCCTGCTGCCCCGCGGGTACGGCGAGACCCGCACCCATGCACACGAAGCCGGCGGCGGCCGCTCTGGCGCTCGGCGGGCCCGCCGAGCGCTGTTGCTGCGCCCGGGCGAGCGCCTCGGCGGCGCCCACGCCGTTCGCGAGCAGCTGGTGGAAGCCCGTCATGAGCTCGACCGCCGCCCCGTCCGGGATGGGCACCACGGGGGCCACGAGCTGGCGGGTCCCCAGGCCGAGGAACGCCGCGCTGAGCCCGAGCGGCTCGTCCCCGGCCCGCACGACCGAACGGCCTGCGTCACACGCCGCCAGCACGACCGTGTGCGGTACCGCGTCGAGCCGCTCCAGGTCGTAGACCGTCAGTGGGCCGTCTGCCAGCAGCAGCGAGCTGAACAGCGGGTTGTCACCGCGGATCCGGCCGTGCGTGGCGAGGTGGGCAACGCGCGCGCCGCGCAGCGCGCCCTCGACCGCCGCCACCGTCGCCCCGGTGCCGGACAGGCTGATCGACCCATCGACATAGATGCGCGCGATCCTCTCGACCTCCGCCTGCGCGCCCGGGAGATCCGGCCCCGCCGCGGCGAGGGCCGGTCCGCCGTCAACGGCGGGTCGCTGCGCCGCATACCACAATGTCGCCGAGGGCGCGAGCGTGACGGGGCGGCCGGCACAAGACGGGAGCGTCGACCACGGCACCGACGCCAGGGCACCCGTCGGCACCAGCACGAGTGGCCGGTCGCCGGTGCGGCCGGCGAGCGGGCGCAGCAACGATTCGTCAAGCCCCTCTGCGCTGCGCCGCAGCACGGCCCAGCCCGCCCCGTTGCTCGAATCCGACCGAGCCGCGACGAGCCGGTGCAGGGCGAGGGACAGAATGCCGGCAAGCCCGCGCGCCGGTGCCGCATCGCCGAGCCGATGCAGCCGGATGTCACCATCGACCAGCGTGACGGCGTGCAAGACGTCATCGACCTCGATGAATTCGATGAGCGCGGCCCGACCGAGCGCCCGACCCAGTATCTCGGGGTGGGGTGCCTGCACCGGTGGCGTTTCCGGCTCGCCCGGTCGCTGGCGGCAGTAGTCCCTGATTACCCGCTCCAGGGCAGCCTGGCGTTGCAGGAGCTTCCCGGCACGGCTGCCCGTGCGGTGGGCGCACTCGATGTCAGCGACCGTGGCGCGGAGCTCGGCGAGGTGGCGGGCCAGGACCGGGTCCGGCGGGGGACGCAGCGTGTGGAGCAGGCGCCGGGAGCGACTCCGCTCCGCCCAGCGCAGCGCCTGATCGGCTCGGCCGTCCTGCAGCGCGACCCGCAGGGCGAGCCGGGTGAGCTCGGTGCGCCGCCCGGCCACCGAGGCGCGCAAGTCCGTCGCCCCAAGGGATGCCTGGTACTCGTCGAGGATGCGCAGCCCGGCAGTGACCGCCGAGACGGCACCTCTGGGGTTCCCCTCGGAGCGCCGCAGCAACGCCTCGCCGTGCCATGCCTGGGCGCGCATCGTCACCGGGCCCCGGTGCCTGCGCCTGCTCACGGTGCGCAAGTGGTCGCGGGCTACGGCGAGGTCCCCCCGATCGAGGGCGAGGCGCCCGGCGAGCAGCCGCGCCTCCACAGCGGGTGCGGACCAGCCTGCGGCGTCGAGCGCGGCTGCGACTGCTGCCGGGTGTGACGGCCGTACCGGACGGGATCCATCGGCAAGTCGCGCCGTGAGCAGCTGCAGACGCGCCAACGCCGCCCACGCGGACCGCTGCTGGCGATCGAAGGCGCGGACCGCCCGGCTGGCCTGATCGAGAGCGCGCTGCGGATCGCCGTCAAGGGCTGCTGCCCGGGCCAACAGCAGGTGCGCCTCGGGGAGCGCGACCTGGCGGTGGTCCCGGGAGAGTTCGGCGACCGCCTGTTCTGCGGTGATCCGTGCTTCGTAGGTCAGTCCCACGGACAGCAGCAGCTCGCTGCGGTCGATGAACAGCGAGCCGGTCTGTGCGCCCAAGGCGCGGTAGTACCGCTCCGCTTCGTCGAGGTGGCGCAGGGCAGCGGGCACATCACCGCACCGAGCGTGCACGAAAGCGAGGTTCTCCTGCACGAAGCCGGCCGACAGCGCCAACCCCGCCTCGTCGCACAGCCGGGCGGCTTCGTGCAGGTCCGCCTTCGCAGCGGTGTACGCGTGGCGGAAGGTGTGCACGACCGCGCGGTTGGCCAGGGCACGCTGGACCCACTCGATGTCCCCGGCCTGGCGGAGCGCGGGCAGCGCCCGGCGGTACCCGGCCAGTGCCTCGTCGGGCCGCCCGAGCTGATGGTGTATGCCCGCTCGCTGCACGAGAACGCGGGCGCGCACCACCCCGTCCGCACCGGCGAGGGCAGCTTCGACCTCCCGCAGCGCGCGGCGGACGTGACCGCGTCGGCCGAGCACGAAGGCCAGCGACATGCGGGCCTCCGCGACGAGGATCGGGGCTCCCGCGCGGCGGCTTTGCGCCACCGAGTTGCGCAGATGAGGAATCGCCTCGTCGAGGTCGCCGACGTAGGTCCACGCGAGGCCCAGCGCGCGCTCCGCCACGGCCTGGGCGGTCAGATCGTGGCGGGCCTGCGCCGCGCAAACCGCTTCACGGGCAAGCCGCAGTGACTGAGCGGGCGCGATCTGGACCAGGCGCAGTGCTTCGTAAGCAAGTTCGCTCGCCGCCGACGCGCCCGTCGTCGTTTCGGTCTCCCATGGGGTCATTGGGTCATTCCGCGACGCCCATGTTGCGGGCGAGCAGCGCGGCCTGCACGCGGTCGGCAACCTCGAGCTTGCTGAACACGCTGGAGAGTTGGTTCCGCACCGTCTTCTCGCTCAGACCGAGCCGCCGAGCGATCCGCGCGTTGCTCTCACCCGCTGCTAGAAAGGTGAGGATTTCGTACTCGCGCGGCGTGAGCTGGTCGAGCGGTGGCAACAGCCGGGCGGGTTGGCGCGCCGCCGCCATGAGGACCGCCGGTCCGATCCGCGGACCGAGCACCACACCCCCGGCAGCGACCGTCCGCAGGGCGTCGATGACCGTCTCCGGATCGGTGTCCTTCAGCAGGTAGCCACGCGCCCCCACCTCGATCGCCCTGGCGACGTCGTTCTCGTCGTCAGCCATGGTGAGCATGAGGATCATGGTGTCGGGGCGAGCACGCAGGATACTGCGGGTGGCGTCGATCCCGTCGCCATCGGGGAGCGCGATGTCCATCGCGACCACATGCACCTGCCGGGTGACCGCTTCCTTGACCGCCTCGGCGACCGTGGCAGCCTCGGCGACCTCCTCCACCCAGGGCTCCCCCTCGAGCATCGCGCGCAGACCCCGCCGCACGACCGGATGGTCGTCGACGATCAACACCCGCCAGCGCTCCTTCAACCGCCCTCCTCCGATACGGCGCTGCCATGCGACGGGAGTGCGCCGCGGTCGTTCCTGCCCTGTCGCATGATCCTCCACTGGCCCGGCCGACCGCACCCACCTTTCTCCGCCATCGGCCCGAAGTCACGGGTCGATCGTCCCGGCCGGACGGGATGGGGGTCCGCGGACGGCTCGCCCAGACGGACCGCGGGCCTCTACGTCTCGGGCCCCGCAGGGCGAACGTCCTGTAGCACCCGAGGCGTCCGTCCCAAGACGGCGGGACGTGCCGGCACCGATTGTTACCGGAGAGGAACCGGGTAGGCGCCCGGCCCGAGCAAGAGGAGGAATCCGACATGGTCCGCATCCGCTTCCCCCGTGCTTCGGTAGGAAAGAGCATCGGCCTGCCCGATCGTTACGTCGTGTCGGGGGGATAGCACCCATCCCCGAGAATGGGCGGTGACCGCCGTGGAGGATCGTCAGCTGGCACAGATCGATGCTGACCGCAACGAGCAGCTCAGTTGGAGGACGTCACGCGGTAGACGTCGTAGACGCCCTCGATGTTGCGCACCGCGCGCAGCACGTGCCCGAGGTGCTTCGGGTCGCCCATCTCGAACGAGAACCGGCTGACCGCC
>Ga0136610_1000788_pt1 | contig 10183 bp, 9 predicted proteins | sample AntDrymUQ1342206_2_FD_104804 | JGI IMG/M metagenome (GOLD analysis project Ga0136610, IMG submission 104804) | Polar desert sand microbial communities from Dry Valleys, Antarctica - metaG UQ134 (22.06) | ecosystem: Environmental > Terrestrial > Soil > Desert | place: Antarctica: Dry Valley...
ACGCCGCACAGTTCAAGGAGGGCGCGCACAGCGTGATCGACAGCAGCAACCTGAACATCGTCGCCGAGTTCGACAACCCCGACTGGTCCCCGGAGAACGCGCAACAGTTCGTCACCGATCAGCTGGCTGCTATCGACCCGAGCACGCTGGTAGGCGTTTACGCGGCCAACGACGGCCAAGCCGGTGGCGTCATCGCAGCATTGACCGGGGCCGGAGTGACCGCGGTGCCGCCGGTGACGGGTCAGGACGCCGAGCTCGCCGCGATCCAGCGGATCCTGTCCGGTGAGCAGTACATGACCGTCTACAAGCCGTACCCGATCGAAGCCGAGACCGCCGCTGAGGTCGCAGTGAACATCGTCAACGGTGAGGACGTCGGTGAAACCACCGACTTCGAAGGCGTGGCCTCGTTCATCTTCGACCCGATCGTCATCACGACCGAGAACGTCAACGACACCGTGGTGGCCGATGGTCTCTACTCGGTCGAGGACATCTGCACCGATGCGTACGCAGACGCCTGTGCGGCCGCGGGCGTTGCCTGATCCGCAGAACCTGATCCGCTGATCCAGGCAGAAGCGAGGCTGACCCGGATCACCGCGGGGCTAAACCGCACGTTATGCGCATAACGTCCCGAAAGCCGCCCGATTCCTGGACGTTATGCGCATAACGTGCGGGCCAGCCGGGGAGCCGACCAAGACTGGTCAGGTTCCTTCCCGCGGAGTAGGCAGTTCGGTATAGGCGCGTGTTGTGTACCTGGCTCGTGACAGGCCCTTCCCTACGGACCGAGGAGATGACGTGACCGCCACGCTGCAGGACCGGCCCGCGGGTCGGACCAGCGAACCAGTGCTGTCGATGACCGGAGTGAGCAAGCGATTCGGCGCTGTGCAGGCGCTGTCCGACGTCAGCTTCGCCGTACGTACCGGTGAGGTCGTCGCATTGGTCGGCGACAACGGGGCCGGAAAGTCCACCTTGGTCAAGGTGATCTCTGGTGTGCACCAAGCGGATTCCGGCTCGATCGTCTTCGACGGCAAGCCCGTACGGGTAAATGGCCCCGTCGCGGCTCAGCGCCTGGGCATCGCGACGGTGTTCCAGGATCTTGCGCTCTGCGACAACCTCGACGTCGTCGCAAATCTCTCGTTGGGCCAGGAGCAGGTCACCGGCGTGTTCCTCGACGAGGTCGAGATGGAGCGCAAAGCCTGGGAACTCTTGCGCCAGCTCTCGGCCAAGATCCCTTCTGTACGAATCCCGATCGCATCGCTGTCCGGTGGCCAGCGCCAGACCGTGGCCATTGCCCGATCCCTGATCGGTGACCCCAAGGTGGTCATGCTCGACGAACCGACCGCCGCGCTCGGCGTCGCGCAGACCGCCGAGGTGCTCAACCTGATCGAGCGGCTGCGCGAGAACGGCCATGGCGTCATCCTGATCAGCCACAACATGGCTGACGTCCAGGCTGTTGCCGACCGGATCGTCGTACTCCGGTTGGGCCGAAATGCCGCTGAGTTCAACGTCGAGGACGTCAGCACCGATCAACTGGTCGCCGCGATCACGGGTGCCTCGGACAATGTCGTGACCAAACGCCGCGAACGCGGCCTGGCGCATCCGACGGATCGGCATCCCGCTGACCCGGACCACGCCGACGCCGACGCGCATCGCCGCCCCGACCCGCAGACCGGATCAACATCATGACCGACCGGATCGACACCGGTACCGGTGAGTTAAGCAGAAGCCGAGCCGGCGCTCAGATCGGGAACGTCGCGCCGGGGGAAGAGCCGGTGGAGGAGCTCGACCCGGCCGTACCGGTCACCGCAATCGACGAGCGACTCATCCAGGAGCAGGGCTTCGGCGGCGCGCTGAACGTTCTGCGCCGCCGGGTGCAGGGCGGGGACCTCGGCTCGATCCCGGTGATCATCGGGATCGTCATCATCGCGCTCGTGTTCTACGCGCAGAATCCGGCGTTCCTGTCGTCGCGGACGTTGGTGAACATCACCCTGTTTGCCGCGCCGATCGGCGTGATCGCGCTGGGCATCGTGCTGGTGTTGCTGCTCGGCGAGATTGACCTGTCCGTTGGATCGGTCAGCGGCCTGTCGGCATCGGTTCTGGCCGTCCTGACCGTGTATCAGGGTTGGTCGACCTGGCTGGCGATTGTGGTCGCGCTGGGCGGCGGCCTGCTGATCGGGACCGTGTACGGGGTGCTGTTCGCCAAAGTCGGCGTACCCAGCTTCGTCATCACCCTGGCCGGGCTGCTCGGGTTCGTCGGCCTACAACTAGTGGTGCTCGGCCCGAATGGGACGGTCAACCTCGAACCGGATTCCTGGCTGATCGAGTTCGCTCGCTTCTCCTTCCTCTCACCGCTCGCGTCGTACGTGCTGGTCGCCGTCATCGTGGCGCTGTATGCGGGCGGTTCGCTGTACGGCATCGCCCGGCGCAAGGCGGCGGACCTGACCGCCCCATCGCCGACCGGCGTGGTTGTCCGGTCGGTCCTGCTGGCGGTCGGTCTCGGCTACCTGGCGTACTACCTCAACATCGACAGGGGGATCGGCTATCTGCCACTGCTCTTCGTGGCCCTGGTTGTGATCATGGACCTGGTGCTGCGCAAGAGGCGCTGGGGCCGACACGTTTTCGCGGTCGGCGGCAATGTCGAGGCAGCCCACCGGTCCGGTATCAACGTGACCGCGATCAGGATCTCGGTGTTCGCGATGACCGGGTTCTTCGCCGCGCTCGGTGGCGTGCTCGCCGCCGCGCAACTCACCGCGGTTTCGCAGGCATCGGGCGCCGGTGACACGAACCTCACCGCGATCGCCGCGGCGGTCATCGGCGGAACGTCGCTGTTCGGTGGCCGCGGATCGGCCTACTCCGCACTGCTGGGTATCCTTGTGCTGCAGATGATCTCGAGTGGGCTGAACCTGCTCGGCGTCGACTCCTCGGTGCGATTCATCGTCACCGGAGCCGTGCTGCTGCTCGCTGTGTCCATCGACTCGGTCGCCCGGCGGGCCCGTTCGACCAGCGGACGAGGTTGACGCCCGGCGCTCGAACAACGCCGAGTCAGACCGCCCTGGCGGTGAGGTCCTGGACCAAGTCGTCGAGGAAGCCGGTGTCCGCCGCCGCAAGGTGACTCAGCAGAGCGATGCCGGCGCTTCGGCCAAAGGCAGACCAGCGTCGGTCAGGCCGTTCCGAGCTCGTCGACTCTGCGAATGGTGGTTCACTACCAAGAACGAGCTATTATTCTGGCTATGACAACGCTGCCTCTGGCCGAGGTGAAGAACCACCTGTCCGAAGTTGTGAACGAACTGGTGGCCACCCATGAGCGAGTCGTGGTGACTCGCAACGGACGCCCTGCGGCAATACTGATCGCGCCCGATGACCTCGAGTCCCTCGAGGAAACGCTGGAGGTACTCGCCGACCAAGACCTGGTCCAGCAGTTGGTGGACAGTCGGGCCGACGTCGCTGCTGGACGCGTGCACACCACGGCCGAACTAGCCGCAGCCATGCCGCCCCGCCCCTTGTGACGGCCGAGCCCTACGAACTCGTCATCACCAGCACTGCGCTTCGCGCCCTGAGCGCGGCACCTCCACGTGGTGCGGCTGAGCGTGTGGCGTGGGTGGTCTACGAGTTCGTACAGGGACCACTGGTAGCCGCGCCGTACCGGGTCGGGAAACCCCTCGCCGCCCCGTTAGCCGGTACGCTCAGCGCCCGGCGGGGCACCTTCCGGGTGCTCTACGAAGTAGATGACGGCTCCCGGACCGTGACGGTCACCGCCGTACAGCACCGCGCCGAGGCCTATCGGCGACGTTGAGCCCGTCACGACAGCCCGCCGATGCACCCCAGCACGCTCGGTTCGGGATTACATCCGTGCGGCCTCCGGGATCACGTGCTCTCCGAGCAGTTCGAGCGGGGTGATCCGGTAGACCTCGGGCACGATGCCGTGCGCCTCCGCCATCCCCAGCGCGGCCAGCCGCTGGAGTTTCCCGAGAATCGCCTCGACGTTCTCGCCGTCCTTCCCAGGATCGAGCCCGACCATCACCGTCTTCTCGATGTCCTCGTAGTCGCGGCCGACCGTCTCGCAGTGCCCCCGCAGCACGTCGAGCTTGTGTTCGATCTCGGGCGTATCGAACAGATTGCAGACCTGGGCGTACTGCGCGACCATGCGCAGGGTCTTCCTCTCCCCACCGCCGCCGATGAGGATCGGCGGGTGCGGCTTGCGCAGCGGCTGCGGTGAGTTGAGCGTGCGCTCGAGCTTGTAGTGCTTGCCCTCGTACGGGCCGTCGTCGTCGCCCCACATCTGCAGGCAGATCTGCAGGGTCTCCTCCAGCCGCTCGAACCGCTCGGACGTCGACGGAAACGGCAGTCCGAGGCCGCGAGCCTCCGCTTCGTTCCACGCCGCGCCGATCCCGAGCATGGCCCGGCCACCCGAGAGCACATCGAGTGTGCTGACCGCCTTCGCAAGCATCCCGGGTTCCCGGTAGACCACTGCAGTCACCCAGGCGAGAAGTTCCATCCGGGACGTCCGTGCGGCCAGGTACCCGAGTGCGGTGTACGCCTCGAGCATCTCGTGCTCGGGCGGGCCGAGAAGCCCGATCTGCCAGAGGTGGTCCATCACGCTCAGCCGAGCGAATCCTGCTTCCTCGGCCGCCGTGGCGATCCGGCCGAGGTCGCTGGCGAGTTCCGGCGGGCCGCCGGGCCAGGTGAAGTCCGCGACGTGCAGGCCAATCTTCAAGGGTTTCTCCTCAGTGTGTCGGGCCGAGTTCGGTGTTGCGGCGAACTCGGTGTCATGTCGAGCTTTCTGTCGCGCCGACCTCGGGTCGCGTCGACGATCATCGTCCACGCTAAGTCTTCGAGCGCGCTCGAAGTCAAACCGCCTGCGACCGGATCAGGGGCCGCTCGGGCGGGCGGGAACGCGGACCGCTAAGACTGTCTGGCCTGGACGGGAGTCGATACTGATCGTTCCGCTGTGCCGCTGCTCGATGATGCGCTTGGCGATGTCCAGTCCCAGACCGGTCCCCTTGCCGACGTCCTTGGTCGTATAGAACGCCTCGAACGCGCGGGCCAGCACCTGCGGCGGCATACCGCGCCCGGTGTCGCAGATCTCGACCACGACCCCGTCGCCGTCGGCCCGGGTCGCCACGCGAAGCGTTCCCCCGCCGTCCATTGCGTCGATCGCGTTGTCCATGAGGTTGGTCCAGACCTGGTTGAGCTCACCGGCGTACGCCTCGATCCGGGGTACGTCGGCGCCGTAGTCCCGTACGACCGTGACCCCGTCGCGGAGCTTGTGCCCCAACATCACCAGGGTGCTCTCGAGCCCCTCCGTGACGTCGATCGTCTGCATCGACGATTTATCCATCTGCGAGTGGGACTTGATGGCGGCGACGAGTTCGGAGATGCGACGGGTCGACTCCTTCACCTCGGAGAGCAGCGTCCCCACCGAAAGCGCACTCGCCACCCATTCCAGGCCCGGCTCCAGGGCCGGCCCCTCGAGGATGGTCGCCGCGCGCTCGCACCAGGCAACGTCTACGCCGCCGGCGGCGAGCTGGGGCGCGATGATCCAGTCCCGTTCGACGCCGTGGTCGGTCAGCCACGACGACAGGTCATCCTCGGCATCGGCCAGGACCAGTGGATCCGGCACCCCTGTCGGGGGCTCGATCTCCCGCCGCAGCGCGTCCAGGGCGGTGAACTGGCTGGCCGCGATGTCGTCGTCGGCCAGCCGGCCGAGGGAGGAGAGCAGGGTGTCGCACGCACCCTGGAGGGCATCGACGGACCGGGTAGCCGCAGCCGCCGGATTGTTGATCTCGTGGGCCAGACCCGCGGCGAGCGTTCCCAGGGTGACCAGGGACTGCCGCTGTCGGGCAGTCGCCTCGATGTTGCGCGCGGTGCCGTACAAGCCCTGGATGAGATGCCCACCGAACGGGAACCAGGCGGTGGATCGCTCCTTCAGCGCCTCGGAGGGCACCCGGAGTACCCGCCCGGGGCCGATTCCCCGACCGGTCGCGAGGTAGACGCCGTGCTCGTCCCAGGCGCGGAACCCGCCCGCCCAGCGGCCCGGTACGTCCATCCTGCCGACCACGGTGTCCTCGCGGCCGATGTGCCGGGCAAGTTCGATGGCGCCGTCGACGAGCACCCACCAGTAGTCCGCGTGCTCCCCCTCGTGGAACAGGGCGATGCCCGGCTCGATGCTGATCTCGGTACCGGCGGCGAGCAGTTCGGCGAGCTGGTCGTCGGTCAGCCCGTCGAAGAGGTTGATCGCTCGGAGGTCCTTAACGAGCATCAGATCGTGGCCAGGTAGCGGTGGACCTGGTAGACCGCCATCGCACCCTCACCGACGGCCGAGGCGACCCGCTTCATGGAATCGAGCCGTACGTCGCCGGCCGCGAAGACCCCGGGCACGCTGGTCTCGAGGGCCAGCGGCGCACGGGGCAGCGGCCAGCGAGTGGCGTCAGTTGAGGCGAGGAGATCCTGGCCGGTGACGACGAAGCCCTTGTCGTCGCGGGCGATGTTCGGGCCGAGCCATTCCGTACGCGGCGAGGCGCCGATGAAGACGAACAGCCAGCTCGACGACACCTCCTCGGGGTCAGCGGAGTCCACGTCGGCGAGGGTGAGGGTCTCGAGGTGGCCCTCGCCCCGAGCTGCCAGCACCTTGGTGCGGAAGCGCACCTCGACGTTGGGAGCAGCGGCGAGCTTGTCGATCAGGTACCGGGACATGGTGGCCTCGAGCGACGCGGCCCGGACCAGCAACACGACTCGTTTGGCGTAGCGGGCCAGGTTGAGCGCGGCCTGCCCGGCTGAGTTCGCAGCACCGACGATGTAGACGTCGTCGCCCTGGCATTGGCTCGCCTCGCTGGCGGTCGCGCCGTAGTAGACGCCCCGGCCGCTGAGCTCGTCGAGTCCCTCGGCTTCTAGGCGCCGGTACGACACGCCGGTCGCCACGACCAGTGCGCGAGCCTCGATCTCGCCCGATCCGTCGAAGAGCACGGCGTGCACGGGGCCCCGTGTCTCGAAGCCGGCAACCGAACGCGCGAGCACCATCTCGGCACCGAAGCGGGTGACCTGCGCGACGGCGCGATGGGTGAGGTCGGAGCCGGTGAGTCCTTTGGGGAACCCGAGGTAGTTCTCGATCGCCGCGCTCGTACCGGCCTGTCCGCCCGGGGCCTCGCGCTCGACGATGACGGTGCTCAGGCCTTCGGATGCGGCGTACACGGCGGCGGCCAGGCCCGCGGGACCGCCGCCGACGATGCACAGGTCGTACAGCGGCTGCTCGGCCATGGTCCGCAGGCCAAGCGCGCCGGCAAGATCGAGTGATGTCGGCGAGCGGAGGGTATCGCCGTCGGGGACGAGGACCAGTGGGTGATCTGTCTCGGCGGCCTCGGCGAGGGTGCTTAGGCGCTGGCCCTCGACGTCGCGGTCGACGTCGTACCAGCGGTACGGGACGTGGTTGCGGGCCAGGAACGTCTTGATCTCGTGGCTTCGGTCCGACCACCGATGCCCGATGACTCGGATGTCGGAGGTGTGCTCGGGGTTGGCATCGCGCCAGTCGCCGAGCAAGTCGTCGATGATCGGGTAGAGCCGGTCCTCGGGCGGATCCCAGGGCTTGAGCAGGTAGTAGTCCAGGCCGATGTCGTTGATCGCCTTGATGGCGACATCGGTATCGGCGTAGGCGGTGAGCAGCAGGAACTTGGCATCCGGCGCGTGGGTCCGCGCTTGCTCGAGCATCTCGATGCCCGTCATCCCCGGCATCCGCTGGTCGGAGGCGATCAGCGCCACGGGCTGGTTGCGCAGGGCGAGTTTGGTGAGCACGTCCAGCGCCTGCGGTCCGGATGTCGCCCTCACGATCCGGTAGTCCGCGCCGTACCGGTTGCGTAGGTCCCGAGAGATCGCCGCAGAGACCATCGCGTCGTCGTCGACGGTCAGAATGGCGGGTTTGGTCATCCGGTCAGCCTTCGGGCGGCCTCGTGACCTGCCCGAAGGAGGGCTGGAGGCATGGAAAATGGGTGGTCTCAGCATAGCTGCGGGATCCTGCATGAGCCCCGGGCGTGTCCGCCGGAGCGGGGTGCTCAGTCGTAGGGATCGGTGAGTACGGGGTGAGCCTCGACCACGTTGATGTTCTGCACCGGACCGGCAGTGGTGACTGTGCCCGGGACGGCGTACGGGCCGTTGCCGTCATAGGTATACGTCGATGCCCAGACTGTCTCGAGTGAGGCTGGGTAGACGCCGCGCTGTAGGTAGGTGTGGGTGACGGTCTGGTTGGGGTACGGCGCGCCCGGGTCGGCACTGACGATGGCCTCGCCCTCGGGTGAGGCGGTGTCGCCGGTATGCCAGATGAACTGGTCGACGTAGGTCACGATCGTGACGCTGTACCCGCGGATATCGACCGGGTACGTCCCAGTGGTCGGCTCGGTCGTAAAGAAGATCTCCGGCAGGTTCACGAGCCCCAGATCCGGTGGCTGATACCCGAAGCCCAGCGCGGGAAGCGGCAGCGCCTGGAAGTACAGCAGGACCTCTTCCGGTGACGGCGGCACGTCCAGCGTCGATACGTCGACGCACCCCTGTCCAGATGGGAGCACGGTGCCATATGGACTCCCGATGGGTAGCGATGCAGGAGGCGTGGGCGCCGGCGGCTCCCCAATCCCGTACTCAGGCGGCGGCAACGTTCCACCAGGCTGCGCAATCCGCTGTCGGTAGATGTAGTAGTAGAGGTTGAGCTGACCGGCAGCAGCATTACATGTCGGGACTGTGTCACAGCGACCCAGTTGGTCATCGTTCTTCACGCAGTACGGGACCAGCGAGTACGTGTAGAACTGCGGACTCGGCGGGTTGTTGGACGCCACGTACGCATTCGCCGAGATTGCCTGGACATGCTCGGCGAAGGTGCTCAGCTCGGGGTAGGGAAAGGGCTCGACATCACACTCTCCCCGACCACAATCTTCAGGCGGCGCCGCAAGACCTGCCGTCCCCGCGAGTGTTGTCCCCACCAGCAGTGCTGCGAGCATCATCAGTGTGACAACGCGTGCCTTCACACGACATCCAAACTCAGTCCGGTTACCTGCCATGCTGTCTGGGCCGGAAACCAAGTGGCATTAACCGCGAAGATGATGTTGTAAACGGGGTACGTCCGGTCAGGAACAGGTGTCCCGTTTCCGTCAACGACAGTGAACTCGGCGATTTGGCCATCCACGGCGATCTCCATCGCCGGTCGGCCCTGAAAGTCGGTTAGCAAAGTCGCAACAACTGGTGTCTGGGTCACGCTTATGGCGCCGCCCTCGTACTGATACCCAGCAGCTCGGTCCTCGTTGTACATCTCGACTTGCCGCTCGCAACCAAAGCATTCAGGGCCTGACAGCAGTCGGATGGGCTCTGAATCCAGGTCCTCGGTCGTCTTGTTCAACAGGTCGATGTAGTAGTTGAAGAAGGCCAGAGCACCTGCCTCGGTGTACTCGAGGGCTTCCGGTGGGAACGGATAGCCCGGCGGTCCGGGAGCGTCCTCGGGGGTGGCCGTGGCTGTGGGCTCAGAGGTTGGCGGAAGGGTGTCGCTGGGGCGTACCCGGTCGTCCGTACATCCGCCGAGTACCAGGGCGAGCACTGCTAGGCCGCAAGCGGTCATCCGCATCCGCAGCGTGCTCACCCGTCGGCCCCCAACCGTCTGCACTGGACTGAGTGCTGAGGGTAACCAGCTGACGCTCTTGGCCCAAGGGCCAGTTGATCATCTGTGGATAACGGCCCACTCGGGTGGATCATCTGCCCCATCTGCCTCATCCCGATGCCCGGGCCGCCGAGTGATCAGCCAGATGATCGTGAGCGCCCTGGGTGAAGCCGCGCTACACCTGTGCCGCTCACGATGGCTGCCCGCGGGAACGCAGGATGCACCATGCGGCTACCGAGTCCAGGTCCAGCTGGCCAACAATGGGACCGGCTGCTCCGGGGATGTGCCACAACGGCGCGCGATCATGAGGCCGCGCCCGGGGCGGGAACGGCCGTACGGGGTCAGGGAGGTGAGCGATGCCGGACACTGCGGTTTCCGCCGACGGTGTACCGGTCTGCTTCGAGGTCCGGGGAACCGGAACTGGTGGGCCATCCGTGGTGTTCGTCCATGGATGGTCGTGCGACCGGCGTTACTGGGCCGACCAGCTGAGTCACTTCGCCGGGCGGTACCAGGTGGTGGCCGTCGATCTGGCCGGCCATGGGGAGTCCGGCATGGGAC
>Ga0136610_1000790_pt1 | contig 10180 bp, 8 predicted proteins | sample AntDrymUQ1342206_2_FD_104804 | JGI IMG/M metagenome (GOLD analysis project Ga0136610, IMG submission 104804) | Polar desert sand microbial communities from Dry Valleys, Antarctica - metaG UQ134 (22.06) | ecosystem: Environmental > Terrestrial > Soil > Desert | place: Antarctica: Dry Valley...
CAGCGCCACCGATCCCGATTCGCCTGAGCTGCGTGCCTGGTTCGTCTACCCCTGGCGGGCGCCCAGAGACCTGGATCTCGCGGTGCGGATCGCCGCAGACACCCATCCGGATCTCGTGGGTCTGGCCGCGGCCTTGCACGCAGTCTGCGGACCGGCCGAGATCGACCTGCTCGATCTGCGCACCGCCGAACCCGTCGCCACTACCGCCGGGCTGGTCGGGGGCGTACCGCTGTACGAGCACCGACCCGGCGCCTTTGCCGAGGCACAAGTCGCCGCCGTGCTGGAGGAGCTGGACACCGCCTGGCTGCGTCGCCTCGAGCTGGAGCTACTTAGCTCGTGACCCCGCGCGTGTTCCCGCCGCACGTCGTGCAGGCCAAGCTCCGGCTGCTCCAGCGCCTCTTACAGGAGCTGGAGGGTCTCGGGCAGCTCACCCGTGATCGTCTCGAGGCCGAGCCGGTGGTGCGTCTGGCGCTCGAGCGTCTCCTGACCCAGCTGGTCGACGTCGCGGTGAGCGTAAACACCCACGTCGCCACCGCGATACTCAGCCGGGCTCCGGCCTCATACCACGAATCCTTCCTGCTGGCCGCGCAGTCAGGCGCCATTCCCGATGCCCTCGCCGAGCAGCTGGCGCCGTCAGCGGGGCTGCGCAACCGGTTGGTGCACCAGTACGACACCATCGACTTGGACGTCGTAGCGGCCGCTTCGGCGCAAGCGCTGTCTGACTACCGGGCTTACCTGCGCGCCGTCGCCCGCTTCCTGGCGGCACGAGGCGACTGACGCTCTGCCGTCGACGTGTCAGGCGTCGATGTTGTCGGCGTAGACGGCGTTGGCCTCGATCCACCCGCGCCGATCGGCGGCCGACTCACCCATCAACAGACTCAGCACCTGGTCCGCGCGGGCCGCGGTGTCGACCGTCACGCGAAGCAACGTGCGCCGGGCCGGATCCATCGTCGTGGCCCACAACTGCTCGGGATCCATCTCGCCAAGCCCCTTGAAGCGGCTGATGTCGATGCCGGACTGGCCCTTGAACGCGCCCCGTAGCAGGCGATCTCGCTCGCGGTCATTCATGGCGTAGGCCGTCTTCGTACCCTTGCGTAGCTGGTACAGGGGCGGCTGAGCGATGTACAGGTGCCCACCGTCGACCAGCTTAGGCATCAGCCGGTAGAAGAAGGTCAGCAGCAGCGTGGTGATGTGATCGCCATCGACGTCCGCGTCGCTGAGAATCGCGACCTTGTGGTAGCGCAGGCGGCTGTAGTCGAAGTCATCGCCGACGCCGGTGCCGATCGCCTTGATGAGGTTGCCGATCTCGGCGTTGCCCAGCACCCGGCGCAGCTGCGCCTTCTCGACGTTGAGCACCTTGCCGCGCAGGGGCAGGATCGCCTGAGTGTGGCGGTCGCGGGCCAACTTGGAGGAGCCACCGGCCGAGTCGCCCTCCACGACGTACAACTCGCACTCCACCGGGTTGCGGCTCGAACAGTCGGCGAGCTTGCCGGGCAACCCGGCCGAGGTGCTGTCGAGGATGCCCTTGCGACGGGTCAGGTCACGTGCCTGGCGGGCCGCCTCCCGTGCCTTGGCGGCCACCTTGGCCTTGCGCACGATCTTTCGCCCGAGGGCGGGGTTGGCGTCGAGCCACTCCAACAGCCCGTCGTTGACGCAGCGTTCCACGTAGCGACGCATGACCGCGCTGCCGAGCTTGCCTTTGGTCTGGCCCTCGAACTGGGGGTCGGGCATCTTGACGCTGATCACGGCGACCATGCCCTCGCGCAGGTCGTCGCCGCTCAAGCGTGGGTCACTCCTGGCGAAGACCTTGTTGGACTCCGCCCAGCGGTTGACCGTGCCAGTGATCGCCTTGCGGAAGCCCTCCTCGTGGGCGCCGCCGTCGGGCGTGCGGATGATGTTGACGTAGCTGCGCAGCCGCTCGTCGAACCCACCCGCCGACCAGTTCACGGCGATGTCACAGGCGAGCATCTTGTGGTGCTCGAACTCCTCGGCACGCGAGATCACCACCGCCCGCGACAGCAGCGGTTCATCCTCGCTGAGCAACAAGGCCGCAAAGTCGGCGGTGCCCTTGCGGTAGACGAACGTTTCCTGTGCACCGGTGCGCTCGTCGGCGAAGTCGATGCGAAGGCCGGGGTTGAGCAGGCAGGTCTCCCGCAGGCGGGTGGCGATGCGCTGGTCGTCGAAGGTGGTCTCGTCAAAGACCGTGGGGTCGGGCCAGAACCGGACGGTGGTCCCGCTGCGCTTGGCGCGCCCCACCACGGTCAGCGGCTTGGTCCGCTTGCCGCGGGCGAAGGCCATCGCGTGGCGCTTGCCGTCGCGCACCACCTCCACCTCGGTGCGGACGGACAACGCGTTGACCACCGAGACGCCGACGCCGTGCAGGCCACCGGAGACCGCGTAGGCCTGCTGGTCGAACTTGCCGCCGGCGTGCAGCTTGGTCAGCACCACCTCGACGGCCGGCTTGCGCTCCTTGGGGTGGCGCTCCACGGGGATGCCGCGCCCGTCGTCTGTCACCTGGACACCCCCGTCGGCCAGGACCGTGACTGTGATATGCGAGGCGTGGCCAGCCAGGTGCTCGTCGACGGCGTTGTCCACGACCTCCCACACCAGGTGGTGCAGGCCCCGCAGGTCCGTCGAGCCGACGTACATGCCAGGCCGCTTGCGGACAGCCTCGAGGCCTTCCAGCACGCTGATGGACTTGGCGGTGTAGGTCACGCGGGGCTCTCGGGACATGGACGGCGGCGGGCGCGGCCATTGTGCCCGCAGCGGGCGCCCGCCCCGCGCAGGTGCGGCGCCGGTGGGCAGGTACATTTCGGGCGTGAGGCGCCCGCAGCTTTCCGCACACGACTTCGCCGAGTACCTGGCGGCCGTCTCCGCCGCAGCGGACGTCGCCCAGGCGCTGCGCGAAGGCGCCCGCCGCGCCGCCGAGGCGGTCGGCGCCGAGGTCGCCGCGGTCGTCACCGGCGACGAGGTCATCGCCTGCGTTGGCTACAGCGACGTGGTCCCGGTGCAGGAGCTGGTGGCCGTCGCCACCAAAGGACGGGGGCTGGCACCGGTCCCGGGCGCCGGTGATTGCCCTGCGGTCAGCGTGCCGCTGGACGACGCCTCGCTGGGAGCGCTGGTGATCGTCCGCTCGTGGGCGCCGCTCGCCCTGGAAGAGGTGGCCCTGTTGCACGGCATGGGCCGCGTGCTGATGGTCACCGCGCGGATGTTGCGGTCTATGGCGTCGCTACGGGAGCGCAATGAGCTGCTCGATCGCCTGTCGCGCATCCAAAGCTCCATTTCCCACCGAGCGCCGTTGCAGGAGGTGCTCGACGCCATCACCAACGGTGCCAGCGAGCTGCTCAACGTTGAGGTCGTCGGTGTCCGGCTCATCAGCCCGGACGACCCCGGCATCCTGCTGCTTGCCTCGGCCCACGGCATCCGACCCGAGCTCATCGACAAGATCCGGCAGGGTCCGGTCGGCGAGGGTGCCGGCGGCCGCGCGATCGCCGAAGACCGGCTGGTGATCATCGACGGCTACGCCGAGGACGGCCAAGGACTGGCGGCGTTCCGCCAGGACGGCCTGCAGACGGCGATGGCCGTACCCGTGCACGAGCAGGGTGAGGTTGTGGGCTCGATGACGGTCGCCTCGTACGAGCGAGGCCGCCGCTACAGCGAGGTGGAGCAATCGGCCCTGCTGGCGCTGGGCGAGCACGCGAGCCTCGCGCTGGCCGACGCCCGGACGGTCCAGGCCATGCGCGACGCCCAGCAGACCAAAGATCTGTTCCTGGCCATGGTCTCCCACGAGCTGAAGACGCCCCTGACCGTCATCATGGCCAGCCTGCGAACGCTGGAGAAACGCGGTCAGCACCTCGACGAAGACCGCCGCCTGGAGATGCTGCAGATCGCCTACCGCCGGGGGCGTGAACTGGAACGGCTCATCGACGGGCTGCTGCAGGGCGCCCGCGCCGAGATGGCGACCAAGGTCGAGCAGGTCTTCCTGCCCGATCTGGTCGCTGAGACCGTGGCTGCCGTCGAGGGGGATCGAGTCCGGATCGGCGCGATTGCCCCGGCCGACTTGTGGACCGACGCCAGCGCGGTGCAGGTCGTGCTCGCCAACCTGCTTGACAACGCCCTGGCGCACTCACCCGCCGGTTCGCCGGTGACTGTGGATGCCGGCGACGACGACGACACCTTGACCTTGACCGTCACCAACGAGGGCGTGCTGCCCGACGACATGGAACCCGCCGAGCTATTCCGGCCGTTCCAGCGCGGTTCGTCAGCTCACAGCTCGAGCGTCGGCCTTGGCCTGTCGGTCGGGGCCCGCCTCGCCGAATCCCTGGGTGGCACCCTGGAGGTCACCGGCTTGGACAATCACGTCGCCTTCAGCCTGCGGATTCCGTGTTTGGTTCCCTGACCCGCGACGCGCGGTGGCCGGCCAGAAAGTCCTCGACCGCCTGGGTGTAGCGGTCGGGGTCGGCGTTGTACGCCTCCACGTGGCCGGCGCCGACGACGCGTTCGTAGGTCACCAGGTCGGGGCGCGCCGCGGCGAAGACGTCCGAGGTCGCCACGGGAACCGTGGTGTCGGCGGTGCCGTGGAACAGCAGGATCGGTACGTCGAAGTCGTCGGCCGCCTCGAGTTGGTCGAGGTCGTCGAAGTCGATCCCGCCGCGCAGCTCCGCGGCGAACATGCCCAGGGGCACGATCTCGGATGGCACCCCCCGCTGCTGGGCAGCCAGGCCCAGCACCGGTCCCCAATCCAGGACCGGGCCGTCGAGGATCACGCCGCTGACCAGGTGGGCCCGCTCGGAACGGCGCAGGAACGTCGTGACCACCTGCGCACCCATGGAATAGCCAACCAGCACGACATGCCGAGCCCCCAGGGCGCGGACGTACCCAACCGCCGCGTCCAGGTCGGCCCATTCGGTGGCACCAAGCCCGTACAGGCCATTGGGCGCCGCCGGCGCGCCGTTGTCGTTGCGGTAGCTGGTGCACAGCGAGGGCAGGCCAGCGTCGTGCAGCGTCGGCAGCAGCCGGAAGCATTCGTTGCGCTGCGCTCCGCGGCCGTGAACCAGCACCGCCCAGGTCTGCCGAACATTCGCGGTGGTCGCCAGCCAGGCGGGATAGCGCCCCAAAGGCCCGGGCACGCTGACTTCGTTGACCGGGAAGTCAAAGCCCGTCGCCGCCCCGTCCTCGGGGGACGCGTAGCTGTCGATGCGAGCGTCCTGACCCGGCCGGGGCCGTCCGTCGAGTGCGGTGTAGTCGCGGGTGACCGTGCCGTCGCCCTGGTTCACAATGGTCCCGACCAGGCCGTAGCCGGACGCGAAGTCCAGGCCCCACACGCCGGGGCGCCGCGCTGGCTGGGTCGCTTCCAGGGTGACGCGGTCACCCGCGACCGCCTCGACGCGCGTGGAGTACACGGGTACCGCCGGCGGTTCGGGGACCAAGATCTCACCCGAGTAGTACCAGCCGACCCCCGCCACGGCGGCCAGACCCAACACCACGGCGACCGCCAGCAGCCCGCGCAACCAGCGCCACACGTCAGCGCTTCTCCCCCACCAGGAAGCCGGCCAGCGCCACCCGTGCGGCGGCCAGGTTGTGCTCGGGCACGTACTCGCCCGCTTGGTGCGCCTGGGTTGTCAGCCCCGGGCCGTAGTTCAGCGCCGGGACTCCCAGCTGGCTGAAGCGCGCCACGTCGGTCCAGGCCTGCTTGGGCTGGACCGCGGCGTCGACGGTGTCGCAGAAGGTGGCGACCAGCCCGGCGTCGCGCCGAGGGCGTCCGGCAGCGGCCTGGTCGATTACGGTCATAGGCGCGCGACCTGCGACCAGCTGGCCGACGCGGGCCTCGGCCTGGGTGGTGGTCTTGTCCGGGGCGTAGCGGTAGTTGATGTTGACGGTGAAGCGGTCCGGCACGACGTTGCGGGCGTTGTCGGTCCAGGCGCCGGTGGCGGTGAAGACCTCGCGGTAGGTCAGCCCGTCCACCTCGACGTCGGTCGGCGGTCGTTCGTGCAACTCGGCGAGGAAGGCGCCCGCTTTGGTCAGCGCGTTGTCGCCCTGCCAGGGCCGCGCCGAATGCGCGGCCTGTCCTCGGAACGTGACCTCGGCGTGTAACGCGCCCATGCAACCCAGCTGCACGCACAGATCTGTGGGTTCCAGCACGACCGCCAGCGAAGCCCGCCCGAGGTCCGGCATGGCGGTCAGGACGGCGCCGAGCTCGTTGCCATCGTGCGGTCCCTCCTCCCCCGCATAGGCCACCAACAGCAGGTCGTAGGGACCGGCGCGCAGGCCGGTGTCCTCGAAGCAGTCCATGGCCACGGCCAGACCGGACTTCATGTCACTGGCGCCGCGGCCGAGGATGCGATCGCCGTCGCGGCGAGGATCCCCGTCAGCGTCGGTTGGCGGAACCACGTCGGTGTGGCCGACCAGCAACACCACCGGCCGCCCGTCGTCGCTGCCGCCCACCACCAGCGAGTGCCCTGCCCGGCGGAGGCGCTGGCCGGCGTAGCGGTGCTCCAGCCAGTCGGCGATCGGCCCCTCCTCGCCGGTCACCGACGGCAGCGCGAGCAGGTCCAGCAACAGGTCCCCCAACGCCGTGGCCGCCATCTGTCGCGCCGGTCCTCTACACGGCCACGTCGTGCTCGCGCAACGCGTCGTTGAGCGACACCTTGACGTCGGTCGCCGCCGACCGGTAGGCGATGATGAGCGCGCAGCTGACCTGGTAGGTGCCGGCGGGAAACTGCTTCGGCCGGGTCCCTTGCACGACGATGGCGCGGCTTGGCACCCGGCCCTTGTAGGTCACCGGCTCGGCTCCGGTGACATCGATGACCGGGATGGAACCGGTCAGGCGGACCCCCGCGCCGAGCACAGCGCCGCGCTCGACCACGACTCCCTCGGTGACGATGCAGCGCGAGCCGATGAAGGCGTCGTCCTCCACGATCACCGGGCGCGCCCCAGGTGGCTCCAGCACACCACCGATGCCGACACCACCGGCGAGGTGCACGTTGCGCCCGATCTGTGCGCAGGAGCCGACGGTGGCCCAGGTGTCGACCATGGTGCCGCTGCCAACCCAGGCGCCGATGTTGACATAGGAGGGCATCAGCACCGCCCCTCGCTCGACGAAGGCGCCGTGGCGCACCACCGCCGGCGGCACGACCCGCACCCCCGCTGCGGCGTAGCCGCGCTTGAGCGGGACCTTGTCGTGGTACTCGAACGGTCCCACCTCTGTGGTGGTCATGCTGCGCTGGCGGAACGACAGCAGGATCGCGCGCTTCAGCCACTGATGGACATGCCAGTCCGAAGCCGGCGCACCCTGGTCCGCAGCGGGCGCGGCGCGATCCTCAGCGGGCGCGGCGCGATCCTCAGCGGGCGCGGCGCGATCCTCAGCGGGCGCGCGGCGATCCGCGGCCTTCTCGGCGACGCGGACCTCGCCACGGTCGAGCAGGTCCAGCGCGGCGTCGACGGCGGCGCGCGCCTCCGGCTCGTCCCAGGCCCCGCTGTCGTACGCCCGATCGATGACGTCGGCCAGGTGCTCGATGTCGCTGATGATGGTCCTCCCGGTCGTGGTCATCCTGCCTCAAGCGGCCGGCAGCGTGCCGGCGGCGATGGCCTGCTGCCAGATGGCGACGGCCTCGCCGCAACCGTCCACCGAGGGAACCAGCGCCAGGCGCAGCCAACCCTTGCCGGCGGGACCGAACACGCGCCCGGGCGAGGCGATGATCCGGTGACGCAGCAGCGCCTCGGCATAGGCGGCGTCGTCACCGCCGGGCGCCGCGAACCACAGGTAGAAGGTGGCGCTGCTGCCGCTGACCCGGATGCCGGCCTCGGCGAAAAAGTCCAGCACCACCGCCCGCTTGGCGTTGAACAACCCCCGGCGCTCGGCAGCGTGGCGGTCCTCCGACCAGGCGGCCATTGCCGCACGTTGCATCGCCTCCGGGCTGGCGGTGCCGATGTTTGGGCGCAGCAGCCGCTGCGCCGCGATGAGCTGGGGATCCCCGACCAGGGCTCCGCAGCGGTAACCCGTCATCCCGGAGCGCTTCGACAGCGAGAATGCCACCAGCAGGCCGCGTAGCTGCGGGTCGTCGGCGGCAGCCTGTAACAGCGACGGCGGCGGCTGATCGTCGTCGGGATAGATGTCGGCGTAGCACTCGTCGCTGCACAACACGAACTCGTGGGTTCGCGCGGTCGCCAGCGCCCGGCGGTGGTAGGCCAGGTCCACCGTGGCACCGGTCGGGTTGTGCGGGTAGTTGGTCCAGGCGATGCAGGCCGACCGCAACCGCTCGGGGGCCAACTCGTCGAGGTTCAGCCGCCACCCGCGTTCCGGCAGCAGGGCAACGGGATCGGAGGTGCCGCCGGCGAACAGCTGACCGCGCTCGTAGATCGGATAGCCAGGATCACCCCAGATGACGGCGCGCCGGTCGCCGTGCGGATCGACGATCGCCAACGGCAGGTGGAAGACCCCCTCCTTGGAGCCTGCCGTGGGCAGCACCTGCGTGTCTGGGTCGACCTGCACGCCGAAGCGGCGCGCCACCCAGCCCGCGATGCTGCGCCGCAACTCGGCCAGTCCCCCCGCGGTCGGGTACTGGCTGGTCGCCGGGTTGCCGTCGATCAGCGCCTGGCGGATGAACTCGGGCGTTGGCTCGACGGGATCACCGATGGAAAAGTCGTGCGCCGGCTCGGGCTCGGCCCGCATGGCTCTGGCCAGCTCCTGGAAGGCGGCCAGCGGGTAACCGCCCAGACTGTCGAGCAGCGGATTGGATGGCAGCGGCATCGGCGGGAGCCTAGCGGCCGGTCGAGGAGGTAAAGCGCAGGCAAAAGTTGTGCGCGCGGCCACCGTATCTCGCCGTTTGCCACGAATTTCCGGCAGATGACCGCAACACCGGGAACGATTCGGGACCGAGTGGTGTTGGGTACGTATGTGAATGGAAGCACAAGCCTGAGGGAGGGTGGGTCCGCATGATGAACGTGCCGGAGGACCTCCTCGATCTGTACTTCAGCGAGCTGGGGAAGGTCCGCTTGCTGACCGCTGCCGACGAGGTGCGCCTGGCCAAGACGATCGAGGCCGGTCGTGAGGCGCAAGAAATGCTGGACGCGGGGAACACCGCCGAACGCGAGGAGCTCGAGCGCCTAGCCCGCGAGGGTCAGATGGCGTTCGACCACTTCGTGGCCGCCAACCTGCGCCTGGTCGTCAGTGTTGCCGCGCAGTTTTCCAAGCGCTCGACCCTCGACCTCGGCGAGCTGATCCAGGAGGGCAACCTCGGCTTGCTGCGCGCCGTCGAGAAGTTCGACTGGCGACGCGGGTACAAGTTCTCCACCTATGCGACCTGGTGGATCCGCCAGGCCATTCAGCGTGGCGTTGCCGGCAGCGAACGCACCATCCGCCTGCCCGTCGCGCTGCACGATGCCCTGGTCAAGGTCCGGGCGGCGTCGGCGCGGCTGGAGTCCGAAACTGGCCGGGAGCCGACCATCGACGAGTTGGCGCAGGCCACCCGGCTGACGCCGGCCAAGGTGGAGCGCGCCTTGGAAGGCGACCACGCGATGACGTCGCTGGATCGTCCGGTCGGCTACGACAGTGACGCCAGCGACCTCGGTGAGTTCGTCGCCATCGCCGATGACGCGCCGGCCGAAGAGGTGGTGGAACGTCAGTTCGTGGAGGGGCTGTTCCAGATGGCCCGTGATCACCTGGACGACCGCAGCTGGTACGTCCTGCAGCGCCGCTACGGCCTCGACGGCGAGCAAGCGCTGACCCTGGACGCGCTCGGCCGCGAGCTGGGTCTGTCCCGTGAGTCCGTCCGCAAGATCGAGAACCAGGCGCTCAGCCGCCTGCAGCAGGAACTCGGCGCCGCCGCCTAGCGCCAAGTCGCCAAGTAACGAGGCGGTAGGCACCCGAGCCGCGAGCAGCATCAAGGCCCCGACCGATTGGTCGGGGCCTTTGCCGTACGGCGACGGTGCGCCGGCTACCCGCCCGCCTCTGGCTGCCCGCCCTGCCCGCCCTGCCCGCCTTGCCCGCCGAGCTGCCGGCTTGCCGAATGGATGAGAGTGCTTCATGGCACCCTGCCGGTCGTGTCGACGACTGCTGACGCGCAGTGGACGCTGCTGGCCGGCGACTACTGGCGCGTGCCAGTGGACCTGTCGGCCGTCGTGCGCACGGATGCCGCCCGTCGCGGCGCGGTTTGCGAGCGTGGGCGGGGCGCCGCCGTCC
>Ga0136610_1000792_pt1 | contig 10153 bp, 12 predicted proteins | sample AntDrymUQ1342206_2_FD_104804 | JGI IMG/M metagenome (GOLD analysis project Ga0136610, IMG submission 104804) | Polar desert sand microbial communities from Dry Valleys, Antarctica - metaG UQ134 (22.06) | ecosystem: Environmental > Terrestrial > Soil > Desert | place: Antarctica: Dry Valley...
CCTTGGGGAGGCGATGGACGCGACGGGGTTCGACGCCCCCGAGGCCCGCGACCTTCTCGGCGCCTTCCTGTTCTCCGGCGAGGACGTCTTCAAGAAGGTGAGATCCCTCTCCGGCGGCGAGAGAAACCGCCTGAGTCTGGCCGAGATCGTGGTTAGCGGAGCGAATTTGCTCCTGCTCGACGAGCCTACCAACAACCTCGACATCCCTGCCCGCGAGGCCCTGGAAGATGCGCTGCTCGAATACAGGGGCACGATGTTCTTCATCTCCCACGACCGCTACTTCCTGCGCAAACTGGCGACCAGGGTCGTAGATCTGGAAGGCAGGAAACTAAAGAACTACCTCGGCGGCTACGACTACTACCGCTCCCACCTCAGGCTGGACGAGGACTCGAAAGGCAGAAAGGGCCGCCAGCGCCGGCGCGTCAGGCCGGGCCAGAGCAAAGAGCAGAACATCCTTGCCACCCGCCTCGTCGCTGTGGAGGGCGAGATCGACGCCACCGAGCGCCGCGTGGCCCGCCTCGAAAAAGAGCTGGCCACCTCAGAGCTCTACTCCGACGATAAACGCTCCCGCGAAGTCGTCACCGAACACCGCCAACTGAAGAGCACGCTCGACGGCTTGTACGCCGATTGGGGGGCGCTACTCGAGGAGGCCGAAGAAGTCGGATTGTGAAATAGCATTTCAGCCAGTCAGCCAAAACCGCAGAGGCTGATCTGCTGACAAGCGGAGGCGTCAGCCGGAGCGTGCTGAAAGGCGCCGATGGCGCCGTGCTGACCAGCTAAGAAAGTCGGGACGAGAGGATTTGAACCTCCGACCTCCTCGTCCCGAACGAGGCGCGCTACCAGGCTGCGCTACGTCCCGACTGAGAGAGCTATTATAGCAGTCAGCCACCAGCCGTCAGGCACGACTCGCGCACGCGAAAGCTGAAATGCTGACTGGCTGAAATGCTATACAGCTATGAACGCTGTATCGCGGCCTGCGTAGAGTTCGAGGGCGCTGACTATGGCTTCGGCGACGGTTGCGGGATAGTAGGGGTCGGAGGCGAGGTCTAGCTCTTCGGCGTTGGTAAGGTGCAGGGGCTCGAGGATTATTGCCGGGATGTTCGTCTCGCGCAGGATCTCGAAAGACCTGCCGAACTCCCCGATATCGGGGGTACCCAGAGTCTGGCTGATGCACCGCTGCAGGTAGGCTGCGGCCATCCTGCCCCTGTGCGACTGGTAGCCGAGCCGCCCGAAATAGAAGGAAGCCGTCCCGCAGGCGGTCGGGGTCGAGTGGGAAGCGTGGTGGACGGAGACGATCATCTTCGCCCCCGAGGAGTTGGCGAGGAAGGCCCTGTCGGCCGCCGAGACCTCCTCGTCCCCGCTTCTGGTCAACAGGACTTCTCTGGCAGGCAGGATCTGGGCCAGCTCCTGGGCCACGGCGAGGTTCAAATCTGCCTCGGAGATCCCGGTCGGGCTCGCATACCCTGTGTCCCTGCCGCCGTGGGCGGCGTCGACGACTATGGACCCCGAGAAGAGGTCATCGGTGAAATACCCTCCGCTCTTGTCCGGGAGCTGGTGGGTTCCGAGAGACTGTGCGGCGAAGGTGTTCAGAACTTTGAAGACCGTGGCATCGACCACCCCGTCATCCTGCAGGCCAGCGTTCCTCTGGAAGTCACGAACGGCCCTTACGGTACGCGGGTCGAACAGCCCGTTGACGGCGCCGGGGTCGAACCCGAGGTCGTCGAGCATCTGCTGGAGTTCGATGACGTCGGCGCCCCTGAAGGGCGGTTGCCTGAGGTATAGCAGGCGTCCTCCCGGCCTGTAGCAGGCCTCCACGATCTCGCGCCAGCTGATAGGACCGACGAGCCCGTCGGCGAGGAGACCCAGGTGCTGCTGGAAGGCCCTAACGGCGAGCTCAGTCCTCTCCCTGAAGACGCCGTCTATGCCCCTGTTTCCAAGGTCGAAGCCAAGAGCCTGCAGACGGGTCTGGAGGTCGACGACCTCACGCCCCCTGTCTCCCCTACGCAGCGTACGCACGTACCCGACCGGTCTCCCACTTTCCTCGCTCAGTCTTCGAGCCGGCCAACGCGTGAGCGCCGGGTCCCGCGAGGATGCCCGGCGCTCCGGAGAGCCGACTCTTGCTCTCTTTCCTCTAGCTCTCGACTATCCCCAGGATGTCGTCAGCGTCGAGGATCATGTAGTCCTCTCCGTCGAGGCTGATCTCGGTGCCAGAGTACTTGGCGAAGACGATGACGTCGCCCTCACTGACCTTGACCCCGTTCTCGAACTGGCCGACGGCGACGACCTCGGCCGTCTGCGGCTTCTCCTTGGCTGTGTCGGGCAGGACTATCCCCGAGGCTGTCGTCTCCTCGCGCTCGACGATCTGGACGAGCGCCCGCTCTCCCAATGGCTTGAACTTCATTTTACTTACCTCCTTGTATCTTCGGACTTACTACGACGCCCCGCGCGACGGCCGGGCGTACCCGGCTCCGCGGAGCTTATGCGCAAGAGATTGTAACCGCGAGTGTTGCTTCTCGCAATTACAGGCCGAGCTGTGCCGATAGCTGGTTCTTCGGCAGGGCTCCTATCGCCTGCTGGGTGACCTGCCCCTCCTCGAATCGGGCGATGGTCGGAATGCTCGAGATACTGTAGTTCATCGCTGCCTGAGGGTTGTCGTCTACGTTGACCTTGACGAAAGCGACGTCCTGGCGCGACTCTGACATCTCTTCGAGGATCGGGGAGACCCGCCGGCAAGGCACGCACCACGGCGCCCAGAAATCTACTATGACCGGCCTCTCCGATCGCAGAACGTCGCTCTCGAAAGTCGCGTCCGTTACTTCGGCTACTGCCATTATCTCGAACCTCCGTACTCTCTGGAAGTGATCTTCGCCGAACATTCTAGCACGAGAGCGGGGGCTTCTCGGGGCCCGAAAGTACTCTAGGTTCTGCTCTCCTCGAGGCTCTGTGAGAAGACCTCGACCTGCACGGAGTCGGCCAGCTCTTCGGCCCTGCGAGCCTCGAAGAGTCCTGCGCCGAGTGTCTCGGCGTTGGCGGCGGCGCACCCGGCGGCGAGACGAACGGCCTCTGTCGGCGCTAGGTTGCTGTGCAATAGACCGGCCAGGAGCCCGGCGAGATACGCGTCGCCGCTCCCTACCGTCGAGACGGCCTCGACCCTTGGCGCGCGCGCCGAGACGGTGCCGTTCTCGGTGCTCAGGTAGGAGAGGCCCTCGGGCGAGGTGATACAGGCATTCGTGGCCCCGAGCCCGACGAGCCTGGAGAGGCCGAGTGGCAAATCCCCGTCCTCGATAAAGTCGAAGCCGACGACGCTCTCGGCCTCGTGCTGGTTCGGGCTCACGAGCGAGGGGTTAGCCTTGAGCGCGGCCCTTAGCACGGATGAAGGCGAGTCAACCACCGTGTAGATTCCACGCTCCCTCGCGCGACGCACGAGACCAACGAGGAAGCTCTCGTCCAGGTTCGGCGGGACGCTGCCGGCGAAGACGACGGCCGTGGCGTACTCCATCAGGTACTCCAGGCGCCTCGAGAACTCCTTGGTCTCCGCGAGGGTTACTTCGGGGCCGTACTCGTTGATCTCGGTCTGCGTCCCCGCCATCGGGTCGACGAGGGCCGTCGAGGTGCGGGAGTGTCCCTCTATCTCGACCAGATCGAAAGGGATGGCCGCCTCGGAGAGGCCGTCGCGGATGGCGTCCCCGTTGCGCCCGCCGGCGAACCCGGCGGCAAGGACGGGCACGTCCAGGGTCCTTAGGGACCTTGCCACGTTGACACCCTTTCCGCCGGCCAGCGTCATGCTCTCAGGCGCCCTGTGCCTGTGGCCGAGCGTCAGGCTGGGAACGACCAGCGTCCTGGCAACGGCAGCGTTGAGGGTGACGGTCAGTATCATGCCTCTCCCTACCTATCTCCTAATCGAAAATCCCCTCAACGGTATACCACACCCGCTGCCCGAGCGAGGCCTCTTCGTAACCCTTCTTCGCGACACGCTGGTTCCTGCCTGGACGCCGAGGACGACCGTCAGGGCGAGCGTGACGAAGAGGTATGCGGTCCGGGCTTTGGACATTCCGAACACGGGGTTATAGAGACTACGATGATTCTGGCTCTACGACAAGGGGCGTGGTAGCGGATACAATCTTTGTGTCGTGTGCCTCTTCAGACCTGGTTCGGAGGATCAGTGAAACGCCTGGCCATCGTGTTCATCGTCGTGTTGGCCGCTGCGTTGTTCTACCGTTCCTTCGGCAGCGCCGAGACAGGCACAGGCTCGCTCACACTACCCCAACCAGCCCCGAACGTGGGCGACCGTGCCCCCGGATTCGGGGTGGAGAGTGTGGCCGGCCGTAACTTCGAGCTCTCGGACAAGGGTGTCTACGTGCTCACCTTCTGGAGCACCCTGAACAAGTCCTCCAATCAAGCGGCTCCTGGTTTCGAGGACCTTGCCAGGAGGTACGAGAACGATGGGGCCTCCTTCGCCGTCGTCTACGTCAACAGCGCCCCTAGCGACGACAACGTCCCCTACACGATGCTCCTCGACTCGACAGGAGAGCTGGTCTCCAAGTACAACGTCAAGAGGGTGCCCAGGCTTTTCGTGATCGAGGACGGTACGATAGAGTACGCCCAGGACTACTACTACGAAGGCTACGAAAAGAACCTCAGGGAGGCCATCGACGAGGCGCTCTCGAAAGAGCCGGAGCAGGGCCGCCAGAGCGCGCTCCGCGAACAGTAGAGAACCGATCCCTAGCACGCGGAAGGAGAAGATGAGCAGAGAGAGCATGGTGCAGGTATTTGGGGTTGTTGTCGCGGCCGCGACGGTGTTGGTGACGGTGCTGGCGGTCGCGCACCTGTTCTAGGTTCTGGAATTTGGAATGGTCGATCCACGGGGCCTTCCCTAGTTCAATATTCACCACAGGCGTAATTCGTCCCGTGCTTTGCTGGCGGCTTCTCTGGCTGCGTCCTTATAGTTCGAGGCCGAGCGTTCGTAGGCGTAGAGGATGCTTCGGCTGCTGTTGACCAGGACTCCGCCGCCGTTGCGGTCGAGCAGCGGGCGTATCCCCGAGGCGTCACCCCCCTGGGCCCCGTAGCCTGGGGAGAGGAACAGGGTTTCGGGTAGCAGTTCCCTCGCTCTGCCCCCGACCTCGGGTCGGGTCGCCCCTACGACCGCCCCTGCGTCGGGGTAGTCGCCGGACGACCTCCCTAGGCCCGAGATCATCCTGGCGATGACCTCGAAGAGTGGGGGCTCTGTGGACTCCTGGACCTCACTGGCGGATGGGTTCGAGGTCGCGAGTAGAACGAAGATACCGCCGCCCGGGGCCTGCCTGCGGGCCTCTTCTAGGAACGGGAGTATCGTATCCTCGCCCATGTACGGGTTTACGGTGACGCAGGTGGCGCCGTAGACGCCTAGGTGCGCCTCGGCGTAGGCGGCGGCCACTGGGCCTATGTCCCCGCGCTTTACATCCGCTATGGCCGGCAAGCCGAGGTTACTGGAGGCTTCGATCAAGCCGGCGTAGATCTCCATCCCGACGGGACCTAGCCGCTCGAAGTAGGCCGCTTGCAGCTTAATGGCGGCGACGTAGGGCTCCACCGCTTCGAGGATGCCCTGGCAGAACACCAGGGTCGCTTCGGCCTCGGGCAGGGTGCGCAGTTCCTCCGGGAAACCTGAGGGTATGGGGTCGAGGCCCGCGACGAGCACGCTATTCTTGCGACGCGCCGCCTCTACCAGTGCTTGCATCGTGCCCTAGATTGTCGAGAAGCGGGTGAAAAGAACGGCGCCGCGGGGAGAAGCCCGCGGCACCGGGAAAGACCCTGGATGGCTACTTGATCTGGTCCTTGAGCGCGTTGCCGGCGGTGAACTTGGGCACCTTGGATGCTGGTATGTTGATCCTCTGCTTGGTCTGCGGGTTGATCCCCTGCCTGGCGTCGCGCTGCTGCACGTAGAACTTGCCGAAGCCCGTGATCTGCACCTGCTCGCCGTTCTTGAGGCTGTCCGTCACGACCTCGGTGAACGCGTCGAAGAACCTTTGGGCGTCGCTCTTCGAGGCGTTCGCCTTGCCGGCGATCTCCTCTATCAGGGCTGTCTTGTTTAACGCCACGTCTTCCTCCCTACTTCGCTTCCACTCCTCTTTCCTCCGGGTTGCCGGAAGAGCTTACCAGAGACACTATAGCGTCTCAATTCCGTTTAACTACCCGTAAATCATCCATTCTAAGCAAAGCCCGGAAAGGAAATCCGCCGAGTTCCCCACCGTTCTCCTCCCTGCGGTCGAGTACTGCTACTATCGTCACGACTTCGGTCCCCGCCTCGACCAGGTTCCTGGCGGCCCGCACAGCCTGCGTACCCGTGGTTACGACATCCTCGACGAGGGCGACCCTCTCGCCCGTTTCCAGGTTGCCCTCGATACTGCGTCCTGCGGAGCTGCCATGCTCTTTGGCGGACTTGCGGACGATAACGTAGGGCAACCCTGTGGTGAGGGCCGTGGCCACGACGAGGGGGACGGCGCCGAGCTCCACTCCGGCGAGCCGCTCTACTCCTTCTGGCATCTGCTCCGCCAGCGCGGCTGCCACGTCGCGCAGGAGGTTCGGTTCTGTGGAGAAGAGGTACTTGTCCACATAGAAGCTGCTGCGCTCTCCGCTGGAGAGCACGAAGTCCCCTTCCAGTAGCGCCGCGTCCCTGATGCGTGGTGCGAGATCAGGCACCCGGCTCACCGGTAGTCCGCTCCCTATGCTCGTGATCCTCCATGGCTTCGTCGAAGGGCCCGAAGTCTACCCGCCCGAGGAGATCACCGATCTCGCGCGTCTCGTCCCCTGCGGTGTCGAGCCTGCCTTCGATGTCTGTGTTGATCTCGGCCAGAAGCTCCACGGCCTCGCCCAGGGCGCCAACCAGTTCTTCTTCTGATACGTCGTCGAGAGAGTCGGTGAGCTTCTCGAGCTCCCCGACCTTCTCCTCGAGATCCCCCAGGTCGTCCTGTTGTCTCCCACGATCCTCCATTGGTCCCGGACTATACACCATCATGCCGCCCCCACGCCTACTTCGTCACCCTGTCTATGGCCTTGATCAGGTCCCTTATCAGCTCTTCTGAGGCACCGTCGCGTTCGGCCCGCTCCTCGACGAAGTCTTTCAATAGGACTGTGTTTATACGCCTGATGGCCGAGAAGATGGCGTTGGTCTGCTGGACGATGTCGGCGTATGTTACGTCGCCCTCCTCGACCATCTTCTCGACCCCCCTGACATGGCCTTCCACGCTCTTGAGCCGGCGAATGACCTCGCTCCTTGTCTGCTTCTGCAAGGCTAGCGTTACCTCCCTTTGTTCCCGATCTCCTCCAGTAGCTCCCTGACCACCATTGCGTCGTGGAAGGGGACATCCCCTTCGGGCAGGTGCTGGACCGTCTCGTGTCCTTTGCCGGCCACCACAACCACATCTCCGGCCCTCGCCACCTCCAGCGCGCGCCGGATCGCCTTCCGCCTGTCGAGCTCGATGCTGGTCCGTGAGAGATCCGAGCCAGCCTCGACCTCCCTGGCTATCTTCCCAGGGTCCTCCGAGTACGCATCGTCCGTCGTAATGAGGCTCATGTCGGCGAGAAGGGAGGCTACCCTGCCCATCTTGGGCCGCTTCGCTCTATCCCTCTCTCCTGCCGCCCCGAACACGCATATAACCCGCCCCCTGCTGCCGTCTGGTCCACCGGCTACCCCTCTGGCCACCCGCAGGACAGCATCCAGCCCGACGTCGGTGTGGGCGTAGTCTACGACTACCTCGAACCCGTACTCACCGGCCGCCGCGATCCGCTCGAAGCGTCCTGGAACCTGTCCCATCCTTCGCACCGCACGGCTTACCGCCCCTTCATCCGTCCCGACGGCGAGCGCGAGGGAGGCGGCCCCGGCGACGTTGAGCACGTTGTAAGGGCCTAGCAGCGGCGTCTGGAGCTCAAGGACGCCCTCGTGATGGTGGAGCGCGAAGCCCGTCCCTCTCCGCGTCGTCTCGACCCCGGCGATTCTGTAATCCGCGCCGGCCGTGCTGCCGAAGGTGCTCACGTCTTCCACCTCGGCGGCCAGCCGCCTTCCGTACACATCATCGGCGTTGGCGAGCCTCGGACCTTCCGTCATGTAGAAGAGCCCCCGCTTGGCCGCGTAGTAGTCCTCCATCGAGCCGTGGAGGTCGAGATGATCCCTGGTCAGGTTCGTGAAGATCGCGCCCGCAAAACGCGTCCCCGCGACACGCCTCAAGGATAATCCGTGCGAGGAGACCTCCATAACGACCCTTCGGACGCCCGACTCGAGCATCGAGGCGAGCGTCCCCTGCACCTCTGTGGCCTCGGGGGTGGTCCGTACCGACCGGTGGCGCTCGCCACCGGAGATGGTCTCGGCGGTCGTCATTAGCCCGCACTCGTCCTGGCCGTATGCGCCGGCGAGTATCGCATGCAGGGCGTAGGAGGTCGTGGTCTTGCCGTTGGTGCCAGTAACGCCGTAGACCTGCATACTCCTCGAAGGGTCGCCGTTGACCTCCCTCGCCAGCACCGCCAGAGAGCCCCGCGCATCCGCCACGACCGCGGTAGGGACCCCGGGAACGTCACGCTCGGCCACGACGAGAGAGGCCCCACGGCGGAAGGCCTCGGGCGCGAACTCCGTCCCGTCGCGCTTGAAGCCAGGGACCGCGACGAAGGCGAAGCCAGGCTCGGCGCAGCGGGAATCGTGCGTCACGCCGCCGACGCCCCGCACACCGGAAGGAACCTCCGTCCCGAGAACCTCGGTAAGCTTTGCCCGGTCCAGGATCACAGCCCTAGTGTAGCAAGAGCCATAATGGTAACGCTCCGTAAAGGCTCTCGAGGAAACACGCCCCGCCGAAACATCGCTGAAATATCGCTGAAACTGCGCCGAAACACACCACGGTTTTCCGGAAGCGGAAATGTGGTAAAAGAAGACACAGGAAATAGGGCCAGAATAACGGTGACTCACCATATATGGTGTGCTACCCTACGCGGGTCATTTTTTACAGGGATTTCACAATTGCGTCGATGTGTGTCCGGCTGCTGGCAGTCGGTTTACAGAGGCGCAGGAGAGGAGATAAATGGCGACCCAGAACTCCATGATGCTGGCGGAGCGGACTGACGATCTCCTGAATCGGGGGCGAAGTCAGGGCTTTCTCAGCACAGAGGAGGTCGCCAATCTCTTGCAGGAGGGGGATCTCTCGGCGGCGGAGGTGGAGGAGTTCTACGCCACGCTGGAGGAAGAAGAGATATCTATCGTGGATAGCGAGGCGGCCGAGGCCGGGGGTAGCCGGACGGCGGCAGTTACAGCCGTCCACGTCTCTGAAGCCCCTGCGGTCCAGATCGCCCACGCCGTAGCAACGGGAGATTCGATCAGGATGTACCTGGCCGAGATAGGGAGGGTGCCCCTCCTTACCCACGCTGACGAGATACGGCTCGCCAAGGGTATAGCCCGCGGGTGCAAGAGGTCCAAGGACCGTCTCGTCGAGGCCAACCTGAGGCTCGTGGTCTCCATCGCAAAGAAGTACCGTAACCGTGGCGTCTCGTTTCTCGACCTGATCCAGGAGGGCAACCTCGGGCTCATAAGGGCGGCAGAGAAGTTCGACCACTCCAAAGGCTACAAGTTCTCGACGTACGCGACGTGGTGGATCCGTCAGGCCATAACCCGCGCCATCGCGGACAAGGGGCGGACCATCCGCATCCCCGTCCACATGGTCGAGAAGGTCAACAAGTACCACAGGACCCACAGGCGCATGATCCAAACCCTCGGACGCGAGCCTTCAGAGGAGGAGATCGCATTCGAGCTTGGCGTTTTCGTCGCCGAGATTCAGCGGCTGCAGGAGATCAGCCAGAGATCCATAAGCCTCGCCACCCCCGTTGGCGACGACGACTCCTCCGAGCTCGGCGACTTCCTGGAGGACGCCGGCTCCGTAACCCCCACTGACGCCGTCTCGGAGTCGCTGTTGAAGGCCCATCTGAGGGAGGCGCTCGACGAGCTACCCGAGAGGGAGCGCCAGATCATCGAGCTCCGGTTCGGTATGAAGGACGACCGTCCACGCACCCTCGAAGAGGTCGGCCGTGAGTTCGACATCACGCGCGAGCGGGTCCGCCAGATCCAGATGAAGACCCTGAACCTGCTTCGTGAGCAGCGCCGGACCCAGAACCTGCGCGAGTACCTCAACTAGAGTACCTC
>Ga0136610_1000800_pt1 | contig 10125 bp, 11 predicted proteins | sample AntDrymUQ1342206_2_FD_104804 | JGI IMG/M metagenome (GOLD analysis project Ga0136610, IMG submission 104804) | Polar desert sand microbial communities from Dry Valleys, Antarctica - metaG UQ134 (22.06) | ecosystem: Environmental > Terrestrial > Soil > Desert | place: Antarctica: Dry Valley...
AGGAACCGATCGACACCGCCGCCTCCGCCCGTGACCGAGAGCGTGTCTCCATCCGCTTCGCCGACGATGCTGTGGCTGCGAGGATCGAGCCCGATCGAAGCGACTAACAACACTCCTGAGAACTACGAGACCGCGGTCGCGCGGCTCGAGGTGATCATCGCCCGACTCGATTCCGGCGAAGCGGAGCTGCGCGAGACGCTGGCGCTGTGCACCGAGGCCAAGGGCCTGATCCAGTTCTGCAAGGCCGAGCTCGACGCCGTCTCCGGCGAGCTCACCGAGCTCAACCTCGACGAGCTGGTCTCGGACCTCGAGCGCCCCGACGCACCGCGCGCCTGATCTAGGATCGCGCCCCATGCACGCCGCCCGCGCCTGGTTCAAGCGCCACCCGGTCGCCGTCACCGTGATCGGCACGCTGACCGTCGCCGTCGCCCTGGTGATCGGGCTCTGGGACAAGCGCGAGGACTTCACCGCGGCGCTCGGCGAGACGCCGCTGTGGCTGATCGGCGCCGCCGCCGGGCTCCAGGTGATCTGGCTGATCGCCCGCAGCGAGGCCTGGCACGTCTGCGTCGGCGCCGCCGGCGGCGAGGTCGACCGCCGCCGCCTCTACCGCGCCTCCGCGATCGGCTACCTCGGCAACCTCTTCAACAGCCACTTCGGCATGGGGGTGCGGATCGCCGCGCTGCGGCGCTCGGCGCCGCGCGACAGCCCGCCGATCGCCACCCTGATCACCGCGGAGATGCCGATCATCGTGATCGAGATCGTGCTCGCGGCGATCTGCTCGTTCACCCTGATCGCCCCCCTCGACGTCCCCTGGTGGGCGCCGGTGGGCTTCTTCGCCGTCGCCCTGGCGATCATCGCCGGCTTCGCCAGGCTCGCTCACCGAAAGCGCCACGGCTTCTGGGCCGGGCTCGAGGTGATCCGCGGACTCGGCAGCCGCAACAGGATCATCGCCCTGGTCATCTTCGCCACCGGGTCCCAGGTCTTCCGCAACTGGGTGGTGCTGCAGGGCCTCGGCGTCGACATCTCGGTCTTCGACTCGATCGCCCTGCTGATCGCCGCCGCCGCCATAGGTTTGTTGCCCGTGGGGCCGACCCTGGGAGTGACGACCTCCATCCTCATCCTCGGGTCCAACGGGGTCGCTGTGGCCGCGGCGGCGGGGGCGCTGCTGACCGCGACCGGCGCCCTCGGCGCCCTGATCTTCGCCGCCTGGGCGCTGGTCGACCGGATGCGCAAGGCGCCCGACGAGCCCGACCCGCTGCCGGCGCTCACCCATCCCGAGGCCGCGCCGATCCCGGCGGTGGTGCCGGCCGAGTACCTCTAGCCAGGCCTGACAGTCTGACCTGAAACGCAAGACGAGCCGCCGGGCGATCAGTGCCCGGCGGCTCCTCTGCGTAACGGCTGCCTAGGAGCTGGAGCTGCCGTTCGGGCTCTTGCTCGATGACCTCGAGCTCTTGCTCTTGGTCGTGGTGGCGGACTTACTGGTGCTCGCTGCCTTCGAGGAGTTGCTTCCGGACTTGCGCTTCTCCTTGGTCTTGGCGGTGGCCTTCTCGAGGCGCTTGGCCTCGTCGGCGGCCGTCAGAGCCGCCTCCTTGACCTCGAGCGCCTCCGACTTGGTCTGGAGCTGGTCGAGCTTCCCGAGCTTCGCCTTCTCCTCGACCTTGGCTGCCTTCTGCGACGCGGCCTTCTGGGCCGACTGCTTGCGGCTGCGCTCGGCCTTCACCGCCTGCGCCTTCTTCTGCTCGGCGGCCTGCTTGGCCTGCTCGCGCTTGCGCTTGGCGTCCTGCTCGGCCTGGCGGCTGCGCTCCGCGGCCTCGGCCTCGCGCCTCTCGGCGACGGCGCCGGCCTGCTCGACGCGCTCGTCGGCGCGCTCGCGCAGGTCGAGTGCCTGCTCGCGCTTGCCGGCGGCCTGACGTCGGCGCTGGGCGTCGTCCTTGAGCTCGGAATCGCCGAGCACGGTGCCGGCGGCGCCGCGGACGGCGGCGTCGGCGCGGTCAACCGCCACTCCGACCGAGGAGCTGACGCGGCCCCTGCGGGCGCCGAGCAGCATGTCGGCGGGGAGGCGGGCCAGTTTGAGGGTGCCGTCGACGGCTGCCCTGGGAATGCTCTTGAGGATCATGGGGTCTCCTTCGGGTCGATCGCGTCGGCCTGTGCCTCGGCCTGACGTGCTTCTTGTTCGAGCCGGACGGCTTCTCTCGCGGCGTCCTGCTCAGTCTGCTCAGCGGCCTGGGTGGACTGCTCGGCGCGTCGCTTCTCGGCGACCTTGGCCTGCTCGGCCTCGCTGATCTCGGCGCTCGCCTGCTGGGAGGCGCGCTGCTCGGCCTGCTCGCGGTCGCGCTCGGCCTCGGCCTCGCGCTTGCGCTCGGCGACCTCGTTCTCGAGGCGCTCGCGCTCGACCTCGGTCTCGGCCTTCTCGGCCTTGAGGTCGGCCTCGGCCTCGCGCTGGTCGGCCTCGGCGGCCGCCTTGGTGGCGTCGACATCGGCGTCGCCCTGCGCCTGCTGCAGGCGTCCTTCGCGGGCGAGGTCGTCGTTGCCGGTCGCCTCACCGGCGAGCTCCTTGGCCTTGCCGGCGACCTTGCCGAAGACTCCTCCGCTGGTTCGTTCGCTCTGCTCGGGATCAGTCATCTCATGCCTTTCGTTTCTGAACTTGGCGGCGCACCGTCTGGCGGCAACACCGGACCGCCGAGCTTCGCCCCCTGACGAATCTCGGCGGTCACCACGTTACATACCCGTAATAAGCCAGGTGAAGCACGCCTGTAGGTCAATCTCGGGGGGGAAGGATCTCAACGGCTGCGCCGCGGAACCGGGACGGAGAAGCCGAACTGCTCGGGCTCGACCGAGCGCACCAGCGGCACCCCGAGACGGCGCGCCAAGCGCCAGCTCCAGGCGTAGGGCCAGGGCACCGGCACCTCGGGCGAGAACCGGGTCTTGGTGCCGTTCTTGGACTCGACCTCGAGCTCGATCCGCGCGGTCGGGATCACCAGCCCCTCGGGATGGCCGATGCTGACCAGGCGAAGGCGCTTGGGCCCGCCACCGCCGCTGAGCTCGCGGATGCGACGGGCGGCGTCGCGGATGCGGAAGGGGTTGAGATAGCGCAGTCTGCTCACGGCTCCTCGAATACCCCGCCCGGGGGAGTGTCAATCTCGACCGTGGTGCCCTTCTCGCTAGCTTGCGCCGGGCGATGGCAAGCCTCTGGCAGCGGCTTCGAGCCGACCCTCCCGTCCCCGCCGATCCGAGCGAGCGGGCGGCGACGGTACGGCGGCTCAACATGATCGCGGTGATCGCGCTCGCCGACGCGGTCCTGCTCGGTTTCCTGCTGGCGGCCTCGTTCAGCGACAACCACGACCTCGTCTCGATCCTCGGTCCGATCCACGGGGTTGGCTTCGTCGCCCTGGTCGGCCTCTGCGTCAGCGGCGCCTCGGACGAGCGCTGGGGCTGGTGGTTCCCGGCGCTCGTCATCGTCACCCTGGGCCCGCCGGGCTCGCTGCTCGGCGACGCGCTGCTGCGCCGGCGGATCGCCGCGGCCTGAGCGGCGTCAGCGCACCTCGGCGGCCACCTCGCCTGAGCGGCGTCAGCGCCCGAGCGGCTTCCGCCTCAGCGGCCTCCTCGATTCGGTGTCTCGCCCCAGTGGCCTCCCGGATTCTGTGTAGTGACTACGTAGAAACCGGGATAGGCGTGAGGCGGATGCCTGTACCCCGTTCAGCGGCGGTGGCGCCGGGCCGCGGCTCAGAGCTTTGCCCGGGCGCGCGGGGCCGGGGTGGGCGACTCCGCCTGGCCGCTGACCCGCGGGGCGTAAAGCGCCACCGGCTCGTCGATCCCGCGCAGCTCGGTCTTGCCGCGGCTCTCGACCTCGAACTGGTGCGAGAGCCGCTTCCAGGTGTCGGCGGTGATCAGGATGTTGTCGTTGGTCTCGCGGGTGCGGGCCTCGACCCGGGCGGCGATGTTGACGGCGCCGCCGATCACCGAGAAGTTGAGCCGCCCGGCGCCGCCGACGGCGCCCGCGATCACCGTCCCGGTGTTGACGCCGACGCCGACCCGCAGCTGGCCCGCCTGCCCCTGCTCGTTGACCGCGGTGCCGATCTCGCAGGCGGCGCGGACGGCGCGGTCGGCGTGGTCGAGGAAGGGCTCGGGCGCGCCGAACACCGCCAGCAGGCCATCGCCCTCGAACTTGTCGATGTGGCCGCCCTGGCGGGCGATGATCGGGACGATCACCTCGAACAGCCCGTTGAGCGCGGCGACCACCTGCTGCGCGCCGGCGCCCGCGGCGAACTCGGTGAAGTCGCGGACGTCGCAGAAGAGGATCGAGACCTCGACCTCGACCCCCTCCTCGGTGAAGCCGTCGGAGAGGATGTACTCGGCGACCTCCTTGTCGAGGTAGGTGCCGAAGGCCTCGCGGATGCGCTCGCGCTCGGCCAGCCCCTTGACCATCAGGTTGAAGCTGGCGGCGAGGTCGCCGAGCTCGTCGCCGGTGGTGACCGGCACGGAGACGCCGAAGTCGCCCTCGCGGACCCGCCTGACCGCGTGCTCGAGGTCGTTCAACGGGCGCAGGATCGACTTCGAGAACAAGACGGTGAGCTCGAGTGAGATCGTCGTCGCCACCAGCAGCGCGACCATCACGTCGAGGCCGAGGTTGGCGCCGCCGCCGCCGTCGGAGGTGAGCGCAGCGACCACCAGGCCGGTGACCAGGTTGATCATCGGCAGCGCCACCAGCAGCCGGGTGCGCAGGGGGATCGCCCAGAAGTCGGCGGAGGTCCGCGGGGTCAGGTTGGCGTCGAGGTCGAGCAGCAGCGGCCGCATCCCCGCCTCGATCACGAGGTAATGGAGCATCGCCGCGTAACCCATGGCGACCACCGCACCCGCCGCCAACGGGACGATCGCCAGCCACTCGAGGTCGAGGACGACGATCCCGGCGATGCAGGTCGGGATCACCGAGACGATCACGGGGATCGGCAGCCCGCGCTTGATCAGCGACAGCGGCAGCCCGATCGCGGCGTTCCAGGCCCGTTGGGTCGACTCCGGGCCGCGGTCGCCGTCGAGCCAGCGACGCAATGGCCGCAGGCGCGGCAGCAGGCGCAGCACCGTGGCGACGATCGCGAGCTCGGTCAGCACCAGGGCGATCCCGAGCACGATCAGGTACTGGGAGAGCGAGCCCTCGTAATAGAAGGAGAAGAGGGCGAGGGTGCCGGCGACGATGAACAGCGCCGTCTGCAGCTCGACGGCGAGGAAGACCAGCGGGTACCGGCCTCCGAGCCGCTTGTAGAGGAACGCCATTGCCCCTACGACCATGAACGGATCTTCCCACTCATAGGGGTCTGTTGTGTGACCGAGAAGGCGATGGCACGCACCAAGCAGGCCTCAAGGTCGTGCCCGGCCTGCCCGATGAGGGAACCAATGGTCGAATCACCCGCGCCCACCCTGGTAAACGGAGGCTTCCCGGAGCCACCGCTGAGCGAACCCGTGATCATCGTCTCCGCGGTCCACGGCGCCTGCGGCAACCCCACCGGCATCCGCCTTCCCACCTATGTGCCCGTGCGAGCGGTGCGGCGCATGCACTGCCCGACCTGCAACGTCGCTTTCGACGCCGGGCAGGTCGAGGAGCTCGGGTTGATGGCCCCGGAGGCCAGGCAGGCGGTCGCCGCCGCGGTTGCGGCCGCCGCTCCCACGGCTGCGCCGAGAGCGCGGACGAGGCGCCGGCGCCCGGCCCCGAAGCTCAAGCTCCCCGCCTTCGACCCCCAGGGGCGCGCCTGGCAGTACGCCAGCGTTCCGCTCGGTGCCCTCGCCGTGGTTGCCGCCCTCGCCCTGCTCCAGGGCGGTGACGAGCGCTCGCCGGCGACCCAGGCCGTGCTGCAGTCGGCCGCCGCCAGCGAGCTCGCCGCGGAGTCAGAGGCGGCCACCGACGCGGAGGAGACCGCCGACGCCGCTGCAGCCGGCGCGGCCAGCGGCGCCGACCTCGCCTCGAAGCCGGCGAAGAACACCAAGCTTGTCCGTGGCTCCACCTACTCGCTGGCGCTGCCGGCGGGCTGGGAGCGGGTCGCCCCCGTCGGCGGCGCCACCTTCGCCGCCGCCGCCCCCGGCGGCGAGGCCGACGTCCAGCTCTGGATCGACGAGGACCCCGAGCTCGACTTCCCCACCTTCATCAGCCAGTCGATGACCCAGCTCGAGGCGCTTGCCGGCTCCGCCCAGATGATCGAGCGGATCCCGGCGCCGACCCCCGAGGCGACCATCGTCAGGCTCGCGGCCGACGCCCCGGCCGACCAGCCCAGCTACGAGGTCACGCTGCGGGTCGCCGGGCCGTATCGCTACTACCTCGCCTCGAGCGTGCAGCCCGACGCCTCGGCCGCGGCGCGCGAGGGCGCGGACCTGGTCGCCGGCTCCTTCACCCCCGAGCTGGGGGGCTAGCCGTGCTGGTCCGTCGTCGAGCCCTCGGATTGGCCATGCTCGCGCTGGCGGCGCCGCTGCCGGCGTTCGCGATCTCGGAGCTGGCGCCGACCAGCGAGGGCCAGGTCGCCCAGCTCTCGGTCACCACCTCGCTCGAATCTTGTGGCGTGCTCGAGACCGCGCTGGTCTGCACCCTGAACGTCTCCTTCGAGGCCCTCCCCGCGGCCACCGGCTACTCGGCGTCGGTGACCCGAGCCGACGGCTCCGTGATCGACACCGGCGCGATCAGTCCCGGCGGCAGCTCGATCCACGTCCCCTACGTCGGTTCCGGCACCTACTCGGTCCGGGTCACCGCCTACGGCGATCCCGAGCCGGTCGCGGTGACCGGGGACGAGGTCGAGCCCGAGGTGATCGCGACCGACGTCGGCGAGGCCAGCGCCGAGGGCGGCCGCGACGACCAGGAGGTGCGCGAGCTCGATGCCGGCAGCGCCGTCACGGTCGAGAGCGATGCCGGCCCGCGCGACGACCTTCCGCCCCTCCCGGCCGAGGACGCCGCCGAGCCTGAGCCGGCGCCCGAATGCGCCGAGGCCGCCGCTGCCCTGGAAGCGCTGCCGCGGCTGCCCGAGCTGCCGCCGGAAGACCTCGACCCGAACAACCCCGACGAGGACGCCGACACGATCCTCGACGAGCAGGAGCGGATCGACTACGAGGCCGCGGTCGTCGCCAACGACGAGGCCGTCGCGCAGATTCAGGCCTCGGTCCCCGCGGACTGCTGATCCGGGCACTACGATCGCCCGGCCCGGGTAGCCAAACTGGTAAAGGCCGCGGTCTTAAAAGCCGCTGCTCGCAAGAGCGTTGCGGGTTCGAGTCCCGCCCCGGGCACACTTAGTCCAGGCGCAACATCTTGCCTGTTACCGTGTTTCCGAGGGGGTAGCGCGCAGCACCGGTAGATGGAGGCCTCGACACTCACCCACGCCAGTCGTGGTGGCCTACTCGGTCGCCGGTCGCCCCTGCTCAAGCTGCAGGGGGACGAGCGCCTGGTGGCGATGATCCGCGGCGGTCACGAACGTGCCTTCGAGGTCTTGTTCGAGCGCTACAACTCGCGCCTGCTCGCCTTCTGCAGGCACATGCTGCGCTCGACCGAGGATGCCGAGGACGTGCTCCAGGAGGTCTTCGTCAAGGCGCACGGGGCGATGCTCGCCGACGAGCGCCCGATCAACGTGCGCCCCTGGCTCTACCGGATCGCCCGCAACCGCTGCCTCAACCACCTCCGCAAGCCGGTTCCCGACGGCCAGGACTCGATGGACGTGATGGTCGGCGAGAACGGGGTCACCACCGCCGACCGGGTGCAGAAGCGCGAGGACTTCCGCGCCCTGGTCGCCGACGTCCAGGACCTGCCCGAGACCCAGCGGACCGCGCTGCTGCTGCGCGAGCTCGACGCGCTCTCCTACGAGGAGATCGCCGTCGCCATGGATACGACGGTGCCGGCCGTCAAGTCGCTACTGGTGCGGGCGCGGATGTCGCTTGCCGAGGCGACCCACTCGCGCCAGCTCACCTGCGGCGAGGTCCGGCTCGAGCTCGCCGAGGCGGCCGAGGGGCTGCGCAAGGCCACCGGCCCGGCGCGCCACCACATCAAGCGCTGCGATCCCTGCCGCGCCTACCGCACCGAGCTTCGCTCGAACACCAAGGCGCTGGCGTCGCTGGCGCCGATCGGCCCGCTGGCGCTGATCCATCACTTCTTGATCGGCAAGCTCTCGGGCGGCGGCGGGGGCACCGCGGCCGGGGGCTCCGCTGTCGCCGGAGGCACCGCCGCCGGAACCGGTGCCGTGGCCACCGCCGGCGCGGGAGCCGGAACCGGAGCCGCAGCAGCGGTCGCCGGCGGAGGCGGTGGCATGTTTGCCGGTGGGACCGCGGCAGCGGGCGGAGTCGGCGGCGCGATCGGCGCCAAGGCCGCCGCCACCGCGGCGACCGCGGCCCTGCTGACCGCCGGTGCGGTCGAGGTGCGCAGCATCTACGGCGACAGGCCCGTCGACATCGCCGCGAAGAAAGCGGTCGTCTCGAAGCCGCCTGCGCGCCAGAGCGGCGGTCTCGCCGCCGAGCCCCCGACGATCGACGTGGTCGCCACCAGCGCCACCGCGGTCCCGGCGATCGAGCAGGCGGTGGAGCCGGGGCCGACCGAGGAGACCGCGGCCTCCGAGCAGGCCACAACCCCCGCCGAGGAGCCGAAGCTGGCGGCGGCGCCGCTCGCGGACGAGCTCGCCGCCGCTCCGCCGACCCTGGTCGATCAGCTTCAGCAGGGAGTGGTCGGACCCCCGGCCGCCTCCGACAGCGTCGTCGGTGACCCCGAGGGCGGGGCCGGCGGCTCCGCAGTAGTGGCCCAGCCCACTCCGGCGTCGCCCCCAGCGAGCTCGACCCCGCCACCCAGCCAACCTCCCGCCAGCGGCGAGTCGTCGACCACACCGGCCCACCCGACGCCCGTCGAGGCAGCCCCGGAGCCGGCCACGCCGGCTGCGGACCCGGTCACGCCGGCCCCGGGACCGCCCCCCGCGAGCTAGGGCCCGGCGCGCACCTCAGTCGCCGGCGCCGCTCAGCCAACCGGCTCGAGCGGCAGCCGCGCTCGCCCGATCGTGCCCTTGGGGCTGCTCTCGAGCTCGAACGTCCCACCCGCCTGCTGCACCCGCTCGGTCACCGAGGCAAGCCCGATATGACCCTGCGAAAGGGCATGCTCGCGCCGCCCCGGCTCCATCCCGGTGCCGTTGTCGGCGATCTCGAGCGAGACGCAGTCGGGGGTGAGCCCGAGCGCCACCGTGACCCGGTCGGCCTTGGCATGGCGAGCGGCGTTGGTGAGCAGCTCGCGGGCGACCGCGAGCACGACCTCGGTGTGGACGTCGACGGCGCTGGGGTCGAGCTCGATCTCGACCTCGAAGCCGCCCTGGCGCTCGGCCTGGCGGGCGACGGCGCCGAGCGCCTGCTCGAGTCCGCCCTGCTCGAGGGTCACCGGGTGCAGGGTCAGCAGCGCCTCGCGCAGGCGCGCGATCGCAGCGCCGACCACCTCGTGGGCCCGCTGCACCTGGACCCGCCCGGGGGCGGCCTCGATCAGCTCCTGGTGGGCGGCCAGCAGCGTTTGCAGCGAGTCGTCATGGATCAGCTGGGCAATCCGGCGGCGGCCGCTGTCCTCGGCCTCGACCACCTGGGCGACGAGTTGCCGGCAGGTGTCGAGCTCGGAGCGAAGCCGGTGGTTCTCGGCGCGAAGCTCCTCGAGCTCGCTCACTCGAGCATGCCGCGCCGCATCCCCTCGGCAACGGCGGCGGCACGGTCGGAGACCCCGAGCTTCTCGTAAAGCGAGTGCAGGTGGCTTTTCACCGTCGTGGTCGAGAGGTGGATCTGCTTGCCGATGGCTGGGGCCGAGAGGCCCTCGGCGACGAGCCGCAGGACCTCCTGCTCGCGGCCGGTCAGCTGTGGCCGCCCGCCGCTGCGCTCGCGCTCCTGGATCTGCTGCGCGAGCCCGGCCTGGGCCTCGGCGGCAAGCGCGGTGCCTCCGCGGGCGATCGTGATGATCGCCTCGCAGACCTCCTGGCGCGAGGAGTCCTTGGAGAGGTAGCCGCGGGCGCCCGCGGCTACCGTCTTGTAGGCCAGCTCGGGCTCCATGAAGGCGGAGATGAAGAGCACCTCGGTCTCGACCCCGTCGCGGCGCATCGCCGAGAGCACCTGGGTGCCGTCGAGGCCCGGCATGCGGATGTCGAGGACAGC
>Ga0136610_1000804_pt1 | contig 10108 bp, 11 predicted proteins | sample AntDrymUQ1342206_2_FD_104804 | JGI IMG/M metagenome (GOLD analysis project Ga0136610, IMG submission 104804) | Polar desert sand microbial communities from Dry Valleys, Antarctica - metaG UQ134 (22.06) | ecosystem: Environmental > Terrestrial > Soil > Desert | place: Antarctica: Dry Valley...
AGGACCGGTGCGCCGGTGGCCCTTGGCTTCGGGATCGGCTCGGCCGGGGCCGCCGTCGAGGCCGCAGAGGAGGCCGACGGGATCATCATCGGAAGCAAGCTCATGCGGCTCGTCGAAGAAGGTGGGGCGGAGCGGGCAGGAGGGTGGTTGCGCGAGGTGCGCGAGGCACTCTCCGGGCTCGTCGAGGCGGGGGACTAGGCATCAGGAACTGGCTCAGCAAGCGCAGGGAGTACTCGAGGAGCGCGCCGGAGACCGAGAGCGGCGTCGGCCCGATGGACCCCGTTTTCACCAAGTGCGAGAAGTGCGGGCAGCCGATCTACGAGAAGGACCTCAGGGCGCGCTTCAACGTCTGTCCCAACTGCGAGTTCCACTACCCGCTCTCGGCTCCGGAGAGGATAAGACTTCTCACCGACACAGGCAGCTTCGAAGAGCGGGACGGGGGTCTTTTCGCCGACGATCCCCTCGGGTTCGAGGATTACCGCCAGAGGCTGGAGAAGGCGCGCGCAAAGACGGGGCTCGATGACGCCATCCTGAGCGGGATCGGCGCCATAGGGGGGAGGCAGGTGGCGCTCGCCGCGCTCGACTTCCGGTTTATCGGGGGTTCGATGGGTAGCGTTGTCGGTGAGAAGGTCGCGAGGACCATCGAGATTGCCGGCGCGGAGGAGCTGCCGCTCGTTGTCGTATCCGCCTCGGGAGGGGCGCGGATGTTCGAGGGCGTCTACTCGCTCATGCAGATGGCGAAGACCAGCGTCGCACTCTCGCGCTACGTCGAGGGATCCTGGCCCTACGTCTCTGTCCTGACAGATCCCACCTTCGGGGGTGTGACGGCCTCGTTCGCGACGGCGGCCGACGTGGTCCTTGCCGAGCCTGGGGCCAGGATCGGGTTCACCGGCGCGCGGGTCATCGAGCAGACGACCCGCGAGAGGCTGCCCGAGGGTTTCCAGACAGCGGAGTTTCAGAGGGAGCACGGGATGGTCGACCGTATAGTGCACCGTCTCAGCTTGAAGGGAGACCTCGAACGGCTGTTGGGGTTCCTGCCGTGATCCTCGACTTCGAACGCCCGATCAAAGACTTCGAGGAACGCATCGCGGAGCTCAGGCGGCTCGCCGGCCCGAGCGCAGAGCTGCGGGGGGAGATCTCCCGGCTCGAAGAGGCCCTCGACGCGGCCAGAAGGCGCATCTACTCCAACCTCTCCCCGTACCAGCGCGTGCAGGTGGCCCGCCACCCCGAGCGTCCGAACTTCAGTGCCTACCGCGACGCCCTGGCCGACGATTTCTACGAGCTCTCCGGCGACCGGTTCTTTGGGGACGACCCTGCCGTGCGAGGCGGACTCGCCAGGATCGGGGACCACAATGTCGTCCTCCTGGGCCACGATAAAGGAACGGACGTGGACAGCAGGGTGAAGGGCAACTTCGGGATGGCCCACCCCGAGGGCTACCGTAAGGTAAAGCGCTTCTACGAGCTCGCCGCGAGGTTCGGACTGCCCGTGGTAATGCTTGTGGACACGCCTGGTGCTTTTGCTGGGAGAGGCGCGGAGGAGCGGGGACAGGCGTGGGCCATCTCTGCCGATCTCATGACGCTGGCCAGGATACCGGTGCCTGTCGTCTCTGCCATCATCGGCGAGGGCTGCTCAGGTGGAGCGCTCGCCATGTGCGCCACAGACTACGTCGGCATGCTCGAGAACTCCTACCTCTCCGTCATAGCGCCCGAGGCGTGCGCCTCGATCATCTTCCGCGATCCCGGCCGGGCAGCCGAAGCCGCCGAAGCGCTCAAGCTCACGGCGGCGGACATGAAGGGACGCGGGATCGTCGATGAGGTCATCCCCGAGCCCCTCGGCGGCGCCCACAACGACCCCGCCTCGACTATCGAGGCCGTGGGCAAGTCACTGAACCGGGTGCTCACCGGCCTATCGGACACCGATCTCGAGACCCTGCGCGAAGTCCGCTACCAACGCTACCGGCGCATCGGCGCCCACGCCTCAGAGAACGGCCAGGCCGGCTAGATACTCTACTCCCTGAGGAAGGTCGTCAACTCGTGCGCGGTCTCTTCGGGGCGTTCCTCGGCCAGGAAATGGCCGGTGTCGAGGGATCTTCCCCTTACGTCGTTCGCGTACTCGCGCCAGACAGCCTCAACGTCGTAGATTCTCTCCACCACGCCACGTCCGCCCCAGAGGGCAAGAAGCGGACATTCCACCTTGCGACCTTCGTCCAGGTCAGCATCGTCGTGCACGAGGTCGATGGATGCTGCGGCCCTGTAGTCCTCGCAGCTGGCGTGGATCATGGCGTCGTCGAAGCAGCGTTCGTACTCGGCCAGGACCTCGGGCGCGAACGTCTCCAGGCTCGTGCCCCAGCCGCCGAGCTTCTTGTGCAGGTAGTAAGAGGGTTCGGCCCCGATCAGAGTCTCAGGCAGGTCGTAGGGCTGGATCAAGAAGAACCAATGATAGTAGGCTGTCGCCAGATCCTTGCCCACTGTACCGAAGACGTGGCGGGTCGGCACTATATCGAGCACGGCGAGCTTCGTGACACGGTCCGGGTAGTCAAGCGCCATCCTGTGCCCGACCCTGCCCCCCCTGTCGTGCCCGATCACAGCGAAAGTATCGAAGCCCAGAGACTCCATGACCGCGGCCTGATCCCCGGCCATCGCGCGCTTGGAGTACGTCGAGTGATCCTCGTCTCCGAAAGGTTTGGAACTGTCGCCGTATCCCCGCAGGTCCGACGCCACGACCGTAAACTCCTCTGCCAGCCGCGGTGCCACCAGGTGCCACATCGCGTGGGTCTGCGGATTGCCGTGGAGGAGCAAGACCGGGGGTCCATCACCCCCGCGGACCAGCTCTATCTCGGCGCCAGGGGTCTCTACCCGCGACCTCTCGAACATAGCCCTACCTATCCGAAGAAGGTGTGGAGGTCCTGGTACAGATCGTCGGGGACGGTCTTGGTCTCCTCGGTGGCCTCCGAGAGGTCGACGGTCACGATCTCGTTCCCTCTGAGCGCGACCATCTGTCCCCATTCGCCGCCCTTCACGGCCTCGGCGGCCCTGAGACCGTAGCGGGTGCTCAGGATGCGGTCGAATGCTGTCGGCGTTCCCCCACGCTGCAGGTGCCCGAGGACCACGTGGCGCGTCTCGATGCCCGTGCGCTCTTCGATCTCCCCCGCCAGCGTCTCGGCGATGCCGCCCAGCCTCACGTGGCCGAACTCGTCGGTCTCCGCATTCTGGGTCATGAACTCTTCAGAGAGGGTCACGCCTTCGCTCACGGCTACCAGGCCCCATTTTTCGCCGTTCTCGGCGCGTTTCTCGAAGATATTCGCTATCTGGTCAAGGTCGGGTTCGACCTCGGGGATCAGGGTGACGTTCGCCGCGGAGGCAAGGCCCGCGCCCCAGGTGATCCAACCAGCGTGCCGCCCCATCACCTCGACGACGACGACCCGTTCGTGGCTCTTCGCCGTGGTCCTGAGCTTGTCTATGGCGTCCGTAGCGATGGAGACGGCGGTGTCGTAGCCGAAGGTCGTATCGGTCGCCGATAGGTCGTTGTCTATGGTCTTGGGGCACCCCACGACCTGCACCCCGAAGTCGTCGTAGAGCCGCTTGGCCACACCAAGGGTGTCGTCGCCGCCTATGGCGACTAGGGCGTCAACGCCGAACTCCTCCATCTGCCTGACGACCTTCTCGGCGTCGCCCTCGTTCTTGTAGGGGTTCGTGCGCGAGGAGCCGAGGATCGTACCGCCCTCCTGCAAGATGTAGCGTACGTCGTCCACGCCGAGGGGCATGACCGTGTCGGACTCGGGCTCGAGCAATGACTTCCAGCCGCGCTTGAGGCCGATTACCTCGTAGCCGTAGTCTTCGACGCACTTCGTCGTGACGGCCCGGATCACACCGTTCAACCCAGGCGCGTCCCCGCCTCCGGTCAGCATCCCCACCCTGCGTACCTCGGCCATAGGATTCCTCCTTCTTCGAGCGTGCGAAAAAGTCAGTCTAGCAAACCCGACGTTCGGAAGTTCTCGCCGGTAGCCAGGCCGTCTGCGCGCCGAGAAGGGCGGGGATCAGGCAAGCACGGCGTCCACTGGAGCAGCGGGGCCGCCATCCGCGCCCGAGAGGCGGGGTTCGACGGAGAAGGTTTGTAGCACGGCCTGAAAGACGCCGTGCGGTTCCCTAAAATCTATCCTCATGGTACGTGTACTTTTCGTCTGCATGGGAAACATCTGCCGAAGCCCGATCTCGCAGGGCGTCTTCGAGAACGTCCTGCGGCGCGAGGGACTCGAGGAAGAAGTCTTCGTGGACTCGGCAGGGACCGGCAACTGGCACGTCGGCTCCCCGCCTGATACGAGGGCGCAGCACAGCGCAGGCCTCAGGGGCCTGGACCTCGGCGCCCAGCGGGCGCGCCAGATCTCACCCGAGGACTGCGACGACTTCGACTATGTCCTCACTATGGACGAGGAGAACTACAGGGTGGTCTCAGCCCTCTGCGGGGGGAGCGCCGTGGTGCGGCCCTTCCTGGATTTCTCGGCCACCTTGTCCGAGCGTGAGGTGCCCGATCCATATTCCGGCGGCCCCAATGAGTTCGAGCATGTCCTGGATCTGGTCGAAGAGGCATCCGAGGGTCTCCTCGATGACATCCGAGAGCGGCACCTGAAGTAACGTGGCTGAGAGGATCGTCGCCGAAGGTGTCGAAGCGCATCTCGGAGACCGGATGCTCTCCGTACGTCCGCTCGGAGGTGGCTGCATCGGGGAGGTGTACAGGGCGGAGCTGGAGGACGGTACCCCGCTCGTCGCCAAGGTAGATCGGGAGGGCGAGTCGCACCTGGAGCGTGAGGCGTACATGCTCCGCTACCTGCGGAAGAAGAGCGATCTCCCCGTCCCCGAGGTCTACCACGGCTCCGAGACGCTGCTCCTGATGGAGTTTGTCGAAGGCAGCAGCCACTTCTCGAAAGAGGCCGAGCACCACGCCGCAGAGCTCCTGGCAGCGCTGCACGACATTACCTCCGACACCTTCGGCCACGAGCGGGACACACTTATAGGTAGCCTGAACCAGCCCAACCCTCCGACCGCGAGCTGGACAGAGTTCTTCAGGGAGCAGAGACTGATGTACATAGCGAGCGTCGCCCACGAGGCGGGTCGTCTACCGGCGGAGGACCTGCTTCGGGTGGAGCGGTTGTCGGAGAAGCTCGATGAGCTCATCGGGGAGCCCAACCCTCCGGCGCTCATCCACGGCGATGTCTGGAGCGCCAACGTGCTCGCACGAGGAAGTCGCATAACTGCGTTCCTGGACCCCGCCATCTACTACGCCAACCCGGAGATCGAACTCGCCTTCATCAGCCTCTTCGACTCCTTCGGCAACGACTTTCTGAAGCGCTACGCGGAGATACGGGGCATAGATACAGCCTTCCTCGAGACGCGCCGGGACCTGTACAACCTCTACCCGCTGCTGGTCCACACCTATTACTTCGGAGGCGGGTACCTGGATTCGGTAAGAAATATTCTGGGGCGGTTCGGCGTATGAGCTCTCTTACTTCTTCTTGGCGACGTACAGCGTGGTCAAGTAGCCCTTGACGATGCAGCCGCCGAACCTCGTGTCGATGAGGTCGGCGATGCCGCGGAAGAGTCGCTCGCGGGTATCGTCGCGTAGGCTCCTGTGCCCTGAGTAGGTGTTCAGGACACGCAGATAGCCCCTGGAATCGTAGGTTTCGTCCCAGCGGTAATGGCGGGTGATGATCCTGTCGAAATGACCTGAGTTCTGGATCTCCTCCTTCCTGTCAGGGACTTCGTCGGGCTGAGGAAGCCCCTTGTAGTCTTTCGGACCGACGATCTCCGGCGCTTCGCGCTCGTAGATCCTTTGCGCGGCTTCGAAGAAGCCTCCGCCCGCGTCGCTTTGGACGTGAACGTTCCAGAACAGGGCGAGCGACCGTCCCTCTCTGAGGGACCTGGCGACTTTGGGATAGGCGACGGCGGGGTCGAGCCAGTGGAAGGCGGTCGCCGAGATCGCGAGATCGAAGGCTTTCTCTTGCAAGGTCCACTCTTCGAAGGCTCCGGTACGCACCTCTGTTTGCGGGTATCCTTCCAGGTTGCGGCGGGCTACCGCTGCCATGTTTTCGCCGAGCTCGATGCACAGGATGTGGTAGCCGCGACGGGCGAAAGGCACCGTAGCCTGGCCGGTGCCGCACCCGATCTCGAGTATCCTTCCTCCCGCCGGTATCCCTGAGAGCGAGACGACGTCATCGAAGAGATCCTCGGGATAACCGGGACGAACCTCATCGTAGAGCGACGCTGCTTCGTCGAAGGTCGTCCTGAGCCTGTTCCTGTCGTCGGCCATGCGCCTGCGCTAAAGGACGTGCCTCAACGAGCGAAGACCGACGATCAAAACAGTGGCGTCCCCCGCGAGCGCGGCGACGAGATCGGGGAGAGCGGTCTTCTCGACCGCGAGCGCGCGAAGTCGTTCTCCCGCGAAGGCCGCGACGATGGCCGCGGTAGAACCCAGAGCAGCCCCGGTCGTGGCGCGACGGCCATCCGAAACGAAGACTGCTGCCCCAACCAGCGCCCCGGAGGCCGCGCGACCGAGGAGGGATGGGAGTTCCGTGCGGCTCGGAGTCTGCGGCAGCTTGTCGACGACGAGCTCCCCGAGCTCCATCAGGACCAGTACCTTCGAGAGGCGTGACGAGCCAAGGAAAGCAAGATGGGTTCCTTCGAGGTTCAGCTTACCGTGGCTCGCCGCCAGTGATACGAAGGCCGGTCCCGACATGGAGCGCAGGCCCGAGATGGCGCCGAGACCGATGGCCCTGAAAACGCTCATGCGAGCGCGCTCCCGTACGGGCGAGTTTGAAACCCGCCTCCTGCGATCTTACGCCAGAGCACTCCACACCTCCAGCTTGGTCCTGATGTGACGTATGATCTCATCGGTGAACTCTGTCGTGTCCGCCGAACCGCCGAGATCCGCGGTCTTCACGCCGTCGAGGATGGTCTCGAAGGTCGCCTCGTAGATGGCGCGTGAGACGCGGCTCGCGTCCTCGTCGTGGAAGAAGGTGAGGAGCGCTGCTCCGGCCAGGATCATTGCCATCGGGTTGGCGACGTTCTTGCCCTCTAGAGAAGGAGCAGTGCCGTGCGGGGCCTCGGCCATGACGGTCTCGGGGTTCTCCTCCTCGTCTAGCGAGAGAAGGAGCGACTCGGCCCCCGCTATGGAGCCGAACATCTGCATCACGAGGTCCGAGATGCAGTCTCCGTCGCGGTTGAGAGTGGGGATGACGAGTGACTCGCCGTAGGTGGTCAACAGAAGCGCGTAGGTGGCGTCTATGAGCTGGGGGTCGTAGCGGACGTCGCGGCTGTTATGTGCAGCGCGGTCCATCTCCTCCTTCAGCATCCCCTCGTACACGGGGGAGACGGTGTACTTGGGGCCGCCGAAGACCTTGGCCCGCATCTTGCGCGCCTGGATAAAGGCGAACTCGGAGACTCCGCGGCATACCCGGCGTGAGATCTTCTCGGTCCTGAAGGCGACCTCGTCCAGCCCCTCACCCTCGCGCCACTCCTTCGCCCCGTAGGCGTCATCGACGGCCATGCGGACCACGGAGATAGGGGCGTGCACGCCGCTCGTCGGGTTGACACCGGGGATGCGCCTTCCCGTGCGCACGATAACGGTCCCGTCTATCCCCGTCCTCAAGATAGCGTTTGGAGACCCAACATCGTCAGGTCCCTCAGGAGTAACGGTCGCGGCCTTTATGCCGAATCCGGTCTCTTTCATGGCCGCGGCCGCCTGGTGCACGACCTCGTTGTCCGTGGCCCGCCGGTTGTCGAGCGAGAGGTCGTAGCGCGCGAAATCCAGGTCGAGGCCGGTTACCGCGGGGTCGAGCACCCGCAAGGCCTCCTCCAGCAACTCCTGGCCTGTCTGGTCACCCTCCATAACAACTATAGTTTTCGGGTCCACTCGTCGCACCTCTTGAATAGTCTCTGTATCCCCTAGAGTATACGATCCACACGTACACGCATTCGTGCCGCGACACACCAAACGGTTCGTACCCCAAACCGCGGCATCACGCATCAGGATTCGTCAGGGAAATCGGGCGGCACGCGGTAGGGGCGGTTCGCGAACCGCCCGGACTACCGACGCCTACTACCTGTGAGTTGTAACCGCAGAGCGCCCGAAGGTAGACTGGAGCCCGGATGTGGGGTAACCCGTGAAGGGAGAGTTAGGGTGGGACTGTTCCTGGTAATTGTCGCGGTAGTCGTGATCGTGGTGGTCGTAGGCGTCATCTTTGTCTCCCGTCGCGGCGGGGGAGGCGACGGGGGTGGGGCCGCGGGCGGCTACTACGGACCTTTCGGAGACGGAGACCATGGTCACAACGGAGACGGCGGTGGCTGGTTCGACGGCGGTGGCGGCGGTGGAGATGGTGGCGGCGGTGGAGGCGGAAACTAGGTGTTGAGAAGCCCTGAAACCTGAAGCCTATCTCCTCAGCCGCCTCTCAGGTTTCGGCGGCATACTCCATCGTCAAGCACACGACGAACGGAGGGAAGGGATGGGCAAGAGACTCCGCCACTCGAGGGAGAAGGTCCATGCTGTGCGCCGTATCCAGGCTATCGTCGGCGTGGCCGCGCTCGTCATGCTCTTCGCCGCCGGCTGCAACGCGAACGAGGGCCAGAACGCGGGCCCGGATCAGGCCAGGGGCGATACGGGGTCAGGCAGTGCGCGAGATCTGCCGCAGGGGGCCGAACCCGTAGACCTCGACCCGAAGGACTTTACCACCAGGATCGACAACCCATACTGGCCGATGGATCCTGGCCTGCGATGGACCTACCGCGAGATCGACGAGGAGGGCGTCGAGCTAAAGGTCGTCGTCACTGTGAGCGACAAGACGAAGAAGATCGCAAACGGTGTCACAGCCAGGGTCGTGCGTGACACGGTCACCGAAGACGGAGAGCTCATCGAGGACACCTTCGACTGGTACGCCCAGGATAAGCAGGGCAACATCTGGTATCTCGGGGAGAACACCGCCGAATTCGAGAACGGCAAGCTTATGACCAGGGAAGGTTCCTTCGAGGCCGGGGTCGACGGCGCCCAACCTGGCATCATCATGCCGGGTGATCCCAGGGACGGGATGCGGTACCGCCAGGAATACTACAAGGGTGAGGCGGAGGACAACGGCGAGGTCCTAAGCACCGACGAGATGGTCCAGTCACCCTTCGGCCAGTTCGACAACGCGCTCCTTACGAAGGACACGAACGCGATCGAGCCGAACGTACTCGAGTACAAGCTCTACGCCAGAGGCGTCGGCCCCGTGCTCACCCTCGGAGTCTCGGGCGGTCCGGTCGGCCACGAGGACCTCATCAACCTCGATACCGCCAGCCAGAAGGAGACCGAAGAGGCCGGAACAGTACCGCTCGGTTCTGCTAGGTGAACAGGTCTATCAGCTGCAAGTTCTCGAACTCGGTCGCCAGGGTGGGGGAGAGCTGGGTGGCGTCTCGCTTCTCGCCCATCGTGTCAGCGACTTCGAGGAAGGCGGCAACGGGGCCTGTCGCTGGGACGTCACGGCGCTTGAGGGCAACGATCGAGCGGCTCATCTCGGGGTTCTCCTCTACCGCTATGAGCACGAGGTTGCCGGTCGAGACCGACCTGACAACGGCCGTCCTGGGCAGAAAAGCCACCCCTAGCCTGTGCTCGACCATCCTCTTGGCGGCCTCGATGTTGTCAACCTCCATGGTCCTGAGTTCCCTTATGCCCGCGTTCCTGAGCAGGGCGTGTGTCTGCTCGAAGTAACTGGAGTCGTGGTCGAAGAAGATGAGCTGCTCATCACCGATCTCGTTAAGGCTGGCAGTCCCCGTCCTGGTGAACCGGTGTCCTGGATCTACGACGAGCGCGAGCTCGTCCTCGTAGAGCGGGAGGCTCTCGATCTCGGGGTGGCGCATCGCCCGCGTCAGGCCGAGCTGCACCTCCTCCTTGAGGGTCATCTCCAAAATCGCCTCGGAATGCCCCGTCCTCACAGAGATCGAAACCCTCGGATGCGCCGCCGCGAACCTCTCCAATAGCCCTGGCAACGCGTACGTCCCAACGCCCGGAGAGGCCCCGATCCTGAGCCGCCCCCCCGAAGCCCCCCTTAGCTCCTCCAACCGCCTCTTGCCCTCCTCGAACCCA
>Ga0136610_1000805_pt1 | contig 10108 bp, 9 predicted proteins | sample AntDrymUQ1342206_2_FD_104804 | JGI IMG/M metagenome (GOLD analysis project Ga0136610, IMG submission 104804) | Polar desert sand microbial communities from Dry Valleys, Antarctica - metaG UQ134 (22.06) | ecosystem: Environmental > Terrestrial > Soil > Desert | place: Antarctica: Dry Valley...
CGCCGTCTCGATGACCTCGGGCGGCGGCGCATGGGACAACGCCAAGAAGCTGATCGAGGACGGCGAGTACGGCGGCAAGGGCTCGGAGGCGCACGCGGCGTCGGTCACGGGCGACACCGTCGGCGATCCGTACAAGGACACCGCGGGCCCCGCGATCAACCCGATGATCAAGGTGGCGAACATCGTCGCGCTGCTTATCGTGCCGTTCCTGGTGTAGTCCCCCGTTAGACCGCGGGGCCGTCACGGGCGGCGCTAGCTTTCCCGCCTGATGGCCGAGCGGCGCCCTCGCAACCAGGGACTGGAGCGGGTGCTCGGCACGGGCGCCCTGTTCTCGACGGCCTACGGCAACGTCGGCTCGTCGATCTACTACGCGCTCGGCCTGGTGGCGGGCTACGCGCTCGGCATGACCCCGGTCGTCTTCCTGATCACGGCCGTGATCTTCATGGCGACCGCGGCCACCTACGCCGAGGCGACGACGATGTACCCCGAGGCCGGCGGGTCGTCCTCGTTCGCGCGCCGCGCCTTCAACGAGTTCTGGTCATTCTTCGCGGCCTGGGGCCAGATGCTCAACTACGTGATCACGGTCGCGATCTCGGCATACTTCGTGCCCCACTACCTCGGCGTCTTCTGGGAGCCGCTGCGCTCGGCGCCGCTCGACATCGTCGTCGGCATCGCGGTCGTGCTCGTGCTCGGGCTGCTGAACATCGTCGGGGTGCAGGAGGCGGCGGCGCTCAACATCTTCCTCGCGCTCGCGGACTTATTCACCCAGCTCGTGCTCGTGGGGGTCGGGATGTTCCTCGTGCTGTCGCCGACCACGCTGGTAGAGAACGTCGACTTCGGCACGTCGCCGACGCTGGCCAACTTTCTGATCGCGATCCCGGTCGGGATGGTCGCCTACACCGGCATCGAGACGATCTCGAACATGGCCGAGGAGGCGCGCGACGTCGGCAAGACGATTCCGCGCAGCGTCGGCTCGGTGGTCGTCGCTGTGATCGCGATCTACGCCTTCTTGCCGGCCGTGGCGCTGTCGGCGCTGCCGGTCGAGAACGGCGAGACCAAGCTCGGTCTCTCGGAGGAGGAGGGCGGCTTCGCCGGCGACCCAATCCTCGGAGTCGTGCAGGCGATCGACTTCGGGGCATTCCAGGCGCCGGTCGAAATCTACGTCGGCATCCTCGCCGCGACGATCCTCTTCATCGCCACCAACGCCGGGCTGATCGGCGTCTCGCGCCTGACCTACTCGATGGGCCAGCACCGCCAGCTCCCCGAGCGGATCAGCGCCCTCCACCCGCGCTTTCGGACTCCGTACGTGGCGATCCTCGTCTTCGGCTTCGCCGCCTGCCTGACCATCCTGCCCGGCCAGGCGACCTTCCTCGGCAACCTGTACGCGTTCGGGGCGATGCTCTCGTTCACGATCGCCCACGTGTCGCTCGTTGCGCTGCGATTCAAGGACCCTGACCGGGAGCGTCCCTACCGCTCGCCGCTGAACGTGCCCTTGGCCCGCGGCAGCCTGCCGCTGTTCACGATCTTCGGCGGCCTCGGCACCGCCGCCGCTTGGGTGACCGTGACCGTGCTGAACGTCGAGACGCTGATCGGGGGCAGCGTGTGGCTCGGCGGGGGGATCGCGCTGTACGTGGTCTACCGCCGCCGCCAGGGCTTGTCGCTGACCGCGACCGAGACCGTGCCCCGGGCCGCCGCGATCGTCGATCACGAGGTCGAGTACGAGTCGATCCTGGTCGCCTTCGAGGACGAGCAGTATTCGCGCGAGGCCGTCGCCACGGCGGTCAAGCTGGCCGCCCGCAGGCGCCGCGGGATCCACGTGCTCGTGACGATCACTGTGCCCGCCAACGCGCCGATCGGGGCGTCGCTTCCGGCCGAGGAGCGCCGGGCGCGAGAGATCATCGATTCGGCGCGGATCGTCGGCCGGCGCCGTGTGACGGGGCACTGGGAGAAGGTTCGCGCGGGTGAGGCGGGGCGCACGATCCTCGTCGAGGCGCGCGAGATCCGTGCTCGCGCGATCGTAATGACCCCGCCACGGCGGCGAGTGGGGACGTCGCTGTTCGGGCGCACGCTCGAGACGGTGCTGGCCGGGCGCCCGTGCAGGGTGATCATCGAGGCGGCGCCCGGGGGCGAGCCAGAGGTCGCGAGCGCCGCCTGAGCTCGTAAGATCCGGTCGTGCGCCGGGCGTACCTCGGATCGACCCGTCTGTTCGGCGTGCTGATGCTCGCGATCGGCCTCGTCATGGTCGCCTCGACGCTCGCGCGAGGCGGCGGCCCGCTGGCGCTCGGCGTGATCTTGGGCGTGATGTTCGCCTTGCTGGGCGCCGGTCGCCTGCTGCTCTCGCGCGAGCGCGCGTGAGCGGCTTCGGCGGGCGCGGCCTCGGAGGCGCGGGCGCCTTCGGGCGCCGCGGCCTGCTGAGCGGCCGGCGCTTCTTCGCCGGCACGGGCCTCTCCGGGCGCGCCCTGTTTGCGGTGTCGGTGACCGCGCTCGGGTCGTCGATCTACTACTCGCTCGGAGTCGTCGCGGGCGAGGCGCTCGGCCTCACGCCGCTCGTCTTCCTGGTCGCGGGGGCGTTCTTCGTCGTCACGCTGATGACCTATCTGGAGGTCTCCTCGCTGCACGTCGAGCGCGGCGGCGCCTCGATGTTCGCGCGCTACGCCTTCAACGAGCTGTGGAGCTTCGTCGCCGGCTGGGCGATCGTCCTCGACTACCTGATCGTGATGGCGATCGCCGCCTTCTCGGTGTCTCACTACCTGGCGGCGTTCTGGTCGGGCGCCGGGCGCCCGGGCTTCGAGCTCGCGATCACCGCGGCTGTGCTCGCCTGGGTGGCGTTCACGAACGTGCGCGGGCTGACCGCCGACCGGCTCGCCTCGGCCCTGCGGATCGTGCTGCTGAACCTCGCCCTCGGCGCAGCGGGAACCGCGGTAGGGCTCTATCTCCTCTTCGACCCCGCGCTGATCATCGACTCGATCGAGCTTGGCGTCGCGCCACGCCTGCGTGACCTGATCTTCGCTGTCGTGATCGCGAGCCTCGCGTTCACGGGTATCGAGGCCACCTCGGGCCTTGCCGGCGAGGTGCGCGTGAACCGCCGCGGGCTGCGCCGCTTCCTGGTCGCGACGGGGATCGTGTCGATGCTCGTCTTCCTCGGCATCTCGGTCGTGGCGCTGGTCGCCGTGCCGGTCCGCGCGGGCGCCACCGAGCTCGGCGGACGCTACCTGGAGGCGCCCGTGCTCGGCATCGTCTCGGCCTACCAGCCGGAGTGGCTGCGCGAGGGCTTTCGCTACGCCGTCGGCGGGATCGCCGCGCTCGCCCTCGTCCAGGCCGTCAACGTGAACATGCTCGGGCTGTCGCGGCTCGCCTACTCGCTTGCCGTCAACCGCCAGATCCCGTTCACGCTCGGGCGCCTGCACGCCCGCCACTCGACGCCCTGGATCGTGGTCGTGCTCGGGGCGCTGCTCGCGTTCGCGCTCGCCGCGACGTCGAGCATCCGCTTTCTCGCCGGGATCTTCGCCTTCGGCGCGATGCTGACGTTCACGATCGCGCACGTGTCGCTGCTCGTGCTGCGCTTCCGCGAGCCCGGCCGCCGTCCCGGCTACCGGGTCCCGCTCTCGATCCCCGTCGGGCGCGGATCGATCCCGATCCCGGCAGCGATCGGAGCGCTCGCTTCCTTCGCCGCCTGGGTCAGCGTGGTCGTGCTCCACACCGGGGCGCTGGTCGTAGGCGGCGTCTGGATACTCGGCGGGCTCCTGCTGTACGTGCTCTACCGCCGCAGCCAGGACGAGTCGCTGACCGAGCGCTACACGGTGCCCGCGCAGGCGCTTCAGGGGGAGCGCGACGTCGAGTACGGCTCGATCCTCGTGCCGATCTTCGGAGGCCCGCTCGACGACGACATCGTCGGGACGGCCGGGCGCCTTGCTGCCGAGGAGGGGGAGGAGGGTGAGGGGGCGACGATCGACGCGATCTACGTGATGGAGATGCCGATGTCGCTCCCGCTCGACGCGCGCGTGCCCGACGAGCGCGTGGCCGGAGCGCGGCGGGCGCTCGCGCGCGCCAAGGAGGTCGGCGAGGAGTACGACGGCGTCGAGGTCTTCACGGCGATGGTGCGCTCGCGCTCGCCGGGGGCGACGATCGTCGACGAGGCGCGCCGTCGCGGGGTCGAGGCGATCGTGCTCGCGGCCGACGAGCCCGCGCAGAGGGGTGGCGGCGGACTGCTCGGTGGGCGTGGGGCGCGGGGGCGCGCGTTCGGGGAGATGACGAAGCACGTCGTCGAGAAGGCCCCCTGCCGGGTGATCCTGACGGCGCCCGCGCCCGAGGACGCGCCCCGTGCTGCGCGCCCGGCATCGCGAGCCCCGCCGGCTCAGTAGAGTCCGCGCCATGTTCGTGCTGATCGTGGGCTGCGGTCGTGTCGGCTCCGCGATCGCAAGGACGATGCTCTCCGAGGGCCACGAGGTGTCCGTGCTCGATGAGGACTCGGAGGCGATCGCGCGGCTCGAGCGGGGCATCGACCGCTCGTGGGAGGACATGGGCGGCTCGATCACCGTCGGCACCGCGCTCGAGATCGACGCGCTGCTCGAGGCCGGCATCGAGCGGGCCGACGCCTTCGTCGCCTCCACCGACGGCGACAACACGAACCTCGTGATCGCCCAGGTCGCCCAGCGCCGCTTCAACGTCCGGAAGGTCGTCGTGCGCGTGCTCGATCCCGCGCGGGCGGCTTGGTACGAGGGACAGGGCTTGCAGACGATCTGCCCGACCCAGAAGGCCATCGAGATGCTCGAGGCCGCGGTCCGCGAGGAGGCGGCCTGAAGCGCAGGTCATCAACGAGGAGGCGACCGTGTACGTGCTGATCGTCGGCGCGGGGAAGGTCGGTTGGAACCTCGCCCGCGAGCTGATCAACAAGAACCACGAGATAACGGTGATCGAGGCGAAGCCGAGCCGCTACGCGACCGTGGAGGAGGAGCTCGAGCACGCCGTCCACCTCGGCGACGGCTCCGAGCTGTGGGTGCTCGAACGCGCGGGCATCGAGCGCGCCGACCTGGTGATCGCCGTCACCGGCGACGACGAGGACAACATCCTGATCTGCCAGGTCGCGCGCGAGAAGTATGGCGTCGAGAACGTGATCGCGCGCTGCAACAACCCGCGCAACCTCCAGCACTTCGAGCTGCTGGGCGTGAAGCCCGCGATCTCGGCCACGGACCTGATCCTGCGCCTGATCGAGCACGAGGTGCCCCAGTACGGGCTGCTGCGGCTGCTCGACCTGCCGCGCGAGCACCTCGAGATCATCGAGCTCGAGGTCGCCGCCGGCTCGGCCGCCGCCGGGCGCACGGTCGTCGAGCTCGGCCTCCCCAACGGCTCGCTGGTGATCTCGATCCTGCGCGAGGGAGGCGGCTTCGTGCCGATGGCGGACTCCGAGGTCAAGGCCGGCGACGAGGTCCTGCTCGTGCTCGACACGACGCTCGAGGACGAGATCACCTCGCTGTTCGCGGCGCCCGCGGGCTCAGAGGCGGCCTGAGACTCGACATCCGGGCGGCATCGGCGCCCGATCTGTAGGACGGCTGGCGTGGCCGCGGCCGCGGCCGCGGCGCAGCGACGACGATCTTTTCGTTATCTTGCGCGGGCGCCCCGACGCGCGGCGCGGAACGGTCTCGACTGGGGGGGGAGCCATGACGGGCATCCGGGCTTTCGGAGCTGCATTGTTGGTGCTCGTGCTTTCGATCGCGGCCTGTGGTGGTGGCACGGCGGCACCGCCACAGCAGGGCCCGGCGCAGAAGGGCGGCGAGCTGACTGTCGCCCTCGCCGAGGACCCCGACGCGCTCGACCCGAGCACCGCGCGCACGTTCGTCGGGCGGATCGTCTTCGCGAACATGTGCGAGAAGCTCTACGACACGAACGAGAAGCTCGAGGTCGTGCCGCAGCTCGCCACGGAGCTGCCGAAGCTCTCGGACGGCGGCAAGACGGTCACGATCCCGCTGCGCGAGGGGGTCAAGTTCAACGACGGCACGCCCTTCGACGCCGACGCGGTCAAGCAGTCGATCGACCGCCACATCGAGCTCAAGGGATCTTTCCGCGCCAGCGAGCTGTCGCCGGTGAGCAAGGTGACGGCGGTCGACGAGAAGACCGTCGAGCTGACGCTGGCCTCGGCGTTCGCGCCCCTGCCGAGCATCCTCGCCGACCGGGCGGGGATGGTGATGTCGCCCAAGCAGCTCGACGCGCTGGGCGAGAAGTTCGGCGACGAGCCGGTCTGCGTCGGGCCGTTCGAGTTCGACAAGCGCACGGCCTCCGACCGCATCGACCTGAAGAAGGCCAGCGACTACTACGACGCCGACAAGGTCAACCTCGACAAGCTCGCCTTCCGGATCATCACGGACGGCAACGTGCGCGCCTCGAACGTGCGCTCCGGCGACGTCGACGTCGCCGAGCGCCTCGACCCCACCGACGCGACGACCCTGAAAGGGGACCCGAACCTGGCGCTTCAGAGCCCTACCGAGATCGGCTACCAGTCGGTGACGATCAACATTGCCAACAAGAACGGCGTCGGGGAGCCGTACGAGACGCTCGACACGCCGCTCGCGCGCGAGCAGACGCTGCGCGAGGCGTTCGAGCTGTCGCTCGACCGCAACACGATCAACAAGGTCGTCTTCCAGGGCCAGTTCGTCCCGACCTGCAGCGCGATCTCGCCCGCGAGCCCGTTCGCCGAGCAGGGGCTGCAGTGCCCGCCGCGCGACCTCGCCAAGGCGAAGCAGCTGATCGCGGACTCCGGTGAGAAGACGCCGATCCCGGTCGAGCTGATGGTCGAGAACGATCCCATCAACGAGCGCCTCGGCGAGATCATCCAGTCGCTCAGCAAGGAGTCGGGCTTCGACGTCAAGGTCCGCCCGACCGAGTTCACGGCCGCGCTCGACAAGCAGGACGCGGGTGAGTACGACACGTTCCAGATCGGCTGGTCCGGGCGCCTCGATCCCGACGGCAACATCTACCCGTTCCACCACACCAAGGGCTCGCAGAACACCAACGGCGCGAGCGACCCCGAGATCGACAAGCTGCTCGACGACGCGCGCACGATCGACGACATGGCCAAGCGCCGCGAGATGTATGGGCAGGCCATGGACCTGATCCGCGAGCGCCACAACCTGATCTACTTGTATCACCGCAAGCTCTTCACGGCGTCTCGGCAGGACGTCACCGGCGTCCAGGTGTTCGGTGACGGGCTGCTGCGGCTGAAGACCGCCGGCCGGACCAAGGGCGAGAAGTAGCCGGAGCACCTGAGCGGGATGGGAAAGTTCCTGCTCCGCCGCGCCGGCGCGTCGCTGATAGTCCTCCTGCTCGCGAGCATGCTCGTGTTCGCGGGCGTGCGCGCGCTGCCCGGCGATCCGGCCGTGGCGCTCGCCGGCGAGGAGCGCACGCCCGAGGCGCTGGCCGAGATCCGAGCCGAGTACGGGCTCGACCAGCCGGTCCCGGTCCAGTACGTGCGTTGGCTCGGCCACGCGCTGACCGGTGACCTCGGCGAATCGGTGCGCACGGGGATCCCGGTCATGGAGACGATTCTGCAGCGGCTGCCGATCACGCTCGAGCTGGCCGGGCTGAGCGTGCTCTTCGCCGCCGTGCTCGGCATCGCCGCCGGTGTGCTCGCGGCCGTCAAGCGGGGATCGATCGCCGACTACGCCACCAGCTCGATCGCGCTGTTCGGCCTCTCGACACCGAACTTCTGGATCGGACTGCTGCTGATCCTGGCGTTTGCGGTCTCGCTGCCGATCCTGCCCGCGTCTGGCTACGTGCCGTTCTTCGAGGACCCGCTCGGCAACCTCGTCCGCATGATCATGCCGGTGTTCGTGCTCGGCAGCGGGCTCGCGGCCGTCGTGATGCGACAGATGCGCTCGGCGATGCTCGAGTCGATGAGCGCCGACTACGTGCGCACCGCACGCGCGAAGGGACTCAGCGAGCGCGAGGTGATCGGCTCGCACGCGCTTCGCAACAGCCTGATCACGGTCGTCACGGTGCTCGGCGTCGAGCTCGGGGTGCTGTTCTCAGGCGCCGTCGTAACCGAGCAGGTGTTCGTTATCCCGGGCTTCGGCAAGCTCACAGTCGATGCCGTGTTCCAGCGCGACTTCCCGCTGATCCAGGGAGTCGTGCTGTTCGCGGCGGTCGGCTACGTGCTCGTCAACCTCGCCGTGGATGTGCTCTATTCGGTCCTCAACCCCCGTATCCGGGTCTCGGGCCGGAGCGCATGAGCACCGCCGCTGCCGAGCTTGAGATCAGCCCGCGGGCGCGCCGCCGGGCGCGGCTGCGCAAGCGCTTCCTGCGCCGCCGTCTCGCCGTCTTCGGCGCGCTGCTCGCCCTCTTGTTCGTGCTGATGGCGCTGCTCGCGCCGCTGATCGCACCGTACGACCCCGCCCGCAACGACTTCAACGCCGTGCTCGCGCCACCGTCCGGCGCCTATCTGCTCGGCGGCGACGACCTCGGGCGAGACGTGCTCTCGCGGATCATCTACGGGGCGCGGGCCTCGATGGAGGTCGGCGTGCTGGCGACGCTGATCGCGATGGTCGTGGCCGTCCCGATCGGCCTCGTCGCGGGCTACTACCGCGGCTGGGCGGACCCGGTCATCTCGCGCATCAACGACGTCGTGCTGGCGTTCCCGTTCCTGATCCTCGCCGTCGGCCTCGCGGCGATCTTCGGCCCCTCGCTCACCAACGCCGCGCTCGCGCTCGGCATCTCGCGCGTCCCGATCCTCGTCCGGATCACGCGCGGCGAGGTACTCGCCCTGCGCGAGGAGGACTACGTGCGCGCGGCGATCGCGAACGGCGCAGGCGACGGGGTGATCCTCACCCGCCACATCCTGCCCAACATGGTCAACACCTTGCTAGTGCAGGCGACGATCACGATTCCGCTCGCGATCATCGGCGAGTCGCTGCTGTCCTTCCTCGGCCTCGGGGTGCAGCCGCCTACGCCCTCGTGGGGGGTCATGCTCGCCGGCGCGCAGCAGTTCCTGGTGCAAGCGCCGTGGCTCGCGCTCTTCCCGGGGCTCGCGGTCTTCTTCGCGACGCTCTCGTTCAACCTCTTCGGCGACGGCCTGCGCGACGTGCTCGACCCCCGGACGGTCTCTTAGGTGGCCGACTGATGCCCCTGCTCGAGGTCGAGGATCTGTCCGTGCGCTTCCAGACCGACGACGGTCCGGTGCACGCCGTCGACAAGGTCTCGTTCGAGCTCGACGCGCGCGAGGTGCTCGCGATCGTCGGGGAGTCGGGCTGCGGCAAGAGCGTCACGGCGATGTCGCTGCTGCGGCTGCTGCCGGACTCGGCCACGATCACGGGCGACGTGCGCTTCGACGGCGACGACCTGCTGGCCGCGCCCGAGTCGCGCATGCGCGACATCCGCGGCAACGAGATCTCGTTCATCTTCCAGGAGCCGATGACCTCGCTCAACCCCGTCTTCACCGTCGGGCGCCAGGTGGGGGAGGTCTTGCGCCGCCACGAGGGCCTGTCGAAGCGCGCCGCCCGCGAGCGCACGACCGAGCTGCTCGACCTCGTCGGCATCCCCGCGCCCGAGCGGCGCGTCGACGAGTACCCGCACGAGCTCTCGGGAGGGATGCGCCAGCGCGTGATGATCGCGATGGCGGTGGCCTGCGAGCCACAGGTGCTGATCGCGGACGAGCCGACGACGGCGCTCGACGTGACGATCCAGGCCGGGATCCTCGACCTGATGCGAGAGCTGCGCGAGCGACTCGGGACGGCGATCGTCCTGATCACCCACGATCTCGGCGTTGTGGCAGACATCGCCGACCGTGTCGTCGTCATGTACGCCGGCCGCAAAGCCGAGGAGGCACCGGTCGGCGACCTGTTCGCACATCCTCAGCACCCCTACACGATCGGTCTGCTGGGAGCGGTCCCGCAGCCAGAGACCGGCGAGTCCTCAAGCGGCGAGGGCAGCCGCCGCCTTCAGGAGATACCGGGGATCGTGCCGTCGCTGTCCGAGCCGGCCGACCACTGCCCGTTCGCCCCGCGCTGCTCGCGGGCGGACGATCGCTCGCGCTCGGAGGTCCCACAGCTGGAGGTCGTGCGCCCCGAACACCGCGTCGCGTGCTTCCATCCCGGGACCGAGGCGGATGCAAGATGAGCCC
>Ga0136610_1000807_pt1 | contig 10099 bp, 10 predicted proteins | sample AntDrymUQ1342206_2_FD_104804 | JGI IMG/M metagenome (GOLD analysis project Ga0136610, IMG submission 104804) | Polar desert sand microbial communities from Dry Valleys, Antarctica - metaG UQ134 (22.06) | ecosystem: Environmental > Terrestrial > Soil > Desert | place: Antarctica: Dry Valley...
AGCCTGGCCAACGCCGAACGCAGCGACGAACGGCCACCCCGGAGCGGGTACACAATCCGTGGCCCCGACTTGGGGACGGCGAACACCGTGCCGTCATCGGCGAGGGACACGTTGTAGACCTCGGTGGCCAGCTCGACCAGCATTGTCGCCACCGACTTCCGTGGCCGATCCTGGTCATCGTCAGCGCGACCTACATCGTGGTCATCGACAGTTAGCTGGTCATCATCGACGTGGTCATCGGTCGATGCTCCGAACAGGTGGTCGGCGGTCACGCGGCCGCCTCCTGAACCGGCATGCCCAGCCCGGCGAGGACGGCGGCCCGGCGGTTCCGCAGCTCGTACACCTCAAGAACTTCGGCGCCGACCAGGCGGACCAGCTCGGTCAACGCCCCGGATGCGGCAACCTGGCCAATCCGATCTGCGAGCAGAGCGCACCGACGACGCAGCGACCCATCTAAGACGCCGCCGGCGTAATGACCGACCGAGCCAGCCAGCGGGCACCCTGCGTACAGGTCGGCGAGCAGCTCGGCGAGCAGCTCGGCGAGTTGCTTGATTCCGTGAGCGGTGCTGACGATCCCGGTCGCTCGGGCGTGGGCCAGAACGACCACCGGATCCGGTGCGGCACCGTCGGCGGTGACATCCCTGACGAGTTGCAGCAGAACGCGCAGCCTCGGATCTGTCAGATCTTCGTACTGGACGAGATCAGCGGCGTGGCCAGCACGATCCACCGGAAGCCACAACAACGCGCCGACATAGGCGGCCTCGGGATCGAGGCAGCTCATCTGCCGTTCGGAGTCCTCGGGTAGAGGAGTCAGACCTCGCGCGCCCTGGCCGTCCTGTCCGACTTCCGCGATATCATCAGGGTGATTGAGGCGCTTGGCGGCGGCGAGATCGTGGCGGCCCTTCCCAATTCTGGGGGGGCCGCTTTCTCGACTCACGCCGCATCGCCGCTGGTTGGGATGGGGCGCATGATCTCGTCGAGTTCGTTGAGATCGACTCGGATCATCCGGGATCCCAGCCGGTACCCGGTCAGATCACCCTGAGCGATGAGCCTCCGGATTGTCTTGGTGCTGCAAACAGCCATCTCGGCCGCGGTCGGGATCGAACCGAGGCGGCGCGGTGGTGGTGTCTTGGCAACGGATGAGCCGGGCATGAATGAGTCCCCTCACAGAAACGCCGAATAGGCGCCTCCGATGAGAGGACCGATGGATACAGCATAGGTCAGATCCACCTAAGGGTGCCAAGAGAACACGCCGTCCAACTGGCCCGTTCAGACGAGAGCCGCTACTTCTCCGGCGGCCGCAACTCCACGTCCAGGTCGGAAATAACATGCTCGGCAAGCCCATCGGCCCACAGGGCTAGAACGAAGTCGTTGAGCCGCTGCAAGTGTTCGTCGCGGATCTGCGGCTCATAAGTGCAGGAGGGCCGGTCGCATCGCAAGCTGATCCGCGCGTGCGGCACGTCACCGGGCTTCGGTGCTGCGACGGCGGGGGTCAGCACTCGGGCAAGTGAACCGTCCGGGCCGCCGGGCACATTGTCCTGCGACCAGTGTCCGACGTACTCCTCCCGCGAGGAGTCCCCGAGCCCGACCAGCACCTGCTTGCCGTCGAAGCTCGACCACTGTGCGATCACCTCATCGGGGTGGTGCTTACACAGGATCTTCACGCGGGACCATCGCGCATCAGGTGGAACCGTGGCGCGGTACTGGATGCCGAACTGGCTCATCAGTGCGTTGCCTGAGCGAGATCGGACAGCCGTTGCGCGATCACGGCATCCCGGCCTTCGGCGACGTGCTGGTAGCGCAGTGCAGCACCAGGAGTGGAGTGCCCGAGCCGGGCCATGAGTTCGACCAGGGTCGCACCGGTCGAAGCCGCCAGGACGGCGCCCGTGTGCCGTAGGTCATGCCAGCGCAGATCGGGTCTGCCCACTTCTGCCCGTGCCTTCCAGAACACCTTGTAGAGGCTGGATGTGGTCATGGTGCCGCCGCTGGTCGAGGGGAACAACAATGCGTCCCGACCCCACTGGGCGTGGCCGGCCAGGTAGTCCCGCAGCATCGGAATGAGGTGCGGGGGGATGGCAACGTCGCGGATACCGGCCGCGGACTTCGGTGTGCCGATGACCGGCTTGCCGTCGACCCATGCGACCCCGCGGCGGATGTGGATCACGCCGTTCTTGAGGTCAATGTCTTTGCGTCGTAGCTCGGTCAACTCACCGAACCGCAACGCGCACCAGGCCGCGAGCAGGGTCATCGGCCGATAGCGCTCGGGCATCGCCGCGACCAGTGCTCCGAGTTCGTCAAGGGTCAGCGGCTTGATCTTGTGCACCCGCCGTGACGATCCTGCGCCCCGGATGTGGCAGGGGTTCGCCGGTAGCTCGCCGTCGGTCACCGCGTCCCCCAGGATCGCCCTCAGCAGGCTGTAGGCGTGCGCCCGCAACGTCGGCTGCCCTGGCCCCTGACCGGTATGCCACTGGCGGATGAGTGCCGGTGTGAGCGCACGCAGGGGGAGATCACCGAACGTCGGCAGGATCAGCCGGTCGAGAAGGGTCCGGTAGTGCGCCTGCGTCCGGGGTTTCAGGGTGCGATCTGTCAGCCAGGCTTCGGCGTATGAGCCGAATGTCACCGCGGCTCGGCGCGGGGTGGCCGGCGCCCACTGCCCGCGGGAGATCTGACGGTGCCGATCGGTGAGCCAAGCCTCGGCATCCTGACGGGTGTCGAAGGTGTGCGGAGCCCGGTGTTTGAGGGTGTCCGGCCCGGTGTAGTGGGCCTGGTAACGGCCGGAGGGAAGTCGGCGGATCGCGCCGAAGCTGCGGCGGTCTCGGGTCACTATTTCCTCTCGGCGTGCAACATACGTGCAACATGAGAGTACCTTTTTGTCCTGTCGTGTCCACTCCCGACAGGCGCTACTGGTTTACGAAACCGCAGGTCAGAAGGCGTATTCGCAGGTCACACCCAGTAGCGCCTTACCGGGCTGGTCACTGGTTCGATCCCAGTAGCGCCCACAGACGTATCCAACTGGCAGCCTTGGACGGCATCGGTCGGCTCCCGCATGGCAAGGCTCGACCCTCAAGGGCAGCTTCGCACAGGGCCAGGTCCCCCGGCGCGGATAGGGTCCGTGGCCTTGCCCTTCGACGTGCCGCCGCCTCTCGAGCTGGTCCGCGTCATAGACGTGCTGCGTTCGCTTCGAGGTTTACGGGGTAAGCCTCGCGGGTAATTATCCGGTCTGACAGTCGAGCGGCCGTCAGGTTTGATCGCGTAGGAGGATGTCATGGCTGGTTTCATGCAGATCGTGGAGCTTCAGACCACTCGCATCGATGAACTGAGGACCATCGCGGACGAGACGAATGAGGCATCCTCCGGAGATGCCCCGTCGCGTCGGACGGTCACTGCTGATCGGAACCGTCCGGACCACTACTTCATGATCGTCGAGTTCGACTCAGACGAGTCAGCGATGAAGGCCTCGGCCAGTCCCGAGACAAGCCAGTTCGCGCTGCGAATGGCCGAGTTGTGCGATGCACCACCGACGACCTATGACCTTGCTGTCATCGACACTTGGAACTCAAAGGCGGCTCGGAAGCTCGCCGCTCAGGCCAAAGCGAAGAAGATCGCATCTCAGGCGAAGACGTTAGCTGCTGGAGCAGCGGCAGCCACTGTTGGCGTCGTGGCAGCGGCCAAAGCGGCCAGGAAGCAGTCAGATGACGCATCCGGTGGGGACGACGTCGTCGAGATCGACTACACAGAGCCGCCCGCGGCACATGTCACCGAAACATTGAGCACGTCCACCGACGAGCCCGGTCGCGTTCATATCTCCCCCGAGCGCCGTTGGACTCTCCCTATGACCAGGGTCGCCCGCTGTAGCTGTTCCGCGCCTCCCTTCCTGGGGCCTCTGTCTTAGAACGGTTCTACCGCCCGCCTGAGACGCGCCCGACCCGACCTGACAGTCGCGAGTTTGCGTTTCGCGTGGTGCGCTACGAGAGGGCATGGTCGTGGGCAAGATGTCCGGCGACAAGCTGGAGAAGGTGCTCAATGAACACGCGAGATCGAGCGACACAGAACCTGACCTTCGGTGCTATCGGACTGGGGTTCGCGCGCTGCCATCGAGCAGTCCCCGCCGATCGCGCATACGGATCCGGCGCGGATGACGCGGGCTCGGAGTCTGCGCCAGCGTAGGCCTTCGGCTGTCATGGGCTAGCCCGTCTGCGTGCGCTGCGGCAGCCGCGGACCGGGGGACGGGGACTGGGACCGGGTGGAGGAGGTCAATCCGCCGGTCAGCGCACCAGTGCGACGAGGACCGGAATTGCGGCGTCCCGGAAGACCGGCGTCACCTGGCCGTCCTGCAGGACGAGGCCGAGAAGCTCACTTGCCTGGTTGCCCTGAGGGAAGACCGGCAGCTGCACGATATCGCGCAGCGACGTGAGCACCTGCTGTCCGGCCGGGCCAATGGCGTGCGGATCCCGCTCGACGTCAGCGAGAAGCTCTTGCAACGCGCCGTAGGACGCTGGGTCAGCCAGCTCCTGCAACTTGGCCATCGCTGCTGTCTCAAAAGCCTCGCTCAACTCGCCGTTCTCCGTGCCACTTGTCACGCTTTCCAACAGAGTGGCCGCACTGGCGGCGGTCTGGTCCGCGGGCACCTGATGGTCGAGAGCGACCAAGGGGTCGAGCAGCGCCGGTCCACCTGGCCCAAGGGCGAGTGGGTCTGCGCCGACCAACTGTACGAGGTCGATCAGCCGCTCGGGTCGGGCCACGTTGTCGAGCACCTCCTGAACCTGCTGCCCGACGTCGGCATCGAACTCTCCGGCTGCGACAGCCGCGCCGACGGAGGCGTTGGCCACTACCGCTGCCGAGCGCCGCGGACCCCCTTCGAGCAACTGCACCTGTTGCAGGCTTGCGAGCACCTGGTCGGCCTGCGGTCCTACTCCGTCGGGGTCCTGCGTCGCGAGGGCGGTGAGTGCGGTGATCGTCGCCAGGAGCTGCTCGCTCGGCGCCTTCGCAGTGGCCGACAGCGGGAGCAGTCCGGACGGTTCAGTCGACTCTTCCGACGACTCTGTGGGGCTCGCAACCTCGCGACCGGCGGGCGCTTCCCCGTCGGCGGCGCGAATGAGCACGGCGGACAGGCCAATGACGAGGGCAGCCGACAGGCCGGCCCACGCAAGCCGCTTTGCCCGGCCGCTGTGCCGAGACATCCGCGGGCGGCGACGCAGGACCGATCCGACTGCTACGACGGGTCGGGCGGGAGCGAGGCGCGACTCTCGGACCGGCGACGTGCGCGGAGAGGCATCCTGGGCGGCAGCGTCACGGCTGACGCCGTCGGGCGGCTGGGGAGATGTGGCGGAAACTTCGTGTGCCGCATCGGCGGTCGAGGGCCGGTCGACGAGGAGGACCCGCTGAATCTCCCAGGGCTGCACTACTTGGGCGTCTTGCTTCCGATCGAAGGGGCGGATCAACAGTTGTCGCTGGCTGTGTTGTTGCGCGTCTATGACGTCCTTCTTGAGGCGCTCGAAATACGACTCTGCGGCGGCTCGGTCAGACCCGGTCATCGGGATGCTGATCGGCGCACCGACGCCGTAGTAGTAGATCTCAACCGCGAGCATGTGAACTCCCCGCCGTCGGGGCTGCGGTACAGCGAAGAGAAACCCCGCAGGCGGTTGACGTGACCGTTGTCGACATCTGGACGCTCCGGCGTGAGTGGCTACTGACTACACGTGTACCGCGTAAGGCTGCCTACAGGTGTACCACGCACGGGACGTTCGGGTGGGTCGGGACGCAGCCGTCACAGAGCCGTCACACCTCGGTCTCATGCCGATGGATTCATCGAGCCCGCTCAGGCGTCGTCGAAGGACAGGACGTAGGGCCAGCCCGGCCCGGGGGATGCACCTGCGCGAGCCCGGTCGACGTTGCAGCGCCAGGCTTCGAAGGTGTACCTACGGTTGGCCAAGTCGATCTTCAACAGGCCGTAGCCATCCTCTTTGAGCGCCTGGTCCCCGAAGTCGTGGTTCCCGTAGCGTTCACCCGGGTGGCTTGGTCCACGTGCATGTTCGCCACTGCCAGCACCCGCACCGAAGCCGTCGGTGAACTCACCGGTGTAGCGGGTAGGTCCGGGGCTCGGCGAGGCTCCGTGGGCTCGAACCAACCAACGAAGGTGGCTGCACCCGCTGGCCCACAGAACTGGACCGGTCCATCGACGTGCCGGACCAGCGCGGCGAGGTGGGTGTCCCCAGACAGCACGACCGCCCCAGCGGCTGCCATCGACTGCAGGGCCCGGGCCCGGGGTTAGGCCGGCCAAGCAGCCGGATCTCGAACCGCCAGCGATCGATGGCTGGTGCTGGTCTGCACGCAGGCATACATCGTTTGGCTCATCACGACGGTCGCTGGCCCGGGACCCTCCTCGGCCAGGCCCGCCAGCATTGTTTCCTGCCGTGCGCCGAGCAGTTGCAGCTCGGATTCTGGGATTGGGTTGCCGGAGTCGTCGTGTCCATCGCCGCCGGACTTGAACTTGCGGTCCTCCAGCAGGACGAAGCGCACGCCACCGTATGTGAAGCGGGTGAAGTACACCGAGATGCCTCGGGCCACTGGTGCCGGATCCACGGGATCAGGATTGGTCGCACCGCGCAGAAAGTCACGGCGGCTGACCTTGCCGAAGGCGCTGTTTTCCGATCGGACAAGGCTCCCCCAGAGATAGCGCTGTCCCCCCCAATGCGATCCGCATGCGACGCACCCGGCAGTCGCCCCCTCCACCCTAGTCGCGTTCTGCGGCGGTAGCGATGCAAGCTGGCAAACACCCAGTTCAAGGAAGGGAGCGTTAGCCGATCTCTAGTACCAGCAGTGCGCTGCCCACGGTTTGGGTGAACGCCAGGCCGGTGAAGCGGTCTACGGGAAGGTCCTGAGTGGACGGCTCGTACACCGCTACCGGCAGGGGCTGCGGCAGGGTGATGGTGACCGGGAACGACTCCACGGGCAGATATCCGCCGCGCCGCGTCTTCCCGTCCCACTCGTAGAGCTTGACGGCTTGCCAGATGGCCAACAGGTGCTTGCCGTCCGAGCGGTGCAACAGCACCGTACGCAGAGTGTTGCCACCACCGGTGATCTGCAGTGCGAGATCAGCCGGCTGGCGTCCTTCGCCGTCTCGGACCAGGGCCAACAGCCTGCGCACCGCGTCGAAGGACGGCTTTGCCTGCCACGTCGCCGGGTCACGTGTGGGCGTCCGAACCAGGCCGAATCCCGCCTCGCGGGTTGCCCGGTCGTCGTCCTTGTACGGCGGGGACTCGTCGAGAAGTTCATAGGAGAAGAACTGTCGGCCGCCCAGTAGGTGGACCAACAGGTGCTTGGGCGCGTAGAGGTTGGCCACATCCTCGGGCACCAGGTCCGCGCCGCCGTCGTAGCCCCGTCCGATCGAGGTTGTGTAGCCGCCCTCGGAAACGCACACGGGTTTTCCGGGGTGGATCGGCTCGAGAAGGGCGAGCCGCTCATCGACCAGATACCCGGGGTCATTGTCACCGGGGTAGATGTGCGCGTCGCCGCGGTCCATCCACCGCGAAAGGTCACCCAGGGCCGCTACATCGGAGACGACCGCGGTTCCGCCTTTCATATTCAGCGGGGGCCCTTGGACCAGCACATCGTCGAAGGCAGGACGCCTGCGGGTCTCCTCCCAGAGCGCTTGCATCGCCCACCGGGTGCGCTGCACCCAGTCCCCGACCGCCTTGCCCTCAGAGTTCGGCTCATTCGGCCCTGGCAACGAGTCCAGAAGGGCGAGGTCGGTGTTGGCCTGCAGCCAGTCCAACTGACCGTTGACCACCGACCGGGCCGCGTCGAGGCTCCTGACGTCCTCCGCGACGAGGGTGGGGCAGCACCAGCGGACTCCGGTGTCGCCCAATCGGTCCATTGCTTGCTTCAACGCGGCGCGGCCGTGCTCGGTACTTGGCAGGTACTGCCGCACCGCGCCGACCCCCAGGTCCAGGAGCCACCGGACGGCGGCATCGGTGTTCGCCCACACCGACTCGCTGAGGAAAGACAGGTGGCAGTTCATTCCATACGAGTCGAACGCGGCTTTGGCTGACATCAGCTGCAAGTCCGGGGGCGGCCCGGGCTGTGGCGGCTGCGGGGGCTGCCAAGGTGGCCACGGCGGCAAAGGTGGACGAGGCACCGCATATGCCGGGCTCGAGCTCAACGCAATGACCGGTACTAGGCCGGCGGCTGCACAGAGCAACTGTCGACGGGAAAGGCCAGCCATAGCTCATATCCGTTCCGATGCGACAGCGGGGCAGACGGTCTCTGTGGTGCTCAAGTGAATGGACTTGCAGAAGTGGTTGATTGTTCTACGGAGTCTTGTGTTACCTGTGTCGCTTGTCAATACCCCTCGTGATCGAACGGTGTCCGTCCGCGACATCGAGGTAGGCAAGCAAGTTATGGCGGCACAGTTCCTTCCAGCCGGGTTCGCCGGTGGCGCTGGACGCGGTGATGCTGGAAATCTCCGGACCGCTGCTGACGTCGTCCTGACGCAACCGGTAGCGTCCGCCGGCGGCACCGACGTACCGTCATCCCATGAGCGAGTCTGCCGCACTCGGCACCGTGAGCGCCGTCTGGGTCTATCCGGTCAAGTCCCTCGCCGGTACGTCGGTCAACGCCGCCCAGGTCGGTGCCACCGGTTTGGAAGGCGACCGGACCCACTCCGTGGTCGACGCATCCTCGGGGGAGCGGATCACCGCGAAGGAGGAGCCGCGGCTTCGCGAACTCAGTGCAGCACCCGGCCAGGCCCATCCGGCCATCCAGGTTCCGAATGCCGACGTCGGCGAGCAGGTCCCGGCGGCTGCCCTGTCGGGCTGGCTGGATCGCCCGGTCGATCTGGCAGTGACCGACGCCGAGGGTGGTCATGCCGTGGACGCCTTCCCGGTACATCTGGTATCCGAGGGCGCGATGCTGACAGCTGACCCGGATGCCGGGCCCGCGGCCTGCGACGTGAACGACCCGCGGGCCAACCTGGTCCTGAAGCTTCATGGCGAAGGTGCAGCCGAGCGTGGGTGGGTCGGGCAGCGAATCCAGGTGGGGGACGCCGTCCTGTCGGTCACCCGAACGCCCAAGCACTGCCTCGGCGTCTATGCCGAGGTGGTGACTCCCGGCCGGGTTGCCGCCGGGGATCCGGTCCGTCTGGCGGACTGAGCAACTCCATCGACCAGGCCACCGCCGCCGTTATCCTCGATCCATCGACGCCGCCGCTCGCGGCATCCATCCACACCGCAAGGAGTCCTGTCGTGTCTGCGCCCTCGCCGTCCACTGTCGTGTCCACCGTGATGGTGGCCGCCGGTACGTCGGCTGCGCAGGCACTCGAAGCCGCGCCGGTGGCTCTCACCGGCCCGCACGCTGCCGTCGTCGTACGCGACTCCGGTGGTGTCCTGCACGACCTCGACTGGACTCCCGGCGAGGATCAACCGGTCGAGCCGGTAGCGATGTCCAGCCCGGCCGGCCGGGAGGTGTTGCGGCATTCGACTGCGCATGTCATGGCTCAAGCGGTTCAGGACCTGTTTCCGGAGGCCAGGCTCGGGATCGGGCCACCGGTCGAGAACGGCTTCTACTACGACTTCGACGTGCCCGAACCGTTCAAACCGGAGGACATCAAACGGATCGAGTCCCGGATGCGGGACATCGTCAAGGCGCGGCAACAGTTTTCCCGTCGAGTGGTCACTGACGAGGCCGCGCGTGCCGAGCTGGGCGAAGAGCCGTACAAGCTGGAACTGATCGGGCTGAAGGGGCCGGGTGCGGTCGAGGCGGCAGCAGAAGGCGCGGCGGTCGAGGTGGGCGGAGCCGAGCTGACCATTTATGACAACCTGGATGCCAAGTCCGGTGAACGGGTCTGGGGCGATCTGTGCCGCGGCCCGCACCTGCCGAACACCCGGACCATCCCGGCGTTCAAGCTGATGCGGTCCGCGGCGGCGTACTGGCGCAGTAGTGAGCAGAACCCGCAGTTGCAGCGGATCTATGGCACCGCCTGGGAGAGCCGCGAGGCCCTCGATGCCCATGTCGCGATGCTGGCCGAGGCGCAGCGGCGCGACCACCGGCGGATCGGTGCCGCCATGGACCTGTTCAGCTTCCCGGACGAGATCGGGTCAGA
>Ga0136610_1000809_pt1 | contig 10087 bp, 11 predicted proteins | sample AntDrymUQ1342206_2_FD_104804 | JGI IMG/M metagenome (GOLD analysis project Ga0136610, IMG submission 104804) | Polar desert sand microbial communities from Dry Valleys, Antarctica - metaG UQ134 (22.06) | ecosystem: Environmental > Terrestrial > Soil > Desert | place: Antarctica: Dry Valley...
ATGTTTGATATCTGCCCAGCCAGGCTACATATAAGATAGATAAGCAGCAAGCTAGAGTTTAGGGAGGCGAGTACCGTGAGCGTTGCTAGAGTCACCGAGCTGAGCGCTACGTCCGAGACGAGCTTCGAGGACGCCATCAACGAGGCCGTCGCCCGTGCCACCAGGACGCTAAGGGGCATAGAGGGCGCATGGGTCAAAGATATGAACGTCAACATAGAGGACGGGAAGATCACAGGCTACAGGGTCAACGTTGAGGTAACCTTCCAGCTGGAGGATTAGTCCAGGGGCAGACATCAACCTGATCTCACGCTCGGGCCGGGGCTTTCAGGCTCCGGCTCTTTTCGTTCCTCGAGACGAAGGTTTCGACCCCGACGTGGCCAGTTCGCGCCGGTTACTTTCCGTTTACTCCCCGGTGCGTGATAATACCAATACTTCACGATGCGCTTGGGCGTGGACACATATGTGGCACGAGCATATATAATGAACGTACGTGCAAGAGAAAGGGGCGCAGGTTGACCGAAGAGTCGCAGAGCACGGAGAACGGCCGGGGTACGACTGCCACGGGGGCCGAGAGTCTATCGGTCACGGACAATCGGACGGGCCAGAGTTACGAGGTCGAGATCAAAGACGGCACGGTCCGCGCCATGGACTTCAGGCAGATCAAGGTCGACGAAGACGACTTCGGCCTTATGACCTACGACCCTGGTTACTCCAACACGGCGAGTTGCAGGAGTGCCATCACCTACATAGATGGGGAGAAGGGGATCCTGGAGCACCGGGGCATCCCCATCGAGCAGCTCTGCGAGCATTCTTCCTACCTCGAGGTGGCCTATCTACTCAACTACGGCAGGCTTCCTACTGAGGACGAGCTGAATCGTTGGACATATGAGATAACCCACCACACCTACGTCCACGAGAATATCAAGAACTTCATGAACGGCTTCCGGCACGACGCGAACCCGATGGGGATGCTGCAGGCCTCCGTCGGCGCCCTCTCGACGTTCTACCCCGAGGCCCAGGACATCGACGACGAGTACCAGCGCCACGTTGCTGCGGTGCGTCTGATCGCCAAGATGCCGACCCTCGCCGCTTTTGCCTATCGTCACAGCCTCGGATTGCCCTACGTCTACCCTGACAACGACCTCTCTTACGCGGGCAACTTCCTGTCGATGCTCTTCAAGATGGCCGAGCCCAAGTACGAGCCCGACCCGCGCCTCGAGAAGGCGCTCGACGTGCTCTTCATACTACACGCCGACCACGAGCAGAACTGTTCCGCAGCGGCCGTAAGGGTCGTCGGGTCTTCGAGGGTCGACCCTTTCTCTGCCATAGCAGCCGGCTGCGCCGGACTCTACGGCCCGTTGCACGGCGGGGCCAACGTCGCGGTCCTCAGAATGCTCCAGCGCATAGGAAGTGTCGAGAACATTCCCGACTTCCTCGAAGGCGTCAAGGAGGGCGACGAGCGTCTCATGGGCTTCGGACACAGGGTGTACAAGAACTACGACCCGCGGGCCAGGGTCATCCGCAGCCACGTCGATGAGGTGCTCGAGGCCACGAACAAGGAGAGTCCGCTGCTCGACATCGCCATCGAGCTCGAAAAACGGGCGCTCGACGACGACTACTTCACGAGCCGCAAGCTCTACCCCAACGTCGACTTCTACTCAGGCCTCATATACGAAGCCCTCGGGATACCGACTGACGCCTTCACCGTCATGTTCGCCATACCACGCACCTCGGGTTGGATGGCCCAGTGGATGGAGATGATGGATGATCCCGAACTCAAGATCGCCCGTCCGCGCCAGATCTACACCGGCCCCCGCGACACAGACTACGTGCCCATCGACGAGCGCTGACGCGCCCGTCAGCATTTCAGCACGCTCCGGCCTGCGGCCTCCGCTTTCAGCAAGTCAGCCAGGTCTTTTGCACACGCGAAAGCTGAAATGCTGAAAGCGCCAGACAGGGCGCGTGCTGAAGTGCTGACATGCTGGAGGCTCTACGAGCCTCCTAGCACGGCGTCATACAGCCGGCGCTGGCGTTCGAGCGCCCTCATGTAGATTTCGTGGCGGTCGGGGTCAGGCTCGAAGGTCTCGCCGAGCGGCGCTTCTGCGGCCTCGATCTCAGGCCCTCCGAGGGCTTCTAGAGCAATCAGGGCCGCGCCCCTGCTCGAAGCCTCCTTTACACCCGAGAGTGTGACCGGTCTGCCTAGCGTGTCGGCGATGATCCTGGTCCACGTTGGCGAGTGGAGGAGGCCACCGCCGCTGGCGACGACTTCCTTCTCACCAGGGGAAGCGGTTTCGAGCATCTCCGCGATGATGGCGAACCTGAAGGCAACGGCCTCCATGGCGGCGCGCACGATCTCGACGGGCTTGCTGCTCATCGAGAGTCCCGACACGGTCCCGTTCGCCATGTCGGCCCATCCTGGTCCACGCTCCCCGGCGAGCAGCGGCAGGAACGTTAGCCCGTGGGAGTCCGGCTCCATGTCGGACAGAAGTCTCTCGGTCTCCTCCGGGTCGGGGAGGTGCAGCGTGTTGCGCAGCCATTCGATCAGGTTTCCGCCGTCGGAGAGCGCGCCGCCCATGACGTAGCGCTCTGCGTCCGCCCTGTAGCACCAGGGACCGTCGGGTATCTCGACCGACTCTGCTTTCCAGAGCACCCGCATCGCACCGCTCGTGCCGACCATAATCGCCAGCCGGTCACTACCCGTGCATCCGCTCCCGACGTTCGAGCAGGCGCCGTCGCCTGCGGCGGGGAGCCAGGGCGCCTCCCGCAGGGCCGGCCACCGCCTCGCCCACTCCCCGGCCAATCCCTTTCGAGGCTCATCCGAGATGGCGGAGAGTTGCGCCTCTTCGACCGGCAGCGCCCCCAGTGTCTCAGGGTCCCAATTCCGTTGATTCTGGTCGAAGAGGCCGGTCCCTGAGGCCATCGACGTCCCCACCTGGTACGGTTCCCCGAAGAAGTGGGCGTAGAAGTAGTCGGCAGGGGAGACCCAGATCTCCGTCTTCTCGGAGGCCCCAGCCATCGCGCGGTTCGACCACAGCAGCTTGGCGGGCCAGTAGCTGGAGTGGGGCACGCAACCCGTGCGCCGGTGGTACGTCCTCTCGTCGAGTCTTGCAAGCAGCTCTGGTACGGACTCTGCCGCGCGGCGGTCGGCCCAGGTCAGGATCGGGGTCGTGGGACGCCCTTCCCGGTCCAGACCGAGGACCGAGTGCCAGAAGGTACTCATCGCGACGCCGGAGATCTCCGTGTTACCAGCCTTTGAGAGCGCACCGTCCACGGCCCTGACCACGAGGCCGAGCAACTCGTCGGCGTCTTTCGCTGCGCCGCCGCCAGGGGTGTAATCGAACTCGTAGTCGAGCTTGACCTCGGTGCCGTCTATGCCGTCGCCAGAGCCGTCGTAGAGTTCGGCCCTCACCGACGAAGAGCCAACGTCGATAGAGAGGATCCTTGCGCCCCGAGATTCCCTGGATACCACGCTCCCACCTCCCCGAAAGATTACCTTTCACCGTAGTTTAGCAAGCCGCTTGTCCACACTATTCTCCGGGCATAGGCCTATGTTTACCAGCGGCCCTGACTCGGGTACCGAGATCACTAACAGCCACTGGCTTATCTAGGAGGAGAACATGGCGAGCGAAGACAGGTTGAGGGAACTCGAGGAGAAGTACGAGGATTACAAAGTCTACGACAACCAGGGAGAGAAGATCGGGAAGGTCGATGACCTCTTCGTGGACGAGACTGACCGCGAAGAATATATCGGCGTCAAGATGGGGTTCCTCGGCCTCAAGTCCACCCTGATCCCCATGGACATCGCTCGCGTGAACGAGGCCGAGAGGAGCATAGAGGTCTCGGAGTCGAAGGATCACGTAAAAAACGCCCCGAGCTTCGACGACGACGAGGACATCACCCCCGATTACGAGGACCGTATCCGCAGCCACTTCAATCTCGAGTCCCCGGGAACATCCGAGGGTGGCTACGGTCAATACTCGGGCATGAGCGAAGGCGGTGCGGACAGGCAGCGCGAGGCGCAAGACCGCGAGACATTAGACGATTCCGCAGACGACGTCCGTTCTTCCGGAGGACCAGAGTACGGGGAACGCGCGGGGTCGACTTCTGAAGGCGAGAGTTCCAGAGACATACCCGAGTACGGGGGTGCGGAAGAAACCCCTGAAGGTGGTCCGTTCATCAGTGACACTGAATCTTCCGCTGACGAGCCTACCAGGGAGGTGCCGACCACGCGCCAGACCGAGGAGACCGAGACCATACAGGAAGGCGGCCGCACGAAGATTCGCCGCCGCGTGATACGCGAGGAGATCATCGAAGAAGACGAAGCCCCTGATACACGCAGCTAGAGCGGTGAGCTTGCAGGGGCGGTTCGCGAACCGCCCTTAGGTTGGCCATCTGCCTTCCGGCAGGTATGTTCCCGAGGATTCCTCGACCACGTAGGCCCACGCCAGGAGGCTCGAGCCTTCGCTAGTCTCGACGGGGAGAAGTACCCGCCGGTAGTGGCTCGACGCGTCCGTGGGATCGAAGCCTTCCAGGCGGTCGAGGGCCGGTAGGCGCGACTCAGGATCGTCGAAAGCGAAGATCTCACCGAAGACGCGCTGACCCTCCAGCGGTGGCACCGGCCCACGGCTGAGCCGCCACTGCTCCTCCGCATCCCATGTAGGATAGCCGGTCCCCAAAGCGTAAATGGACTCTCCAGGGACGACCAGCGCGGGATAGCCCTGGGGAAGATCGTACACATCGCCCCGCACCGCCGCCTCCTCGAAGCGCACAAACCCATTACAATAACGATCGTGGTTGCGCTCACCACGCTTCAAAGTACCGTAGAAGAACATCACCAGCGGCCGACTATCTCCAGCACTTCTCAAATCCGACGAACCGTCAGGCTAGAACCTCGCCCACCGACCAAGACCTGGTGCCTGAAACCTGTTACCTGACACCCACCAGAGTCGCGTAATCGACCTTTATGCAGCGGTCCATGACGACGGTGAGTCCGTGATCCTCGGCATAGGCGGCCGCCTCTTCGTTGATCACGCCGGATTGCATCCACAGCACCTTCGCGCCGGCGGCCACGGCGTCCTCGGCAACCGGCATGACTTTCTCGCTGCGCCTGAACACGTCCACTATGTCTACAGGCGTCGGGATGTCTCCGACCGATTCGTAAGGCTCTTCACCAAGGACCGGAGCATTGAGGTTTGGATTGACGGGAAAGATCTCGAAGCCGAAGCCCTGCAGTGCGCCTGCGATCGCGTGGCTCGTACGGTAGGGCCTGTCCGACAGCCCGACGACCGCCACTGTCCGTGCCCGGTGCAGCAGGTCTCTTATCTCTCGAATATCAGGATTTGCGTGCATGTCGCTCTCTTCTCGGGGACATCAGGCCCCGATGTTACCCGATCTCCACACCCATCGGGGCAAGAGCGTATTCTTTGCATTCAACGCCGGGGAAGAGCCCGTTGTGTTCCGCTTCCCGCCGACGCAAGCAGCGCCCGGTCCACACGCCCCCGAAACAGACTCATGAAGGCGCGTGAGCTTGTAGGGGCGGTTCGCGAACTGCCTACATACGAACCGCCTACAATTCGGCCGAGAGTACAGGGTCGCTCGTCGGCTTCTCCGAGCCCCCGGCAGGCTCGACGGTCACCGCTATCACGTCCGCCTTCGAAATGGAGGTCGTGACCGGCGCTGCCGTCATGTTGCCGTCGGGTTGGAAGAGACCGCTGGGTTTGGGCACGTCGTCGTCTATCACCCAGATCTGGCACGTCCGGTCCTCGGGCACAGAAGGCATGTTCTTGGCCACGAGGATGATCTTGTTCTTGTGGATAGAGGCAACTTCGGCGTTGGCGCCCTGATCCGCCCACGATCCCTCCAGCTCGATCGTCTGGCTTTGCTGGGGCTGCCGCTGGTCCTGCGCATCCTCGATCTGGGCTTGCAGGTCCTGGCGTTGGTCCTGTACGTCCGCGATCTGGCCTTGCAGGTCCTGAACCTGGCCCTGCAACAGCACGTTCCACGACAGCAGGCCGATCACCAGCAGGGCAGCAGCGCCGAGCGCGACGGTCCGGACGCTGAGATAGTCCCCGATCCTTGCGAACACGGACCGGCGCCTGACGCGGCGGGGCTCAGCCTCGGTCTCGACCACCCCCATGAGCCTGCTGCGGAGTTCCGGCGATGGTTCCTGTTCGTGCGGGGAGAACGCGAGCAGGCCGGCGACGGCGCCAAGATCGTCTACCTCGGCCTGCCGCTCCGGGTGGGCAGCGAGGTAATCCTCGAAGCTCCGCCTTTCTTCCTCAGGAAGGGCGCCGAGAACGTAGGCGTCTCTGAGATCTTCGAAGCGTTCGTGGTTCATGTCACTCATCTCGGCACCGCCGCGTCTCTTGATTCGAAGTATTCTCTGATCTTCTTCAGTCCCAAACGCATCCTGCCCTTGACCGTTCCGAGGGGCAGGCTGAGTAGCTCGGATATCTCCACGTGGGTATACCCGGAAAAATACGCGAGCTCCAGTATCTTGAGTTGCTCGGAAGGGAGAGTGTTCAGTGCCTCCCTGATCTGGTCGCGCTGCGAATTCCGCCAGGTCTCCGCGAATGCCTCGCTCGGCTGGGAGCGTGGGGCGGAGGCTTCGATCTTGTCCTGCGTCCTGCGCCGGCTCGCATGGGAGCGGAGCTGGTCTATTCCGCGGTTGTGGACTATGGAGAGGATCCAGGTCCGCACGCTGCCTCTCTCCGCACGATAGCTGCCGGCATTTCGCCAGACCTTTAGGAAGGCGTCCTGCGCTAGATCTTCGGACGCCTGACGTTCCCCCATCATCCTGTAAGCCAGGGAGAAGGCGGCGCGGCTGTGGCGGTCGTAGAGCGTCGCGAAAGCGTCGGCGTCGGCCGCCTCGACTAGGGAGATCAAATCCTCGTCCGCAAGAATAAGGTACTGTCGTCCCCTGTCAGCCATACCCTCATTCTACGGTAATGTTGCCGCTCCGGATCAACCCTGCTGTCGAGCCGCTGAACAGGCCAGGAGGGACAGAAGGAGTAGGGCGCACCGTAAGATCTGACACATATTTCGCAGGTTTTGTTTGAAACTGTTAACATTGATTGAGCCATGTTTCCAGGAGAAACACACAGTCATTGGGCTGAAACACGTGTGTTCGGGGCCGGGGCATGCGGTTATGGGGGTGATCCAGGGTCTACCGACGTCCGTAAAGCTCTTTGTAAGGTACCAGCAAACGGCCTGAATTCGGGCTGAGAACAAGGGAGGAATGTGTAGATGAGTGAAGTAGAGAGCCGCATCCCTTTGGGGATAGACCGGGAGGTTTCGCGGCGTAACTTCCTGAAGACTGCGGCGTGGACGGGCGCTGCGTTCTCCGCGATGGGGATTGGCGGCTTCGGTGTCGCCGTTCGTCGCGCCGAGGCGCAGGGGGAGTACAAGACCTACGAGGGGCTTGGCGACGCGGCGATACTCCAGTTCGCGTACCTGTTGGAGCTTCTCGAGGGCACGTTCTACGCAGAGGGCGTAGAGGCCGGCCTCTTCAAGGACGCGTTCCTCGAGCAGATCGTGGCCATCCGCGACCACGAGATGGCGCATGCTGACGCGCTCGCGGCCACGTTGGGCGACCTCGGGGCCGAAGTACCGGCGACGCCGCAGTTCACCTTCCCTCCGGGCACCTTCGGAGATGCGGCCACCTTCCTCGAGCTTGCGGCGACTTTCGAGCCTGTTGGCATCGGCGCCTACCAGGGCGCGGCCCCCGCGCTGCAGAGTAAGGACATCCTGGCGGCGGCGATCTCGATCCACAATGCGGAGTGCCAGCACAGGTGCGCGATCAACATACTGAACCTCATCAATCCGCCGAACGACCTCGCTTTCGAGGTGGCGTTGCCCCTGGAGGATGTGCAGGCGGCCGTGGAACCGTTCGGCATCACCGGTTAGGGAGGAGATAACTAGATCATGGAGAACCACACGATAAACGTTCCTGGCGCGCAGGAGTTCGCGCGGCCTAGGAGTAGGAGGGACTTCTTCAAGTCTCTCGCTGTAGCCGGCGCGGGCGCGACCGCCGCCTCGATGCTGCTCTCGGGAAAGGCTTCCGCCCAGACCGACGATGTAGACATCGCGAACTTCGCCCTCACGCTGGAGTACCTGGAGGCGGACTTCTACGCCAGGGCGCTGGACGCCGGCGTCCTCTCCGGTGATGCCCTTGGCGTCGTCGAGAACCTCGCGAGCCACGAGGCGCAGCACGTTGACGCCCTCGTAGGCCTGATTGAGAGCGTGGGCGCCACCCCGGTCGAGAAGCCAACCCTCACCTTCCCTACGGACGCGTTCTCGAGCCAAGCCTCCATACTGGACCTGGCCGCTACCTTCGAGCCCGTCGGCGTGGGCGCCTATCTCGGCGCAGCACCCTTGATCTCGAGCCCCGACATCCTGGCGGCAGCAGGGAGCATCGAGGGCGTCGAGGGCGAGCACGTGGTTGCGATCAACATGTTGCTCGGCGTCGTGCCATACGCCAACGAGGCGTTCCCGAAGGCGCTGACGCTGGACGAGGTCTCTGCGGCCGTGGCGCCGTTCCTCGGCGGCAAGATGCTGAGCACCGGCGGCCCGCAGCTCTCCCCGATGGAGGCGTACCGCCTCGGGCACCTCTAGTCCGTACGGAGAAGGGCACGGTTTGAACCCGCGTCGCTTCTCGTTGAGCGGGGCGCTCGTCGCCCCGCTTTTGTTCGCGATGCTGACGGCCTGCGCAGGTCAGCCACAGTCCGATACCGCGGAGCATGCCAGCGCGGAGAATGGCAGCACGGCATCGACCATCGCGGAACAGACGGTCCGGAGAGAGACCAAGCCCGAGACGGCGGCGGGCGGCAAGGATGAGGGGGACAACGACGGGAAGACGGTGAAGGCCGTTCTCCCCGAAGACGTGCTCTCGAAGAAAGACCTCGACAAACCCCCGCCTAAGTACGAGGACTGGTTCGAGGAGGGTTCGGATAAGGATGGGGCTGAGACCTCAGACACTACGGCAGGAGAGATACCGGCCGTCAAGCCCTTCAACTTGGGGAGGGACCCTGGAGGACCGGACGACAAGACACTCTACCTGAGTGTCCCTGATCTCGGCCTCGAGGACGTTACAGCATACAATTCTGTCTCCGAAGAGAAGCTCAAGAAGTCCATCGTCCATATCCCCGCCACTGGTTTCCCCTGGCAGAAAGGGGCCAACACCTACATCGCCGGCCATCGCCTCGGGTACGAGGGCACGAGCTCGTACCTGATCTTCTACTACCTCGATCAACTGGCCGAGGGAGATGAGATCCTGCTCGAGGACTCGGCCGGCACCAGATACACCTACCGCGTGACGGATCAGATGGTCGTGGATCCCGACAACGTCGAGGTAATGGAACCGGAAGAAGGCAAGTCGCTCGTCTCGCTGCAGACTTGTACGTTGCCGGATTACGAACAGCGCCTGATCGTCCAGGGCGAGCTCGTCGACAAGAGCACCTGAATCGGGCGTGCTAAGATCTGGAAGGGTTTCGTCCCCGCCGATCAAACGCCCAACCTGATAGAGGTCTGATTTGCGGCTGAGTGTTCTTTCGAGCGGAAGCTCGGGCAATGCAACGTACATGGAGACGGACGCAGGCGGACTCCTCGTCGACGCTGGCCTCCAACCACGACGCATAGGTGCCCTCCTCGCCTGTATTGGCAGGAACCTTACCGACGTAAAGGCCGTCCTGCTGACCCACGGACACACCGACCACACCTGCGGCGTCCGCGCTCTGGTGCGTGTGCACGATATCGAGGTCTTCGCCGCGCCCGGCGTCGGCGAAGACCTCGGCGCTCACACGGTAGCCCCCGGAGAGTCCTGCACGGTTGGCTGCCTTACAGCGACGTTCTTCGAAGTCCCACACGACTCCATGACCTACGGGGTTCGGGTATCCGACGGCAATAGCACAGTCGCGATGGCGACGGACCTCGGAGAGGCTGGAATCGAGGTACTGCGGAGCATGAGCGGGGCCGAGGCGGTAGTCCTCGAAGCGAACCACGATCCCGACTGGCTGAGGCGGGGCCCATACTCGGCGAACTTGAAGCGCCGGATCTCCTCGAGGCGCGGCCACCTCTCGAACCGGCAGGC
>Ga0136610_1000810_pt1 | contig 10083 bp, 9 predicted proteins | sample AntDrymUQ1342206_2_FD_104804 | JGI IMG/M metagenome (GOLD analysis project Ga0136610, IMG submission 104804) | Polar desert sand microbial communities from Dry Valleys, Antarctica - metaG UQ134 (22.06) | ecosystem: Environmental > Terrestrial > Soil > Desert | place: Antarctica: Dry Valley...
CTCGACTTGCATGTGTTAAGCACGCCGCCAGCGTTCGTCCTGAGCCAGGATCAAACTCTCCGTTGAAATTCGTTGATAGTCGACCGCCCGAGGACGGTCGGTCATCAGTTCATTGGAGTTTCCCGGCAAGAGACGCTCCTCGACCGTGAAGCCTAGGAGACTTTTCTTACCAAAGGAACCGTCCACAGAACGTGAGGGCCAACGTGTGTTGGTCTCGCATCCTGTCGACGGGGCGTTATTAATTCGTTCGTCGACTTTTGGCACACTGTTGAGTTCTCAAGGATCGGGCGCGCACCGTCACCAGGCCTCTCAGCCTGCGTCGGGGCAACTCGTCTAACTTACTGGCCCGGAGGGAGGCAGTCAAATCGCTTTCCCTCGTCCAGCGTCGGCCGGAACTACCGACCTGAGGTGCGGTGATGCCGCCTCGGATCCCGGTCTCCTGGGGGTCCCACTGCTGCCGGCAGCCCGCTGTTCCCCGTTGGGAGGGGTCTTGCGTCCCGTCCCTTCCGGCGAGGCAGGTAGTACGTTACGAGCGCGCCGAGCCGAGGTCAAGTTCAGGGGCCTGGTCCCATCCGGACTCCGGCGAGGTTGCGCTTGCCCTTGCGGAGCAGCAGCCAGCCACCCGGCAGGAGGTCGGCGGCAGCCGGGCTCGACTCCGCGTCCTCGATCCGCTGGTTGTTCACGTACGCACCGCCGTCGGTCACGGTGCGGCGCGCCGCGCCCTTGCTCGCGACCAGCCCGGTCTCTGCGAGCAGAGCAGCGTACGTGGGAAGCTCGGTCCCCATCGCAAGGTGCACATGCGGGACCTCCCGCAGCGCCGCCTCGAGCGTGGCGACGTCGAGATCGCGCAGCTCACCTGCTCCGAAGAGCGCCGCAGCCGCCTCTCTCGCGCGTCGGGTCTCCTCCGGCCCGTGCACGAGCGTCGTCACGTCGTCGGCAAGGAGCTTCTGCGCGGTCCGACGGGACGGCTGGTCGACCGTCTGCTTCTCGAGCCCGTCGATCTCGTCTCGACCGCGGAAGGTGAAGTACCTGAGCAGCTGGACAACGCCGGCATCCTGCGCGTTCAGCCAGAACTGGTGGAAGGCGTACGGCGTCATCATCTCGGGGTCGAGCCACAGCGCACCCGTCTCCGTCTTGCCGTACTTGGTGCCGTCCGCCCGCTCCACGAGCGGGGTGGCGAGGGCATGGACCCGCTCCCCCGTGACCCTGCGGACGAGCTCGACGCCGCCGGTGATGTTGCCCCACTGGTCGCTGCCGCCGGTCTGCAGGCGGACCCCGAAGTCGCGGTACAAGTTGAGGTAGTCCATCGACTGCAGCAAGACGTAACTGAACTCGGTGTAGGAGATGCCGGCCTCCAGCCGGCTGCGGACGACGTCGCGGGCGAGCATCCGGTTGACCGGGAAGTGCTTGCCGATGTCACGCAGGAAGTCGATGGCCGAGAGGCCGGCCGTCCAGTCGTAGTTGTCGACCATGGTCGCGGCGTTGTCGCCGTCGAAGGAGAAGAACGGCTCCACCTGACGGCGTACCCGCTCGACCCACTCCGTCACGACATGGTGCGAGTTCAGGGAGCGCTCACCTGACTCCTTGGGGTCGCCGATCATGCCGGTGGCGCCACCCACCAGCACGAACGGCACATGGCCCGCGTCCTGCAGCCTCCGGGCCGTCACGAGCTGCATCAGGTTGCCCATGTGGAGGCTGGGTGCCGTCGGGTCGAAGCCCACGTAGAACCTGATCGGGCCCGCGGACATCTCGGCGCGCAGCGCATCGAGGTCGGTCGAGAGGGCCACGAGGCCGCGCCACGCGAGATCGTCGAGGACGTGTCGGTTCACGAGCGCTCCTCGGCCTCGCGCACCAGCCGGCGTACGTCGTCGACGCTTCCGCAGCCCTCGTCGAGCAGGCGGTTGCGCTCGGTTGCCCAGGCAGCCCCGAGGCGGGCGCGGTCGTCGTCGCCCACGTCGGTCCGCGCTGGGTTGAGGATGTCGCGCTCCTCCTCGTCGAGGTGGTGCAGCAGCGTCTCGCTGAACTCGTGGATCGCGTCGCTGAACTCCTCGGTGTCGACCGCCGCGGACTCCAGCAGCGGAAGCAGGGTCTGGTAACCCTCATCGTGCTCTTTCGCACCGTGCTCCACCTCGTCGTCGTCGATGGCGTCCTTCTTCTCGAGCGACGGGTAGACCTTGCTCTCCTCGGCCTCTCCGTGCGCCACGAGGAGCTCGGCCATGGTCGCGACGACCCGGCGCCGGTCAGAGGTGACGTCGCGGAGCTCACGCAGCAGGTCCTCGAACAGCCGGTGGTCGGTGAGGATCAGGTCGACGATGTCACCCTCGGAGGGGCGGGGAATCTCAAGAGTCATGGAGCCGAGCCTAGGCCCTGGCGTGGAGTCCCCTTCGTCCCGCTGCCGCTGCGAGCGTCGCGGCGCGAGAAGATCGAGTCGTGACCGACCTCGGCGGCTTCTGGAGCAAGCCCAGCGAGGTCGTCGCGCCCGCGCTCCTCGGCTGGAGCCTCACCCACGTCACCGCCGACGGAGCCGTGCGCGTCCGGTTGACAGAGGTGGAGGCGTACGCCGGGGAAGCCGATCCCGCGTCGCACGCCTTCCGCGGGACGACCCGGCGCAACGACGTCATGTTCGGTGCCGCGGGACACCTGTACGTCTACCTCAGCTATGGCATGCACTGGTGCGCGAACGTTGTCGTGGGCCGCGAGGGTGTCGCCTCCGCAGTACTGCTGCGGGCCGGCCGGGTCGTGGAGGGCGTCGAGCTGGCACGCTCACGCCGAGGCGCCAGGACGGCCGACCGGTCGCTCGCCCGTGGCCCCGCCTGCCTGACCCAGGCGTTGGGGATCGGCCGCGAGCACGACGGTGCCGCCCTGCTCGGTGGCACCGGTCCCCTGACGCTGGAGTACGACGAGCGGCCGCCGGCTGTCTCCGCAGGGCCCCGGGTCGGGGTCAGCCGGGCGGCCGGGGTCCCGTGGCGGTTCTGGGTCACGGGCGACGAGACCGTGTCGGCCTACAAGCGCAGCCCCCGCGCCGGGTAGCTGAACGTGGCTGGGACCCGTCGTCTTGCGCCACCCGGCGCGAAACGTCCATCGGCCGGGGCTATGACGATCGCACCCGCGACGCCAACCGGCGATGGGCGCCACCGTCTCCGCATGGCTGCCTCAGCGTGGCGCCACCACCCGCGGACCGCACCGAGTCACGCCTGGAGCGAGGCGAGTGTCGTGCGGAGCTCTGCGAGCTGCTCGGTGACGCGAGCCGGCGCCGTACCCCCGCGTGCGTCGCGAGCAGCGAGCGACCCAGGCACGGTCAGCACGTCCCGAACCGCCGGCGTGAGGTGAGGCGACAGCTCGGCCAGGTCGCCGTCTGACAGCTGATGGAGCTCTATCCCTTGCTGCTCGCAACGGCGTACACAGGCACCGGTCACCTCGTGGGCGTCCTTGAACGGCACGCCCTGCCTGACCAGCCACTCGGCGATGTCGGTGGAGAGCGAGAACCCCTGCGGCGCCAGCTCGGCCATCCGCCGCGGGTGGAACGTGAGAGTGCGCACCATCCCGCTGAAGGCTGGAAGCAGGACCTCCAGGGTGTCGATGGAGTCGAACACCGGCTCCTTGTCCTCCTGCAGGTCGCGGTTGTAGGCGAGCGGCTGCGCCTTGAGCGTCGCGAGCAGCCCGGCGAGGTTGCCGATCATGCGCCCGGACTTGCCGCGGGCCAGCTCGGCGATGTCGGGGTTCTTCTTCTGCGGCATGATGCTGGACCCGGTCGAGTAGCCGTCGTCGAGGGTCGCGACACCGAGCTCGCGGGTCACCCACAAGATCACGTCCTCCGCGATCCGCGAGACGTCAACGCCGATCATCGCCGTCACGAACGCGAACTCGGCGACGAAGTCACGGGCCGCGGTGCCGTCGATGCTGTTGGCCGTGGAGCCGGTGAAGCCGAGGTCGCTCGCCACCTGCTCGGGGTCGAGACCGAGCGTCGTGCCGGCGAGAGCACCCGATCCGTACGGCGAGTCGGCCGCGACGCGTCGATCCCAGTCCAAGAACCGCCCCAGGTCTCGGATGAGCGGCCAGGCGTGGGCCAGCAGGTGGTGGCCCAGGGTGACGGGCTGCGCGTGCTGCAGATGGGTTCGTCCCGGCATCGGATCGGCGACATGGCGCTCCGCCTGATCGGCCAGAACCTGCACGAGGTCGCCCACCAGGACTCCGATCGTGCGGGCATGGTCGCGCAGGTAGACCCGGAACAGGGTGGCGATCTGGTCGTTGCGCGAGCGCCCGGCGCGCAACCGGCCGCCGAGCTCCGCCCCGACGATCTCGACGAGACCGCGCTCCAGCGCGCTGTGGACGTCCTCGTCCTCCGGGCCGGCGACGAAGGACCCCGACTCGACGTCTGAGCCGAGCACCTCGATGCCCGCGAGCAACCTGGCGAGGTCGTCGTCGCTCAGCAGCCCGGCGGCGGCGAGTCCGACGGCGTGGGCCTGGGAACCCGCGAGGTCGTACGCCGCCAGCCGCCAGTCGAAGTGGGTGGACCGGCTCAGCGCCACCAGCTCCGGCGACGGCCCGCCTCCGAACCTGCCGCCCCAGAGCCCCGACCCGGCCGTCTCACCCGCCATCCGGCATGCCCCCTCCCGACCGAACACCCGCTGTCGCGCGAACCGGCGCCTCCCGGGGGCCGAGACGCGGGACAGCGGGTGTCGGGACGGTCATGAGGCGGCACCCTGGTCGCGTCGAGCCGCGATCTTGGCGGGCAGCCCCCACAGCTCGACGAACCCCTTGGCGAGCGACTGGTCGAAGGAGTCGCCTTCGTCGTAGGTGGCGAGGTTGAAGTCGTACAGGCTCGTCGCCGACCGTCTCCCCGTCGAGACCGCCTTCCCGGCGTGCAGCGTCAGCCGCACCTCGCCGCTGACGTGCTGCTGCGACGCGTCGACGAAGGCGTCGAGCGTGCGCTTGAGCGGGGAGAACCACAGACCGTCGTACACGAGCTCGCTCCACCGCTGCTCGACGCCCTTCTTGAAGCGGGCTAGGTCGCGCTCGACGGTGACGCTCTCGAGCTCGCGGTGAGCCTCGAGAAGCACCAGTGCGCCAGGGGCCTCGTAGACCTCCCGGCTCTTGATGCCGACGAGCCGGTCCTCGATGAGGTCGAGCCGCCCGACCCCCTGGGCGCCACCACGGGTGTTGAGCTGCTCGATGGCCTGCAGCATCGTGACGTGGCGGCCGTCGATGGCCACGGGAGCCCCGTTCTCGAAGGCGATGACGACCTCGTCACCGTCGCGTGGCATGGCCGGATCGTCGGTGTAGGAGTAGACGTCCTCGATCGGGGCGTTCCAGATGTCCTCGAGGAAACCAGTCTCCACGGCGCGGCCCCAGACGTTCTGGTCGACGGAGTACGGCGACTTCTTCGTGACGTCGATCGGCAGCTCGCGCCGCTCGGCGTACTCGATCGCCTTCTCCCTGGTCCACGCGTAGTCGCGCACCGGCGCGATCACCGACAGGTACGGCGCGAGCGCGGCGACACCGACCTCGAAGCGCACCTGGTCGTTGCCCTTGCCGGTGCAGCCATGGCTGACGACGGTGGCGCCGTACTCATGTGCCGCGGCGACGAGGTGACGGGCGATCAACGGGCGGGAGAGCGCCGACACGAGCGGGTAGCGACCCATGTACATCGCGTTCGTCCGCAGCGCCGGCAGACAGAAGTCCTCCGCGAACTCGTCGCGTGCGTCCACCACGACTGCCTCGACCGCGCCACAGGCGAGCGCACGCTTGCGAATGTCGTCGAGGTCCTCGCCTCCCTGGCCGACGTCGATCGCGACGGCGACCACCTCGGCTCCGGTCTGGTCGGCGAGCCAGCCGATGGCAACCGACGTGTCGAGCCCGCCGGAGTAGGCGAGGACGATCCGCTGCTTGGCTCCGGCGGTGGTGCTGGGGACGGTCACTGTTGACTCCTTTGTCAAAGGTCGCTGCCTGACTCGGCAAGCGCCAGGAACTTGGTGGCGAGTGTCTCTCCGCCGTCGGGCTCTCGGCTGACGACGACGATGGTGTCGTCGCCGGCGATACAACCGAGCACTTCCGTCAGCTCGGCCCTGTCCAGCGCCGAGGCGAGGAACTGCGCAGCCCCCGGCGGGGTCCGCAGCACGGAGAGGTTGCCCGACCCCTCCGCGCTGACCAGCAGCTCGTTGCACAGCTTGGCGAGCCGGCTCGCTGCCGCTGCCGAGTCGGTGGCCGACCGTGGAGTGCGGTCGCCCCCCTCGCTCGGAACGGCGTACACCAGCGCCCCTTGGCTGTCGCGGACGCGGACCGCCTCGAGGTCGACGAGGTCACGCGACAGAGTGCCCTGCGTGACGCGCAGCCCCGTCGTGTCGAGCAGGTCGGCAAGCTCGGCCTGGGAGTGGACCGGATGCCGGCTCAGCAGCTCGACGATCGTCTGGTGGCGGGCCGCCTTCGTCGCAGCAATGCTGGAGGGAACGGGCGTCATCGCTTCCTCGCCTCGTCGAGGAGCCACGTCAAGAGCGCCTTCTGCGCATGCAGACGGTTCTCAGCCTCGTCCCAGACCAGGCTCTGCGGCCCGTCGATGACGTCGGCTGCGATCTCCTTGCCCCGGTATGCCGGGAGGCAGTGCAGCACGACAGCGTCCGGGTCGGCGAGTGCCATCGCCTCCGCGTCGACGGCGAGCGGCACGAACGGTGAGGAGCGACCCCCCGCCTGCGACTCCTGCCCCATCGACACCCAGGTGTCGGTGACGACGACGTCTGCGCCCTCGACAGCTGCCTTGCGGGTCGTCTCGTGAGTGACAGACCCGCCGGTGTCGCTGGCGATCTCGCCAGCACGCGCCAGAATCCGCGGGTCAGGCTCGTAGCCCTTCGGCGAACCGACCCGCACATGCATGCCGGCCACTGCCCCGCCGAGCAGACAGGAGTGTGACACGTTGTTGGCGCCGTCGCCCAGATAGCTCATCGTGAGACCGGCGAGTCGCCCTTTGTGCATCCTGACGGTCTGCAGGTCGGCAAGGATCTGGCAGGGGTGGAACTCATCGGTGAGCGCGTTGACCACGGGAACTGCCGAGACAGCCCCCATCGCCTCGATGCGCTCCTGGCCGAAGGTGCGCCAGACGATCGCCTGGACCTGCCTGTCGAGGACCCGTGTCGTGTCCTCGATCGGCTCTCCGCGGCCCATCTGCGACGACTGTGCGTCGATGACGAGGGGATAGCCCCCCAGCTCGGAGATGCCGACCGAGAACGACACGCGGGTCCGTGTCGACGGTTTGTCGAACATCACTGCCACCGCCTGGGGCCCTTCGAGCGGACGGGCGTGGAAACGGTTGGCGCGGAACTCATCGGCCAGATCGAGGATGGCTGCCTGCTCGGCGGGAGCGAGGTCGTCGTCGCGTAGGAAATGTCGGGTCACGTTGCCTCCAACGGAGATCGGCGGATGGTGCCTGGATCGTGCTCGCCGTTGCTTGCGCCGCGCGATGGGTGGGTGGCTCCGCCGGCCGAAGCCATGGAGATCGCCGTCGCGAGCACGGGCAGTGCCGGCTCGACCTCATGGTGGTGCAGGATCAGCGGCGGCGCCAGTCGCAGCGTGTCGGGCGTGCACTCGTTGACGATGACGCCGCCGTCGAGGGCCACGGCGGCCGCCGCCTTCGCCGTACCGGGGGCGACGTCGGCAGCGATGAGCAGCCCGCGGCCACGTACGCCGGCTACGCCGGCGACCGCGCGCAGGTCCTCGCTGAGCCGCTCCCCCAGTGAGATGACATGCTCGAGGAGCCGGGTCGACTCGATCACGTCGAGCACGGTGAGGGCGACCGCCGCCGCAAGCGGGTTGCCGCCGAACGTCGTGCCGTGCTGGCCAGGCAGCAGCAGGCTCCCCGCCGCGCCGAGCCCGATGCAGGCGCCGACGGGGAAGCCGGCGCCCAGCCCCTTGGCCACGGTGACGATGTCCGGCAGCAGCGGGCCCTCTGCCCCCTGCTCGTGCTGGTAGCCGAACCACTTCCCGGTGCGGCCGATGCCGGTCTGCACCTCGTCGAGCCACAACAGGGCACCCACCTCGTCAGCTGCCCTGCGGGCGGCTCCCAGGTATCCGGCCGGAGGGACGACCACACCTGCCTCGCCCTGGATCGGCTCGAGCACGATCGCTGCCGTGTCGGCGTCGACGCCCCGTCGCAGCGCGTCCGCGTCACCGTACGGCACCCACGTCACGTCGCCGGGCAGCGGCTCGAACGGCTCCCGGTATGCCGGGTTGGACGTCAACGCCAATGCGCCCATGGTCCGGCCGTGGAAGCCACCCACAGCTGTAACGATGCCACGGCGCCCGGTGCGACGCGTCAGCTTGAAGGCAGCCTCGTTGGCCTCAGCACCGGAGTTGGTGAAGAAGACCCGACCGTCCACGGCGCCGGTGAGGGCCACCAGTCGCTCGGCCAGGTGGATCTGGGGCTCGGTGGCGAAGAAGTTGGACACGTGACCGAGACGCCCAGCCTGCCTGGTGGTCGCGGCGACGACAGCCGGGTGCGCGTGCCCGAGGGCGTTGACCGCGATCCCGGCGAGCAGGTCGAGGTAGCGGTTGCCGTCGGTGTCCCAGACGTAGCAGCCCTTGCCGTGGCTGAGCACGCGCTTGGGTGGGCCGAACGTGTTCATGACGGCGCCGGAGTACCGCGCGGTCAGGCCCTCCGCCGTTCCCACCACACCACCGTCGTGCGCGCTGCGTCGTTGGCTGCTCACCGGGTCGCCTCCTGCCTGCCGCGCAACGCCGTCCGGATCTTGGTCCGCGCAACAGGGAGCACCTGGGTCCCGACTCCCTCTGCGGTGAAGATCTCCAGCAGCACCGCGTGCGGCTCGCGCCCGTCGACGACGGTGGCCCGCGGGACTCCCGCCCTGACGGCGTTGAGGCAGGCACCCATCTTGGGCACCATGCCGCTGACCAGGGTCGGCATCAACGCGTCTAACGCCTCCACGCCGATCTCGCCGATGATGTCGTCACTTGCCGGCCAGTCGCGGTAGAGACCTTCGACGTCGGTGAGCACGAGCAGCTTCGCCGCGCCGAGCGCAACCGCAAGCGCAGCAGCCGCCGTGTCCGCGTTGATGTTGTGGACCTGCCCCTCCTCGTCCGGCGCGACGGTCGACACGACGGGGATCCGGCCGGCGTCGATGAGGTCCCGCACGGCCTCGGGTCGCACGTCGCGGACCTCGCCGACCAGTCCGAGATCGACGTCCTTCCCGTCGACGACGGCGCGGGTCCGTTTCGCGGTGAACAACCCGGCGTCCTCGCCGGAGAGCCCCACGGCGAGGGGCCCGTGCTGGTTGAGCAGCCCCACGAGCTCGCGGCCGACGTGTCCGACCAGCACCATCCGGATCACGTCCATCGCCTCGGGCGTCGTGACCCGGAGGCCCCCGCGGAACTCCGACTCGATGCCGAGCCGGTCGAGCATGACAGTGATCTGTGGTCCGCCGCCGTGCACGACCACCGGGTGGAACCCGGCGTAGCGCAGCCAGACGATGTCCTCGGCGAAGGCCCGTTTGAGGGCGTCGTCGGTCATCGCGTTGCCGCCGTACTTCACGACGACCGTCTTGCCGTGGTACTTCTCCAACCAGGGCAGGGCCTCGGCGAGGGTGGCTGCCTTGGCGGTCGCCTGCAACCAGTCGCCAGTGCTTGTCTCAGTCATGACGCGTACGCCGAGTTCTCGTGCACGTAGGCGGAGGTGAGGTCGTTCGTCCAGACCGTCGCCGTCTCGTCGCCGGACTTGAGGTCGATCGTCACGGTGACGTCACGGGCGGTCAGGTCGACGAGCTCGCGGCCGTCGCCGGGGCCGCTGCTGCGACAGACCCAGATGTCGTTGAGCGCGACGTCGAGGTCGGAGGGGTCGAATGCGGCGGACGTCGTACCCACGGCGGCGAGGATGCGGCCCCAGTTGGGGTCCTGGCCGAAGATCGCGCACTTGAACAGGTTGCTCCGCGCGACCGACCGGCCGACCTCGACCGCCTCGTCCTCCGAAGCGGCGTTGCGCACCGTGACCGCGATCTCGTGTTCGGCTCCCTCAGCGTCGGCGAGGAGCTGCATGGCGAGGTCGGTGCACGCCCGGGTCAGTGCCTCGGTGAAGTCGTCGAGTGC
>Ga0136610_1000811_pt1 | contig 10081 bp, 11 predicted proteins | sample AntDrymUQ1342206_2_FD_104804 | JGI IMG/M metagenome (GOLD analysis project Ga0136610, IMG submission 104804) | Polar desert sand microbial communities from Dry Valleys, Antarctica - metaG UQ134 (22.06) | ecosystem: Environmental > Terrestrial > Soil > Desert | place: Antarctica: Dry Valley...
CCCTCGGATGTGGTCGTTGGGGCCGAGAATGAAGTCCACCCAGCGGCCCAAAGGCGTTGACTCAGCATGCGAGTGACTAGGAAGCCACACAGCGAGGCCGAACACCGGCAGGAGCAAACCGATGAGTCCCAGGCGGACGAGTTCGCCCCGGGGGGGACTCGCATCCCTCCTGTGCTCCGGACGCTTGGAGGCTACTCACTCAATTTCCTCTTGATCGTGGCCGCGGTCGCCGTTCTCATGTACGCGGTCTCCTACATGAGGCTGGTCGTGCTCCCGGTCCTCGCAGCACTGTTCCTCACCAATCTGTTGTTCCCGCTCGTGCACCGCCTCCGTGCCCGAGGGTGGAAGCGTGGGCGTGCGGCAACGACGGTGTTCCTGACGACGCTTGTGCTGCTGGTCGCAGTGCTCAGCTTTCTTGGCCCTCAGGTTGCGAGCGAAGTCCAGGACCTGGGAGTGGCCGTGAGGTCGGGCACCGACCAGCTCCTCAGGTATGCGACCCGGGGGCCCCTCAACCTCTCCCAGCAGCAAATCGATGACTTCACCCAGCGGGCCTTCGAACAGTTGAGCCAGAACCGTGAGCAGATCGCTAGCGGGCTCATCAGCGGCGCCGTCAAGGCAGCGGAGTTCGTTGCCGGCTTGATTCTGACTCTGGTCTTGCTGTTCTTCTTCCTGAAAGACGGTCCCGGGATGTGGAGCTGGTTCTCGAGTAAGTTCGAGCGCCCGGCCAGGGTGCACGTCGAGGAGGTCGGCCGGCGCATCTGGACGACCATGGGCGCTTACCTGCGCGGCATCGCGCTCGTCGGTCTTGTCGAGGCCACGATCATCGGGATCGTCCTTTTCGTCGTTGGAGTGCCGCTGCTTGCCCCCTTGGTGCTGCTGCAGTTCTTCGCTGCTTTCTTTCCCGTCGTCGGCGCAGCCGTTGCCGGGCTCATTGCCGCCCTCGTTGCCCTTGTGACGGGTGGACTATTCGATGCGGCCATCGTCGCCGGTGCCATCGTCGTCATCCAACAGCTCGACAACCATCTGCTGCAGCCCGTGGTCATGGGGCGCGCCGTGAAGCTGCACCCCGCCGTGGTCCTAGTGTCCCTCACAGCCGGAAGCATCTTGGGCGGCGTCATCGGCGCCCTTCTGGCCGTCCCCGTCGCTGCGGTTGCGTCGAGCCTCGGCAACTACGTCAACACCTTGAGAGCTCATGACGAGGACTCATCGCTCGAGGAGCTCAACCATGACCGGTGATCAGTCGACGAGGAGGCTGGCTCCAATGGCCCCTCCGAGGTCGCCGAGGGCGGCGACGCGCACCTCAGGGGGCCGGTCGGAAACGAATAGGTGAGGCATCATCGCCTGCTCGATCTTCTTCGTGTACGGCTTGCCGAGCCTGGTCCCCAGCCCGCCGCCGATCACGACGGCTTCGACATCCAAGAGGTTGACGGCCGATGCAATCCCAGCGGCGAGGGCCTCCACGGCCCGGAGCATGAGCTCCTCGGCCATGGCGTCTCCACCGTCAAGGGCCTTGGCCCAGACACCGCTTGTGAGGCGAGGGCGGTTTGCCCGCTTCATGAGCTCGAACAACTTCGTCTTGTGGCCCCGCTTGACCAGCCGGCGCGCCTTTGCCTCCATCGCGCCGCGCCCTGCGTAGGCCTCGACGCAGCCGCGTCGCCCGCAGCCGCAGCGAGCGCCGCCGTCCTTGATGACCATATGGCCGATCTCTCCCGCCGCACCGCGCCCGAACCAGGGTTCACCGTTGAGGATGATCCCGCCTCCGACACCGGTTCCCCAGAAGGCCCCGAGAATCGAATCGAAGCCCTTGCCTGCGCCGAGGAGGAACTCGGCCCGCACGGCGACACGGACGTCGTTGTCAACGAGCACCCGGGTGCCGAGCGACTTAGCGAGCCGGGCACCGAGCGGGTATGTCCCCTTCCAGCCGGCGAGGTTGCGGGCTTGAGACACCGTCCCGGCCCCGCTGTCGACGGCCCCTGGCGAGCCGACGCCCACGCCATCGAGGTCGGATGGCAGCGCCCCCGCCTGTTCGGCCGCGGCTCCCATTGCCTCGGCCATGGCTGCGGCGATATCGGCGGGCCCGCCTTTGAGGGGGGTTGGGTGGCGCGCCGCCCCGAGCACCTCGTGATCGTCTCCGACGATCACCGCCTGGATCTTCGTGCCGCCGAGATCGACCCCACCCTTCATCCCTAAACACTATGCCTCAGGGGAAAGGGACCGGTAGCGGGCGCCGCCGGGAGCCCTGCTATCGTGCGCGGCATGGATCCGCTGCACGAGGGGCGCCCCGAGGGCACCACGGTCGTGTGTGGCTGTCACGGGAGCGCCTTCGACGTGACGACCGGCGCAGTGCTTGCCGGTCCGGCGTCCGAGCCGGTTCGCGTGTTCGAGGTCACGAAGGAAGGCGAGGAGCTGAGCGTCGGAGCCGGAGGCTAGTGCGTTGCGGCGTGGAGAACAGGGGCCAAGAATGAACTGGGATCAACTCGAAAGGCTGGTGACCACTCCTGGGATCTCCGGGCGTGAGGAGCGCATCCGGGCCGTCGTTACGGAGGAGCTGAAGGGACTCGTCGACGAGATCGAGGTCGACGCCCTCGGCAACGTCTTCGGGATTCGCCGGGGGGAGCGGCCGAGGGTGATGCTCTCGGCCCACATGGACTCGATCGGATTCCTGGTCAAGCACATAGACGACAACGGCTTCCTTCGCATCTCACCGGTCGGTGGCTTCGACCCGCGCACACTCGTCAGTCAGCACGTGCTCGTTCTGGGTAAGAAGGACTATGTCGGGCTGCTCGGGCCCTCGTCCAAGCCCATACATATCCTCGATGAGCAGGAGCGCAAGAAGGCGCCGTCGCTCGAGGACATGTTCATCGACGTCATGGTTCCGGCAGAGGAGGTTAAGGCCAACATCTCGGTGGGGGATCCGGTCTCGCTGCACCAGGAGCCAATCGCCACCGAACGAGCCTTCACGTCGCCGTACCTGGACGACCGGCTCGGCGTGTTCGTGCTCTTGCAGGCGCTTGCGCGCGCAGATGAGACTGCTTGCGAGATCTACGCTGCCGTAACCGTTCAAGAAGAGGTCGGGCTGCGCGGTGCGGCGACGGGAGCTTTCGGAATCGAGCCCGATATCGGCGTGGCGCTCGACATCACGATTGCCGGCGACCTTCCCGGAGCGGATCAGAGTCAGCAAGTCTCCGAGCTCGGCAAGGGCGTGGCCATCAAGGTCATGGACTCATCGTCGATCTCGGACCCCCGTCTCGTCGATAAGCTTCGTAAGCTTGCGGACGACAACGGCATCCCCCACCAGCTCGAGATACTGCCGCGCGGCGGCACGGACGCCGGGGGGATGCAGCAGGCGCGCTCCGGCGTTCCCGTGGTTACTGTGTCGATGCCGACCCGCTACGTGCACACCGTCAACGAGATGGCCCTCGCCGCCGACGTCGAGGCAAGCATCGACCTACTGGCACGCTTCCTCGCAGGCGCACACGAGATCGACCTGAGGCGTTAGCGCCCCGCCGCCTTGTGCGGCCGGCTAGTCCTGGTGGGCTCCGGGCTTGCGGTCTCGCTCTCGCTTCAGCTCGAAGAGCCCTTCCTTCTCGATCATCCACCGGACATGGTCCCAGAGCTCTCCCGCCTCCTCACCGGTGGGGGCGTCGGCGATGACGGGCCCGAACAGCCCCTTGCCCGATTCGACAACGAGCGTCGGCACGCCGAAGCAGCCGACCTCGGCAACCGCCGAGTCGTGCTCGGCGCGCACGTCGTCCATGGTCGAGTCGTCTGCCAGGGCCGCGTCCAGCAGCCCAGGGTCAAAGCCGGCGTCTTCAAGCGCAGGTCCGACGACCGTGGGTTCGAGCGGCTCGGCGCGCTCGTGCGTTCGTTCGCCAATGGCCCGGTAGACACGGTCGACGCCATCGTTGCCTCCCTCCCGGCGGACGAGGACGAGGCTGCGCAGAGCGGCCGTGCCCTTGGCGTGGGCATCGGCGAGAGGATCTTCTTTGTCTGCGTTGACGATCGCAAGGCTGAACAATCTCCATTCGACCTCCACGCCCCGCACCTTGGCCACCTCGCGGATCCAGCGCGAGCTCTGCCACGCCCACGGGCAACCTGGGTCGAAATGGAACCTGACGACTTCGCTCATGTGGCCTCCTCGCCGGTTTGTCTCTTGAGCCCTCCAACCACCATGCGCCGCCCAACAATCCTCACCGGCAGGCGGACGACCCACATCCGCCGTTCGCTTGCGCACACAGTCGCCCGGCGCGTCGCCGGTGGGGGAATAATGGGCGGCGTGGAGACTCGTCATCGGGCCCAGCGGGCTCTCGAGCGCAGGCCGTGCGGCGGGGCCGGGCCGGCCAAGAAGGCGATGGGGTTTGCCGCCGTGACAATCGCCGTGGTCGCCTCGTCCTGTGCCCCCGAGGATGCACCCTCGACGCTTGATCCGCGCGGGCCGGGGGCCGCCCGCATCGCGGGGACGTGGTGGTTGATGTTGGGGATCTCCACCGTCGTGTTTCTGATAGTGCTCGGTTTCATGGCAGTCGCACTCGTGAGGTCCCGCCGCGCCGGGCCTGTGCCGCAGGGCGACGTACGCTGGGGCGAGCCGGTGGTCATCGTCGGCGGGGTCGTCATCCCGGCCATCATCCTGACGGCCATGTTCGTGGTCTCGTTGCGGGACATGGCCGCGCTTTCGGCTCCCATGGGCGACACCACCATGACCATCGCGGTCGAGGGGCACGATTGGTGGTGGGAGGCGACCTACTCGGACCCCGCCGCCACCACCGCCAACGAGATACACATTCCGGTTGGGCAGCCCGTGGAGCTCGAGCTCACGACCGACGACGTCCTCCACAGCTTCTGGGTCCCGCAGCTCCAGGCCAAGACCGACATGATCTCAGGCAAGGTCAACCGGATGTGGATCGAGGCCGACGAGCCGGGCAGATTCCGGGGGCAGTGTGCCGAGTACTGCGGCCTACAGCACGCCAAAATGATCTTCTATGTGGTCGCCCAGAGGGAAGACGATTTCGAAGCGTGGCTTGCAAATGAGGCAAAGGAGGCGGCCGACCCGGCCGATCCGGGCGCGGTTGCAGGCGAAGAGGTCTTCATGAATGAGACATGCGCCGGTTGCCACGCCATTCGAGGCACAGATGCAGATGCGCAGCTCGGCCCCGACCTCACGCATCTCGCGGCCAGGGCCACGATCGCCGCTGGAGTGCTCGACAACACGCGCGCGGATCTCGCAGAGTGGATCGTCGACCCTCAGGGTGTCAAGGACGGCGCAAGCATGCCGCCGAGTGAGCTGTCGGCTCAGGAGCTCGATGATCTGCTCGACTATCTCGAGTCGCTGGAATAGGAGAGGGGTCTGTGGCGACCATCGCGGAGAGGCTTGAGACGGTATGGGGTGAGGGCCCTGGGCTCGGCACCTCGCTCAAGACCGTTGATCACAAAAAGCTGGGCATGAAGTACCTCTACACGGGGTTGCTGTTCTTTGTCATAGGCGGGATCCAATCGCTGATCCTGCGAGCCCAGCTAACCGCTGCCAATCTCGAGATACTCGACCCCGAGGCCTACAACCAGATGTTCACCATGCACGGCACGACGATGATGTTCCTGTTCGTTGTGCCCACCCTTTCTGGCTTCGGGAACTTCTTCGTCCCGCTCATGATCGGAACGAGAGATATGGCCTTTCCGCGGCTCAACGCCTTCGGCTACTGGATCTTTCTTGCGGCTGGGCTGTTCATGTATTCGAGCTTTCTTGTCGGCAAGGCGCCGAACAACGGTTGGTTCAACAACGCCCCGCTTGCCAACTCCGAGTTCACTCCCGGCCTCAACATTGATTTCTACGCTCTGGGGCTCATCTTCCTCGGTATCTCCACCACCGCTGGGGCCATTAACTTCATCGTCACGATACTCAAGATGCGCGCCCCAGGGATGTCGATCAACCGCATGCCGATCTTCGTGTGGGGCGAACTCGCTTTTGCCTTCTCCATCGTCTTCGCCCAGCCGGCGCTGACTGCGGCACTCGTGATGCTCGAGCTCGACCGCAAGTTCGGCTTCGCCTTCTTCGATCCCTCCAAGGGCGGCGACGTCATCCTGTGGCAGCACCTCTTCTGGATCTTCGGACATCCATGGGTCTACATCCTCATCCTGCCCGCCTTCGGGATCGTTTCTATGATCATCCCCACCTTTTGCGGTCGCCCAATCATCGGCTACACCTGGGTCGTGGTCGCCGAGATGGCGACCGCGGTGATCGGCTTCGGCGTGTGGGTACACCACATGTTCGCCACGGGACTGCCGCAAGTGGCGATGAGCTTCATCTCGGCAGCGAGCTTCATGGTGACGCTTCCGAGCGGCACGCAGACGTTCGCGTGGCTTGCGACGCTCGTCGCAGGGAAGATCAAGCTCAAGACGCCGATGCTGTTCTCGCTGGGGTTCATCGTCCTGTTCGTCGTCGGCGGGCTGTCCGGTGTCATGTTCGCATCGATCCCCTTCGACCAGCAGACGACTGATACCTACTTCGTCGTTGCCCACTTTCACTACATCATTGTTGGGGGAGTCATCTTTCCCCTCTTTGCCGGGCTCTATTACTGGCTTCCGAAGATGACCGGCAAGATGCTCGATGAAAGATGGGGCAAGACCAGCTTCTGGGTCATGTTCGTGGGATTCAACCTGGTTTTCTTTCCGATGCACATCACGGGCCTGTTAGGCCAGCCCCGCCGCACCTACACCTACCTTCCCGGGCTTGGATGGGATATCTGGAACGCGATCGAGACCGTCGGTGCCTTCATGCTCGCGTTCGGAATTCTTCTGACCTTCGTCAACTGGTACAGAAGCGCCAGAAGAGGCGAGGCGGCGCCCGACAACCCATGGGGCGGCGACACGCTCGAGTGGGCAACGACCTCACCGCCGCCGCACTACAACTTCGAGATGGTGCCGACGGTCAGGAGCCTCCATCCCGTGTGGGACCAGGACGAGCTCAGCCACGGGCGTCAATCGCCGGAACGGGGAGGGCACCCTCTGGCGGATGGGCACGAGACCTTCGCCTCGAGCATGCTCGACGGCCGTCCCCAGGCGGTGATGGAAATGCCCCACGAGAGCCCGTGGCCGGTTCTGCTCACGCTTGCCCTGACGGTGATGTTCTACGGCGTCCTCCTCGACGCTTATGCGCTCGCCGCCGCGGGCGTGGCCGCGAGCGGCGCTGCCATGATGGGATGGTTCTGGCCGAAGGGGGAGACCCAAGAGACATGACCACCACGACGCAGGCAACACGGACGGCGGCGCCGAGGCCGCTTGAGGAGACGCTCCCGCGTCACATGAACGGGCCGGCGTCGCCGGGGTGGTGGGGCATGGTGATGCTCATCGCCACCGAGGCCATGCTCTTCGCCGCGCTGGTCGCGAGCTACTTCTTTCTGAGATTTCAGTCCGGGCCCGTGTGGCCCCCAGGAGGCATCCCCAAGCCCACGCTCGAGCTGCCGCTCATCATGAGCGTGATCCTGTGGTCGAGCAGCGTCCCCGTGCATCTCGGCGAGAAGGCCATCAAGAGGGGCGATGTCGGCAAGCTCAAGCTCTACCTGGCCCTCGGGTTCGTTTTGGGGGCCGTGTTCCTCGGGATGCAGCTTGGCATCGAATACCCCGAGAAGCTCGCCGAGTTCACGCCGACGACAAACGTCTACGGATCGCTTTTCTTCACCCTCACGGGCTTCCACGGGCTGCACGTCGCGGGCGGGCTCATGATCAACCTGTGGACGCAGATGCGGGCGTGGCAGGGGGCCTTCGACGAGCATCGCCACGTAACCGTCCAGAACTTCACCATGTACTGGCACTTCGTAGATGCCGTGTGGATCGCAGTGCTATCGACCATCTACTTGTCCCCGAATATCTAGATGAGCCATATCACCGAGCAGGAGCGAACGGGCACAAGGGCGCTTTGGTTTGCGGCGCTCGCCGCCCCCGCTGCGTGGAGCATTCAGCTTCTGACCGGAGACCAGCTGGTCGAGCTCGCCTGCGCGCCGGGCTCGAGCTCGTCCGCAATCTGGGGCGTGACATTCGAGACGGTCATTCTTGTGCTCACACTTGTCTGCACCGCTACCACGGGGCTGGCCGGCTACGTCTCCTATCGCTGCTTGCGCAAGACGTCTAAGGGCGACACCTCGACCGGCGGGCGCGCTCGCTGGATGGCGCTCGCTGGACTCTTCGTGAACGGGTTGTTTGGGATCCTGATCGTTCAAGGCTTCCTACCGACGCTGTTTCTGAGCGGTTGCGAGACCGCGCTGTGAGGCAGGACTCTGTGCTCGGCCCCGGTGATGTCTGGGGGGCGTGGCATCTCGACCCGGTTGTCATTGTGGTGGTGGCCGTCGTCGCTCTGGCCTACGGAGTGGGTGTGCGCCGCCTGTGGCGGGCGAGGCGCGGGCGTGCGCTTCCTGTGCGTCGGGTCGTGTGCTTCTACGGGGGGCTGAGCGCAGTCGTCTTTGCGCTGCTTTCGCCGCTGGATGCGCTCGGAGGGAGCCTGTTCTCGGCGCACATGGTCCAGCACCTGACGCTCATGGTCGTGGCCCCCCCTCTGCTCGTCTACGGCGCGCCGCTCGTCCCCGTCGCGCTAGCTCTGCCGTTGGGGCCGCGGCGCGCAACCTTGCGCCTCGGCAAGCGCTCCTCGCTGCACAGGGTGGCGCTCCTCGTCGGCGCGCCCGTGACGGTATGGGTCGTGCACATGGGCGCGCTGTGGGCATGGCACATCCCGAGCCTCTATGCCGGCGCGCTACGCAACGACTTCCTCCATGTCTTGGAGCATGCGAGCTTCTTCACCACGGCGCTGTTGTTCTGGTCGGTGGTGATTGCTCCCGCGCGGCGCACGGGAGCCTCGTACGGGACGAGGCTCGCGCTCGTGTTCGGGACCGCGCTCCAGAGCGGCGCGCTTGGGGCCACCCTTACGTTCGCATCTGTGGCCCTTTACGCGGTTCACGCCGAGGGCGCGCAGGCATGGGGGCTTAGCGCGCTGGAGGACCAGCGCCTCGCCGGGGTGATCATGTGGATCCCGGCGGGGGCCGCCTACCTCGCTACGATGTCGATCACCTTGGTCCGCGCCCTCAAGGACATGGAGGTACGCATGCGGCGCGCCGAGGAGCCTTCCGGCGTTTCCCTTGGGAGCTCGAAGGAGCCGGCCCGGCCGGCGCCCGTTGCCGCGCGCCTGGGGGACAAATGACATTCACCCGCCGGGACCGCGACCGGAGGCTAACCGTCCGGCTGCTCGTGGTTGCAACCGGTCTTGTCCTGGCAGGCTGTTCCTACCGGGGGACCTCCACCGAGCTCTACCAGCCTTCGCCCACGCTCGCCGTCGCAGATGACCGGGGGGAAACCATCTATCGACGCGACTGCGCATGGTGTCACGGCAGTGAGGGAGGCGGCACCGCTCGGGGCCCGAGCGTGATCGAAGGGCTGAACGGCCCGGCGTCGATCGACTTCTACGTCTCGACCGGGCGCATGCCTCTCAACGATCCGTCCGAGCCGGCGGAGCCGAGTGGTCCGTCGTACACGCCGAGCGAGATCCGTGACATCGTGAGGTACACGACGACCCTGGGGGCGGCCGGCCCCGAGATCCCTGAGGTGCATCCCGAGGAAGGCGCCATTGGACTCGGCGCCGAGCTTTATCAGGAAAACTGCGCCGCTTGCCACTCGACGACCGCGGTCGGCGGGGTCCTGGCTGCCGAGTCGGACGCCCTGGCGCGCAGCCGGATCGCTCCCGGTCTCCAGGAGGTGGGCTCGAGGCAGATCACAGAGGCGATGCTCATCGGCCCCGGCACCATGCCGGTCTTCGGCGCCGAGAGCTTTGACGAGGAGGATTACAACTCAATCGTCGCCTACGTCGAGTACCTGCAGGATCCCGACGACAACGGCGGCGCCCCGCTCGGACACACAGGCCCGGTGACCGAAGGGGCGGTTGGCTGGATCGTCGGCCTCGGAGCGACGCTTTTTCTGATCCGCTGGATCGGCACAAGGGTGGGTGAGGAGTGAGCCACCCGAGCCATCCAGGGCGTGGCCCCGAGCGCCGGGAGGGCCCCGGCATCGCGGTTGCGTTTGGGGTGAGCGCGCTCGCTTCGCTCGG
>Ga0136610_1000814_pt1 | contig 10066 bp, 10 predicted proteins | sample AntDrymUQ1342206_2_FD_104804 | JGI IMG/M metagenome (GOLD analysis project Ga0136610, IMG submission 104804) | Polar desert sand microbial communities from Dry Valleys, Antarctica - metaG UQ134 (22.06) | ecosystem: Environmental > Terrestrial > Soil > Desert | place: Antarctica: Dry Valley...
GACAAGGCCTGCATCGAGGAGTGCCCGGTCGACTGCATCTACGAGGGCGAGCGGATGCTGTACATCCAGCCCGACGAGTGCGTGGACTGCGGCGCCTGCGAGCCGGCCTGCCCCGTTGAAGCCATCTTCTACGAGGACGACGTTCCCGACGAGTGGAAAGAGTTTACCCCGGTCAACGCCGAGTTCTTCAACGACGACGTCACCGGTTTGGGTTCGCCGGGCGGTGCGGCCAAGGTCGGGGCCGTCGCCAAGGACCACCCCAAGGTCGCCAGCTGGGAGTAGCCGGCCACCGTCGTGATGGGCGGGTCAGGGCGCGGGGGTCAGTGCGGCCTCGACTGTGACCGACAGCACCGCGGCGGCGCGGCCTCGAATCACCAAGGTGGCGAGATCGTCCAGCGGGGTGGGCTCGTCGTTGACGATCGCCAGCACGGCACCCTGGCGGACGGCAGCCGCGGGCAGGTCGGCGGCGGGGAAGACCTGCAGCGAGGAGCCAACGGCCAGAACCATGTCGGCCTCGCCGATCAGTTCGATGGCCTCCTGCAGCACGCCGGGGAACAGGTTCTGCCCGAAGCTGACCGTCGCCGACTTGACGATGCCGGCGCAGTCCGGGCACGTCGGGTCCTCCTGGCCTTCGTCGATCCGCGCGAACGCCCAGGTGTACGACGCCCGGAAGCCGCAGCCGGCGGGTGTCCCCATCCGTGGGCGCTCGCCGATGCAGATCACGTCGCGTGACGTGCCGTGCAGCTCGATCACCCGGGTGGAGCCGGCCGCCTGGTGCAGCCCGTCGATGTTCTGGGTGACGACGCCGCGACAGCGCCCCGCCGCCTCCAGCCGCGCTACCGCCAGGTGTGCCGGGTTGGGAAGCGGCTCGGCGCTCCAGAACTCGCGGCGCATGCGCCAGGCACGCTGGCGGACCTGTGCAGAGGCCACGTATTTGGCGAAGGTGAAGTCGCGCGGGTTGTAGCGGGTCCAGACGCCGCCGGGTGATCGGAAGTCGGGGATCCCCGACTCGGTGGAGATCCCGGCACCGCTGAAGATCACCGCTTGCTGGGAGCGTGACAGCAGGTCCGCCAGCGCCCGCGGGCTCGCAACGACGTTCACCTCGCCACTGTACGGGTGGTGGCGCGCTCGCCGACCTGCGCGGCTCGCGAGGGGCGGGCCGGCACTCAAGTAGCGAAGCGGTAGGGCCCCGAATCAGTAGGCCGCACACAGCGCGGTGGTGTACTGCGCGTATGGACAAGCTCCACGTCCGGCTGCTGGCCGTCGTAGCGGTGTTCACCGTCGCCGCGGTCATCGGCATGGTGGTGCTGTGGCCCGACCTGCCCCCGCGATCGCAGGCCGCTGTAACGCCGCTGGTCGACGGCGTGGTGCGGTCAGCCCAGGTCGTCGAGTGTCCCTCCGAAGCCCTGGTTCCCGTCCGGCCTCCGTGCGTGCGAGCCGAGATCGAGGTGCTGGAAGGACCCGGCCGGGGCGCGACCGTCGACGTCGACACCGGCGAGCAGGGCTACCCGGCGTTCGAGGTCGGCGAGCACGTGCGCGTGGGGGACTCGACCCCGCCGGGCGGTCAGCCCAGCTACTACGTGCAGGACTATGCCCGGCTGGGACCGTTGACCTTCCTGCTGGGACTGTTCATCGTCGCGGTGCTCGGCGTTGGCCGCTGGCACGGGCTGCGCTCGCTGCTGGGCCTGGGCGCCAGCCTGCTGGTCGTCATCAAGTTCGTGATCCCCGCCATCCTCGCCGGCGCGAGCCCGCTGGCGGTCGCGTTGGTCGGGTCCTTCGTGGTGATGCTGCTCACCCTGTACCTGTGCCACGGGTTGAACCTGAAAACCACCACGGCGTTGGTGGGCACGGCCGGCGCCCTGTGCCTCATCGCCCTGCTCGGCGTCGTGTTCAGCGAGTTGGCCAAGGTGACCGGCCTTTCGTCGGAGGAGGCGCAGTTCGTCTCGCTCACCGTGGAGGGCGTCAACTTGCAGGGGCTGGTGCTCGCCGGGTTGATCATCGGGGCCTTGGGGGTCCTCGACGACGTGACCGTGTCGCAGGCCTCGACGGTGTTCGCGGTGCACGAGGCGGATCCCGAGCAGGGATGGCCGACCCTGTTCCGCCGGGCGATGGGCGTCGGCCGGGACCACATCGCCTCGGTGGTGAACACGCTGGTGCTGGCCTACGCGGGCGCGTCGATCCCACTGCTCATCCTGTTTTCGACCAGCGGTGTGGCCGTTCGCGAGATCGTCAACGGCGAGTTCGTGGCACAGGAGATCGTCAAGACGCTCATCGGTTCGATCGGGCTGGTGGCGGCGGTGCCGCTGACCACCGCCCTGGCGGCCAGCATCGCCACCGCGGCACCGCGACCGCCGCGCCGTCGCCGCGCCGCCGAGGCCGACTCCGTGGACGAGGATGATCATTGGCTGCGCGCGCTCCGCGGCGACGAGCCTCTGGGTGACGGCCCCGACGCGCGGGCGTAGACCGCTGTCAGGACTCCGAGGCCTGTAGGGCGTAGGCGTCGGCGAACGCGGTGATCGCCGCTTCGTCCAAGCCGTCGCAGCGTTGCAGCACCCCCCAAGCTGTCAAGGCGACCTCGCCCTTACCCAGCTTGGCGTAGCTGGTGACGGCCAGCATGTCGGGATAGCGCTCCTCGGCGAGCCGGCGCAGCACCTCCACTTGATCGGGGGCCAGCCCGCGGTAGCTGACGACGGCCGCGCCGGCCTCGAGCACGGCCACCTGCTCGGGCTCGGTCAGGGGCGCCTCCGGCGGCGCCACACGCACCTCGACTCGGCCGGAGGTGTGCCAACCCGAGGTCGGGGGTGTGGAGTTGTAGGGAACGGGAGGCTTCTGGTTGGGCATCAGGTGCTGGCCGCCCTGCACTGGTTGCAATTCAGCCGCCTGGCAACGGTCGGTGGCGGCGGGCAGCTGCGGCGCGGCCGCCGGCTGGCTGCACGCCACGGCCGCGGCCGCCAGCGCGACCAGTAGCAACCGGCGTCCCGTTCCCCTTGCCGCCGCGAGCGAACGTGACCTGCTCACTCCTGTCATGCCCTTGGTCGTTGACGGCATCGCCGCCACGGTGCGCTCGAGCGGCGGGAGTGCCAGGAGATCAACCGTGGGGTTCACGCTGTCGGGATTGGCGGAGCCCACCGTGGACGGCGGATGAGACAGAACGGATGACCCGCCGGGTCAGCGTAGACGTCCTCACCCGACAGCCGTCGCGCGCCCAGCGCCAGCACCCGTAACTCGGCGGTTGGAATGTCCTCGACCATGACGTCCAGGTGAAACTGCTGCGGCCGATCTGGGTCCGGCCACTGCGGTGGTTGGTGATCGGGTGCGAGTTGAAAAGCGATACCCGAGGAAGTGTCGCTTTCAGCGACCACCACCCAGTCCTGGCTGCGGTACGTGACGCGAAGGCCAAGCAACTCAGCATAGAACTCCGCCAACGCCGTGGGGTCTGGGCAATCGATGACGACGTGGTGGAGACGTCCGATCATAGGCCCATGATGCCGAGACCGGCATCACTCGGGCGTGCGATTTGCACGCGGCGAGCCGGCGGCAACGGCGACCATGACGAAGAAAGCGTTCTGGATAAGAGGCGCGCGTTCGTAGCGTCGCTGGTGCTGTTCACCGGCACACCGCTGCTCATCAGCGTGTACTTGGGACTTCCTTTCGATCAGCCACCGACGTCGATGGAGACCTCGGCGGTCGCGTCCACGAACTTGGAGACGGCCGCGGTGAAGCCGACGTTCCAGCGGCCGGGCAGGGGCAGCTCGGCGCACGAGAGGGTCCAATGCCCGGGTCCGGTCAGCGTCGGCTCCCGTTCGATCGGGCCGATGTCCTTGGCCGGCATCGACAGCGTGACCAGCACGTCGCTGGCCTCTGCCGGCCGGCCGTCGGCGGTGAACAGGTACAGGTGCATCTCGTTGCGGCCGGCGCGATTCGGCTCGACGGTGAGGTCGAGCAGGTGATCCGGCCCCGCCTCGGCTCGCACCGACAGCGGCCCCGTGATCCCGGCGGCGTCGCGGGCCGGCACGAGGTTGACCAGCACCGCCGTCACCACCAGCACGGCGCACAGCCCGGCGACCTCGGCGCGCACCACTCGCCGCAGCTTTGGCCAGGCCGCGCTCTGTGCCTGGCGCAGGGTCGGTACCAGCCGCCGCTGGTTGTAGGCGCCCATCGCGACGACGGCGGCGACAAGCACGAACTTGGCTACCAACGTCCAGCCGTAGACCGTCGAGAACAACGCGCGGCTGGCGCGGACCTCCGCCCAGCTCAGCGCCAGGCCCGCCACGGTCGCCAAGGCGACGGCAGCAACGGCCATCGTCGAGAAGCGCCCGACCATCTTCCCGCTGCCGATGGCGTCGTCGGCCGTCCGCCGCCGGCGCAGGGCGACCAGCAGCAGCGCCAGACCCCCGAACCATGTCGCGACGGCCAGCACATGGGCCAGATCCGCGCTCACCACCAGCCAGCCGGGCGTGGTGTTGGCCGAGTGCCCGCTCAGCGCGAACGAGCCCAGCACCAGGCCGGCACCGCCGAGTGAGCCGCCGACCGCCCAGCGGTCCCACAGCCGGGGGACGGCGACGAGCACGACGACGAGCCCGACGAGCAGCACGACCGTGCCCAATCCGTAGCTGGAACCGGCGACGCTGCCGATCGCGCTCGGGCTGACCACGGCACTCAGACCGAGGCCGGTGACGAGCATGGCCTGGAGGCCGAAGCCGACGACGGTGACCACCATCGCGATCAGCGCCGAGACGGTCAGCAGCCTGGTCAGCGCCCGCCGGTCGGATGGCGCGCGGTCGTGGACCCAGACGAGGAAGGCGACGCCACCGGCGGCCAGCAGCGCCGCGGCGTACTGCAGAAATCGTGCGATGGCCGCCGCGGCCTGCACCGCTGCGTCGTCGTCGCCCTGCAGGATCTCGGCGATCGCCGCCTCGATATCCTCTCCGGCGGGTCCCACGCTGTAGACGAACGCGCCGTGGACCGGGTGCGCGTCAGCCGACGTCGCCCGCCACGAGACGATGTAGGTGCCATCGTCCAGGTCGGGCTGCAGACCGACGTGCAGCTCAGCCGCGCCGACGACCTGCGCGTCGCCCTCGTCGACTCTCTGGCCGTCGGTGTCGAAGATGCGCACCGCGCCGGCGTTGGCGGTCACCGGCTCGTTGAACTCCAACACCACCTCGGTTGGCGCGCCGCCGACCTCTTCGCCGTCGGCGGGCGTCGTGGAGCGGATCAGCGCGTGACCCGACGCGGGCGAGGCCAGCCCGGCCGTTGTCAGCAGCGCGGCGGTCATCACCAACAGCAGGCCCTGCCAACGCAGCGGTGCCCTCGGGTGGAGGAGGTCGGGCATGCGGACCTTGCTCAAGGTGACGACGTTTCTCGATGGCGTTCAGACCAGATGCCGGCAGCAGCCAGGCCGCCGGCGAGGGTGACGACCGCGGCCAGCGACAGCAGCCACCGGCTTGGTCCGCTGGGCGGTGAGCTTTCGGATACCGCGGCGGGCGCCGCAGGGGCGCCGGCGGCGGATGCCGCGCCGGCTTCGGACGCTCCAGCCGGTGCTTCCGTCGCCGCTCCGGCGTCGGGTTCGGTGGGGTCGATTCGCTGCCCGGCATCACTCTGTTCTGCGGCGGCCCCCCGGACGGTGAAGCGCAGCCGGCCATCCAGGGGGTGGCCGTCGGCGGCGCGCACCCGGTAGCGCAGCATGTGCGGGCCGTTCGAGGTCAGCCGGGGCAGCGTCAGCACTACCCTGGAGTCGCCGCGGCGCGGCGCTGGGGTGTCGATCACGGTGCCGTCGGGACCCCGCAGCCGTACGCCGACCGCGTCGGCGTCGATGGGCCCCGTGAACTGCAGCACCACCCGGCCAAGGCCGGGACCGACCCGGGCGCCATCGGCTGGTTTCGTGCCGTCCAGGGCGGTGTGTCCGGCAGCCGGTGCAGCCGCGGTGAGCACGGCGACCGCCACCACCACCCCCACTCCGACCCGTCGCGCCACGCCGCCGCGCGAACTGCGCACGGCGCTCAGGCCCTCCACCTCCGCCCGCCGCGGTTGGCAGCGTCGAGCAGGAGGAACAAGCCGGCGAGGCCGAACAGCACGGGCACATGTGAGGCCTCGGCCAGCAGGTTGACCGACGCGGTGGTCAGGTCGCCGGCGGACAGCAGCAGGGTGAGGACCCCGGCGATCCCCGCCACGGGCAGGAGGCTGCTGCCGTACCGCTGCGGCCGCCAGGCGGCGAGCAGGAAACCACCGGACAGGGCGGCCTCGAAGGCGACGAGGTCGCGGCCGAAGTGGGCACCGGCGCTGAAGGTGGCGGGCGCGAACGCGGCCATCGCCGCCAGCATCATCCCCACCACGCCGGCCAGGGCCAGGACGGCGCGGGCCAGCCGTAGCTCGGGATCCGCGGCCGGCTCGGAGGCCTTGTCCTGCCACGACGCCAGGGCGGGGCTCAGCGTGTCGGGACTACCCGCCGGATACACCACGAGCCGGCGGGTGACGTCGTCCAGGGCGTGCTCCCAGGCTCCGCACGCGCGGCAGCCGTCCAGGTGGGCACGGGCCGCCGCATCGTGGAACGCCTCGCCGTCGCGATCTGCTGACAGCCAGCGCCGTGCGGTCGAGCAGGTGCCCTCAGTGGACATCGTTGGCCTCCTCGGCACCGCCGTCGATGGCGGCCACCAGTCGTTGACGGGCGCGGAAGACCCGCGACCGGATCGTGCCGATGGGGTGGCCGGCCACCCTTGCGGCGTCGTCGTACGACAGGCCCAGGAGCTGGGTGAGCACGAAGGCCTGGCGCAAGTCGGTCGGCAGGACTGCCAGCAGCAGCTGCAGGTCGACCGCGGAGCTGGGATCGGCTGCCGCCGGCTCGGCCGCTGCGGTCAGCGGGTGGTGGCGCCCCGAGCGCAGCTCGCGTCGCAGCGCCTCGGCGACCGCCCGCCGGGCGATGACCAGCACGAACACCCGCACCGGCCCGTCGCCTCGGAACCGCCGGATCGCCGAGACCAGTCGCAAGAAGGTCTCCTGCGCCGCCTCCAACGCCACCTCGTGGTCGCCGCTGAGGGCACGGCAGTAGCGCCAGACGTCATCTTGCAGCGTCCGGCACAGCAGCTCGAACGCGTCGCCGTCCCCCCGCGCCGCGCGGCGAGCCAGCACCTCGGGATCCGTGCTCACACCCCAACAGTGCCAGCCGGTGATGTCAAAGTTCCCTGGCGTGCCAAGATTGCCGTCAGCTGTCGCCGTAGACGGGAATCACCGCGCCGGAAACCGGCCAGGAATCGGCGCTGGCCAACCATGCGATCACCTTGCCGATGGCGCGCGGCGGCACCCAGCACTGATGGCGGGCGTCGGGCATGGCTCCCCGATTGGCTGGGGTGTCGACCGTGGCGGGCACGATGGCGTTGGCGGTGCGCCCCGTGCCGCGCAGCTCCTCGGCGAGCGTGGCCGTCAGCGACAGCACCCCGGCCTTCGCGGCGCTGTAGGCGGCCTGACCGGCCGCTGCGCGCAGTGCGGTCCTGGAGCTGGTCAGGATCACCCGCCCACCATCGTCGCCCATGTGGCGCAGCCCTTCGGCGGCGACCACGGCGGCGGTTCGCAGGTTCAGCGTCACCATGCGGTCGAGCAGGCTGAAGTCGGCCATCTCGGCCAGCGGGACCCCGCCGGCCCACCCGCCCGCCAGCGAGCAGGCCAACCACAGCGGACCCCAGTCCGCGCCCAGCACATCCAGCAACGCGGCGACCTGGTCGCGGTCGCTGACGTCGCACTGCGACAGGCGCAGGCTGCCGTCGCGGATCGCGCCGGGCTGTGCCGAACGCAACAGCTCTGCCTTTGCCTCGTTGCGGTACGGCACGCAGACACGCTCTCCGCGGCCGAGCAGCACCTCGACCACGGCCCCGCCGAGCCCACCCGTCCCCCCGGCCACCAGCGCGGTACGCGGTCGTTCATGGTCGAACTGCATCCGGTCCTCCTGCGTCGGCGTGCTCCAGCTTTGCACGGTCGTCCGGTCGGGCAAGCCGCAGGCGGCCCGCGCCGGCGGTCCGGTTGGCAGGATGGGCCGTATGAAGCCATTGGTCGCCGTCACCGCCTGGAAGCGCGCACTGCCGACGTTCTGGGACCCGCACACCCTCCTGTTCACGCTGGACGAGCACTACATCGAGGCGCTGCGACGCGCAGGTGTGGTGCCGCTGCTGGTGGCGCAGCCCGATCCCGAGGACGTCGACGGCATCCTCGACGCCGTCGACGGGCTGGTCCTGACCGGCGGTGGTGACATCGAACCGGTGGCCTATGGCGCCCAAAACGACGGCCTCAGCCGCGACACCGACCCGCGCGCCGATGCCGCGGAGCTGGCGCTGGCACGCGGCGCCCGCGAGCGCCGACTGCCGACGCTGGGCATCTGCCGGGGAATGCAGCTGCTCAACGTGGCGCTCGGCGGCACCATGCGCCAGCACGTCATCGTCGAACGGGGCCCCCACCGGCCGGAACCCACCGGCGACTTCGACGCGATCAAGGTGCACGGCCACGACATCGACCTGGAGCCGGGCTCCCGCCTGGCAGCGCTGTTCGGGCGCACCCGGCGGGCGGTCAACAGCTATCACCACCAGGCGGTCGACCGCATCGCTGCCGAGCTGCGCGTCTCCGCACGCGCGCCCGACGGCATCGTCGAAGCGCTGGAGCACACCGGCGGATGGGACTGCATGGGGGTGCAGTGGCACCCCGAGAAGACCGCCGACGGCACCGACGACGTGCTGTTCGCTGGCTTCGCCGACGGCCTGGAGGCCCGGTCAGCCTTCGGCTTGGAGCGTGTCGGGTCCGTCGCGGGCCGCCGGTAGCGTCACCAGTTCGCCGTCGCCGCCGGCGTCGCGCTGGCGACGCAACTCGGCCAGGCGCTCCAACGGGCGCTCCAGCGCCCGAGCCCGGGTGGTGGTCAAGTCGCGGTAGGCGCGATTCGCTGACTCCAGGCAGCGGCCGAGCCGGTCACTGTGCTCGACGTACTTGGCCCATTGCCGGTCGAAGGTCGCGAGCTCGGCGAGGATCTCGTTGGCGGTGCGCTCCAGGACGAAGTTGTCGACCGCCTGGCGGATGATCGCCAGCACCGCGAACAGCGTCAGCGGCGAGCACACGACGAGCTGGTTGCGCAGCGCCTCCTCGCAGATCCCCGCGTCGGCCGACTGGATGAAGGCGTACAGCTGCTCGTTGGGGATGAACAGCAGCACGCAGTCAACGCAGTCGGCTCCGGCGGCGTAGTCCCGCTCCGCCAGCTCGCCCACCCTCGCGCGCACGTCACGCAGGAACGCGGCCTGGGTCGCGTCGCGTTCCGCCGGCGTGGTGGCGTCGAGATGCCGCAAGTAGTTGTCCAGCGGGAACTTGACGTCCATGTGCAGCCGGAGGCCGCGGGGGAGCAGGAAGGTGAAGTCTGGGCGGCCTTGGTCGGTCGTCAGCTGCTTGCGGTAGTTGACCCCCTCGATGAAGCCGGCGAGCCGCAGGACGTCCTCGGCCATCCGCTCGCCCCACTGGCCGCGCGCCGACGTGCTGGACAGCGCCTGGCGCAGGGAGGAGGTGGTGTCGGCCAGCCGGGCGGTCTGCTCGGCTGCCTGGCGCAGGTGCTCGGTGAGGGCTCCAAACTTCTGCTCGCGATCACCCTCGAGCTGGCGCACCAGCGTGGTGACGCGGCCGAGCTCACCCGACATCGCGGCCAGCTGCGCATCCAGGCGCGAGGCGCGCGCACCCAGCTCGCCGCTGGCCCGCTCCGCATGCGTGCCGAGGCGCTCGGCCGCCATCGCCGTCACGGCCTCGATCGCGGCGGTCATGTCCACGCCCGCCGCCGGCCGACGACGAGCGACCGCGGCGCCGGCCGCCACCCCCACCACAGTGGCGGCGAGCACGATCAGCAGCATCACCACGCCGTCCACGCCGTCTCCGATATCTGCGCTGTCTGCGATGGGAATGACACCGTACGGTTGAGGTGTGACAGCGATCAGAAGGGCGCGGCGTGCGATCCCTTGCGGCGGACGGCTTCTCGCGTGGCGCGGCCGCCTACGACCGGGGCCGCCCCAGCTACGCGCCGGCCGGCGTCGCCTGGCTGGCCGAGCAGTTGGAC
>Ga0136610_1000816_pt1 | contig 10057 bp, 7 predicted proteins | sample AntDrymUQ1342206_2_FD_104804 | JGI IMG/M metagenome (GOLD analysis project Ga0136610, IMG submission 104804) | Polar desert sand microbial communities from Dry Valleys, Antarctica - metaG UQ134 (22.06) | ecosystem: Environmental > Terrestrial > Soil > Desert | place: Antarctica: Dry Valley...
ACCGAGGAGCTGCTCGGCCAGCTCGACATCGTGGTCGCGAGCGTGCACTCGAAGCTGCGGATGCCGCGCCCGGAGATGACCAAGCGCATGGTGGCCGCGGTCGGCAACCCGCACGTCGACGTGCTGGGCCACTGCACCGGCCGGCTCGTCACCGGCGACCGCGGGAAACGGCCGGAGAGCGACTTCGACGCCGAGGCGGTCTTCACCGCGTGCCGCGATCACGGCGTCGCCGTCGAGATCAACTCGCGCCCGGAGCGGTCCGACCCGCCCGGCCGACTGATCGAGCTGGCGCTCGAGATCGGCTGCATCTTCTCGATCGACACCGACGCCCACGCGCCCGGTCAGCTCGAGTTCCAGGCGTACGGCTGCGCCCGCGCAGCCGATCACGGCGTCCCGGCCAACCGGGTCGTGAACGCCCTCCTCGCCGACGACCTGCTCGCCTGGGCGGGTCGGAGCGGCTGAGCGCCCGGTCCGGTCAGAACAGGGCGTACGCGCCGCGGGCGAGCGAGAACCCGTGCCCGGTGCGCTGGTCCCAGCACGTTATGCCGACGTCGCGGCTCTGGCAGGCGAAGTCCCCGACCACGCTGGTCGTGCCGTAGGCGAGTCGATCCTCCGTCGGATCCACGGTGTCGGTGTGGCAGGCAAAGGACACTGCGCCGTCATCGCGGATCCACATCGCGTCGCCCCAATCGCCGACGCATTCCGCGGGGACAGGTGGCGGCTCGTAGTCGTACTCGACGGCCGAGCAGTAGGCCTGGACGTCGGCGACGATCTGGCACCGGAGGTTTCCGGTCGGCGAGTCGAACCGGCCGAGCTCGACGACCTCACCAGTGATCGGCGGTGCTTCGGTCGGCAGCGCCTCGACCGGGTCGTCAGGCATGAATGTGATGCTCCCGCCGGCCCACCCGTCTGGAAGCTCGACCGGCGCCTCGTCGAGGATCGCGACGTTCGCCTCGGTCGGCTCGAGCGGAACCCGGACGAGCACGATCGACGTGGTGTCGGAGGACGGGTCGAACCGTACGGCGGTGGCCGTGGTCGGTCCGACGAACCCGATGAAACGCAGCCCCGAACCCAGATCGGGCTCGACGAACGTGCCGTTCCCGAGGTCGGCGATCGACCCTAGGAGATCCTCGCCGCTGTCGGGATTGATCAGCAGGCGAGTGCCGTCGTCGGAAACCGACTGGATGAGGTCGATGCTGGTCTGGACCTTGTCGAGCGGGAAGGACTCTGCGTCGTCTGGCGCCTCGGCCGAGGCGACCACCAGCTGCCTGATCGCGCCGTCACCAGTGACCGCCGGACCTTCACGAAACGCGACGAGGTGACCGTCCGGCGACCAGGCGGGACTGATCCCGCCCGTGTACCCAGGCGACAGCACGATCGGCTCGGAGCCGTCGACCGGCACGATCGCCGATCCCCTACCGCGTACGCGCTCGGCCGTCCGCGGATCGGCGTCGAACAGGTCGGTCACCGCGAGCCGGGTGGAGTCCGGCGACCACAAGACGTCGCGACCCTCGATGGCCGGCAACCACCCCAGGCTCCGAGCATCGCTGCCGTCGAGGCGGCTGACCCAGAGCTCGGCGTACGCCGCGTCGGTCTCGAGTTCCGAGTAGGCGACGAGCGATCCGTCCGGCGCGATCGTGCCGTTCCGGGCGGTCGTGGCGACGAGATCCGGCGCCGCGCCTACGGTTCCGACGAAACGCGACGTCCCATCGCCGTCTGAGCTGTCGAAGGTGACGACGCCGACGAGCTCGGTGGGCTCGGCCGCGGCGCCGGTCGGCGGCACCGAGGGCGGCGCAGAAGGCGGCCCGGAAGGCGATGGGTCGGTCGGCGCTGGCGTGGGCGCCGGCGTGACGCTCGGCGGACGGATCGGCGGGTCGGCGTCTTCGGCGGCGAGCAGCTGGGTGCCACCGATGACCACGACTGCGGCAGCGGCAGCGACTGCGGCCGTACCGGCGGCGACGCGCCGGCGCCGGATCTGCCCGGACCGGTCGTGCGCCCGCTCCGTGAGGTCTGCCGGTGCTGCCGCGTTCCCTAGGCGGTGCAACGCAGCCCGGAGCTCCTGGTTGTCCTCGGTCATGACGAGGCCTGCCCTTCGCGGTCGAGGATGCCAGCGACCGTCGTGGTGCGGAGGCGGGCAAGTGCTTTGGAGGTCTGGCTCTTCACCGTGCCGATCGAGCACCGGAGCAGTTCGGCGGTCTCGCGCTCGCTGCGGTCCTCGAGGAAGCGGAGCACGAGCACTGCTCGTTGGCGTCGGGTGAGCACGTCGAGGGCACGCGCGAGGTCAAGACGGTCCTCGACCGCAACTTCCGCCGCGGGTCGGTCCGGGAGCACATCGGTGGGGTACTCGCGGCTGCGTCGCAACCGCCACCAGCTCACCTGCTGGTGGTAGAGCACCTTGCGGGCGTACGCCTCGGCGTGCTCGGCACGGCGCAGTCGGGGCCAGGCCAGGAGGGTTCGCGCGAGCGCTTCCTGGACGAGGTCCTCGGCGGTGTGCTGGTTGCCCGTCAGGGCGTACGCCGTCCGAACGAGGGCCGGCGTTCGCGCGCGGGCGAACGCGTTGAAGTCTTCTTCGGCGGTGACCATCGCTGCGAACCCTGGCGCTGCCGAGGGAGCCTGTCGAGTGCTCCGAGCGGTCATCTCGACTCCCCGGTGGACGGAGTGATCACGGTCGCCGGGTAGACGCCCCAAGGAACGGGAAAGGTTGCCGCTCACGGCAGAGCACCCTTGGTTCGGGCATGATCGGGCGATGGCCGGGCCAGAGAACGTTCGCAAGTCCTCCGAGCGCGAACGCGCCGAGGAGGGTGTGCCCGCGCACACGCGCATCGGCAATGTGTTGCTGGAGGTCGCCGAGACGGTCGTCTACGCGGGGATCGCGCTCCTGCTGTTCGTGGTTGGGATCGCGGTCCTGGTCTACGCCGGCCGGAGCGTCGGCGACCTGTTCAGTCCGGACGCCGACGTGGTTGCGCTCGAGGTGCTGGACACGCTGCTGCTCGCCTTCATCGTCGTCGAGCTGCTGTTCGCCGTGCGTACGACGCTGGCCAAGCGTGAGCTGATTGCCGAGCCGTTCCTCCTCATCGGGATCATCGCGTCGATCAAGGAGATCGTGGTTCTGTCGGTGATGGCGGCAGAGGCTCCCGATGAGAGCGCCATCCTCACCAGCCAGTTGCTCCAGATCGGCATCCTCGGCCTGCTCGTCCTGCTGCTCGGGATCACCGCGCTCCTCCTCCGCAAGAAGGAGCGCGAGCCAGGCGAGGGCGACACCAGCGACGACCCGTACACGCCAGATCAGGCCAGCAGAGCTCCGGCGTGACGGCCGACGGGTCGGGTCGTCTGCACGGATTGGAGCCGCGGGTGGCTGAGACTCAGCCGGTGAGCTGGTAGAAGCGCCAGAAGCCGAAGTCGCTGATCGGGAGAACCTCCATCTCGCTGAACCCGGCCTCTCGGGCGTAGGTCCTCAGTTGACCTGGCCGCATGACCGTGCCCGTGGCGGCGGTGGGTTGGTGGGCCATCCCGTCCGGGAGACAGATCAAGAGACTGAAGCCGTACATCAGTCGCTCGACCTCGTCGGCGGGTGCGGTGAATGCCTCGCCGACTGCCTCGTCCATGACGACGGCCACGCCGCCAGGCTTAAGCGCTCGCCGAACCTCCGCGAGCACTTCGACGGGACGTGGCATGTCATGCACGCACTCGAACGCGAACACCGCGTCGTACTCGCTCTCCGGCATCTCGACGGCATCACCGGCGATGAACTTGACCTTGGACTCCACCAGCGACTGCGAGGCGTTCGCACGCGCCAGATCAATCGATGCGTGATCGATGTCGATTCCGTCCACCGTGGCCTCCGGGTAGGCGTCGGCCAGCGCCAGCGTCGACCATCCCGCACCGCACCCGATGTCGGCGATCCGCGCCGAGGGACGCCGAAGGAGCTCGTCCAGGGGCGTCACGCTGCGCAGCGCACCGGGCAGGACCTGCTCGAACCACGGCCGGTTCATGTCCGCCTGTGACTCCCGCGCATCAGCCCCGTACTGCGCCCAACCGACACCCCCGCCCGTGCGGTACGCGTCGAGCAGCGACGGGTGTTGCACGGCCGCTGCCCCGAGCATTCGGGCGAGCGGGGCCAGAAAGGACAGGCTCTGCTCGTTCGTCAGGACCTCGGCCGTCGCTGGCGGCAACGAGAAACGTCGATGGGCACCCGTGCCGGCGTCACGACCGTCGTCGCCGCCCTCGACCGCGAGCAGACCCGTGGCCGCCTGCTGCTCGAGCCACTCGCGGGCATAGCGGGGATCGGTACCGGTCCGCTCGGCGAGCTCACCGCTGGTGGCCGGGCCTTCGGCGCGCAGGCTGGCGTACCACCCGAGTCGGTCGCCTAGGTAGATGGCGAGCACATCCATTGCGCCGAGTGCGGCACTGAACACTCGATCCGCCACGGCAGCCGCCCCGACGATCACGCCCGCCTGACCTGTCGGTGTCGCATGCTCGGTCATGTTTTGCCTTCCGGTCAGCCGCCGTCGCCCGCGGTCTCGCCGGGGTCGGCGGCCAGGACGTTGCGGATCTGGTAGCGCTCCGCGGCCTCGCCCGGTGCCTCCGGCTTGACCGCACCGCGCTGGGCGAGCTCTTTGAGCACAGCGACCACGATCGACGGAGCGTCGACGTGGAAGTGCCGGCGGGTCGCACCCCGGGTGTCGGACAGTCCGAACCCGTCCGTCCCGAGCGAGGCCCAGTCACCCGGGATCCACTGCGCGATCTGGTCCGGTACGGCGCGCATGAAATCCGACACCGCGAGGTACGGACCACCGCTGGGCTCGAGGACGCGGGTCACGTACGGCACGCGCGCCTCCTCGTCCGGGTGCAGGAGATTGTGCTCGTCGCAACCCAAGGCCTCGCGGCGCAGTTCGTTCCACGAGGTCGCCGACCAGACGTCGGCGGCAACGCCCCACTCGTCGGCGAGCGTGCGCTGCGCCTCGATCGCCCACGGCATCGCGACCCCGGAGGCGAGGATCTGCGCCCTTGGTGCGTCCGCGGACTCGAGCGGGGACTCCTGGTAGCGGTACAGGCCTTTGAGCAGGCCGTCGACGTCGAGGTGCTCCGGCTCGGCCGGTTGAGAGATCGGCTCGTTGTAGATCGTCAGGTAGAAGAAGACGTTCTCGCCCTCCGGGTGCTCGTCGGTCGAGCCGTACATCCGCTCCAGCCCGCTGCGCATGAGGTAGCTCAGCTCGTACGCCCAGGCCGCGTCGTACGACACCGCGGCCGGGTTGGTCGCCGCGATCAGCGGGGAGTGGCCGTCGGCGTGCTGAAGCCCCTCGCCGGTGAGCGTCGTCCGGCCGGCCGTTGCGCCGAGGAGGAATCCACGCCCCATCTGGTCGCCGAGCGCCCACAGCGAGTCGGCGGTCCGCTGGAACCCGAACATCGAGTAGAAGATGTAGATCGGGATCATCGGCTCGCCGTGCGTCGCGTACGACGTCCCGGCCGCCACCATCGACCCGACCGACCCGGCCTCGGTGATCCCCTCGTGCAGGATCTGGCCCTGCTTCGACTCCTTGTACGACAGCAGGAGGTCGCGGTCCACGGCCTCGTAGGTCTGCCCGTGCGGCGAGTAGATCTTGGCGGTCGGGAACAGCGAGTCCATCCCGAACGTTCGCGCCTCGTCGGGCACGATCGGCACGAAGCGGCTGCCGATCTCCGGGTCGCGCATGAGGTCCTTGAGCAGGCGGACGAACGCCATGGTGGTGGCGACCTTCTGCTTGCCGGACCCCTTCTTCAGCTCGCTGTAGACCGCCTCGCCCGGAAGCGTCAGCTGCTTCGCCCGGACCCGGCGCTCGGGCAGTAAGCCGCCGAGCGCCCGTCGTCGCTCGAGGAGGTACTGGATCTCGTCGGAGTCCTCCCCGGGGTGGTAGTACGGGGGCAGGTCGGCCTCGAGCGCCTCGTCCGAGATCGGGAGGTACAGCCGGTCACGGAAGGCCTTGAGGTCCTTCTTGGTCAGCTTCTTCATCTGGTGGGTCGCATTGCGGCCCTCGAAGCCGGGACCCAGCGTCCAGCCCTTGATCGTGTGCGCGAGGATCACGGTCGGCTGCCCGACGTGCTCGCGCGCGGCCTTGAACGCCGCGTACACCTTGCGGTAGTCATGACCACCGCGGGAGAGCTTGCGCAAGTCGTCGTCGCCCAGGTGCTCGACCATCTTGCGCAGGCGCGGGTCGCCGCCGAAGAAGTTCTCGCGGATGTACGCGCCACTCTCGACGGTGTAGGTCTGGAACTGGCCGTCCGGGGTGCTGTTCATCTTGTTCACGAGGACGCCGTCGACGTCGCGGGCGAGCAGGGGGTCCCAGTCGCGGCCCCAGATCACCTTGATCACGTTCCAACCAGCGCCGCGGAACGTGGACTCCAGCTCCTGGATGATCTTGCCGTTCCCCCGGACCGGTCCGTCCAGGCGCTGCAGGTTGCAGTTGATCACGAACGTGAGGTTGTCGAGCTCCTCGCGGGCGGCCACCCCGATCGCGCCGAGAGACTCGGGCTCGTCGGTCTCGCCGTCGCCGAGGAAAGCCCAGACGTGCGAGTCGGAAACGTCCTTGATCCCACGGTTGGAGAGGTAGCGGTTGAACCGCGCCTGGTAGATCGCGTTCAGCGGGCCGAGGCCCATCGACACGGTCGGGAACTCCCAGAAGTCCGGCATGAGGCGCGGGTGGGGGTAGGACGGCAGGCCGCCGCCGGCGTGCGAGAGCTCCTGCCGGAAGCCGTCGAGCCGGTCGGCGGTCAGCCGACCCTCGAGGAAGGCCCTGGCGTAGATGCCGGGGGAGCCGTGACCCTGGATGAAGACCTGGTCGCCGGAGCCGTCGGCCTTGCCGCGGAAGAAGTGGTTGAACCCGACCTCGTACAGGCTGGCGCTCGACGCGTACGTCGCGATGTGCCCGCCGACGCCGAGCTCGGGTCGGTTGGCACGCGACACCATGATCGCGGCGTTCCACCGGATGAATGCCCGGATGCGGCGCTCGATGTGCTCGTCGCCGGGGAACCACGGCTCGGACTCGGGCGGGATCGTGTTGATGTAGTCAGTGCTCCGCAGCCCTGGCACGCCGACGCCGTTGGCCCGCGCCTCCTGGAGCAGGCGGAGCATGAGGTAGCGCGCTCGCTCGCGGCCGCGGTTGGCGATCACCGCATCGAGCGACTCGACCCACTCCTGGGTCTCGTCCGGGTCGATGTCCGGAAGCGGGGACGGCAGCCCGTCGGTGATGATCGGCTTCCGGTCGCTCGATGCCACTGTGACCTCTTCGCTCGTCGGTGCTCGGGCTCAGGTGTGGTGAAGCCCGGCCTCTATCCTCTCCCGCACTCGAACCAGAGTCACACCGGCCGTCGCCCTGGGCGGACGCGCGCCGAGTGGTCGGAGCACCCGCTCGGGCGCAAGATCGCGGCGCCGAGGCTCGGAAGATCACGACAGCGCGCTGAGCTCCGCTGGCAGCCAGTGGACCGCGCGCCCGCTGTCCATCTGCCGGGCGAGCTGCTGTCGGGCGTCGTCCAGCCGGCCGCAGTCGACCAGCGAGCGCAGGAACGCCTCGTCCACGACGCTGCGCTGGGCGAGGCTGCCACCGAGGCGTTCCAGGTGCGGCAGGCCCTGCCCGATCAGGTCCGCGGCGGCGTCGTGCCGGCCCTCGCACTGGGCCCGGAGCCCGTGGAGGATGGGGGCCAGGACCGCCGGGCCGCAGGGAAAGGCGTCGGTGGCGTACCGGGTCAGGGCGGCGAGCTCCTCGACGTCCCCGGCGACCGCCCAGGCGAGACCGGCGTGCAGCGCGGCGAACGCGCTGGTCGGGCGTCGCATCAGGTCCATGCTCGCCGCGCTGATCAGCTCGTCGGTCGGCAGGTCGAGCTGCCAGACCTGGCGGAGCTGGCAGCGGTGGAGCATCGAGCCGGCGTCGACGAGCACGCGTAGACCCTTGCTCTCCGGCGGCGCCAGCTGGGTATGCCAGCGGTGCTGGACGGCGGCGATGTCGCCCATGCACAGCTCGTAGAGCGCAGCGTGCCACGACGCGTGGCTGCGGAACTCGGTCGAGGTCGCCGGGCTGCGGGCGAGCCAGCCGTCGAGCCATCGCAGCCCGCCGGCGTAGTCCGAGGTCTCGTAGTGCACATGCGCGGCGGCGTGCACGGCGTGCCCGGAGTACGGCTCGAGCTCCAGCGCTCGTTCGGCCAGCGCCATCGCGTCGTCGTAGCGCTCCTGCTCCTGCCGCACGAATGCGAGCAGGCTCAGGAAGAACCAGTCGTCGCCGTACGCGGGTGCCGCCTGCTCCACGAGCGACCAGACCTCGGCCGAGGTCTCGGTCACACCGGAGAACGCGATCGTCGGGAACGTGACGTCGAGAAGCAGGGCGTCGGACGGGTAGTCGGTGAGGTGACGAACCAGGGACCGGAACGCCGACGACCCGTCGCCGGAGCAGACCACCCCGATGGCGTGCACGGCACTGCGCTCGCGGGCGCTCGCCCGCGCGGTGCTCCGCTCTGCGAGGTGCAGGTGGATCTGGGCGTGCGCGCGGTCACCGGACTCCGCCGCGAGCAGGGCAACCGTCGCGTGCCCGAGCGCGAACGTCGGGTCGAGCCGGACGGCGGTCTCGAGCTCAGCGGTTGCTCCGGCGTCGAGCCTGAGCACCCGCTCGATCCCGGCCCGGTAGCTCGCCGCCGCCTCGGCGCCGGTCGAGAGCACGTTGCCCGCGCGGTCCTGCGGCACGTGGACCTCCCGATCGTTGCGAGCGTCGTCTGGACTCGTCAGAGGGTAGCGGCGGAACCTGGCTCGGCGGGCTGGTCACCCGGCGCCACGGAGTGCCTTGCCCGACGGGGTCGCGCGGGCCTTGGTGTCGACCCGGTGCGCGCCCGCGTAGACGTTCATCGTGTCGCCGCGGAGGAAGCCGACCAGCGTCATGCCGGTCTCGGCGGCGAGGTCGACGGCGAGGCTGGACGGGGCCGACACGGCGGCGAGCGTCGAGACCCCCGCCAGCAGCGCCTTCTGGACCAGCTCGAACGACGCGCGTCCCGAGACCAGCAGCACCAGCCCGCGACCCGGGACGCCGCCGGTCCGGAGCAGGTTGCCGACCACCTTGTCCACGGCGTTGTGCCGGCCCACGTCCTCGCGGAGCGCGACCAGGTCACCGCCTGCGGTGAACAGACCGGCCGCGTGCAGACCACCGGTTCGATCAAACACCCGCTGGGCGCCGCGGAGCGCGTCGGGCAGCCCGGCCAGGACTGCGGCGCTGATCATCACCTCGTCGTCCGACACCTCGTGGCGGGCGCGTACCCGGATCGCGTCGATGCTGGCCTTGCCGCAGACCCCGCAGGAGCTGGTCGTGTAGAACGACCGCTCGAGGCTCGCGTCCGGCGGGGCGACCCCCTCGGCCAGTTCGACGTCGATCACGTTGTATGTGTTGCCCGCCCCGACGTCGCCGGCGCAGTAGCGCGCGGTACGGATGTCGCCGACCTGCTCGACGACCCCCTCGGTCAGCAGGAACCCGTGGACGAGGTCGATGTCGTCACCTGGCGTCCGCATCGTGACCGCGAGCGGCCGACCGGCGACCCGGATCTCGAGTGGTTCCTCGACGACCACGGTGTCCTGGCGTGACGTCGTGGTCCCACCCTCGAGGCGCACGATCCGGTGGTGCGTCGTGACCCGACCCATCAGGTGACCCTGGCGCCGGCGGGCTCGAGCCGGACGATGATCGACTTCGACGTCGGCGTGTTCGAGGTGGTCGCCGTGCTGTCCAGGGGGACGAGAACGTTCGTCTCCAGGAAGTACGCGGCCGCGCACCCGCGGGCGACGGGATAACCGACCGTACGGAACCCCGGCGCTCGCCGCTCGCCGCCGGTCCCGTCCTCCCCGACTAGGTCGACGATCGCCCCGTCGCCGACACCGAGCGCCGCCAGGTCGTCCGGGTGCACGAAGACCACCCGCCGGCCGCCGCGGATGCCTCGGTAGCGGTCGTCGAGGCCGTAGATCGTGGTGTTGTACTGGTCGTGGGACCGCACGGTCTGGAGCAGCAGGCGACCCGGAGGTACCCCGACCACATCGAGCTCGTTGGCCGTGAAG
>Ga0136610_1000818_pt1 | contig 10049 bp, 9 predicted proteins | sample AntDrymUQ1342206_2_FD_104804 | JGI IMG/M metagenome (GOLD analysis project Ga0136610, IMG submission 104804) | Polar desert sand microbial communities from Dry Valleys, Antarctica - metaG UQ134 (22.06) | ecosystem: Environmental > Terrestrial > Soil > Desert | place: Antarctica: Dry Valley...
CACGTACATGCCCGACGAGTAGTTGCGGACCGGGGTGTCGATGAAGTCGCGGACACCGGCGAAGTCCACGATCGAGTCGAACGACGCGGCGATCTCCCGGCGCGTGAGCCCGAGGATCGACCCGTTCAGGTAGACGTTCTCGCGGCCGGAGAGGTCCGGCTGGAAGCCCGCGCCGAGCTCCAGCAGGGTGGCGACCCGGCCGCCCAGCGTCACCGTCCCGCGGTCGGCGGGCAGGATGCGGGCCATGCACTTCAGCAGCGTCGACTTGCCAGAGCCGTTGTGGCCGACGAGCCCGACGCTCTCGCCGTGGCGGATGGTCAGCGACACGCCGTTGAGCGCGTGGAACTCGGTGAAGTCGGAGCGCCGGAAGCGGTACAGCCGCTCCTTCAGGCCCGGCGGGCGCTCCTTGTAGATCCGGAAGATCTCGTGGAGGTCCTCCACGACGATGGCGGGCGCGTCGTCGGCCTCGGCCATCGCCTACACCTCCTTCGCGAAGGTGACCGCGAGGCGGTTGAACAGCCAGTAGCCGACCGCGAGCGCTCCGACCGCCCACGCGCCGCAGACGAGCCAGGACTCGAGCGGCGGCCACGCCGGCGGCGGGTTGAGGCCCTCCCGGGCGGGGGTGCCGTAGAGCATCCGCCGGAAGAGCTCGACGAACCACGTCATCGGGTTGGCCCGGATCAGGGGGAGGAACTGCGGGGCGTTGTCCTCGACGAAGAACAGCGCGTAGATGATCGGCGTGGCGTAGAACCACCCGAGGAACAGCACCTGGGTGAGCTCCTGGAGGTCGCGGAAGCCGACGTTCGCGGCCGCGAAGATCATCGAGACGCCGGCGGTGAAGGCGGTGAGCAGGACGAGCCCGATGAGCACGGCGGGCACCAGTTCCGGGTGGAAGCCGCGGTAGTAGATGATCAGCGGGGAGGTCGCGACCAGCGCGAGCAGGAAGTGCACCCCCTGGCTGAGGACGAGCGACAGGGGCAGCACCTCCCGCGGGAAGTAGACCTTCCGGATCAGCGGGCCGTTCGCGACGATCGCCCCCACCGAGGAGTTCACGCTGTTCGAGAAGAACTGCCACACCAGGTAGCCGGACAGGAAGAAGGTCGCGAAGTTGCCGTCCCCGAGCTCGATCCGGAGGAACGTGGCGAACACGACCGTGAAGATCGCGGTCATCAGCAGAGGGGTGATGAGCGACCACAGGAAGCCGAGCGCGGAGCCCTTGTAGCGGACCTTCAGCTCTTTGCCGACGAGGTTGCGAAGGAGCTCGCGGGACACCCACAGGTCACCCAGCCGCTCGGGCGTGGCTACCATGACCGCCGAGTATAGGGACGCGGTCTCGGCTCAGGGTGCTCTCAGGCGGATCTCCGGGTCATCCCGGATGAGCTGCGGGCGGCCGGCGGCGACGGTGAGGGGGTCGCATCCAACCCCTCCGAGGAGCCTCCGTGACCGCCGCCGAGATCGACCGGCTGACCCCGCCGGACCGCAACCGCTACGCCGACCTGTTGCGGCTGGCCGCCATCGTCGTCGTCGTCGCGGGCCACTGGCTGATGGCCGTGCTCTTGGTCCGCGACGGGCGTTTGTCCGGGGCACACCTGCTGACCGAGGTCCCCGCGACCCAGTGGCTGACCTGGGTGTTCCAGGTGATGCCGCTGTTCTTCTTCGTCGGCGGGTACGCGAACGCGACGGCGTGGTCCTCGGCGGAGGGGCGCGGGACCCGCTACGCCGACTGGGTCCGCGGCCGGGCGCACCGGCTGCTGTCCCCGGTCGTGCCGCTGCTGGCCGCGTGGGTGCCGCTGGCCGCGCTGCTCGCGGCGGCGGGCGCGCCGCCGGACCTGCTGCGCATGGCGACCCAGGTCGTCATCGTGCCGACGTGGTTCCTGGCCGCCTACCTCGTGGTCGTGGCGGCCGCTCCCCTGACGCTGGCCGCGCACCGGCGCTTCGGCCCGGGGGCCTTCGGTGCCCTGGCGGCGGGGGCCGCCGTCGTCGACGGACTGCACCGCGCCGGCGTCCCGCTGGTCGGCTGGGCCAACTTCCTGCTCGTGTGGGCCGCGGTCCACCAGCTCGGCTACCTGTGGCGCGACGGCCGGCTGCCACGCGGAGCGGCTCGCGGCCTGGGCCTCGCCGCGGCCGGGTTCGCCGGCCTGGCACTGCTGACCGGCCCGCTCGGCTACGCCGTCAGCATGGTGGGCGTGGACGGGGCCGCGCGGTCGAACAACTCCCCGCCGACGATCGCGCTCGTGGCGCTCGGCGTGGCCCAGGTCGGTCTGGTCGTCGCGGCGCGGACGCCGGTGGAGGCGCTGCTGCGGCGCCCGCGGATCTGGGCGGCGGTCGTGGTCGCCGGCTCCCGCGCGATGACGGTCTACCTCTGGCACCTCAGCGCGCTGGTCGCGGTCACCGGGACCCTCCACGCGACCGGCCTGTGGTCCTTCACCGCAGACGTGGACCGGACGTGGTGGACCACCCGGCCACTGTGGTTCGCGCTGCTCGCCGCCGCGCTCGCCGGCCTGGTCGCGCTGTTCGGCCGCTTCGAGACCGCGCCGGCGCCGCCCATCGCCCGCACGGTCGGGGCGGCGACGGCGCTCCAGCTCGCCGCAGGCGTCGCGGCCACCTCGGCCGGCCTGGGGCTGCTCGCGGTCGGCGGCCTGTACACCGCATCCGGCCCGTTCGGGATCCCGGTGTTCCCGCTGGCCCTGGTTCTCGCCGGCCTGACAGCGCTCGGCGTCGTCGGCGGGGCCGGGAGCGCGGGGGGGCGGGCGGGGGCGGGCCCGCCGGCCGGCCGGGCCGCCGGGATCGCGCGGTAGGGTGCGCACGGTAGGGTGCGCGCGCCGAACCGATCCGCGCGCCGAACCGATCGACGGAAGGCGCCGCCATGGCAGGCAAGCTGATGCGCCGGAGCCACAACCGCATCCTCGCCGGCGTGTGCGGCGGGTTGGCCGACCACTTCGGCCTCGACATCACGCTCGTGCGGGCAGGCTTCGTCCTGTTCGGGCTGTTCGGGGCCGGCGAGGTCGTCTACCTCCTGCTGTGGCTGGTCGTCCCCAAGGCGCCCCGCTGATCCGGGGCCGACGAAAGCCAGCGCGCGCACTCCGTCCGCCGTCCCAGGAGCGATGACATGCCTGTGCACCTCACCCACGCAGACCGGCGCACGCTCCTGCAGACCTACCTCAACGACCACCTCGCCGGCGCCTCCGCCGGCGAGTCGCTGGTTCGCCGTGCACAGGGCAGCAACGAGGGCACGGAGCTGGGTGCAGCGCTGGCAGGGCTCATCACCGACATCAAGTCCGACGCCGCCGCGTTGCGCGACGTCCTGGCCCGCCTCGACACCGCCCCGGCGAGGTCCAAGCTGCTGGCGGCTGCCGTCGCCGAGCGCCTCGGGCGGTTCAAGCTCAACGGGCAACTCATCGGCTACTCGGACCTGTCGCGCCTCATCGAGCTCGAAGGGCTGTGCGGTGGCGTCGAGCTGAAACGGTGCCTGTGGCTGGCGCTGAAGGAGGTCCAGTCCGTCTACCCGCCGCTGGCCGGCATCGACTTCGACCGGCTGGCCGACCGTGCCAGGGCCCAGCGCGAGGCCCTGGAACCACACCGGCTGGCCGCCGCGCGCGTCGCCTTCCTCCCCGAACCGTAGCGGTCGGTGGGAACGTCAGCGCGGTGCGCCGACGTCGGTGCCGCGCTGCGGTCGGGCAGACACGCGGCCCGCGCGTCGCGCAGACACTTCGGACTGGAGCATGTCGTGAGAGACTGGCTCGACCGGTACGCCGCCGCCCTCGCCGACGCGCTGGCCGAGGGCCGGGCCGCGACCGAGGACGAGGATTGGCCGGAACCGGCGGAGGCCGGGGCCGACGTCGCCGCCTGGGCGGCGGCGCCCCCCGCCGCTCCCGCGGGCAGCACCGCCTCGGTCGACTGGTCCCTGGACGCCGAGCTGCGCGAGATCCTGCTCGACGTCGCGCGCACGGTCGCGCACACCAGCGAGCGCCGCAACGCGCCGCTGGCGGCATTCCTGGCCGGTCGCTACGTGTCGGCTCGGGTCACAGACGGAGCCGACGCCGTCACGGCCGCCACCGAAGCCACGACGATCGCCGAAGGGCTCGCCGACGGGTGACGCAGCGGTCCTGCCGGCCTGTGTCGACTGAGGCCGGCTTTCGCCGACCCAGTCGACACAGGCCGGGTCGTCCGGGGGCGCGCGGACCCGTCCCGCGCCGGCAGTCGGCCGTGCCACGGCGACGAGCGCGGCGCTACCCGGCGACCAGGGCCTCGAGCGCGGTGACGACCGGCTGGGGGACGACGGACGCGGCCTGCATCCGGCCGGCCACGCCGCCGCCGTAGCCGAGCTGGTCGAGGTAGGTCTGGACGCTCGCCGGGACGGTGTCCCCGACGAGCAGCTGCGGTCCCTGGTTGGCGGCGGACCACGGGGCGTAGGCGAGGGCGTAGGCCCACCCGTCGCCGGCGTAGCCCGGCGTGGAGACGAAGCGGTCCCCGGCGGTGGCCGCGGTGCGGCCCCACAGCCGTCCGGCGACCTGGACAGCGGTGGCCGTCCGGTCGGGGCCGGCCACGCGGGTGGCGCCGGCGGCCGCAACGACCGCGTCGCCCAGGGCAGCGGCGCCCCCGAGCGCCCAGCGGCGCTCGGGACGCCCGGCGGCGAGGAAGGCGGCGACCGCCGGGTGGAGCGTGTCGCGGCCGGTGAGGACCACCGGGCTGCCGGAGTAGGCCGCGTACGCGCCGCCGGTCACGGCGTCCGCCCAGTCGTCGGCGCGGGCGAGCAGGACCTCGCCGGTGGCGCCGCGGCGGGCGATGGTCTCCTCGGCCACCTTCACCGAGGTCTCGACGCGGGAGGCGCCGGCCAGCCGGCGGACGGTGTAGCCGTCGCGGGCAAGCTCGCCCTCGACGGCGGCGGAGACCGCCGACGTGCCGCCCAGGACGTAGACGGTGCCGGCGCCGCCGAGCACGCGGTCGAGCTCCTCGCGGGTGCTCGGCTGCAGGACCGGGTCGGGATCGCCGTCCCGGGGGCCCGGCGTGAACAGCACGGGCGCGTCGCCGCCGGCCAGCCCGGCGCCGCCGAGCGCGTCGGCGAAGACGTCCCCGCGGGTGAGCACCGCGAAATCGGCAGCCGCGTCGCCGAACAGCTCTCGGGACACGCGGACGGCCTCGGCGACCTGGCCCGCGGCGGGCGGCGGGGTAGTGCCCGCCATGAAGTCGACCGTGGCCCACAGCTTGCCGGTCGCGGTGACGGCGACGCCGACGCCGACCTGGTTGTAGTCGCCGAGGACGTTGTCGCGGTGGTCCGGAGAGTTCATGAACGCCTGGTGGAGGTTCTCGACGACCTCGCTCTCGGCGCCGCCCGGCAGCAGCGCCCAGCCGACGTTCTCGGCCAGCGCGGTCCACGGGGCGGGGACGAGCTCGCCCAGCCGGGGGTTGTGGTCCATCGTGTCGCTGCCGGCCATCACGCCGGTCCACCCGCGCGCGACGCCGGTCAGCTGGACGTTCACGGCGAGGGGGGCGAGGCCGCGGGCCGTCCGCTCGGCGTTGATCTTGCCGGCGAGCGCCTGCTCCGCGGCGGCGTGGGTCGTGGCGGTCGCGGGAGCGGCGGCGGACGCGGGGGCGGCGCCGAGGATGCCGAGCGCCAGCGCCACCGCGAGCGCAACAACCGTCAACCTCGATCCGGCGGTCGCGGTCATGTCGTCGAGTTCCTCCCCGCCGCCCCGGCCACCGGGACGCACGGGGATACCGTCGGCACGACGTCGCCGTCCTTGAGCGTGGGATCGACGGACCGGGCCGCTGATCCGTTACGGTCGGAGGCGTGGCCGCTCCCGGTACGTGCCGGACCGCCGCCCTGGCGTGCCGGATCGCCGCCCTGGCGGGGCTGCTCGCGCTGGGCGGGTGCGCCGGCGCCGGCGGGGAGGCGTTCCAGCCGACGACGACGCGGGCCCTGCCGCTGACGGCGGAGCAGTCCGTCGGCCAGACCTTCCGCCCCGCCACGGACGCGGTGGCGGGGATCGATCTGCTGGTGGCGACGTTCGACGCCCCAGCGGACGCCGGCGGCGTCCTCACGGTCGACCTCGTCGGGGGGGCCGGCGGCCGGGTGCTCGCGAGCGCCGAGGTGCCCGGCGACGCGCTGGGCGACAACGAGTGGGTGGCCGTCCGTTTCCCGCGGCCCGCCCCCGCACCGGCCGCCGCCGCGATCGACGTGCGCTGGCGGGGCGCGACCCCGGTTGGCCTATGGGCGAACGTGCCGCCGCCCGGTTACCCCGCCGCGCAGGACTCGAACGACCCGTACCCCGGCGGCGAGCTGCTCGTCGACGGCGCGCCCGCGCAGGGCGACCTCGCCTTCCGGGTCGTGGGCGCCGGCGGGCCAGCAGCGGCGGCCGGCGAGCTCGCGCGCACCCTGGGCGGCGCGGGCGTGCGGCTGCTGGGCGGGCAGCCGATCTTCGCCGCCGCGTGGCTGCTCGGCCTGGCGGGGGCCTGCGCCCTCGCCGTCTCCGGGCTACGGCGCGGCGGGCCGCGGCCGGCGCACCAGCTCCGCGACGGCCGGCGCGGCGAGGAGCACCATCAGCGCGACGAAGCCGGTCCGTAGCATGCCTGCGAGCTGGGCGGCCATGCCCGGCGCGGTGAGCAGCGCCTCCCGCAGGTTCGGCCACGTCGTCGCGAGGCCCGGCGCCAGCGGCTCGAACAGCCCGAGCAGCGTCCCGGGGCCCCCCATGAGGTCGGCGAGCGCGAGCACGGCGACGCACTGGAGCAGGTGCAGCGGCAGGACGCCGCCCCAGCGCTCGCGCCGCCCGATCGCCAGCGCGACGAAGGGCGTGAACCACATCAGGTAGTGCGCGGAGAAGGTCGCGAACGCGAACATGCCGGCGTGGAAGACCAGCAGCCACACCCACAGCTGCCCCACGCCCACCGGCGCGTCGCCCCACCAGCCCCGGGACCGCCCCAGGAGGCCGCCGTACACCAGGAGCGCGAAGACCACGAAGACATAGACCGCGCCGCCGCCGCCGACCGGCAGGGTGTAGGCGAGGAACGTCGAGCCCGTCGAGAAGTCCCGCAGGCGGGCGAGTTCGCCGACCGACCCGGCGAGCAGCCGGTTCGCCACGAGCGTGAGTGCGAACGGCATCAGCGCGACCCCGGCCCAGGCGACCTGCCGCAGCGCGCGTCGCTGGACGACGAGCGCGAAGATCGGGACCAGCAGCAGGGGGTACGTCCGCATCGTCACCGCCAGTCCGAGCAGCAGCGCGCCGCTCCAGAGCCGCCCGCGCTCGCACGCGAGCAGCGCGCCGACGACGAGGACCACGGCGAGGGCCTCGTAGCGCCCGAAGGCGTACGAGGCGTACAGCCCGATCGGCGACAGCATCCAGAACGCCCACGCGCGCCTGGTCGCCGCCGGACGCGCCGCCCCGAGGAGCGCGAGGAGCACCAGGCCGGCACCCAGGTCGGCGGCCAGGTAGGGCAGCTTCAGCGCGAACAGCGTCTGGTAGGCGTGGTCGGCGCCGCTGAACTGCCGCTGGATCTGCGGCGCCAGCGCCGAGGAGTCGGCCCACCACCACGGGTCGGTCCACACCGCGTCCGGCGGGGGCAGCAGCCAGGCGAGCAGGCGCAGCGCGGCGGCGTGGACGTAGTGCGCCCCCATGTTGACGAGGTAGTCGCCGAACAGCCGCCCGTCGTAGGCGATGAGGTGCGCCCGCCAGTAGACCGCGAGCAGGTCGGCGCTCACGGCGAAGGGCATGAGCAGCAGCCGGACCGCGAGCCCGACGCCGAGCCAGCCGAGCAGCGGCCGCCGCTGCAGCGGGTCCCGCAGCGGGGCGGGGACGAAACGGGCGGCCGGGCCGGCGAGCCGCCGGAGCGGGCCACCCGCGGGCGGCGACGGCCCCTGCCCGGGACGGCGGCCGAGGACCCGGGACGCGGGCATGGTGCGGGCTCCTTGGCGGTGGGCGAACGATCCGGAGTCTGCCACAGCACCGCCCCCCGGCCCGCGGACCGCGCCCGGGCTCCCGCGGCCCGCGAGTCGTTGGGGTTAGCCTGCTCTGGTGGCATCGCCCCTCCCCGTCCCCTACCTCTCCGCGGTCGTCCCCGTCTTCGACGAGGTCGACAGCCTCCCCGCCCTGCACGCAGAGCTGGTAGCGGCGCTGGAGGCGGTCGGGAAGCAGTTCGAGCTGATCTACGTCGACGACGGGTCGACCGACGGCTCCTCCGACCTGCTGCACAAGCTCCACGTCGACCGGCCTGACGTCGTCCGCGCGATCGTGCTGCGGCGCAACTTCGGCAAGTCCGGCGCGCTCGCCGCCGGGTTCGCCGCCGCGCGCGGCGAGCTGCTGCTCACCCTCGACGCGGACGGCCAGGACGTGCCGGCAGAGCTCGGCAGGCTGCTGGCGCTGGTCGAGGACGAGGGCTACGACCTCGTCGGCGGATGGCGCAGGGAGCGGCTCGACCGCCCGGTGAAGCGCTGGACCTCGCGCTGCTACAACGCCGCGACCAGAACCCTCACCGGGCTCGACCTCCACGACTTCAACACCGGTCTGAAGCTGCTCCGCCGCGAGGTGGCCGAGGAACTGCCGCTGTACGGCGAGTTCCACCGGTTCGTCCCCGTCCTGGCGCACGACCTCGGGTTCAAGGTCGGAGAGGTCGCGGTGGCCCACCGGCCCAGGCGGGCGGGCCGGTCGAAGTACCTGTCGCTGTTCCGGTTCCCGAAGACGCTGCTGGACCTGCTGACGGTCCTGTTCCTCACCCGCTTCGCGGACCGGCCGCTCTACCTGTTCGGCGGTGTCGGGGCCGTGCTGTCGGTCACCGGATTCGTGATCCTCGCCTACCTGTCGGCCCTGAAGCTGCTCACGGGGGCGGGCATCGGGTCGCGGCCGCTGCTGTCGCTCGGCGTCCTGGCGCTGCTCGTCGGCGCGCAGCTCATCGCCACGGGGTTCATCGGCGACGTCCTGCGCCACTCGGCGGCGAAGGATCGGCAGCCCTACCGGGTGCGCCACACCTTCGACGCCGACGACGAGCCGCCCCCGCCGGCCCCGCGGCGGTGAGCGGACCGCGGGCGCTCGCGCTCACCCACGTCTTCCCCCGGTTCGACGGCGACCCGTCGGCGCCGTTCCTGCTCACCTGGGCGCGGGCCCTGCGGGATGCCGGGGCGGACCTCGGCGTGGTCGCGCCGCACGACGCCGGCCTGCCGGGCCGGCGCGACGTCGGCGGGGTGCCGGTGCGCTTCGTGCGCTACACGCCGCGGCGGCTCGAGCGGCTCGAGCGGCTCGCCTACCGCGGGGAGATGCACCAGATCGCCGTGCGGCCGGTCGGACCGCCGCTCGTCGCCAGCCTGGTCATGACGCTCGCCGCGGCCGTCCGGGGACAGCTGCGCAGCGGCCGGCCCGACGTGCTGCACGTCCACTGGTGGCTGCCGGGGGCGGTGGCCGCCCGCCTCGCCCGGCCCGGGGCGCCGGTCGTCGTGACCGTCCACGGCACCGACGTCGCGCTCGTCGAGTCCCGGCCCCGCCTGGCCGCCGTGGCGCGGTGGGCGCTCGCGGCGGCCGACCGGGTCGAGGCCGTCTCGAGCGACCTGGCCGCCCGGCTCGAGCGCGCCACCGGCCGGGCGGCGGACGCCGTCAACCCCATGCCGCTGCCCCTCGACCGGCTCCGGCCGCCGGAGCGCCGTCCGCGCCCGGACCATGCGCCGCTGCGCGTGCTCGCCGTCGGCCGGATGGTGCCCGAGAAGGGCTTCGCCGATCTGATCGCGGCGGTCGCGCTGCTGCGCACCCCCGCGCTGCTGACGATCGTCGGCGGTGCGAACCTCAACGGGTTCGACCAGCCGGCGGGCAGGAGGATCGTCGCGGTCGCCGTCATCCTGCTGGGCGCCTACCTGGCGGCACTGGTGGTCGGCTACTCCAACTCAGTGCTGTCGTCGCCGCCGACCGGGCATTGCGCGGTGATCAGCCCGACGTGCGCGCAGCACGGGCGACATTGCGCCACCGCCTCGGTCCCATCGCCGGGTGGGCGCTGGTCTCGGAACATCGCGGCCATCTTGTCTTGGGCGGCGAGCTGCCCCGGTGCCAAGCACATCACGGACACCCACAGCA
>Ga0136610_1000819_pt1 | contig 10045 bp, 10 predicted proteins | sample AntDrymUQ1342206_2_FD_104804 | JGI IMG/M metagenome (GOLD analysis project Ga0136610, IMG submission 104804) | Polar desert sand microbial communities from Dry Valleys, Antarctica - metaG UQ134 (22.06) | ecosystem: Environmental > Terrestrial > Soil > Desert | place: Antarctica: Dry Valley...
CATCGAGTTCATCGCCACCTCCATGGGCAGGCACGACTTCATCCGGCTCGGCGTCATCCCGTTTGCGCACGGGCCGCGGCAGGCCGATCTGATGGTCGTGTCCGGCACGGTGACCGACAAGATGGCGCCCGCCGTCAAGCGCCTCTACGAGCAGATGCCCGAGCCGAAGTACGTCATCTCTTTTGGCGCTTGTTCGAATTGCGGTGGGCCGTACTGGGATTCCTATTCCGTCACCAAGGGTGTCGATCAGATCATCCCGGTGGACGTGTACGTCCCTGGCTGCCCTCCGCGGCCGGAGGCGTTGCTGCAGGGGATTTTACGACTTCAGGACAAGATCGCCGGCGAGCCGGTGTCGCTGAACGGCGGCGCGCGTGCCGCCCGGTCACCGGAGCGCTCGACGGCGCGGGTGCTGACCGCACCCCTCGTACGACCCGACTCCGGCGCATGACCTCCCGGGCCGCGGAGGTGGCAGCCGCGCTGGCCCACGGTGCCGGCCCCGGCGGCCAGGCGAGCGAGGGCTTCGGAATGTGGACGGTGGAGGTCCCGGTCGACGGCTGGCGGACAGCGCTCTACGCGGCCCGAGACGAGCACGGTCTGCGGTTCTTCGACTGGCTCAGCGCCGTGGACGAGTTGGACGAGGGCTACCGGGTGGTGACTCATCTGCTCGACCGGTACACGGTGACGCATCTGTTGATCAGCACGCGGGTGCCGCTGGCCGACCCCCGGCTGGACTCGGTTGTCGAGGTCTTCCGCGGAGCCGCCTGGCACGAACGCGAGACGCACGAGATGTTCGGCATCGACTTCACCGGACATCCTGGTCTCACGCCACTGCTGCTGCCCGATGGCTTCGAAGGGCACCCGTTGCGCAAGGAGTTCATCCTCGCCTCCCGCGTGGCCAAGGCCTGGCCCGGGGCGAAGGAGCCCGGCGAGGGACACGGCAGTGGCCCGCGACGCAAGGCCAACCGCCCGCCCGGTGTACCCGATCCGGCGGTCTGGGGTCCGGATGCCGTTCCATGAATGAAGCGGTGCTGATCGGGATCAAGGTCGTCGGGGTCCTCGCGGCATTCCTGACGCTGCCGCTGCTGGTCGGACAGCTGGAGCACAAGGCGATGGCGCACATGCAGGGCCGGCTCGGGCCGATGTACGCCGGCGGCTTCCACGGCTGGGCCCAGCTGGTGGCCGACGGAGTCAAGTTCGTCCAGAAGGAAGCCGTCATCCCGACAGCGGCCGACGCCCACGTGTTCCGGCTGGCCCCTGCGGTCGCGCTGCTCCCCTACCTCCTCGTCCTCGTCGTCATCCCGCTCGGACCAGGCACGGTCGCAGAGGCCCTCGATGCCGGGCTGTTCTTCGCGCTGGCGATCACCGGTGTCGGCGTCGTCGGGATGCTGATGGCCGCCTGGGCGAGCGCGAACAAGTACTCGCTGCTCGGTGGACTCCGGGGCGCGGCCCAGCTGCTGGCCTACGAACTGCCTTTCGTGCTTGCGGCGGCCTCGGTGGCGATGGCGGCCGGGACCCTGTCGCTCGTCGGGATCGTCGAGGCCTGGAACCCCTGGTGGCTGCTCTGGCAGGCACCGGCCATGGTCATCTTCTTCGTCGCGGGGATGGCCGAGATCCGGCGGCCACCTTTCGACATGCCACTGGCTGACAGTGAGCTGGTCTTCGGCTATCTCACCGAGTACGGCGGCCTGCGGTTCGCGTTGCTGCTGCTGGCCGAGTACGTGGGCATCGTGGTCGTCTGCGCACTGACCACCGTGCTGTTCCTCGGCGGCTGGCGTGGCCCGTTCCTGTCCGAAGAGTTGGGTCCACTATGGACAATCCTCAAGATCTTCGCGCTTTCCTTTCTGGTCATCTGGGCTCGGGTGGCCTATCCACGGCTTCGGGAGGACCAGTTGCAACGTCTGGCATGGCAGGGCCTCGTCCCGATCGCCTTGGGTCAACTCGTTCTCACCGGAGCCGTCGTGGCGATGACGTCATGACCGACCTTCCCGGCGGTGGTCTGGCCCGAGGGCTGCTGATCACGCTGCGAACACTCGGCCGCAGGACCGGCACCCAGCAGTATCCCGATGCCCAGCCGGTACTTCCGCCCCGCAGCCGCGGTGTGATCGGCCTGCTCGAGGAGAACTGCACGGTCTGCATGCTGTGCGCGCGGGAGTGCCCGGACTGGTGCATCTACATCGACTCGCACAAGGAGACTCAGGCGCCGGCGGTCGCGGGTGGCCGTGAGCGGCAGCGAAACGTACTGGACCGCTTCGCCATCGACTTCTCGCTGTGCATGTATTGCGGAATCTGCATCGACGTCTGCCCATTCGACGCGCTGTTCTGGGCACCGGAGTTCGAGTATTCCGAGTACGACATCCGAGACATGGTTCACGAGAAGGACCGCCTCGCCGAGTGGACCCGGACCGTGCCGCCGCCTCCGGCGCACGACCCGAACGGCGCGGCTGGCTGAGCGTGCCGACGACTCTCACGGTGCTGACGGCTGCTGCGGGGGCCCGGGACGAATTCGCTGACGCGCCTTCCTACCTGGACGTCACCGGAAGCGAGATCATCTTCGTCCTGATCGGCGTGATCACCCTGGGCGCTGCCCTCCTGTGCGTGACCAGCCGCAACGTCGTACGAGCGGCCCTGTGGCTCGTTGTCGCACTCGGCGGCCTGGCCGGCCTGTACCTGGTGCTGACCGCCGAACTGGTGGCAATCGTGCAGATCCTGATCTACGTCGGCGCCGTCGTCGTTCTGTTGCTGTTCGGGCTGATGGTCACCAGGGCACCGATCGGCCGGCAACCGGACCTGGACACCCCCAACCGACCGGTCGCCGTCGTCGTTGCAGTCGCCGCGTTCGGGCTGCTCGTCGCTGCGTTGATCGACGCGTTCCGGTTCGCCTATCTGAACCTCGACAGCACCGGCCAGGGCAGTCCGGAGACCATCGGGGGCGCGCTGTTCGGCTCCTGGGTGCTGCCCTTCGAGGTGCTGTCGGTGTTGCTGCTCGCCGCCCTCATCGGAGCCATCGCCGTCACCCGCCGCGACGTCGGTGCGCCGGGACGTCGCTGATGCACCTGCTCTACCCGCTGATCGTGTCGGCTGGTCTGTTCTCGATCGGGGTGTACGGACTGCTCGCCCGGCGCAATGTCGTCCTGGTTCTGATGTCGGTCGAACTGATGCTGGCTGCGGTCAGCCTCAACCTCGTCGCCTTCGATGTGTGGCTGGCTGACGTCCTGCGATCCGGCCAGGTACTCGCCCTCATGGTCATCGCCATCGCCGCGGCCGAAGTGGGTCTGGGGCTGGCGATCGTGCTGCAGCTCTTCCGACAGCGAGCCACCTCGGCGATCGACGATTTGGACACGCTCATCGAGCCGGACAGCCAGCGATGACGTTGCCGCAGTTATCGCGATATCTGCTCCACTCCGGCGATAACCGCGCTCATGGTGGACCGCGATGACCACCCTGGCCACGGGGGCTGCGGTGGGCGTCGTTGTCATCCCGGCCCTGGCGGCCGGCCTGGGGGTCGCACCGGCAATTCGTCAGCGGGTCGGGGGAGCGCGGGCCGTGGCAGTGGTCGGAGCGGTGCTCACCATGCTGGCCGCCGTCGCCGTGTTCGGCACGGCCGACAACGTGGCGCAGGAGACCCGACTGCTGCTCGCGCCGTTCGGGGACATCGACATCACCACCGGGGTGTTGATCGACGGCCTGGCCGGAGTGCTGGTACTCGTTGTCGCCGTCGTCGGGCTGTGCGTACAGCTCTTCTCGGTCGGCTATCTGCACAGCGACCAGCGGTACCCGACCTACGCCGCGCAGGTGTCGCTGTTCACCGCCGCCATGATGCTCGTCGTCGTTTCCGGCGACCTGCTTGCGCTGCTGGTCGGCTGGGAGGTCATGGGCCTATGCTCCTACCTGCTGATCGGCCACTACCGCGACCTCCCCGAGGCTCCGGGTGCGGCGGTCAAGGCATTCCTGGTCACCCGGGTCGGTGACATCGGCTTCCTGCTCGGAGTGCTGCTTCTCGGCGGGGCAGCCGGGAGCTTCCGGATCAGCGACGTCGTGGCCGCTGTCGGCTCGATCGACTCCGGGACGTTGACCCTGGCCACGCTGCTCCTACTGCTGGGCGTGGCCGGCAAAAGTGCTCAATTCCCGTTGCACACATGGCTTCCCGATGCCATGGCAGGGCCCACGCCGATCAGCGCGCTGATCCACGCCGCGACCATGGTGGCGGCCGGTGTGTTCCTCGTGATGCGCCTCTATCCGGTTTTCGTGGCAGCACCCACCACGCTGACTGTGCTGGCCGTCAGCGCGGCCATCACCATGCTGCTCGGCGCCCTGTGCGCTCTGGCACAGGATGACCTCAAGCGGGTGCTGGCCTGGTCGACGATCAGCCAACTCGGCTACATGACAGGAGCTCTGGCCGCCGGCGGGTACGTACAAGGCGGTTTCCACCTGGTGACGCACGCAGCTTTCAAGGCCCTGTTGTTCCTGGCCGCCGGCGTAGTTTTGCACCAGGTCGGGACCGTGCTGATGAGCCAACTCGGTGGGTTACGCCGCAGCATGCCGCTCACCTTCGCGGTCACCGCGATCGGCCTGCTGGCCATGGTCGGAGTGTTGCCGCTGTCCGGCGGATTCAGCAAGGACGCGGCCGTGGCGTCAGTGTGGGCGGCAGTACGGGGCGAGTCCTCGGTACTTCCGAGCGCGCCGGTGGCCACCGTTCTGCTGATCAGCATGCTCGCAACGGTCCTGCTGACCGCCGCCTACGCCACCCGGCTGCTGCTCCGGACCTTTTTCGGTGAGCCTCCTCCTGGCGGTTTCCACGGAAACCGCCAAGAGATAGCCGATCCCGAGCCGCTGATGCGCTGGCCGCTGGTGGTGCTGACCGTGCCGACCGTGGCACTCGGAGCGACGATCGGCTGGTTCCCCAGTTACCTCGGCGGTGCGCTTCCCCCCGCCGAATCAGTCGTCGGGTTCGGGCCCGGCCCGTTACCGGGCTCGCTGGGCCCGCACCTGAGCGAGGCGCTGCTCGCCTCGGCGCTGATCGTCGTGGGCGCTGGTGCGACGTACCTGGTCTGGCGCGCCCAGCCGGACCGCGACCCAGCCCGAATCCTCGGCCGAGCCGCGACTGCGCTACGACGAGGGCTCTACCTCGACGAGGTCCAGGACGCGCTCGTCGTACGGCCGACCCGGCGGCTGGCTACCGTCGTGTCCGCCGTGGACGAGATCGGGGTCGACGGTCTGGTCGACGGCGCAGCGGACGCCACCGCCGCTGCGAGCCGCGGGCTGTCCCAGGCGCATCCCCGTCTGCCCAACCTCGCGGTCACCAGCCTGATCGTCACGACCACAGCGCTGGTGACGATCCTGGTGGTTCTGTCATGAGCCTCGTCGTCCTCGGGCTGCCGCTGCTCGGCTGCCTGGTGCTGGCGCTGTGGCCGCGCGGCGCCGATCTGAGTCCGCGGATCTTCGGCACAGTGATCGCCGCCGCCACCTTGCTCGCCGCCCTGGTCATGCTCCCGGGCCTCCGGGGCGACGATGGCGGTGCCGACACCGGCAGAGCGCTGAATCCGCGGCACGAGGTCGACCTGCCCTGGCTGAGCGTCATCGACGTGCGTCTGCACCTGGGAGTGGACGGGATCAGCCTGCCGTTGATCCTGCTCACCGCCCTGCTGACCCTGCTCGGAATGGTGCACAACTGGGTCGAGCGCCCGGACCGACCCGCGCTGTTCTGCTCCCTGGTGCTGCTGCTCGAAGTCGGTGCGCTGGGAACGTTCATGGCTCTGGATCTGGTGCTGTTCTTCGCCGCCTTCGAGGTCGTCCTGATCCCGATGTACTTCCTGATCAGCCGCTGGGGCGGACCGGGCGCGGCCGCCGCGGCGCTCAAGTTCGCGGTCTACACCCTGGCAGGGTCGGCAGCGCTGCTGATCGGGCTGGTCTTCATCTACGCATCGACGGGCAGCTTCGATCTCGTCGAACTCTCCGAACGCGGTGGGGCCGGCATCTCCACAGCCGTACAGCTGGCTGCCTTCGGAGCCCTGTTCGTGGGTTTCGCCGTGAAGTCCCCGCTGTGGCCGCTGCACACCTGGCTGCCCCCGGCGCACACCGAGGCGCCCACGGTCGGCTCGGTGCTGCTGGCCGGCGTGCAACTGAAGATGGGTACCTATGGATTGGTCCGCATCGCGCTACCCGTCCTGCCCGAAGGCGCCCGGGCGCTGGCGCCGATCCTGGCAGTTCTCGCCGTCACCGGGATCGTGGTGGCCGCTTTGGCCTGCTACACGCAGAACGAGCTCAAGCGGCTGATCGCGTACTCCTCGGTGGGGCACATGGGCTTCGTCCTGCTCGGCGTCTCGACGCTGACGACGGTGGGGATCAACGCCGCGCTGCTGGCCAATGTGGCGCACGGCCTGATCACCGGTCTGCTGTTCTTCCTCGTCGGCGCGGTGAAGTCCCGGTTCCACACCGGTGAGTTGGACGAACTCGGCTCGGGGCTGTGGGCCCGCCTGCCACGGTTGGGCTTTGTGTTGGTCTTCGCCTGCGTGGCCAGTCTCGGGTTACCGGGTCTGGCCGGTTTCTGGGGCGAGGCGATGGCGGTGTACGCCGCGTTGCATCCGGCCGTCGGACTACCGGGCCCGCTCTTCGGGGTCCTGGCGGTCGTTGCGGCGGCCGGTGCGGTGCTGACCGCCGTCTACTTCCTGCGACTGTTGCGTCGACTGGTGGTCGGACCGGTCGTTGTCGGGGCTGGCCACCGTGTCCAGGGAGCGGGGAGCCGGACCGCGGACATCTGGGTCACCGAGCGGGTGGTCCACGTACCGCTGCTGTTGTTGACCCTGGCGCTTGGGCTCTATCCGGCCGTGGTGCTCGGGCTGACCGAGGGGCCGGTCGCCGGCCTGGTCGAGGCCGTGCTGGCGCCGAGCCGATGACGGTGCAGTCGATCACTTGGGCGCCGCTGGCCCCGGTTCTGGTACTCGTCGCCGGGCTGGTGTTCGTCCTGTTGGCCGACCTGATGCTCCCCTTGGGGGTCCGTCGGATGGTCCTGCCGGCCGTCTCGGCGGTGACCTGTGCGGGGGCGGCCGGCTGCGCGGCCTGGCTGGCCGGTGACCCCGGGCTGCCCGGCACATTCTGTTCGGCTCCCGGCCCGGGCAACGCGTCGCGGTGCGCCTACGTGCTCGGCGAGACCGCAGGTTTCCTCACGGTCGTCCTGTGTCTGGCTGCAGCGGCCGTGCTGGTCCTGGCCTTGGCCCAACTCCAGGCTGATGTCGAGGGCGTCACGCCGGCGGGGGAGTACTGCCTGGTGCTGCTGGCCGCCACGATCGGCGCGGTCATCGTGGCGGGCTCCCGGGACCTGATCACCCTGCTGGTCGGCCTGGAAACCCTGACCGTCCCGATGTATGCCGCGGTCGCCTTCCGGCGCGGCTCGAGCGCCGGCGCCGAGGCTGCGCTGACCCTGTTGCTGGTGTCGGTGACCTCGACGGCGCTCATGCTGCTGGGGATCGGCTTCCTGTACGGGCTGACCGGCACGATGCACCTCGATGTGCTGGCCGAGGTACTGACCGCAGGCGGCGGCGTGGGGGATCTGGCGTTGGCCGACGTCGCGGTCGTGTTACTACTGGCCGGTCTGGCCTTCAAGGTCGGCGCCGTACCGTTCCATGTCTGGGCTCCCTCGACCTACCAGGGCGCGCCGATCCCGGTAGCGGCCTATCTCTCCTCGGCGTCCAAGGCCGGCGGAATCGCGGGGCTCATAGTCGTACTCCCCGCCGTCTCGTCAGGGTCACCCGCCGCAGCGACCTGGATGGCCCTCCTGGCGGTGGTGTCGATGACGGTCGGCAACCTGGTTGCCATGCGGCAGCGCCATCTCGTCCGGCTGCTCGCCTGGTCCGGCATCGCGCAGACGGGTTATCTGCTCGTCGGACTCGCCGTCCTGTCCGGTCGCTCCGATCAAGCACTCAGCGGCGCCGGGGCCACTCTGGCCTATCTCGCGGTGTACCTCCTGATGACCGTGGGGGCCTTCGCCTGCGTCGCCGCAATCGACGGTACGACCGGCACCGTCGGTACGACCGGTACGACGGACGCTGCCGTACGAGACGGACCGTCGGTGGAGTCGGTACGCGGGCTCGCCGCCGACCACCCGCGGATCGCCGCCGCCTTTGCCCTGTTCCTGATCGGGCTGGCAGGTCTTCCGCCGGTGCTACTGGGGCTGTTCGGCAAGGTCGTCGTGGTCCGAGCCGCGTTCACCGGTGATGCCGGCTGGCTGGGCATCCTCGTGGCGCTCAACACCGTTCTCGCGTTTGTCTACTACTTGCGGGTGGCCGCGGCGCTGTTCGCCCGGACCGGTGTTGCTGTCGGGTCGGCCGGTCAGCTGGCATCGACGCCGGTAGAGGTTGCCCCCGGTCGTGCGGTGTCGAGCAGCACCGGGATGTTGGTGGCGGCCTTGGCGCTGGTGGCCCTGGTAGCCGGGTTCTGGCCCGACCTGATCATCGGAGCTGCTCCGCTGCTGTCCCCGTTCGGTGAGTAGGGACGCCTTGATGCTGGGAACGCGGCCACCCGACGAGGCGTTGATCTGAGCGTGCATCGCTGGAACAACGGGCTGAAAACCGCCGTCCTACTCGGCCTCATGGGCGGGCTGATCCTGCTGGTGGGCAGCTTCTTCGGGCGTTCCGGGCTGTTCATCGCCATCGTTCTCGCCTTGGGCGTCAACGGGTACGCGTACTTCTTCTCCGACAAGCTCGCCCTGCGCGCCATGCGTGCCTATCCGGTCAGCGAGACCCAGGCACCGGCGCTCTACGCGATCGTCCGGGAGTTGGCCACCGAGGCACACCAGCCGATGCCCCGCCTGTACGTCAGCCCCACCAACCAGCCGAATGCCTTTGCCACCGGTCGCAATCCGCGTAATGCCGCGGTCTGTGTGACGGAGGGCATCGTCGAGATCCTGGATGCCAAGGAGCTGCGCGGTGTCTTGGCCCACGAGCTGTCCCATGTGTACAACCGCGACATCCTGATCTCCTCCGTGGCTGGCGCAATGGCCACCGTGATCACGTATCTGGCGCACATGGCTATGTTCAGCGCGTTGTTCGGTGGCCGTGGTGATGACCGGGGCGGGGGAAATGTGCTGGGTAGCCTGCTGCTGGTCTTTCTGGGTCCGATTGCAGCCGGACTGGTACAGGTGGCCGTCAGCCGTAGCCGCGAATATCAGGCCGATGCCTCGGGCGCGCAGCTGTCCCAGGACCCGCTGGCCCTGGCTCGGGCGCTGCGCAAGCTGGACCGGGGAACCCAGGCGCTGCCGTTGCCGCAAGAGGATCGTCTGGTGACCACCAGTCATCTGATGATCGCCAATCCGTTCGGGCCTGGAGGGATGGCCCAGATGTTCGCGACCCACCCGCCGATGGAGCAGCGCATCGCCCGCCTGGAAGAGCTGGCCCGCCAGCAGGGTCAGCTCTGAGGTTCCGCAGTTACGTACCCCGTCACTGTCGCGCGGTACGCGCTCAGCGGTAGTTCGTGAACTGCAGCGCCACCCCGAAGTCGCCACCTTTGAGCAGCGCGATCACGTCCTGCAGGTGATCCTTCTTCTTGGCGCTGACTCGGAGCTGATCGCCCTGGATCTGGGCTTGCACACCCTTGGGGCCCTCGTCGCGGATGGTCTTGGCAATCTTCTTCGCCTGGTCGCTGGTGATGCCCTGGGCGATCGTCGCGCTGACGCGATAGGTCTTGCCCGACAGCGCCGGCTCACCGACCTCGAGTGACTTCAGTGAGATCCCTCGTTTGATCAGTTTCTCCTTGAAGACCTCGATTGCGGCCAGCGTCCGCTCCTCGGTGTCGGCCTGGATCGCGACGCCGTTCTCACCGGCCCATTCGGCGCTGGCGTTGGCGCCGCGGAAGTCGAAGCGCTGAGCCAGTTCCTTGGAGGTCTGATTCAGGGCGTTGTCGATCTCCTGCCGGTCCACCTTGCTCACCACGTCGAACGACGGATCGGCCACGATTGCCCTCCTGGAAGCTTCGCCCGTACGTGCTCGTACGCAGCGCTGGTCACGGTGGTTGCAGACTAGTTCGCGGGGGTCGTTACTCTCTCCTACCGGCA
>Ga0136610_1000822_pt1 | contig 10037 bp, 9 predicted proteins | sample AntDrymUQ1342206_2_FD_104804 | JGI IMG/M metagenome (GOLD analysis project Ga0136610, IMG submission 104804) | Polar desert sand microbial communities from Dry Valleys, Antarctica - metaG UQ134 (22.06) | ecosystem: Environmental > Terrestrial > Soil > Desert | place: Antarctica: Dry Valley...
GGCTCCTGGGCGGCGTCTGCGCCAGCTCGTCCGTGAGGGCCCTGGCGCCGGCGAGGGCGCCCGTTTCGTCGAGAGTCACGAACGCTTTGAGCTTGGGTTCGAGGGCGTTGGCCCGCTCGAGGCAGTCTGCGGTCAACTCGAGCGGCGCCAGCTCGCGGGCCGCTATCGCCCGTGAGGCTTCGGCAAGCGAGAGCTCAGCGCTGGACGGCAGGGGCGCTCCCCCCTGGGACCCGCTCGTGGTGCGTCGCCCTGACCTGACGGTCGAGCTCCGGATCCGAGGCGAGCAGCTGATGGAACGATCGTCGCGGCACCACCATCAGCTCGGAGTCCTCCACGGCCTCTGCGCTCTTGGTGTGGTCCGTGTCGAGCAGCAGCGAGGCCTCTCCGAAGAAGTCCCCAGGCCCCATGAATGCAACGTCTTGGTCCCGGCCGCCGTTGTCCTCGAAGACGCGCACGCGCCCCCTTAGGACGATGTAGAGGCCCTCTGCAGGATGATCGGCTGCAAAGATGAGGCTCCCCTCGGGCCACAGCAGGTTGGCGGAAACTCCGACGATCCTGAGAGCGGTGTCCTCGCCGAGCGACCCAAGCGCTGTGACGCCTTGGAGCGCTTTGACGAGACTGTGGATCACCGGGGTAGTCACCAGCTCATCTCCTATGATTCAAGCAAGAGTCGTCGTCCGCGAGAAAGATCTCGATGTCCATCCCGAACATACCGCTGCGCATCGCACAAGTTACGGACATCCATTGCGGCGAGATCACCTTCGACGAGGACCTCATGAAGTCCACCATCTCACGTGTTAACGACATGGACCCCGATGTCATTGTCGTCGCGGGAGACGTCACGGCGGCGGGATACGAATGGGAGTTCAAGGAGGCGGCTCGGTGGCTCGACAACTTCAAGGGAACCACCCTCGTCATCCCCGGCAACCATGATTCTCGCAACGTCGGATACGTCCACTTCGAGAAGTACTTTGGCCGGCGTTTCTGGCGCTATCGCCAGGCCTTTGATCCGGAGCGGACCGAGCGCCTCAGGGCTTCCGGGTTCACCATCGTCGGGCTCGATTCCTCGGAGCCCGACCTCAACGACGGCCACATCGGGCGCGAGTACTACCCGTGGATAGGTGAGCAGTTCGACGAGCCCGGCGACATCAAGATCCTTGCCATCCACCACCACCTCGTCCCTATACCGGGGACCGGGAGAGAGCGCAATATCATCACCGATGCCGGCGACCTCCTTGCCGAGGTAGGCAAGCTCGATGTCGATGTCGTCGTCTCCGGCCACAAGCATGTCCCGTTCTTCTGGGGGTTGAACGGCATCTTGATTTGCAACTCGAGCACGGCGACGACCCGGCGGGTGCGAGGGCTTACCCCGCCGTCGTGGAACGAGATCCAGATCGATGCTTCGACGATCAAAGTGTTCCTGCACTACGAGGACGGGCGGCGCGAGCTTTCTCTGATCTTTAGCCGCACGACGCGATCCATGACCCAGGAAGCCTTCTACCTCACCGACGACTTCATCTCTTCCAACCAGATCTACGCGGCCTCGAGCCCACCGCTCAGCGACTAAGGATCTCCGCACCGGCGGGGGTGAGTCCCCCTATTGGTTGGTTTTTCCAGTAAGGTCTTGAGATCACGTAATAGCCAAGGGGGCATAAATGAAGAAGAGACTGGCTGCTGTTGCTGCAGCCTGCGCAATGCTGATGCTTACTGTTACTCCGGCGCAGGCCATCACCTACGGTCGGCGTGACGGCAACCGCCATCCCAACGTCGGTGCGCTCGTCGCCGAGTACGTGGAGCCCGGGCAAAAGGACCTGCTCTGCTCGGGCACGCTCATCTCAAAGAGGGATTTCGTGACGGCGAGCCACTGCACGGTCTTCCTTCCTTCCGTCGGCGTTGATCCCGATGAGGTGTGGATTACCTTTGACCCGACCTTCGACGAGAACTCGCCGCTCATACCCGCCACCTATCACACGAACCCCCGTTACGGGCACGACAGCGCTGACCTCGCCGATGTCGCCGTCGTGGTTACCGACCGACCGGTATCCGGAAGAACGCCTGCGCGACTTCCCCGCCTGCACCTGCTCGATCGCCTGGCGGCCGACAACGGCCTCCACGGCCAGGACTTCACTGCGGTTGGCTACGGCGTGCAGGAGCGTCAAGTCGGAGGAGGCCGGCCGAGCTTCCCCGACGCGATGGAGCGGTTCTTTGCGGTCTCCGAGTTCAGGGCGTTGACCAAGACATGGCTGCGCCTGTCGCAGAATCCTGCGACGGGTGAGGGCGGGACCTGTTACGGGGATTCGGGCGGTCCGAACTTCATCGGCGCCGGCGCCGATGAGACCGACATCGTCGTCGCCGTCACGGTGACGGGCGACGCTGTCTGTCGCGCCACCAACACGGACTACAGGCTCGACACGCCCTCGGCGCGAAGCTTCCTCGGGCGCTTTGTGGAGCTCCCCTAGAACGACAACCGGCGCCGGTGCGGATTCATCGAGTTGACGCTGAACCGATTCCGGCGAGGGTGTGGATTAGGCGTTGGGCCGCCGTGCTCCCCGCTTCGAAGTCCTCGTCCGCCACACTGCCGTTTAGCGCGAGCAGGTGGGTGTCGATGCGCACGACGTCGACCTTTGCGAGTGTGTGGGCGATTCGCTCACGGGTCCACTCGAGCGTGGCCACATCACCGGTCAGGCCCCCAAGGTCCTTCGTCCCTGCGTCAACGAGAATCTGCCTCGCCCACAGCTTCATCCGCGCGAGATCTATGTCGGCGGGGGGCTCGTAGCGGAGTCTCAAGTCGCGCGCCACCTGAGCGACGTCGATGGCCGCAGTCCCCGCCGGGGCTTGGTGACGAGAGCGGAGGGCCGCTGTGAGGCTGGCGACGGCCCGGTTCATCTCCCGGGCGAGCCGGGGCGGAACATCCGATTTCCCGTAATGATCCCAGGCTGCCGATAGCTCCTTGAGCCCCACAGAAGCCACCCTCCACCGTCGTGATCTGGTCGCCTGAAAGACTCCGTCGGCCTCCCCCGACAAGGTGTCCAGATCTTCGGGGACCGGTCCATGCAAGGCATCCGAGGGCACGGCCAGGGCCATCGCCTCTACGTCACCCTCGTGGGCGGAGAAGAACTCGCCGTAGCCTGGGGCGAAGACCTTGTCGCTGAAGGTTCCGTCATCGTGGAGCTCCCGTCCGACGAGCGCGCCTTTGACCGGCCCGGTCGGTCCCTCCACGGTCTTGCCGACGGTCGTGATGGCGACCTCTTCGAATGCCACGCCGGGGATGTTTTCGGCTCGATGCACATCACCTACCTGTGGATCTCCGGGCATGATCATGGCAGGCGGGCCATCTCTGCCCGCCAGCCAGGTTCCCTCAGTGGAAAAGATGGCGCCGTCACGGTAATCGAAGACCTCCTCGCCGAAGTACCAAACGGACCCATCGTCGGCCTGCGCATAGAAATCGAGCGCCGTCTCCTGGAGGCGTCCGTCTAGGTAGGCGACGTACTGGGAGACGCGTGTCTTGACCACCTCCCCTTCAGCCCACTCGATGATCCTCGTCTCCGGGAGGAGCGTTGTTTCTGTATGGAACGGCTTGTCGTCAACCCTCCCGCTCAGGATCGCCGAGCGAAGATCATTGATTGGGAAAAGCGGGTTGGTGATGTTGGTTGGGTCCGAGAATGTGGGTCCGGCGATGTCGACCCGCTCGCTCTCCGGAGCCACCGGCAGCCCGGCGAGCTTGGCGGCCGCCAGTTGGGCGTGTGTTGGCTGAGGAATCGGGGGTGTGTCCGAGCTGCGCACGCCTCCGGTGGGCCGGCCTTGTGTGCACGCCATCGTGAGGACTGCGAGGACAAGCCCCAGGGTCAGTCGCCCTCGCCTGACGGTTCGGCGCCAATGCTTAGCGAACTCTCCCATGGCTTTTCCTTTCTGACAGAGACCTCTTCGCCCACCGTAGTAATTGCGCACGAGCGCTGAAACTCGGCTGAACGCCCTGCGAGGTCGCGCCGAGCTAAGGGCCGTTGACTCCGAGCCCGCTCAGGTGGCGGAGGCTCGTCGCCGAGTCCTGCAGCGGGTCCTGGGGGTCGTCTTGTTCAACGATGAAGGACCCGACGCCGGCCGCCTCTGCCGCCTCGAGGATCTCGGCCCACGGCATGACCCCGTCCCCGAGGGGTCTGTCGGCGCGCGTTGCGTCGCCGGCCATGTCCTTCACGTGCAGCAGCGGGATGCGTCCGGCGTGGACGCCGAGCAGCTCGATGGGATCGACGCCGGCGAAGCGAGCCCAGTAGACATCGAGCTCGAGCTTGACGAGCTCGGGGTCGGTGCTGCCGGTGAGCGCCTGCCACGTCGTTGAGCCGTGCGAGGCCTCGAACTCGGCCGCGTGATTGTGGTAGGCGAAGGTCAGTCCCCTGGCCCGGCACAGCTCCCCCCAGCGATTGAGCGTCGCTGCGCTCGACGAGATCGCGCCGGCGCCGTCCCACAGCCCCTCGGGAAGCGACGGGACCACCGCGTAATCACATCCGATGACATTGAGGTCGTCGAGTGCGGCCTCGGGATCACTCAACCACTGCTCGTAGGGGATGTGGGCGCCGAGGGCGTGGAGGTCAAGCTGCTCGAGCAGCGCCTTCACGTCGGGCGGAGCCAACCCTCCGAATCCTGCGAGCTCCACCGCCCGGTAACCGATGCCGGCAACGGCTCTGAGCGCTTCTGCCATGTCTTTCATGGCAAGCTCCCGGATCGTGTAGAGCTGGAGCGCGATGCGGCTGGGTGCCATCTAGAAAACCGTCTCGAGTTCCACGGTGGCACCCGAGCGTGCGGCGTCGGCGGCCCCAAGGGCGATCTCAAGGACGTGACGGGCGTGCGCTGCGGTCAGCACCGGCTCTTCCCTGCCTTGCAGACAGGCCACGAAGTGGGCGGGGCCCATGCCGATCAGAGTGTCAACTGGGGCGCCGCTCGAGGGAGGATCCTGCCGCCTCCAACCGTCCGAGGATGGCTCGTCGTCCAGGGCCCAGACATCCACGGGACCCTCAGCTTCGTACCAGTGATCGGCCGGCAGCCTCACGCTTGCGCCTGTAAAATGAGCCTCCATGCTCGGCGGCTCGCCCGCCGGCGTGGCAAAGCTGGCCAGGAGCTGCACGTGGCCGGCGTCGAACTCGAGCTGCAGCAGGACATGATCGTTGGTGCGCACCTCGATCGTGTGCTGCTGAATGTTCTTTGTCATGACACTGCGTCGTGGAATCGCGATGGTGCCCATCGCCTGGATTCGGCGAGCCGGCCCCAGGAGACCAGTTGCTCCATGAAGGATGTAGACACCCTGATCCAGCAGGGGACCGACCTCCGGGCCGTAGAAGACCTCGGGATTGCCGGCGTAGTCGCGCCACAGGGCGGGCCCCATCCCCGTGACCCGGCCTGTGATCAAGGTGAGCGGTCCGTAGCGGTTGGAGGCAGCGACTTCGGCAAGCCAGCGGAAGCGATCGGTCACCATCGTTGCCGGCGCGCACATCAGCAATCGTCCCCGGCTCTGGGCTGCAGTCATGAGCGAGTCGGCGTCCTCGACACTGTTGGCGATCGGCTTTTCTGAGAACACGTGCACCTCTCGCTCGAGGGCGGCGCGTGTGATGGTCGCATGCTGAGGGCCGGGCGTCAGGTTCACGACTGCCTCCAACCCTGCGTGGTCCAAGCACTCGGAGTAGTCTCCGTAGGCGCCGACAGAGGACGACCATCTGGCGCAGACTTTCGCCGCCGTCTCGGCGCGAGGCAAGGCGAGGTCGCATGTTGCCACCACCTCAGCCTCCTCCGCCAGACTCTCAAGGGCGGGCAGGTAGGTGCGAAAGGCGACGTCGCCGCAGCCGACGACGCCGAGCCTGATCTTCGATGTCACGTGCAGCTCCCTTACCGGCGGTTTGCCGGACAAACAATAGGCCCGAGAAGCGCGCTCCGGCTACAAGGGTTAGGGTTTGGGATACATGGAGGCCAAAGAGCAAGCGCGCGCAGCTGTTGAGCAAATCAGCGAAGAGCTTGTCGGCCTCAGCCATCGTATCCATGGCAAGCCTGAGCTCGCCTTCGAGGAAGAGAGCTCGAGCGCCTGGTGCGCCGAGATGCTCACCGGGGCCGGCTTCGACGTCGAGGACGGAGTCTGTGGGCTTCCGACCGCGTTCGTTGCCATCGCGGGAAGCGGCCCGCTGACCATCGCCGTGTGCGCCGAATACGACGCTTTGCCCGGTATCGGACATGCATGCGGACACAACGTCATCGCAGCCGCCGGAGTGGGCGCCGGGCTTGCGCTTGCGCAGGTTGCCGACGATATCGGGATCACGGTGAAGGTGATGGGCACGCCTGCCGAGGAGGGCGGCGGGGGCAAGATCATAATGCTCGACGGCGGAGCCTTCGAGGGCGTCAACGCGGCAATGATGGTCCATCCTTCTCCGCACGAACTGGCGCGGCAGGAGTTCATAGCCAGTCAGGCCATGGACATTTCCTACAAGGGCAAGTCGGCGCACGCTTCTGCCTACCCTCACGAGGGCATCAATGCCGCCGATGCCGTTACCGTGGCGCAGGTCGCAATTGGGCTGCTTCGTCAGCAGATCACGGCCAAGGACCGCATTCACGGCATCGTCACCAAGGGCGGTGACGCATCCAACATCATCCCGGAGTCCGCAGGGGGCAGGTGGCAGGTGCGAAGCCGCACGCTCGAAGACCTTGCGGTGCTCGAGCCAAGGGTCAAGCGGTGCTTCGAAGCCGGCGCGCTCGCGACGGGATGCGAGCTCAGCTACGAGCCCAGGGAGAAGCCCTACTCCGAGTTCGTCTTCGACGACGACATGGTCGAGCTTTACCGGCGCAACGCCGAGGCGCTCGGCCGGACGTTTAGCGACCTCACGCGAGAGGACCGCGAGCGCGCATCAGGATCCACGGACATGGCCAACGTGTCGCTCGCCCTTCCCGCCATACATCCCATGCTCGGGCTGGACTCCCTACCAGCCGTGAACCACCAGCCGGAGTTCGCCGCTCACTGCGCGACCGACATTGCCGACAAAGCTGCGCTCGAAGGGGCGATCGCGATGGCGTGGACGACGATCGACATCGCCGCCGACGAGGCCATGGTTGAACGCCTGGTGGCGCACAGCGCCTGACCGGCCGCGTCATTGTGGCGCCCTGATAGCCCGGTTTCATGCCGGCGTCTCAGGGATTACGGCTTGGCGCCTCGCCTTCTAGATCAACCGCCGATGTAGGACATCTCGACCCGGGGCGGGCCGATTGCCGCCTCGGCGCGGAGGTCCGAGTAGCGGTCGTCCCGCACCCGCCATACCTGGGTGATGGCCTCGGCAAGGGTTGCGTCGTCTGCGTCGCTGCGAAGGAGCTGACGCAGGTCATAGCCTTTGCTTGCGAACAGGCAGGTGTAAAGGGAGCCTTCCGCCGAGATGCGTGCCCGCGTGCAGTCGCCGCAGAACGAGCGCGTGACCGAGGCGATGACTCCTATCTCGCCGGAGCCGTCGAGGTAACGGTAGCGGTCGGCGACCTCGCCCCTGTAGTTGGGCTCGGCGGGCTCAAGCGGCATCTCGGAACCGATCATCGTCACTATCTCGGACGCCGGCACGACATCGTCCATGCGCCAGCCGTTGGTCTCGCCGACGTCCATGTATTCGATGAACCGCACGATGTGACCGGTCCCCTTGAAGTGGCGCGCCATCTCGACGACGCTGCCCTCGTTGAACCCGCGCCGCACGACCATGTTGATCTTTATGGGGGTAAGTCCTGCAGCAGCCGCTGCCTCTATGCCGTCGAGCACCCCGGAAACCGGGAAGTCGACGTCGTTCATCAGCTTGAACACGTCGTCGTCAAGCGAGTCGAGGCTCACGGACACCCTTGTGAGGCCGGCGTCCTTCAAGGCTTGGGCCTTGCGTGGCAGCATCGAGCCGTTCGTTGTCAGCGCAAGGTCGAGACCCTGGATGGCTGCGAGCTTGGCTATGAGCGTCTCGATGTTCTTGCGCACGAGCGGCTCGCCGCCGGTGATGCGGATCTTTGAGACGCCAAGGGGAACGAAGATGCGGGCGATGCGCTCGATCTCCTCAAAGGTCAGGAGCTGGCGCCGCTCGAGGAACTGATAATCCCTTCCGAAGGCCTCTTTCGGCATGCAGTAGACGCAGCGGAAGTTGCAGCGGTCTGTGACCGAGATGCGGAGATCGCGCAGCGGCCGGTTGAAGATGTCGGTGATCCCGCCGTTTGCTCCCACGTCACCCATTGTCGCGGCAAAAAGAACTTGCTATTTCTTCGAGGCTTCGAAGTAGGGATTGCTGCCGGACGCGTGGTCGGTCACGTCGGCAACACGAGTGATCTCGGGCACGGCTTCTGTGATGGCTACCTCGATGCCCTGGCTGAGGGTCACGGTCGCCATGCCGCAGCCCTGGCACCCGCCCGAGAGCCGTAGATATGCGATACCGTCGTCCACCGCCACGAGTTCGGCGCGCCCTCCGTGAGACGCGATCTGCGGGTTGATCGACTGATCGAGCACCTGGGAGACGCGCTGGGCCACATCGCCTGATAGGTCCGCCGGCGGGGCGCTGCCCACGGCCGGGCTTGCGCTCGCCGGAGCGGGCGTCGGCAGGATCGGCAGCATGCCCATCGGGGGGCCTGCCTTGTTGGGGTTTCTGAGGATCAGCCCCCCGCCCTGGTAGGGGTCACCCTCGAAATCGATCGTCGCCCCGCGCACCTTGTCGATGCCTGAAGCGGGCACGACGATCGAGAGGTCGTCATGCGCAACGACGGTGTCCTCAGGCGCCGCCTGATCGACGGGCAGGAGGTACATGTCATAGGTGTGCTCGGATCCCTGGGCGCCCGTTATCTCGAGCCAGAGGGCAAGACGACCGGGCTCGGTGTCCCGTTCCCTGATCTCGAGGATGGTTGATAGAGCCGTTTCCGTGATCATCACAAGCGGCGCCTGAGGCGCCTCCGCCCCGCCGCCCCTGCGCTGCCACAATCCAAGTGGCCTTTTCACAACATCACTCCAGTCCTTGGGACCCTCAAGGGGGCCCTCCGTATCCCTTGCGTCATGATAGAGCCATGGTGAACGTTGAGTCTGCGGTCCCGCCGAGGCGGCCCCATGCTGAGTCTGCGGTCCCGCCGAGGCGGCCCCCTGCTGAGTCTGCGGTCCCGCCGAGGCGGCCCCGCGTGGTGCTGCTTTTGCCCTCTGAGTCTTACAGGGCCGCCGAATTTCTCGACGCCGCCCGAGCGCTTGGTGTGGACGTCGTGATCGGCTCCAACGGTCGGTTCGCAATTGCAGACGCCATGGCCGAGGCCCCGCTCCTCCTCGACTTCGAAGCGCCGGAGGCCGGCGCCGAGGCCATCGCCGCCTATGCCCGCTCGACGCCGGTCGAAGCAGTCGTCGCCACAGACGACGGGGGAGTGCTCGTTGCGGCGCTCGCCGCCGAGCGGCTCGGTCTTGCAAGCAATCTCCCGGCAGCGGCGGCGGCCACTCGAGACAAGGCGGCGCTGCGACGCGCCCTCGACGAGGGCGGGATACCTCAGCCTCGCTACCGGCTTGCCCCGCCGCGCGCCGACATTCCCGAGCTCGCACAGGAGGTCGGCTACCCGGTCGTGATCAAGCCCGTGTCCTTGTCGGCAAGCAGGGGAGTGATCAGAGCCGATGACGCCTCCTCGGCGGCGCTCGCTGGGGCCACGGCGCGCTCGATCTGCGAGGCTGCCGGTGTCCCCGCCGGTCAACCGCTCCTCGTCGAGAGCTACTTGCCCGGAGTTGAGGTTGCTCTCGAGGGGATGCTGAGGGACGGCGACCTCGAGGTCCTCGCGCTGTTCGACAAGCCCGATCCCTTGGAGGGCCCTTACTTCGAGGAGACGATTTATGTCACCCCGTCGCGCCTCCCGGCCGATCTGCAGGAGGCGATCACAAAGATGACCGCTCGGGCGATCACGGCGATCGGCCTCACCGAGGGCCCGGTTCACGCCGAGCTGCGCGTTCACGACGGCGATGTCCGGATGCTCGAGGTCGCGGCGCGCTCGATCGGGGGGCTGTGCTCGCGTTCGCTGCAGTTCGGATTTGGAGTGAC
>Ga0136610_1000824_pt1 | contig 10020 bp, 8 predicted proteins | sample AntDrymUQ1342206_2_FD_104804 | JGI IMG/M metagenome (GOLD analysis project Ga0136610, IMG submission 104804) | Polar desert sand microbial communities from Dry Valleys, Antarctica - metaG UQ134 (22.06) | ecosystem: Environmental > Terrestrial > Soil > Desert | place: Antarctica: Dry Valley...
ACACCCCGGCCGTCCCACGCCGAGACCAGCTTGGCGCGCACCGCAGCCAGCCGGGTCGCCGTCCGATAGGTGGACACCAGCAGCTCTTGCAACTGCTCGTCGACGAGCACATCGATCTCGATGTCGAGCAGTTCGTTGACGATCCGGTCGAGCTCGTTGTCGATAATCTCCGGGGAACTGCACATCGCATCACTCCGGCGCCTGGCAGGTACTCGGCTGCGAAGCAGCAAGACGGTCCCTCATCGCACACGATCAGTGGCCTACCCGTCACCATAGAGAAGGGGTGTGACGCTTGCCGTTGGTCGTCCACGACCAGGCACCGCCAACGCCACGGTCGGTCGCATCTAGTGCGCCGAGGTGATTCGATGGAGACGTGATGCTCACGTGAACGAGGACGAGCGCGTCGACCAGGCGATCGCGCTCGCCGCCGAACTGTTGCGATCCAGCAAATCGGATGAGACGCGCGGTGAACGTCGAAGGCGGCGGCGTCTGGGCAGGCTCGTCAGCGACGCCGCCGGCCGGGAACTGACGCTGGCGCTCACGGACCAGGTGTTGCGCATCGACGACCGTCGTCGGGCCGCCAGCCGTTTCGCCGATCTGGTCGCAGAGCACGGCCGGCCCGGAGCGCTCGGAGTGCTCGACTCGGCAATGCTCGCTACTGGTGCGCGTCTGGCACCCCTCCTGCCAGGGGTCGTGATGCCGTTGGTGGAACGACGCATCCTGTCCGAGGCCCAGGGGGTTGTGCTGGCGGCAGAAGATCCGGCGTTCGCTCGCCATGTGTCCCGGCGCCGCACTGAGGGCGTCCGCCTCAACATCAACGTGCTTGGGGAGGCGATCCTCTCGGACGCCGAGGCCGAACGCCGCACCCACTTGCTACGACGTCGCATCGCCCGCCCTGACGTCGACTACATCTCCGTCAAGCTGTCGGCCATCGTCGCCAACCTCGACGTGTACGCCTTCGACGACAGCGTGGAGCGCATCTCTGATCGGTTGCGCCAGCTCTATCGCGACGCCGAGGCGGCGACACCGCTGACGTTCGTGAACCTCGACATGGAGGAGTACGGCGACCTCGAGCTGACAGCGGCTTCCTTCAAGACGGTGCTCGACGAGCCCGAGTTCGAGCGCATCGACGCCGGCATCGTGCTGCAGGCTTATCTTCCCGACTCTCACGAAGCGTTGGAGGAGCTCGGCCATTGGGCCACCGCCCGCAGGGCCCGAGGCGGCGGACGGATCAAGGTACGTCTCGTCAAGGGCGCCAACTTGGACATGGAGCAGGCCGAGGCTGAGCTGAGTGGTTGGAACCAGGCGCCGTACACGACGAAGGCCGATGTCGACGCCAGCTTCAAGGCGATGCTGGAATCGGCCCTGCGTGCCGAGTGGGCCGACTCGGTACGAGTCGGCGTGGCCAGCCACAACCTGTTCGACGTCGCCTGGGCGTGGGTGCTGGCGAGCGACACGATCGGCGATCGTGCCGTGGTCGCCGATCGCATCGACTTCGAGATGCTCGAGGGCATGGCCCCAGCCCAGTCCCGGCAGGTGCAGGCGCTGACGAAAGATCTGCTCCTGTACGCGCCGGTGGTGGAGCGCAGCGACATCGACGCCAGCGTGGCCTACCTGTCGCGCCGACTCGACGAGAACACTTCTCCCGAGAACTTTCTGCGGGCGCTGTTCGACCTGCAGCCGGGCGACGCCGAGTGGATGAGGCAGGCGGAGCGGTTCCGCACGGCCGTGGCCGGCCGTCACGACGTGTCGAAGCAATCCCGCCGGGATGTCCTGCCCAGTCGCCCATCCGGCTTCTCCAACGAGCCCGATACCGATCTCACCCGGCCCGGCACCCGTGCCGAGGTATACGAGGCGATCGCCTCGACGAAGGCCGACGAGCCACCGGTCGCCGACACCACGGAGGCGATCGACGAGATCATCGAGCGCGCCGAGAGGAGCACGTGGGGAGACGTGACGCCGGCCGGACGGCGCCGCATACTCGACGCCGCCGCCGATGTGATGGCGGCCGAGAGGCCTACCACGTTGGCTGTGATGGCCGACGAGGCCGGCAAGACCGTCCACGAAGGCGACCCGGAAGTGGCCGAAGCCATCGACTTCGCCAGGTACTACGGCGCCCACTGGATGGAGCTGCTCGACCGCCTGGCCGACGACGGCGTGACGGCGCACCACCGAGGTGTCGTGGCCGTGGTGTCACCGTGGAACTTTCCCTATGCCATCCCCGCCGGCGGCGTGTGCGCGGCACTGGCGGCCGGCAACCCGGTCATCCTCAAGCCACCGCCCGAGACCCGGCGCACGGCGTACTGGCTGGCCCAGCAGCTCTGGCGGGCAGGGGTGCCAGACGACGCTCTGCAGTTCGTGGCCGTCGACGACGGTCCCGTCGGCCAACACCTGGTGTCCCATCCCGGACTCGACACCGTCGTGCTGACCGGCTCATACGACACAGCCCGCACATTCCTCGACTGGAGGCCGCAACTGCGGCTGCTGGCCGAGACGAGCGGCAAGAACGCGCTCGTGATCATGGCGGCGGCCGACATCGACGCCGCCATCAACGATCTCGTGCGTTCGGCGTTCGGCCACGCCGGCCAGAAGTGCTCGGCAGCGAGCCTGGCCGTCGTCGATTGGCTGTTGTACGACGACGGAGAGTTCCTCGATCGCCTGCGCGACGCTGTGCAGTCGCTCGTCGTGGGCGAGGGAACCGACCCCCGGTCGATGATGGGTCCCCTGATCCGCCCGCCGGAGGGCCCGCTGCAGCGGGCGCTGACCATGCTCGACGACGGTGAGCGCTGGCTCGTGGAGCCCCGGCAGCTCGACGATGCCGGACGCATGTGGTCACCAGGGGTGCGAGTGGGCGTCGCCCCAGGCTCGTGGTTCCACCAGACCGAGTGCTTCGGCCCCGTCCTCGGTGTCATGCGCGCCGACGACCTGGATCACGCCATCGAGTTGCAGAACGGCGTCAGCTACGGGCTCACGGGGGGCATCCACAGCCTCGACCCCAACGAGGTCGACCGGTGGATGGCGCGAGTCGAGGTCGGCAACGCCTACGTCAACCGTCATACGACAGGAGCCATCGTGCGGCGACAGCCGTTCGGCGGCTGGAAGCGCTCGTCGATCGGTGCCGGGGCCAAGGCGGGTGGGCCCGGCTATGTGAGCCTGTTCGCCAGTTTCGACGACGTCGGCAACCCGTCCGTGGACGAGGCCTTGGCGTCGTACGAGTCGTGGTGGGCCAGCTACTTCGTCCAGCTGCACGACCCGAGTGAGCTGTCAGTGGAACGCAATGCCCTGCGCTACCTGCCGCTGCGCCGCGTGCTCGCGCGCTACGACAGCACCACCAGTACGGACGACCTGGAGTTGATGCGCCACGGCGCCCGGATATGCGGTGTCGATCTGGAGCTGTCGTCGAGGGACGATGAGTCCGACGACGAACTGGCGGCGAGACTGCGATCCGTGGAGCGACCTGAGCGATTGCGCCTGCTGGTGCCAGTCGGTGAGTCGGTGCTGCGGGCGTGCCACGAGTCTGACGTGGCCGTCGACACATCACCGGTCAGCCGTCACGGCCGGATCGAGCTGGCGCACTGGGTGCGCGAGCAGGCCATCAGCGAGACAGCACACCGGTACGGACGGCGCCTGATCTCAACCGGCGTCGACCGTCTCGGCCGTGCCTCGTTCACATCCCGGGGGCCGAGGCGTCACGTCTAGTCGGTCGGGGGGCGGCGGAGGCGTTTGGTTTCACCGCGCCTTCTCTTTGCGTCCATTCGCCTTCCCTGGGCGGCCTTGGACGGCCGCGAGGGGCGCCGCGCCGGAGGAGGTGGGGCGATGGCCTCGACCACGAGCTCGGCCAATCGTTCCGTGGCGGCTTCCCGGTTGCGAAGTTGCGACCGGCGCTCTGACGCCACGACGGTGACGACGCCATCCACCAGGCGGCCGCGCAGGTTGCCCAATGCCCGTTCTCGCTGCGTTTCCGAGAGTGCCGACGACGCCTCAAGGTCCCAACTGAGCTCGACCCGGGAATCGGTCGTGTTGACCCCCTGGCCGCCAGGGCCCGACGCTCTGGAAAACCGCCACGACAGCTCGTGCTCGGGGATCGTGACTCTGCGGTTCACGACCAACCCGGACCGTGGCACGGTGGGCCCGTGTCCGTCGCTGGCGCTCATACGTTCAGCATGCCCGGCATCGCGGGTGATGGGGGTGGGCGGGCGCCGGGTATCAGGCGCTGAAAGGAGGATCAGTAGGTGGCGAACAGGTCGACGACGAGAATCAAGTCGGTGGACGGTGGCAGGCTGATCTGGGCGTTGCCCTCCTCGCCGAAACCCTGGTCTGCGGGGATGGTGATGACGCGGCGCCCACCGACCTTCATGCCGGCCAGCCCTTCGTAGAACCCTCTGGGTGTCATCGCCTCCCGGGCGTATTGCACGACCACCGGGGAACCTCCCGCCCACGTGCTGTCGAGTGTCTCGACGTTGTCGCCACGGATGGCGATGAGATGCACCTCGAGTGTCTGTCCCTCGGCGATCACTGACCCTTCACCGGGGCGGACATCCTCGGTCAGGATCTCGGTCGCGCCCGACGACGGCTGGATGTCGAGATCCGTCGGTTCGTCCTCCGGCGTGGTGGCGGGCACGACGGCCACGGCCTCGATCACGAAGCTGATGGCGTCGCCGGGCTTGATCACCTCGCCAGAGCCCTGATCGCCGTACCCCAGCTCCGCGGGGATGTCGAGCTGTCGGATGCCGCCTGCCTGGATGCCGATCAGACCTTCCTCCCAGCCCTGGATCACGCTGCCCGCTCCGAGCGTCACCGGGTAGGGCTGACCCTTCTCGTAGGAGTTGTCGAACTCCGTGCCGTCCTCGGTCAGCACTCCCACGTAGTTGACGATCACACGATCGCCTTCCTTCGCCTCACGGCCAGCACCGACCTCGATATCAGTGACCACCAGCTCCGTCGGCAGCTCCCCGGGTAGGGACACCTCGGGTGTTGGCAGCGTGGTCGTGGTGCCGGGCACCGTGGTCGATCCGGCGGACAACGAGACATCTGTGGTATCGCCGGTGCCTGCGGTGTCGGTCTCGTCGCCGCAGGCGCCGAGCGCCATGACGGCGAGAGCGAGCGAGCTGCAGATGACAGCGGGTGTACGAAGCACGCAGCGACCCTACCGACGATAAGGCGTTCGCCGTCAGCGCCTCGCGAGCCACTCGGCCTCTCGCTGGCCCATCGCCGTCGAGGGTGCCCCGTTGACGAAGGGCCACAGCTCTTCGGCGATCTGCCGGTAGTTGCCGGTGGCGCCGAGATCGCCCAGCAGGGCGTACAACCCCAGGTTGATGCGCTGGATGAACACGAACGCCCTCGGCACGGTGGCGTACTGGGCGATCGGGCTCGAGCGGTCGAACGTGTGGCGCACGATGCTGCTGGCGTACTCCTTCGTCCACGTCATCGTCCGGTCCTCTCGCACCGGTTCGTAGAACTGCGAGAAGTACTCGCCGACGTCCTCGGTGGACACTGGCATGCCGGGCGGTAGCAGCCCGCTGCGTTCCACGAGGCGGCGGAACTTGGCGGTGTCGTGGTCGACGGCGGCGGCTTGGACCATCGCCGCAAACGTCGCCGTCTCGTCGTCGGTGAAGTACTTGACGAGCCCGAAGTCGAGGAACGTGACGTGGCCATCGCCGTGGAACAGGTAGTTGCCGGGATGAGGGTCGCCGTTGAATGCCCGCATGCGGTACAGGCTGCGGAACACGAAACGGAACAGGCACTCCGCCGCCAGGTCCCGCTCGGCGGCGTCCCACGCCAGCAGCTCGCGCCAGGTGTGTCCGGCGACCAGCTCCGACGTCAGCACCCGCCTGGTGGACAGCGCCGGCAGCACGTCGGGCACGCTGATGAAGGGGTGCCGGCGGTAGTAGTCGGCGAAGTGTTGCTGGTTGACGGCCTCGATGCGGTAGTCCACCTCCTCGATCAGCCGCTGTCGGATCTCCTCGGACAACTCGGCGGGGTCGAGGCCCGAGAAGCTCTGACGCATCAGCATCCCCAGCAGCTCGGTGTTGCGTAGGTCGGACTCGATGGCCTCGTCGACGCCGGGGTATTGCACCTTGACGGCCACGGCGCGCTCGACGCCGCTGGCGGGATCGGTGACGACAGCCCTGTGCACCTGGCCGATCGACGCCGATGCGATCGGCACCGGATCCCACTCCAAGAAGACCTTGTCGGGCGGCCCCCCGAGCTCGCGTTCGACCACGTCAGCGGCGAGCTGCGCACTCATCGGCGGGGCGTCGGCCTGCAGTTCGGCGAGCGCCTGGCGTACGGGTTCTGGTAGTCCGTCGTCGAGGTAGCTGGCCATCTGGCCGACCTTCATCAGCGCCCCCTTCATGTTGCCGAGGCGCGCTGCCACCTGCTCGGCCGTGCGCAACTTCAGGGCGTCGTCGATCTCGATGCGCCGTTCGGCGGACGCGAACATCTTGCGGGCTTCGGCTGACGCGTAGGCGCCACCGAGGTTCACGCCGAGTCCGGCCAGTTCGAGGTTGCGGGCCCGGCGGCTGCGCTGGGACACGGGACGAGCGTCGCCGGCCCGTTGTCGCCGGCGGCGGACGATGACGGCAGCGACCACGATCGAGGCGACAGCGACAGCCCGCACCATCTTGCTTCGCCGTTGGGTGGTCAGCCGGCTGCGCGCTCGGCGCCGCGGCCGGCTCGGCGGGCTCGACGGGCGACGTCGGTGCAGGCGGCGACGAGGGCCGGGACGAATCGCCGGGCGTCGTTGATCACTGCCGTGTGGTCGCCGTCGACGCGCACCGCACGCGCCTGTGGGATGCCCTCGAGCAGCTTGACCTGACGGCGCACGGGCACGACGCCGTCGCGCCGGGTGATGACCACGGATGTGGGCACGTCGATCTCACCGATCCAGTCGGACGACGAGAAGCGACCGAGCGCTCCGCCCGCCTCGAGCACCATTCGCCAATCGTGGCCTTCAGTCTCGGCGATCGCCCACGGCTCCCACTGGCTCGTCCTGCGCTGGCGGTAGAACTGCTCGGTCAACCACGATCGGGCGACGGGCGGCGTCACCCGAGCCAAGCCCGCCAGACCTGTTAGGCCGAGGAACGACAGGTGCTGCTGACGCGTGCCGGCGAAGTACGAGGCCGTGGCGCACAGCACCAGTCCCGAGATGCGGGCCCGGTGGCGGCGCCACAGCAGCTGGGCGACCGGACCGCCCATCGAGTAACCGACGGCGATGAACCGGTCGATCCCCATGGCCGCCGTGACGGCGGCGACGTCGTCGGCGCAGTCGGAGAGCCGGAACGGTCGCAGCGAGCGGATGCCACGGCCGTGGCCACGGTGGTCGAAGGCGACCACCCCGAAGTGCTCGCCGAGGGCCTGGTAGCAGGTGAAGAAGTTGAGGTCGGCGGTCGCCGTCCAGCCGTGCAGCAGCACAACTGTCGGCGCCCCTGGCGGCCCGGGGAGTTGGCGCACGAAGAACGTGCCGCGACCTGCCACGACGACGTCGCGCCCTGGTGGCAGTTCGGGAACGCGTGGCTCACCGCCGGAAGAGCTCAGGGCGTCTCCACCTCGACGACCTCGACTCGCAGCTCGTCGCCGGTCGGGGTCTCGTACGTGACGGTGTCACCGGATCTGGCTCCTGTGAGAGCAAGGCCCAGAGGTGAGGCCGGGCTCATCAGCTCGAGACCGTTGGTGTGCTCCTCGATGGAGCCGACGAGATACGTGTTCACGTCGTCGGGCCCTTCGCCCTCGTAGCGCACTTTGACGATGCTGCCAGGGCGCACTGTGCCGTCATCGACGATGTCGACGATCTCGCAGTGGTCGAGGATCGACTCGAGCTGTCGGATCCGGCCCTCCATGTGACCCTGCTCTTCCTTGGCGGCGTGGTAGTCGCCGTTCTCTGACAGATCCCCGAGCTCGCGGGCCCGCTCGATCTTGTCGGCGATCTCGATGCGGCCGCGGCCCGTCAAGTCCTCCAGTTCGGCTTGCAGCCGTTCGTGGGCGCTCGGGGTCAGGGGGTGGGTCTCGGACATGCAGTGGAAGGGTACCGGTACCTGCAGCGTAGATTTCCCCAGGTATGGGCTACCGCATCGCCGTGATCGGCGGCGACGGCATCGGACCGGAGGTCGTCACCGAGGCCTTGAAGGTGGTCAAAGCCACCGGTATCGACGTCCACACCAGCGATTTCGACCTCGGTGGCGCCCGCTACCAGCGCGACGGCGAAGTGCTGTCGGACGCCACGTTGGACGAGCTGCGGGGGTTCGACGCCATCCTGCTCGGCGCCGTTGGGACGCCCGACGTGCCGCCAGGTGTCATCGAGCGCGGCCTGCTGCTGAAGTTGCGCTTCGAGCTGGACTTGTACGTGAACGTTCGTCCCTTCGTTGGTCCGGGCCACGATTTCGTGGTCGTGCGGGAGAACACGGAGGGCCCGTACGTGGGCGAGGGCGGCGTGCTGCGCCGGGGCACACCCCACGAGGTGGCCACTCAGGGCAGCGTGAACACGCGGATGGGCGTCGAGCGCTGCGTCCGGTTCGCCTTCGCGCTGGCGAACGGCCGTTCCCGTCGCCACGTCACGCTCGTACACAAGACGAATGTGCTGACATTTGCCGGCGATCTGTGGCAACGGGTGTTCGACGTCGTGGCCGCCGAGCTCCCCGCAGTGGAGACGGCGTATCACCACGTCGACGCGGCGTCGATCTACTTCGTAACCGACCCTGGCCGCTACGAGGTGATCGTCACCGACAACCTCTTCGGCGACATCCTCACCGATCTCGGCGGTGCCGTCTCAGGCGGGATCGGCCTGGCGTCGTCGGCGAATCTGAATCCGGCGCGCACCGGACCGAGCATGTTCGAGCCCGTCCACGGCTCGGCGCCCGACATCGTCGGTACGGGGACGGCCAACCCGATGGCTGCCATCTTGTCGGCGGCGATGATGCTCGACTTCCTCGGCGAACCGCAAGCGGCTGTCAGGATTCGGGCTGCCTGCGCAGGCCCGGTATCGGGCTCGACATCATTTGTTGGTGACGAGATCGCCTCTCGGGTGGCAGGATGAGGAGATGCCTATCCAAGCGACGTCCAAGATCTGGATGAACGGAGAGCTGGTCGAGTGGGAGCAGGCGCAGGTGCATGTACTGACGCACACGCTGCACTACGGATCGGGAGTGTTAGAGGGCATCCGAGCCTACGAGACGTCCAACGGTCCGGCCGTGTTCCGGCTGACCGACCACATCGTGCGGATGCACAACTCGGCGAAGATCATCGGCATGGAGCTGCCCTACTCCGTCGAGGAGCTGGTGGCGGCCACCAAGGCAACCGTGGCTGCCACCGGGCTGGCTTCCTGCTACGTGCGCCCGATCGCCTACTACGGCTACGGTGAGATGGGGCTCAACACGCTGCCGTGCTCGGTCGACGTGGCCATCGCATGCTGGCCGTGGGGCGCCTACCTTGGCGACGACGCTGTTGAGAAGGGCGTGCGGATGAAGGTCTCGTCGTGGACCCGCCACGACCACAACACCATGCCGCCGGCGGCGAAGACCACCGCCAACTACGTGAACTCGTCGCTGGCGAAGGTGGAGGCGCTCAACGCCGGGTACGACGAGGCGGTGATGCTGGCTCCCAATGGCCTGGTGGCCGAGTGCACGGGCGAGAACATCTTCGTCGTGCGACAGGGCAAGCTGATCACGCCACCGTTGTCGGCGGGGGCGTTGGAGGGCATCACCCAGCACTCGGTGATGACGATCGCCGCCGGCCTCGAGTTCGAGGCCGTCGTCGACAACCTCGCCCGTAGCGACCTGTACATCGCCGAGGAGATGTTCGTCTGTGGCACTGCAGCCGAGGTGTCGTCGGTCAACTCGGTCGATGATCGGCCGCTGCCGTGCCCGGGCCCGAAGACGCGAGCCATCGCCGAAACGTATTCCCGTGCCGTCCGCGCCGAGGAGCCCCGCTACAAGGAGTGGTGCGAGCTCGTCTCCTGACTATCCGGCATGTTGCAGTTCTCGGCCAGAGCTTGGTGATACATGGCGAGCGCAGGCTCGTTCCGGC